>ERZ747221.190-NODE-190-length-73198-cov-8.524036_pt1 | contig 73198 bp, 68 predicted proteins | sample MGYA00374949_ERZ747221 | MGnify/ENA primary metagenome ERZ747221 (study PRJEB28779, sample SAMN05720172) | bioreactor metagenome | isolation source: Anaerobic biogas reactor | place: USA:Washington, USA | collected 2015-08-08 ... | reverse complement strand
GTGATCGGGAGATCGGGCGCGTAAACGGTGCCGAGCTCATCCGGGCTCGGATGGATGTGCACGAGCTTCTGCGACGGGTTGGGAATGTCGATCAGCGTGTAGCCGGCGACCACGCGGCGCCAGTGCGGCGCGAGGGTGTCGAGGTAGGCGTCCAGCACCTCTGCGGGGTGGAGTTCTGTGTTCATCCGCGCACCCCCTCGTTCACCTCCTGCTGGGACTCGACGATCCGCAAGACCGAGGGGCGGTCAACCTTGCTGTTGTGGCGAACATCGGCAGGCAGCGAGCCGCTCAGCGTCACGACGGTAGGACGGGGGACGTCAGCGCGGTCGGCTTGCAGGTTCAGCACGAACTCATCAACCTCGGCGACCGAATCACCTGGAAGCACGTAGAACAGCTCGTCGCTCGGCTCCGAGTACACCACGGCGCTGATCGACGCCCCCGTCGCCATGTTCCACATCTGCTCCAAGGCGTCCGGGTAAAGGTCACCACCCCCCGCACGACGGATCACGTCCTTCTTGCGGCAGACAAACCACAGCCGTCCCTTGTCGTCGATGTACCCGAGGTCGGCAGTTCGGTGCCACACTCGTTCGGTCACGACGTCGCGCAGTTTCGCGTGGCACTCTACGTCGGGGCGGCGGAAGTACGTCCGCGTCACCCGACTGCCCGTCACGACGATCTCCCCGACCTCCATCGACGCGAGACTGGACCGCCCGATGGAGAAGTCGCTCTCGTCAGACTCGATCGGGACAACCCCGACCGACATCTCGTCCGCGACCGCGCCGAGGGGCACGCCGGCACCCGCGTACGTCCTCGTTTTCGACAAGTACACGAACTCGGGCGCGTCGATCACCGTGATGGGCATCACCGCCTCGGTGCTGGCGAATGGTATGCGGACGGTGGTCCGAGGAAGCGTCGATGAGATGCGCTCGATGAGCCGTCCACTGAGTGCGGACCCAGCCGTGGCCGCGATCTTGATCGGCGGAGCCTCTTCACCCGACTCTTCGAGGAAGCGGACCAGCCTGTCCCACACGAGCGGAGAGGCGAACACATAGTCGCAGCCGTGCTTCATCATCTGCCTGTGCACAGAGTCGATGGGGATTTTCAGCGGCTGTAGCGTGGTCACGTCAGGCAGTACCGCAGTACGCCCGATGGCAATGGCGACCAGTGCCAGGTGGGGGAACAAGCAGAACTCGGTCTGAACCTCGGTCGCCGCCGAGTAGTACCGAATCTGGGAGGAGAGCTCGCGAGAGGCCCACGGGACGCCCTTGGGGATACCTGTCGTCCCGCTCGTATAGAGCATGAGGATCGGATCGAGCACATCGCACGTCGGCGACCACCGGGGTTCGGCTTCCTCGGCGGTGGTGAGCGCCGCGAGGCCCGTCGGGTCGAAGTGGGTCAACCCGAGAGTGTCATCGAGCTTGCTCGTCGTCACCCACACCGTCGCTTCAAGTTCGTCGATGCACTGCCTCAACGTGGCCTCGGATGAGTTCGGGTCGAGCAGAGCAGGCGTGATGTTCTCGGTGAACGCTCCGAAGCACGCGACAACGAAATCCAGATCGAGCGCACCTGTCACAACGACGTTGCTTCCGGGGCGAGCCCCCGCGGCGACCATGCTCCGACCTGCGGTAGCGGCCCGTGCGAGAAGCTCTTCGAAAGACAGAGACCTCCCCGTCTTCGCCTCGACCACCGCTGTGACATGTGGGCGTGCCCGCGCCGACGCGATCAGCTCGTCCAGGAGAACGTTGCCCGTGAAGCGGTTCATTGTGTCCTTCGGTCTGCTGCGTGTGGAGATGATCATCTCGACGAGCACTCAGAATAAACCAATCGGTATGGTTTGCCGTGTCAGTGCGAACTTTGGTGACCTTGGTACGTACACGCACTGTGACAAAAGCACTTTCGATGGATTCGTAGTACGCCGATGTGCCAATACTTGGCCGCATACCGGAAGTACTGGCCGGAATTCGTGATGATCAACGGCCGAACTGGGGCCTACTCAGGTAGCCACACCCACACATCCCCAGGATCGGCCCTGCCCCTTGTGCTCCATCGCCCGGTAGTGGGCGAGACGTTCGGCGTGGCGATCGCGATGCTGGGCGACCTCTGCGCGCAACGCATCGGCGTCGCCGTGGGCGGCGGCGCGGATCTTGACGGCGAGTTCGTCGCGTAAGCGGCCCGGTTCGGTCGGTGCGGCGATCCACCGGGCGAGTTCGCGGGCACCGGCGGCGCTCACCCGGTAGTCCTTCTTGTCGGGGCGCCCGTCCTGCGGGACGACGGTTGCCTCGACCCAGCCGCGGTCCTCCACGCGCCGCAGGACACGGTAGATCTGCTGGTGTCGCGCCCCAGAAGAAGCCGATGGATCGGTCGAAGCGGCGGGTGAGCTCGTAGCCGGAGCCGGCCTGTTCGGACAGCGGCACCAGGAGCGCGTGATCGAGTGCCACGAACCGAACCGATATGCACCTGATTGCTTGTCCAATCAGGTGCACAAAGGTTTCCCGCTGCCGCGGCATCGTCGCGGACGGGTCCGGGCGGAGCCCACACCCGCGGATCACCGACGGTGCGCGAGCCTCCGGATGATCGCGTCACCGGCCGACTGCATGATCTGCACCATGATGATCAGCACCACGACGGCGACCAACAGCACCGGAGTGTTGAACCGCTGGTACCCGTACACCAACGCAAAATCACCGAGGCCGCCGGCACCGATCACCCCGGCCATCGCCGAGTACCCGACGAGCAGCACCAGCGTCAGCGTCGCGCCGGCCACCAGCGCCGTCGTCGCCTCGGGCACCAGCACCTTCCGGACGATCTGCCCGTCGGTCGCACCCATCACCTGCGCGGCCTCCACCCGGCCGCGCGGCACCTCCCGCAACGCCGACTCGACGATGCGGGCGAAGAACGGCACCGCGCCGATCGTGAGCGGCACGATCGCCGCGGTCGGCCCGATCGCCGTCCCGACGATGAACCGCGTCACGCCGATCAGCGCGATGAGCAGAATCAGGAACGGCAGCGACCGGAACAGGTTCACGATCACCCCGAGCACGGTGTTGAGCGCGCGCATCGGTCGCAGTCCCGACGGGGACGTGACCTGCAGGACGATACCCACCGCGACCCCACCGACCACGGTGAGGACGAACGAGACACCGACCATGTAGAGCGTTTCGAGGGTGGCGATCCACACCTCCGGCAGCGCCTCGTACCAGGTGGTCTTGTTCATCCGGCGAGCCCCTCGAGATCGGTGTCCGTGCCCCACGACAGCGTCAGGTGCGGGCGGTCCCCGACGAAACGCGCGACCGCGTCCCGGTCGACGGCCCCACCGAAGCGGAGCCGCAATCGGCCCACCGTCGTCGTCCCGACCCGCTCGACCCGTCCGCCGACGACCGCGACGTCCGCGTCGACCGTCCGGATCAGATCGGACAGCCACGGCCCGTGCGCGTCCTCTCCGAGTGCGGTGACGAGCGCGGTGTCGGCGATCGGGCCGGCCGACGGATCGTCCCCCACCGGGACGATCGCGGCGCCCAGCATCGAACCCGGATCAGCCACCAGATCCGATATCCGCCCGGTCTCCACGATGTGCCCGGACTCGAGCCGCGCCGCCGACGTGCACACCCGACGCAGCACCCCCAGTTCGTGGGTGATCACCACGACGGTCACGCCCAGCCGGCGGTTGATCTCGGCGACCAGATCGAGCACCTGGTCGGTGGTGTCGGGATCGAGCGCGCTGGTCGCCTCGTCGCACAGCAGCACGTCGGGTTCGGCGGCCAGAGCACGCGCGATACCGACGCGCTGCTGTTGTCCTCCGGACAACTGCGACGGGTAGGACGACTCCTTGCCGGCCAGACCCACCAGCTCCAGCAGCTCGCGCACGCGGGTGCGCCGCTGCGTCCTGTCGACCCCCGCCACCTCGAGCGGGAACTCGACGTTGCCGAGAACCGTGCGCGAATGCAGCAGGTTGAACTGCTGGAACACCGTTCCGATCCGTCGGCGCGCCGAGCGCAGGTCCGCGCCCGACAGCGTCGACAGGTCGTCGCCACCGAGGAGGATTCGGCCCGAGGTCGGCCGCTCGAGCAGGTTCAGGCAGCGCAGCAGCGTCGACTTGCCCGATCCGGACGGTCCGACGATCCCGAAGATCTCCCCGGTGGGGATCTCCAGGTCGATGCCGCGCAGGGCCTCGACCGTCCCGGCACCACCGACACCGGGGAAGGTCTTGACGAGGTTCTCGACGACGATCATCAGTTCGCGGGATGCACCGGGACGACGGAACCGGAGTAGGTCCGGTCGATCCACGCGGCGGTCTCCGGCGACTCCAACGCGTCCTTCAGCGCGACGACCTTCGGATCGTCGACGTTCTCCTCCTTGACGACGAGCAGGTTGGAGAACGGATTGTTCTCCACGGATTCGCTGACGATGGCGTCGTCCGAGGGTGTCAGACCGGCCTCGAGCGCGTAGTTGGAGTTGATCACGGCCGCGGTGATCTGCGGGTCGTCGAGCTGCCGCGCGAGCTGAGGACGTTCGATCCCCACGATCGCCAGGTTCTTCGGGTTGTCGACGATGTTCGATTCGGTCACCACGGACAGGTTCGCGTCGGCGAACGGCACGTCCATCGTGATCAGCCCGGCCGACTCGAGCAGATAGAGGGCACGCGCGAAGTTCGTGGTGTCGCGGGGGATGGCGATCGTGTCGCCGTCCTGCAACTCGTCGAGCGAGGTGACCTTGTTCGAGTACAGACCCATCGGCTCGAGGTGCACCTCGGCGACGGCCACGAGGTCGTCGACACCGTTCTGCACCTGCCAGTCGTCGAGGTAGGGGCGATGCTGGAAGAAGTTCGCCTCGACGTCACCGGCCTGCAGCAGGTCGTTCGGGTCGATCTCGCCGGTGACCTCGTGGATGTCCAGCGAGTAGTCGCCGAGTGCACCGGAGTCCACTATGTGCTCGAGGATCTCCACGTGCGGGGTCGACGACGCCGAGATCGACAGGGTGTTCTCGTCGCTTCCGGACGAGCAGGCGGCCAGCCCGACCCCGAGAACGAGAGCTGAGGTGGCGACGGCGAAGCGGCGCAGGAACATCGGTGTCAACCTTCCGTGGTGTTGCCAGGCCGCGGCGCGACCCGGGACGTGGTGCCGGGCAGCGGGCTGCCCGTCGCGGGCCCGGTCATCCGACGAAGGACCGGGCGAGGTCGGCGCGGTCTCGCGCGGTCGCGTATCGGGTGTGCGCGGAGCCTGGACTCGAGCGCGTTGAGACGCGTACACAGCATGCAACGTACCGCCGTGGTCGTCGGTCCCGACCCCTTTCGCCGCGGACGATGCGGGGTCGGAGGGTGCGGACACTGGGGTGGATCCTTTCGAACCGGGACGGTCGGCGCCCCGGAGGGCGGCGGCCGGGCGGGCGAGTCCGGTGGTTCCGTCGTGGACGCACCGCGGATGTGCGGGCATGCGACACGGGGAACGGGAAATCTGCGGACGGCCGAGGAGGGAGGGGACGGTCAGAGGCGGCAGCGACAACACGCGGGGGCCATGCCCACCATGCGTGTGTACACGATCTGCGCGCGCTTGCTGCCGAGCATTCTTCCTCCGGGAGGTCGACGACGACCTCGTTGACGACGGAGACCACGACGGTGGGCCCCGCGACAGGCTAGCCCCGGAAAACAGCGGAGCGCAAACCTGTGGGAGGGACAGCACACCTGCGGGAGGAACACCCGGCCGCCGCGGTGCCCGTCACCGCCGCGGCGGGAAGTGCCGCACCAGCCCCTCCTGCACGATCGTCGCGACGAGCTCGCCCTCGAGCGTGAAGTAGCGTCCCGTCGCCATGCCGCGGGACCCGGCGGCAACCGGCGATTCCGTTGCGTACAGGTGCCATTCGTCGAACCGCACCGGGCGATGGAACCAGATCGAATGGTTCACGGTGGCGGCGACGATCCGGTCCAGTCCCCACGACAGACCGTGGGTGGTGAGGATGGAGTCGAGGACGGTGGTGTCGGAGCCGTACGCGAGGGTCGCGACATGCAGCAGCGGATCGTCCGGCAGTGCACCGTCGGCGCGCATCCAGACGCGGTTGTGCTCGAGACGCTCACCGGCGTCGCGCAGCACCCACGCCGGGTCGTTCGCGTACCGCATGTCGATCGGTTTGAGGGCCCCGACGAAATGCGGCAGCTGTTCCTCGTATCCGCGCAGCCTGTCCCCGATCGGGGGCAGCGCGTCGGGCAACGGCACGTCCGGCACCGTCACCGAGTGTTCGAGTCCGCGACCCCACCGTTGGAACGCCGCGAGCATGACGAACAGCTCCCGGTCGTCCTGCACGGCCGTGACCATCCGGTTGGCGAAATCGCGACCGTCGCGATGACGCACCACCCGGTATTCGATGGGTCGGCGGACGTCACCGCCCCGGATGAAATGCGCGTTGACGGCGTGCACGGGCCGATCCCCGACGGTGCGGCCCGCCGCGACCAGTGCCTGGGCGACGAGTTGCCCACCGAAGGTGCGGCTCCCGGTCTGCGCGGGGTGCACACCGCGCCACACGTCCTCCTCGATCTGCTCGATGTCGAGGAGACCGAGGAGGACGTCGAGGTCGGACCCGCGCGCCGCGGTGTCCGTCAACGGGTGTCCTTCTCACCGAGTCGGTGGACGTGGATCAGGTTCGTCGAACCCGACCGCCCCGGAGGCGCCCCGGCCACGATGACCACGAGGTCGCCGCGCCGGTAGCGGCCCAGCGACAGCAGCGCGGCGTCGACCTGCTCGACCATGCGGTCGGTGGTGTCCACCGGCTCGACCGAGAACGTCTCGGTCCCCCACGTCAGTGCCAGCTGGTTGCGGATGTGCGGTACCGGCGTGAACGCGAGCAGCGGCAGGTGCGTGTGCAACCGTGCCAGCCGGCGCACGGTGTCGCCGGACTGGGTGAACGCGACGAGCGCCTTCGCGTCGAGACGCTCACCGATGTCGCGTGCGGCGTACGAGATCACACCGCGCTTGGTGCGGGGCATGTGCGTGAGCGCGGGCACGTCGGTCGAGTCGGATTCGACGGCGGCGACGATCCGCGCCATGGTGCGCACCGTCTCGACGGGAAACCTGCCGACGGAGGTCTCTCCCGACAGCATCACCGCGTCCGCGCCGTCGAGCACGGCGTTCGCGACGTCCGACGCCTCGGCGCGGGTGGGCCGCGAGTTCTCGATCATCGACTCGAGCATCTGGGTGGCGACGATGACGGGTTTGGCGTTCTCCCGCGCGATCTGGATGGCTCGTTTCTGCACGAGCGGCACCTCTTCGAGCGGGAGTTCGACGCCGAGATCACCGCGGGCGACCATCACCGCGTCGAACGCGAGCACGACCGCCTCGAGGTTCTCGACGGCCTCGGGCTTCTCGAGCTTGGCGATGACCGGGACACGTCGGCCGACCCGGTCCATGACCTCGTGGACGAGTTCGATGTCGGCGGGCGAGCGCACGAACGACAGTGCGACGAAGTCCACACCGAGCCGCAACGCGAATTCGAGATCGTCGATGTCCTTGTCCGACAAGGCCGGAACGGACACGTTCATTCCGGGCAGGGACACGCCCTTGTTGTTGCTGACCGGCCCGCCCTCGGTGACGCGGCACACGACGTCGTTGCCGTCGACGGATTCGACGACGAGGCCGACCTTGCCGTCGTCGACGAGCAACCGGTCGCCGGGCGCGGCATCCTGCGCGAGTTGCTTGTAGGTGGTGGACACCCGATCGTGGGTGCCGTCGACATCGTCGACGGTGATCCGGACGATCTCGTCGTTCTCCCAGACCGTCCGGCCGTCGGCGAACCGGCCGAGGCGGATCTTGGGTCCCTGCAGGTCGGCGAGGATGCCGACGGCGCTGCCGAACTCCTCGGCGGCCGCGCGCACCCGGTCGTAGTGGCCCCGGTGGTCGGAGTGCTCTCCGTGGCTGAAGTTGAGTCGGGCCACGTCCATGCCGGAGGCCACGAGTTCGCGGAGAACGTCGGGATCGGCCGTGGCGGGGCCCATGGTGCAAACGATCTTGGTGCGTCGGGTCACGGCACAACCCTAGTCCCCCCGGCGCGCGGTCTCCATCCGTGCGTGTCGGCGGCGCCTCGCCGCGGTACGCCCTCACGACCCGCACGGCCCCGATCGCGGTGTCACCGGAGCCGGCAGATCCGAACTCCCGCTGAGCAGGTCGTCGACGGCACGAGCCGCCGCCCGCCCTTCCGCGATCGCCCACACCACCAGCGACGCACCGCGGTGCGCGTCGCCGCAGACGAACACGCCGGGAACGGCCGCGCGCCACGAGTCGTCGCACGCGAGTGTCCCTCGACGTGTGCGGGCGACACCGAGATCGTCGAGCACCGGCGCGTCACCGACCCCGTCGAACCCGAGTGCGAGCAGCGCCAGATCGCACGGGACGGTCACCGCGGCGCCCGTCGGGGTCCGGGCCCGATCCACGCGGGTGAGCACCACGGCCCGCACGTGTCCGGCCCGGTCGCCGACGAACCGCTGCACGGCCACCTCGAAGCGGCGATCACCGCCCTCCTCGTGGGCGGGGCACGTGCGCAACACCAGCGGTCGGGTCGGCCACGGATCAGCACCGGTGCGGTGGTCCGGTGGTCGCGGCCGGTAGTCCAGGTGCACCACGGAACGCGCACCCTGGCGGTGCGCCGTGCCCACACAGTCGGCGCCGGTGTCACCCCCACCGATCACCACCACCCGGCGGCCGCGGGCGTCCGCACGGGCACGACGTCCGTCCTGCCGGGCACGGCACGATTCGATCAGGTACGGCAACGCCGGCCGGATCCCGGCGAGCCCGCGACCGGGCACCTCGATGTCGCGTCCGCGCCGGGCCCCCACCGCGAGAACGATCGCGTCGACGTCCGATCGGAGCTCCGAGACGGTGACGTCGACGCCGACATCGCATCCGGTGCGGAACACGGTCCCCTCGCACCGCATCTGCTCGAGTCGGCGGTCGATGAGCGCCTTGTCCATCTTGAACGGCGGGATGCCGTAGCGCAGCAACCCACCGGGCCTGTCGTCACGCTCGTACACGATCACGGTGTGGCCCGCCCGGGTGAGTTGCTGGGCGGCGGCGAGCCCGGCCGGCCCGGAACCGATCACCGCGACGGTGCGCCCCGAGCGGTGTTCCGCGGTGAGCGGATGCACCGCACCGTCCTCGAAGGCATGGTCGGCGATCGTCCGCTCGACACTTTCGATCGTGACTCCGGCGGTGTGATCGTGTTGCGCGAGAACGCATGCCGATTCGCACGGCGCCGGGCAGAGCCTGCCGGTGAACTCCGGGAAGTTGTCGGTCTCGTGCAGGCGTGCGGAGGCGGCCGCCCACAGCCCCCGTGACGCGAGCGCGTTCCACTCCGGTATGCGGTTGCCGAGCGGACATCCGAAACCCGCCGACTGGCAGAACGGTATCCCGCAGTCGAGACACCGGCCGGCCTGCACGCTCACCAGCGCATCCCGTTCGGGCGGTGGCAGCGCCGCGCGGGTCTCGCGCCAGTCGAGGACCCGCTCGCGGATGTCCCGCTGCGGCATCTCGGCCCGCGGCACGCGTGGGGACGATCGACGATCATCGACTTCCTCTCCCGCCCGGAGACGGGAGATCGCCCGACTCACGACGGGGCCTTCCTGTTTCATCGAGGTTGCCTCCCTGTGCCTGTGCCTGTGCCTGCGCCTGCGCCTGCGCACTCCGGTCACGGTCCGCTCCCCGTCACCGACCGTCGCGCGGCGCGCGGGCGGGGGGGCTGCAGCCCGGCTCGTCGACCGCGGTGACGGTCGAGAACCGGGCCGCGCTGCAGGGCCAGTCACGGAGCGCCGCCGCAGCGACGGGTGATCCCGTGCGCTCGCGGTGGCGTTCGAGCAGCACTCGCAGCGGTTGCATGTCGCGGGCATCGACCGCCCGCATCCGAACCGACCCGGTGTTCACGCACTCGGGGTCGAGGTCGAGGACGTGGACGACACCACCGGACATTCCGGCCGCGAGGTTGCGTCCCGTCGGTCCGGCGATCACGACCCGGCCTCCGGTCATGTACTCGCACGCGTGGTCGCCGGTTCCCTCGCACACCGCCGATGCACCGGAGTTGCGTACGGCGAACCGTTCACCGACCCTGCCACGCAGGTACAGTTCCCCGGCGGTCGCACCGTAGAGGACGGTGTTGCCGGCGATGACCTGCGTGTGCGCCGCGAAGGGTGCGGCCGGATCGGGCCGCACCACCACGCACCCGCCCGAGAGTCCTTTCGCGACGTAGTCGTTGGCGTCCCCGACCACGACCACGGTCACCCCGCGCGGGAGGAACGCCCCGAGCGACTGACCGGCGCTGCCGCGCAGGTGGATCCGGACGGTGTCGGGTGGCAGGCCGGGTATACCGCGGCGGACGGTGACGGCGGCACCCACCCGCGTCCCGACCGCCCGGTCGGTGTTGTGCACGACGTCGTCGATCCGCACGGTGTGGCCGTCGTCGAGGGCCGAACGTGCCGCGGAGAGCAGCCGTCCGTCGAGGGTCGATGCGTCCGCGCGGGTGCGACGCCGGAGACACCGGCGGTGCGGCGCGGCGCCGCCCACGTCCCGGGGAACCTCCAGCAGCGGAGCCAGATCCACTCCCGCGGAACGACTCCCGGCGGCGCGTGGGTCGAGCAGGTCGACGCGCCCGACCGCGTCGTCGATGCTGCGCAGACCGAGCCCGGCGAGGCGGGCACGCACGTCCTCGGCGACGAACCGGAAGAACGATTCGACGTGCTCGGCACGCCCCGCGAACGCGGCGCGCAGATCCTCGTTCTGGGTGGCGATGCCCACGGGACAGGTGTCGAGATGACACACGCGCATCAGGATGCAGCCGAGGACCACCAGCGGCGCCGTGGCGAAACCGAACTCCTCGGCGCCGAGGAGCGCGGCGATCACGACGTCACGACCGGTGCGCAGGCCACCGTCGCACTGGACGGTGACGCGGTCACGAAGACCCCCGAGCACCAGGGTCTGCTGGGTTTCGGCGAGCCCGATCTCCCACGGCAGTCCGGAATGGTGCAGCGCGGTGAGCAGCGCCGCGCCGGTGCCCCCGTCGTGACCGGAGATCAGGATCACGTCGGCGTCCGCTTTGACGACGCCCGCCGCGATCGTACCGACCCCGAGACCGCTGACCAGTTTGACGTGAACACGTGCGGCGGGGTTGGCGCAGCGCAGGTCGTGGATCAGTTGGGCGAGGTCCTCGATCGAATAGATGTCGTGGTGCGGGGGCGGTGAGATCAGTCCGACTCCGGGGGTCGAGCATCGGGTCCGCGCGATCCACGGATACACCTTCTCGGCCGGAAGCTGCCCGCCTTCACCGGGTTTCGCTCCCTGCGCCACCTTGATCTGCAGATCGGTGGCGTCGGCGAGGTAGGCGGCGGTCACCCCGAACCTGCCGCTCGCGACCTGTTTGACGGCGCTGCGGCGCAGCGGGTCACCGAGCCGCGCCACGTCCTCACCTCCCTCCCCCGAGTTCGACCGACCCCCGAGCCGGTTCATCGCGACGGCGAGCGTCTCGTGGGCCTCCGCGGAGATCGATCCGTAGCTCATCGCACCGGTCGCGAACCGGGTGACGATCGACTCGACGGGTTCGACGTCGACGACGTCGATCGGGTCGGCGGCACGGTGGAACCGCAGCAGTCCCCGCAGGGTGCCGCCGTCCGCCGAGCGGCTGTCGATCTCGGCGCAGTACCGCGCGTACACCTCGGCGCGGCCGGTGCGTGTCGCGTGCTGCAGCAGGAACACCGCCTCCGGGGTGAACAGATGCGGTTCGCCGTCCCGCCGGTACCGGTGGATTCCACCGCTCGGCGGTGCCGCGGTGTCGGCGCGCGGCGAGTGCGCCATCCGGTACCGCTCGCGCGCCTGCTCGGCGACGTCGGCGACGGTGGTGCCGCCGATCGCCGCGTCCACACCCAGCACGTCGGGGTCGAGTCCGATCACGTCGAAGGTGCCCGCCCCGATGTACGACGAGATCGTGGAGACACCGCACTTGGCCATCACCTCGATCACACCGTCGATCAGCGCGGTCCGGTAGTTGCGGACCGCGGTGGCGGCGGAGACGTCTCCGAGCCGTCCGTCGTCCGCGAGCGTCGCGACGACGCCGTACGCCACCGACGGGCACACCGCGTCGGCCCCGAACCCGAGGAGCGCCGCGACGTGGTGGACCTCCCGCGCATCACCGCTGTCGACGACCAGCGCCACGCGGGTGCGCCGGCCGGTCGCGGCGAGATGCCGGTGCACCGTCGCCAGCGCCAGCAGCGACGGTATCGGCACCGCGGTACCGTCGCGCGCCTGGTCGGTGACGATCAGGATTCCGTGGCCGGAGTCCACGGCCCTCTCGGCCTCGTGGCGCAGCCGGGTGAGCGCCCCGGTGAGGGCAGCCGCGGCGGTGCCGTCCGGCGGGAACGTCGCCGACACCTGGGTCGCGCGCAGCGCCGGGTGGCGTGCGCCGAGGTGGCGGAGCGCCTCGAGGTCGGCGGCGGTCGGTATCGGCGTGTCGAGGGACAGTCGGCGTGCCGATCGTGGTGTCGCGGCGAGGAGGTCTCCCTCGGGGCCGGTGAGATGGCGTTGCGCCGTGACGACCCGTTCGCGGATCGCATCGAGCGGCGGATTGGTGACCTGGGCGAACATGGCGGTCACGTGGTCGAACAGGAGTCGCGGTCGCGGGGACGACATGGCGGGTGGGATGTCGGAGCCCATCGACCCCACCGGTTCCCGGCCGGTGGTCGCCATGGTCGCCAGGGTCTCGTCGAGGTCCTCGGCGGTGTATCCGTACAGCCACCGGGCCCGGGGATCGGCGCGCTCACCGCAGGGTTCGGGGTCCGGTCGCCCGGTGACGAACGGGATCCGGCCGCGGTCGAGCCAGCACCGGTAGGGGTGTTCGGCGGCGAGCGTGTCGAGCAGTTCGTCCGGGGGAACGATGCGCCCCGCGGTGCCGGGTCCGGTTTCGACGACGAACGGTCGCCCGGGTTCGAGCCGGCCCTTCGCGATCACATCGGACGGTTCCGTGGGGAGCACCCCGGCTTCACCGGCGAAGATCACGGTGTCGTCGCGGGTGTGCCACCACCGGCCGGGGCGCAGGCCGTTCCGGTCGCCGACGGCGCCGAACACCGCGCCGTCGGTGAAGGCCAGGCAGGCGGGACCGTCCCAGGGCTCGAGCAATCCGGCGTGGAAGTCGTGGAATGCCCGCCGTTGCCCAGCGGTACGGGGGTCGTTCTCCCAGGCGGGCGGCATCATCATCACGGCGGCGTGCGGCAGTGTGCGGCCCGCGAGATGCAGGAGTTCGAGGGTCTCGTCGAGCGACGCCGAATCGGACATGTGCGGTGAGCAGATCGGGATGTCGTGGACCGGGCCGCGCAGGAACGCGGCGTGCAGGTGCGGTTGCCGGGCGCGCATCCGGGCCCGGTTGCCCCGGATCGTGTTGATCTCGCCGTTGTGCGCGCAGTACCGGAACGGTTGGGCGAGCGGCCACGCCGGAAAGGTGTTGGTCGAATACCTGCCGTGGACGAGGGCGATCGCCGACACGCACCGCGGGTCACGCAGGTCCGGGTAGAACAGGGGCAACTGCCCGACGGTGAGCATCCCCTTGTACACGATCGTGCGGGCGGACAGCGACGGGAAGTAGACGGGTACACCGTGCACCGCGCACTCGTGTTCGGCGCGGCGGCGCAGCGGATGCACGGCGCGGTCGAGGTCGATCCCGGGATCGTGACCCGACGGGTGGGCGACCGTGGGGGCCACGAACAGCTGGGCGATGTGGGGTCGGGACCGTTCCGCCGTGTCACCGAGGTGCGCGCCGTGAGGATCGACGGGGACGTCGCGCCAGCCGAGGACGTCGAGTCCCTCCGCCGCGGCGAGCGACTCGACGATGCGCCGGGCCGTGTCGCGCCGGGCCGTGTCGCGGGGAAGGAAGCACAGCCCGGTGGCGTAGTGCCGCGGGGCGGGAAGATCGAGGGCGACGGTCTCGCGGTTCAGTTCCCACGGCACCGTGACCGTGATTCCGGCGCCGTCGCCGGAGTCCGGTTCGCGGCCGCTCGCCGTGCGGTGGGCCAGGGCGCGCAGCGCCGCGAGCGCATCCGCGACGACGCGGTGGGATCGGCGCCCGTGCACATCCACGATCCCGGCGACGCCGCAGGAGTCCACTTCGCGTGCGGGATCGTAGAGCCCGCACGCGGCGGGGAATCCGTCGTCCGATGGGTGACGGCGGAGGTGTGGATGGTCGTGCTGCACCGGCCGCCTGCCGGGGGTGTCGCGGCACCCGGATGTGCCGTCGGTCGCGTCAGTCTACGCCGATCGCACCGACCGGCGTAGACCCGCGAGCATCAGGGGCGCAGGGGTCGTCCGTTGTTGTCTCGAACCTTGCCGGTGAGCATGAGGATGCCGTCGATCAGCGGCCAGATCCCGCCGATGCCGCAGGTGAGCCACGTGACCGCGATCTGGGCGATGGCGATACCGGGCTGGTCGAGATAGAACCGTCCGGCGCCGAATGCGCCGAGCAGGATCTCGAGGATGCCCGCTGTGACCTTCGACTTGTCGGAGTACGGTTCGCCGGTGTACGGGTCGCGTCCGTACGGCGCGGTCACGTCGTAGCCGGCGCCCTGTGGGTATCCGGGCGGCGCCGTGTACGCCCCGTACGTCGGCTGAGGTGCGGGGCCGTAACCGGCCTGCGGGGGCGCCTGGTACGTCGCCCCCGGATATCCCGCACTCGGGTATGCCTCACCCGGATACCCCGCGCCCGTCTGCCCCGGCGCACCGGACATCGGATACTGCGGATCGGGAGTGCCGTACACCGGCCCGGATCCGGGCGTCGACTCCGGGTAGCCGGGGGTCGGCTCCGGATAGCCCGCGTTGTCGGGGTACTGAGATGTCGGTGTCGGATACGTCGGAGAGCTGCCCCACCCGGGACCGGTGCCGACACCGGTCTGCGTCTCCCATCCGGGACCGGGACTGCCGGTCGTCGACCCGTACTGGTCGGGCACGGACGGAAGCGGATCGGTGTCCTTGCGCAGATCCGGCTTGGCGGGTTCCTCGTCCCCCGCATCGGACCTGCCCGGCTCCGGCGTTGTCACAGCTTCTCCCCTTCGTCTGTCGTGACGGCTGTGCCGTCGACCTTACCGGTGGATCCGGTACCGGCTCCGGACCGTCCCGCGGCACCGGCCTCCGGCTCGCCCGGCCCGGTGTCACCGCCCGGCGCCGCCTTCCCGGCGGAGCCCGCATCGTCCTCCCCGGACTCACCGCTCGGGTCGAGTGTCTCGGGCGCTTCCCTGCCCTTGCGCGCGAAGATCACGTAGGCGACGGCGAGGACGAACACGATGCCCGAGGTGAACGTGTTGACGCGGATTCCCGCGATCTCGGTGGCGGTGTCGGCGCGCATGAGTTCGACCCAGAACCTGCCCGCGCAGTATCCGGCGACGTACAGCGCGAACAGACGCCCGTGCCCGATCGCGAATCGCCGGTCGGCGAGCACGAGCAGCACGACGACGAGCAGGTTCCACAACAGTTCGTACAGGAAGGTGGGGTGCACGACGAACGCGACCTCACCGGTGGACACCCCGTCGATGAGATGCGGCGACATCCGACCGGCGTCGTCGGCGCGCTCGTAGATCTCGAGGCCCCACGGGACGGTCGTCTCCCGACCGTACAGTTCCTGGTTGAACCAGTTACCGAGGCGGCCGATGGCCTGCGCGAGCAGGATGGCCGGAGCGAGAGCGTCACCGAACGCGGGCAGCGGGATTCCCCGCCTGCGGCAGCCGATCCACGCACCGACCGCGCCGAGCGCGACGGCACCCCAGATCCCCAGGCCGCCCTCCCAGATCTTCAGTGCGTCGACGGGGTCGGCGCCCTCACCGAAGTACTTCCGCCAGTCGGTGATGACGTGGTAGAGCCGGCCGCCGACGAGCCCGAAGGGCACCGCCCACACCGCGATGTCCAGAACGGTGCCGGGCCGCCCACCGCGGGCCACCCAGCGGCGGTCACCCCACCAGATCGCGACGACGATGCCGACGATGATGCACAGCGCGTAGGCACGCAGGGCGAGCGGCCCGACGTACCAGACGCCTTGCGGCGGGCTGGGCAGGTAGGCCAGAACTGTTGCAGTCGATGTCACGACGCCACGCTAGCGGACCGCACACCCTTCGCGAGATCCTGCGTCAGCGCCAGCAGCGTGTCCCGTCCCTGGCCGGCCGCCGTGACCAGCGCGGAACCGACGATCACTCCGTCGGCGTAGGCCGCGATCTCGGCGGCCTGGGCGCCGTTACGCACCCCCAGACCGACACCGACCGGAATGTCGGAGTGGGTACGCACCCGCGCGACGAGTTCCGGGGCCCGGTTGTCGACGGAGTCGCGGGCGCCGGTGACCCCCATCGTCGAGGTCGCGTACACGAATCCGCGGCACCGGTCGAGGGTCGTGGCGAGGCGTTCGTTGGTGGACGACGGAGCGACGAGGAAGGTGCGGCCCAGGCCGTACTTCTCCGATGCGGCGATCCACTCGGCGGCTTCGTCGGGGATCAGATCCGGGGTGATGATCCCCAGTCCGCCTGCCGCGGCGAGATCACGGGCGAAGTTGTCGATCCCGTACCGCAACACGAGATTCCAGTAGGTCATGACGACGGCGGCGCCGCCCGCCGCGGTGATCGCCTCGACCGCGGGGAACACGTCCCGCACCCGGACACCGCCGGCCAGGGCCTGATTCGCCGCGTTCTGGATGGTCGTGCCGTCCATGACCGGATCGCTGTAGGGGATGCCGACCTCGACGAGGTCGCATCCGCCCTCGACGAGGGTCGTCATCGCCTCGATCGAGGCGGCGACGGTGGGATAACCGACGGGGAGGTATCCGACGAGCGCGGCGCGCTGCTCGGCGCGGCACGTGGCGAAGATGTCGGCGAGGCGTTCGTACGGGGCGCTCACTGCGCGTCTCCTTCGGTGCGGGTGTCGTCGTCGGGCAGCAACCCGAACCACTTTCCTGCGGTGTCGACGTCCTTGTCGCCGCGACCGGACAGGCTCACCAGGACGATGGCGCCCTGCCCGAGTTCCCGGCCGAGTTGCAGCGCACCGGCGACGGCGTGCGCGGACTCGATCGCCGGGATGATGCCCTCGGTGCGGCACAGCAGTGAGAACGCGTCCATCGCCTCGGTGTCGGTGATCGCGCGGTACTCGGCGCGCCCGGTGTCCGCGAGCCACGCGTGTTCGGGACCGACACCGGGATAGTCGAGCCCCGCGGAGATCGAGTGGGATTCGATGGTCTGACCGTCCTCGTCCTGCAGCAGGTACGAGTACGCGCCGTGCAGGGCACCGTGCGAGCCGCCGCCGATGGTCGCGGCGTGCCGGCCGGTGTCGACGCCGTCTCCCCCGGCCTCGAGCCCGACGAGTTTGACGGACGCGTCGTCGATGAACGGGTGGAAGATGCCGATCGCGTTGGAACCACCGCCGACGCACGCGGCGACGGCGTCGGGCAACCGACCCGTCAGCGCGCGCACCTGGGCTCGGGCCTCGAGTCCGACGATGCGCTGGAAATCGCGGACCATGGCGGGGAACGGGTGCGGGCCCGCGGCGGTACCGAAGCAGTAGTAGGTGCTGTCGGCGTTGGTGACCCAGTCGCGCATCGCCTCGTTGATCGCGTCCTTGAGGGTGCGCGAACCGGTCGTCGCGGCGACGACCTCCGCACCGAGCAGCCGCATGCGGGCGACGTTGAGGGCCTGCCGCTTCATGTCGACCTCACCCATGTACACCCGGCATCCGAGCCCGAAGAGGGCGCACGCGGTCGCGGTCGCCACGCCGTGCTGGCCGGCTCCGGTCTCGGCGATGATGCGGGTCTTGCCCATGCGCTTCGCGAGCAGCACCTGCCCGAGCACATTGTTGATCTTGTGCGATCCGGTGTGGTTCAGATCCTCGCGCTTGAGCAGGATCCGTGCGCCCCCGGCGTGTTCACCGAGCCGCGTCGCCTCGTACACCGGCGACGGCCGGCCCGTGTAGTCGCGCTGCAGCCGGTCGAGTTCGCCGAGAAAACCGGGATCGGTGCGCTCCTTCTCGTAGGCTGCGGTGACCTCCTCGATGACCGCCATGAGCGCCTCGGGAAGAAACCGTCCGCCGAACGACCCGAAATGCCCACCGGCGTCGGGTTCGTGCGCGGTCTGCGTCGAGACGGCGTCGCTCATCGCGGGGAGTCCGCGCCCCTTGGCGGACAGTACGGAATCGTCTTCAGTCACCCGTCCAGTCTGCCCCACTGCGCGGTCCGACGCGCCATCGGGTCGAGCCGGTCAGCGTGCAGGCTTCGGGCACGACGGATGCGTACCGACCGTCACCAGTTCCGCGACGGCCTGACGTGGATCGCCGCTGGTCACCAGGCCCTCGCCGACGAGCACCGCGTCGGCCCCGGCACCCGCGTAGGCGAGCAGGTCCGCCGGTCCTCGCACGCCCGACTCGGCGATCTTGAGGACCTCGGTCGGCAACCCGGGGGCGATCCGGCCGAACGTCTCCTTGTCCACCTCGAGCGTCTTGAGGTTGCGGGCATTGATCCCGATGACGGACGCGCCCGCTTCGAGTGCGCGGTCGGCCTCCTCCTCGGTGTGCGCCTCGACGAGCGCGGTCATCCCGAGGGACTCGGCGCGTTCGATCAATCCGGTGAGCACGGGTTGTTCGAGCGCGGCGACGATCAACAGCACGATGTCGGCCCCGTGTGCGCGGGCCTCGTGGATCTGGTAAGGGCCCACGATGAAATCCTTGCGCAGGACCGGGATACCCACCGCGCGGCGCACCGCATCGAGATCGGCGAGGCTGCCGTGGAAGCGGCGTTCCTCGGTGAGCACACTGATCGCACGGGCTCCCCCGGACTCGTACGCGCGGGCGAGTTCGGCGGGATCGGTGATGGTGGCGAGCGCCCCCTTCGACGGGCTCGCACGCTTGACCTCGGCGATCACGGCGATACCGGGTTCGCGCAGGGCCGCCTTCGCGTCGATCGGCGGGGGTGCGGCCGCGGCGGCGGCCTTGACGGAGGCGAGATCGGCAACCGCCTCCCGAGCGGCGACGTCGGCGCGCACCCCTTCGAGAATCGAGTCGAGAACTGTCATCGTGGCCCGAGTCCTTTCGCACCCATGTCTACCCCTGCGTCGGGTCGTCCCGTGCACCGTGGTTTCCGGCGCGTTCGGCCGATCCTCGTGTGATCAACCTCATCCAGGGTCGACTTCAGCCTAGTGCGTGCCCCAGCACCGGTCAGCGGCGGGTCCCCGAAGGAGAAGAATCACTCCTGCCCTCGTCTCCGGGGTCGTCGTCACCGCCGTCGACGGTGGGGTCGATACCCGAGTCGAGGGCATCCCACAGGGCCCGTTCGGTGACGGGTTCGTCCGTTCCGGCCGGGCTGTCGGCCAGCCTCGCGGTGGCTTCCTTCCGCGCTCCGGGACTGTCGTACTTCGATGACAGTCCCGCCTGGGCGACGGGGGTGAGCCAGGCGGCGACCGCCGCGGCCACGGCGAAGACGGCACCGGCCAGCGCGAGGAGCGCCGGGAACACGAAGACGTCGGTGGCGGTGACCTCCGCCCGGTCGGGAAGCGCGGCGATCTGCGCGGCAGTGTCGGCGTCGGCGCCCGTCGCGAGCAGGTCCACGGGGCCGATCGCCGCCGCGACGGCGGCGAGCGCGACCGCGGCGGCGACGATCCGCACCGCGGTGCCGCGCACCGCGAGCACGGCGGCCACCGCGGCGAGCAGGACGAGAGCGAGCGGCGTGGTCGCCGCGGCCCACGCACCACCGTTGAGTTCGGTGACGCGGTCGGCGCCGAGCCCGTCGGCGGACTCCACCCGCACCCACGTCATCCGACTCGACCCCCACAGCGCCGCGGCCGCGAGGATCAGCAGGACCACTGCGACGACGGTGTTGCGGCTGCGTCCGGGCCGCGTCTGCTGTGGCGCGCTCATTCGGCAGCTCCGCGGAACGGGGTGAGGGTCGCCGCCGCGGCGACGGCGGCGAGCGCGGACATCGCCTTGTTGCGGGCCTCCGTGTCCTCCGCTTCGGGATCCGAGTCGGCGACGACGCCGGCGCCGGCCTGCACGTAGGCCGTTCCGTCCTTGATCAACGCGGACCGGATGGCGATGGCGGTGTCGGCGTCACCGGCGAAATCGAGATAGCCGACGATGCCGCCGTAGATGCCGCGCCGGGTGGTTTCGAGTTCCTCGATCAGTTCCATCGCGCGCACCTTCGGTGCACCCGACAGGGTTCCGGCGGGGAAACACGCCGTCACGGCGTCGAGGGCGGTGTGTCCGTCGGCGAGGCGCCCGGTGACGGTGGAGACGAGGTGCATCACATGGCTGTAGCGTTCGATGTGCCGGTAGTCGTGCACGGTGACGGTGCCGGGTTCGCACACCCGCCCGAGGTCGTTGCGGCCCAGATCGACGAGCATCAGATGCTCGGCATTCTCCTTCTCGTCGGCGAGCAGATCCTTCTCGAGGAGGATGTCCTCCTCGTCGTCGGCGCCGCGCCACCGGGTTCCGGCGATCGGATGCGTGGTGGCGACACCGTCGGCGACGGTCACGAGCGCTTCGGGGCTCGAACCGACCACGGAGAATGCCGTGCCACCGTCGGCATCGGGGATGTGCAGCAGATACATGTAGGGGCTCGGATTGGATGCGCGCAGCATCCGGTAGACGTCGATCGGGGCGGCATCGCAGTCGATCTCGAAACGCTGCGAGAGCACCACCTGGAATGCCTCGCCGGCCTCGATCTCCCCGATGAGCGAGCGCACGTCCGCGCAGAACGATTCGGTGGTCCGTTGCCTCCGGTAATCCGGCTCCGGTCGCGTGAACGTCGCGACGGTCGACGGTGCGGGAGCCGACAGATCGGCGGTCATGCGATCGAGGCGCGCGACGGCGTCGTCGTAGGCCTCGTCGACGCGTTCGTCGGAACCGTCCCAGTTGACGGCGTTCGCGATGAGCCAGATCGTGCCCTCGTGATGGTCGACGGCCGCGAGATCGGTGGCCAGCAACATCACCATCTCCGGGATCTGCAGGTCGTCGGTGGCGAGCGACGGCAGCTTCTCGAGGTGGCGGACGATGTCGTACCCGAGGTAGCCGACCATCCCCCCGGTGAGCGGGGGCAGTCCGTGGATGCGGTCCGTGTGCAGCAGATCGAGGGTGTCGCGGAGCACGTCGAGGGGGTCGCCGCCGGTGGGGGCGCCGGAGGGGACGTGGCCGAACCACGCGGCATCGCCGTCGACGACACTGAGCGCGGCCGGTGCACCGGCGCCGATGAACGACCACCGCGACCACGACCGCCCGTTCTCGGCCGATTCGAGAAGGAAGGTGCCCGGGCGGTCGGCCGCGAGCTTGCGATACGCCGACAGCGGCGTCTCCGCGTCGGCGAGCACCTTGCGGGTGACCGGGACGACGCGATGCTCGGCGGCGAGCAGGCGGAACTGCTCCCGGGTGGTGGTCGCATCCGACCATCCTGCGGCGGACGCGGACGGGGTGGCTGCGGGAATGGTGGTGGGCTCGCCGGACATGCCGCCCATCATCCCAGGCCCCGCCGCGGTCGTCCCCCGGGGTCGTCACATCGGCGGGTTCGGGCCGCGAACGTGAGCATCATCCAGCCCGTCCCGATCGCCGCCGTCGCAACCGTCGCGGTCAGCGGCACCCCGTACCGGACGAACGTCCGCGTCGAGCTGCCGGCGTTCCAGGCCTTGCGCAGGTCGCGGACCCGGCCAGGGTCGTCGCGTGCGCCACCGACAGCAGCAGGTGTGTGACACGGGAGACGATCACCGCTGCGATCACCGCCATGCGGGAAATCCTCTCGAGTCCGCACCGTCTGCGGGGCGGTTCCCGAAGTGACGACACCGCCCGCGTGATCGGGCCACCACCGCGCGCCGACGTGCGACGGCCCTCTGGCAGGCTGGATCGGACGGAACGAGAGAAGCGAGGACACATCCATGGGCAGCGACAGTCCCCGGTGGCTCGACGCCGGACAGCAGACCGCGTGGCGGACGCTGGTTGCGCTGATCACCCGGTTGCCCGCCGCTCTGGACACCCAGTCGCAACGCGACTCCGACATGACGCACTTCGAGTACTTCGTCCTCGCCGTGCTGTCCGAGGCACCCGGGCGCCGGCTGCAACTGTCCACGCTGGCCGAGCAGGCCAATGCCTCGCTGTCGCGGCTCTCGCACGTCGTCACGCGGCTCGGTGCACGCGGTTGGGTGCGGCGCGAAACCGTCCCCGGCAGTCGCGGTTCGTTCGCCGTGCTCACCGACGACGGCTACGCGAAGGTCGTCGCGTCCGCGCCCGCACACGTCGAGGCCGTGCGTCGACTCGTGTTCGACGGCCTCGACGATGCCCAGGTCGACACACTCACCACGCTGGGTGCGGCGCTGTTGACCCAACTCGACCGGGGCATCGCCGAAGGCACCGGGAAGGCCTGAGTCGCGGGGGCGGAATCCCTCTACGCTCGCTCGTGCCGGCGCTCGGCCGAGAGGCTTGGTCGATCAGCCGAGTGGTGTACCGCCGACACCCCAGTTCTCGCGCGGCACCTCGGTGATCGTCACCCACACCGAGGACTCGTTCTTGCCCGACGCCTCGGCGTAGGCGCGGGTCACCGCGGCGATGACCTCGGTCTTCTGCTCGGTGGAGAGCCCGGGTGTCTGGCTGATCTGGATCAACGGCATCGGCACATCGTGCCACACCGTAGGGTGGACACGACGGACCGGAGACGCAGCGGCGGGGGGCGGATGTGGGGTTCTACGCGGAGCGGATCGTTCCACGCGTGGTGGAGTGCACGTGCTCGACGACGGTGGCCGAGCCGTTGCGCCGACGAGTGTGCGCCGACCTGCTCGGGAGCGTCGTGGAGATCGGTTTCGGGTCCGGGCTCAACGTCGCGCACTATCCGCCCGCCGTCGACTCGGTGGTCGCCGTCGAACCGTCCGATCTGGCGTGGGAACTCGCCGAACGCCGCCGCGCGGGGTCGGTCGTGCCCGTCGAGCGTGGGGGCACCGACGCGCAGGTACTGCCGTTCGACGACGACACCTTCGACACCGCACTGTCGACGTGGACGATGTGCACGATCCCCGACGTCGCCGCGGCCCTGCGCGAAGCGCGTCGCGTATTGAAGCCCGGGGGCACACTGCATTTCGTCGAGCACGGCCTCGCACCCGACACGCGGGTGCAACGGTGGCAGCGGCGGGTCGAGCCGCTGCAACGCACCCTCGCCGGTGGATGCCACCTGACCCGGGACGTCCCGGCGCTGCTGCGCGCGGCAGGCTTCGACACCCCGGAACTCGACGTCTTCTACATGCGGGGAACACCGAAGATGTTCGGTGCGACCACCCTCGGTGTGGCCGTGAAACCTCGATGTTGACCGTCCCGACGGCAGGTCACTCCGCGGCGAGCAGCACATCCGCGTCGAAGCAGGTGTGCGTGCCCGTGTGGCAGGCCGCACCGACCTGGTCGACGACGAGCAGCACGGTGTCGCCGTCGCAGTCGAGGCGCACCTCGTGCACGTACTGGGTGTGGCCGCTGGTCTCCCCCTTGACCCAGTACGCGTTGCGTGACCGGGAGAAGTAGGTGGCCTTGCGGGTGGCGAGGGTGCGGGCGAGCGCTTCGTCGTCCATCCACGCCATCATCAGCACGTCGCCCGTCGACTTCTCCTGCACGACCGCGGCGAACAGACCCGCGTCGTTGCGCTCGAGTCGTGCCGCGATCCTCGGGTCGAGAATGTCGCTCATCGCACTGTGATCCCTTCTGCTCGCATGGCGTCCTTGACCTGACCGATCGTCAGCTCCCGGAAATGGAACACGCTCGCCGCGAGCACGGCGTCGGCACCGGCCTGTACCGCCGGCGCGAAATGGTCGACCGCGCCGGCGCCGCCGGACGCGATCACCGGAACCCGGACCGCCGCCCGCACCGATTCGATCATCTTCAGATCGAAACCGTTCTTGGTGCCGTCAGCGTCCATCGAGTTGAGGAGGATCTCCCCCACCCCGAGTTCCTCGCCGCGCCGCGCCCACTCGACCGCGTCGATACCGGTGCCGCGGCGACCCCCGTGGGTGGTGACCTCCCAGCCCGACGGGGTGGGTTCGTCTCCGTCGGGGACGGTGCGGGCGTCGACGGACAGCACGATGCACTGGGAGCCGAAACGCTCCGACATCTCCCGCAGCACCTCGGGGCGCGCGATGGCCGCGGTGTTCACCGACACCTTGTCGGCACCCGCGCGCAGCAGGCGGTCGACGTCCTCGACGGTGCGGACACCACCGCCGACGGTCAGGGGGATGAAGACCTGTTCGGCGGTGCGGGTGACGACGTCGAGCATCGTGCCGCGGTCACCGCTCGACGCGGTGACGTCGAGGAAGGTCAACTCGTCGGCGCCCTGCGCGTCGTAGAGGGCCGCGAGTTCGACGGGGTCGCCGGCATCCCGCAGGTTCTCGAAGTTGACGCCCTTGACGACGCGTCCGGCATCGACGTCGAGGCACGGGATCACCCGCACGGCGAGAGTCATTGTTCTCCTTCTGGATGCTGATCCGTCACGGATCGGACGATGTCCAGTATCTCATCGTGCACACCGGGTGCAGCGGCGAGCACCGAACCGGAGCCGATACGCCACGGCCGGCCCTCGAAATCGGTGGCGACTCCGCCGGCCGCCCGGACGAGCGCCACCCCGGCCGCGTTGTCCCACGGGTGGTGCCCGAACACCACGGCGCCGCCGAGCGCCCCGGACGCGGTGTAGGCGAGGTCGACCCCGGTGGATCCGTGCATGCGCAGCCGGGCGACCCGCCGGCTCAGTTCGGTGATCACCGACAGGCGTGTGCGGCCGGGCACCCGGCCGCGGCTGTCGACGTCGAAGCTGCCCACCGCGATCATCACGTCGTCCAGCCGGGCCGCAGCGAGCGGCGTGCGGGGCACACCGTCGACCAGCAACGGACCGTCGGCGACCGCGGCGAACCGCTGCCGCGCCAGCGGGAGCCAGGTCAGGCCGGCGATCGGCTCACCGTCGTGGACCAGCGCCAGCAGGATTCCGGCCATCGGGAGACCTGCGGAGTAGTTGACGGTGCCGTCGACGGGATCGAGCAGCCACACGGTGCCCGCACCGGCGGCCGGACCACCGAACTCCTCACCGTGCACGGGGATGCCGGTGCGGTCGACGAGTTCACGGCCGATGCGACGTTCGAGTTCGAGATCGACGTCGGTGGCGAAGTCGTTGCCGCCCTTGTCCACGGCGCGGGGTGCCCCGTGGCCGGTGACGAACCGGTCGGAGACCTCGTCGAGGACCCCGCTCGCGACGGCGAGCAGGCGGTCGAGCTCGTCCCGGTCCGTCATGCGTCAGCGTGAGACCGCGTCGAGGGCTTCGGGAAGCGTGAACCGGCCGGCGTAGAGGGCCTTACCGATGATCGCGCCTTCCACCCCGTCGTCGACCAGCGTGGCGATGGCGCGCAGGTCGTCGATCGTGGAGACGCCACCGGAGGCGACGACGGGCGAGTCGGTGGCCGCGGCGACGTCGCGCAGCAGGTCGAGGTTCGGGCCGGTGAGGGTGCCGTCCTTGGTGACGTCGGTGACGACGTACCGGGAGCACCCGTCCCGATCGAGTCGCTCCAGCGTTTCCCACAGGTCACCGCCGTCGGACACCCAGCCGCGCCCCCGGAGCCGCCACTGCCCGTCCATGAGCTTGACGTCGAGACCGACGGCGATGCGGTCGCCGTACTCGGCGATCGCGCGGGCACACCACTCGGGGTTCTCGATCGCGGCGGTGCCGATGTTCACGCGCGCGCACCCCGTCGCCAGGGCCGCGGCGAGGGTGTCGTCGTCGCGGATCCCGCCGGACAGTTCGACGTGGACGTCGAGTTCGCCGATGACCCCGGCCAGCAGTTCGCGGTTGTCGCCGCGGCCGAACGCAGCGTCGAGATCGACGAGATGCACCCATTCGGCGCCGGCGTCCTGCCATTGCAGGGCGGCGTCGCGTGGCGAACCGTAACCGGTTTCGCTGCCCGCCTCTCCCTGTACGAGGCGAACTGCTTCACCGTTGACCACGTCGACTGCAGGCAAAAGGACCAGGCTCACTGCGACCACATTAGTGCCTGCCGCGTCCAACTCCGAACCGACCGTGCCGCACGGATGGCGCGCACGCGGTCGCCGTGAACGACCGGGGCCGGGTGCGTCGCGCTCGGTGCGGTCGGTGGCCGCGCACGGTGGGCGATTCTCGGGACAGGCCCTCAGCGATCGCGACCGTACGCCCGCCGCGTCATCCTCGTGGACACCACACCCATCGCCACGATCGCACCGACCACACCGACGAGCGCGATGATCAACCCGGCCACCGGACCGGGCCGGACCGTCACGATGACGATCGTGGCCACGGCGAGGACCGCGGCAGCGGCACCGAGCGACGCGAGCGCGAGCCGACCTATCGACAGGTCACCCGAAGGCTCGTCGTCGCGGTGGTCGCGCTCGCGGCGCCCGGTCACAGCGAGCGCACCCAGTTCTGCAGCAGGGTGGCGCCGGCGTCCCCGGATTTCTCGGGGTGGAACTGGGTCGCCGACAGCGGACCGTTCTCCACGGCGGCGAGGAAGCGGCTGCCGTGCTCGGCCCAGGTGAGTTTCGGTGGGGCGATCCGCTCCGGATCGGGCAGCTCCCAGGTCTGCGCCGCATAGGTGTGCACGAAGTAGAAGCGGGTGTCGGCGTCGAGACCGGCGAACAACACCGAGTCGTCCGGTGCATCGACGGTGTTCCAGCCCATGTGCGGCAGCACCGGGGCGTCGAGGCGTTCGACGGTGCCGGGCCATTCGCCGCAGCCGGCGGTTTCGATGCCGTGTTCGACGCCCTTCTCGAACAGGATCTGCATCCCCACGCAGATGCCGAGGACGGGGCGGCCCCCCGCGAGGCGGGTACCGATGATCTTCTCGCCGCCGACGGCCCGCAGCCCGCGCATGCACGCGTCGAACGCGCCGACACCGGGCACGACCAGTCCGTCCGCGGCGAGCGCCACCTTCGGGTCGGCGGTGACCTCGACGTGCACACCGGTGCGGGCGATCGCCCGGGTCGCGGAATGCAGATTGCCGGAGCCGTAGTCGAGGACGGCGACCTTGGTTGCGCTCATGGTTCCCGATTCTAGGTGGAGGGGCGGGGCTTCTCGGACGGCCCGGCGATCCGGGCCAGCAGGGGCAGTGCGGGCACAGCGACGGCGGCGACCGTGAACGCGACCGGATATCCGGATGCGGTCGCGAGAGCGCCGAGCGCGAACGATCCGGCACCGGTACCGGCGTCGAAACCGACGTTCCACGCGGCGCTGGCCGACCCGATGTGCTCGGTGCCGGCGCGACGGAAGGCGACGAGCAGCGCCTCGTTCTGCACGATCCCGAAGCCGAGCCCGAAGCACACCGCGGCCCCGATCAGCACAGCGGCCCCGAACCGGCCGTCCGCGACGAGCGCGAAGGGCACCATCGCGAGGGCCGCGAGACCGAGACCGACGGGCAACAACCTGCCTGCGCCGACCCGGTCGGCGAGCGCGCCCGCTCCGAATCGACCGATCAGTGTCGACGCGCTCAGCACGGCGAGGGCCACGGGCACCGGCAGATCGGGCACGGCGATACTCAGCAGTGAGGTCAGACCGCCGTAGGCGATGGCCCCCGCGCCGACACACACCATCGGCAGGGCCAACATCGACCACGGTGCGCGGGTCGCCGGGCCTGCGGCGCGGGCCCGGGTCCGCGGGAGCCGGGCGGCCGCCAACAGTCCCGCCGAGGACACCACCGCACCGAGCACGAACACCGGGGTGGGCGAGAACCGTTCGGTGATCGCGAGGCCGGCGGGCAGACCGACCATCTGGGACCCGGCGATGCACATGCCCAGTACCCCGGTGGCGCGGCCGAGCAGGCGCGGCGGCGCCAGTTCGCCGACGAGCGCCGCGGATGCCACGGTGATCATGCCGAAACCGATGCCGCGGATCGCTGAGGTGCCCAGGACCGCGGCCGGGGCCATCGACAGCACGAAGAGCAGCGAGGGTGGGCCGAGGAACAGGCAGCCGGCGACGAGTGTCGCCCGGTGCCCGTAGGCGCGCATCAGCCGGGGCATCGCCAGCTGGGTGAGCACCGTGGTGAGCATGAACACCGCGGTCACCGACCCCGCGAGGGTGTCGCTGCCGCCGGCGTCGGCGATGGCGCGCGGTACCACCGGCAGCAGCAGCGAGAAGCCGCCGAAGGCGGCGGCGGACAGCGACCATGCGGCCGGTAGTCCGCGGACACCGAACAGCGTGGTTCGTTCAGTCACATCGGATCCGTCGGAGTAGGTGCGTGGCGGCTCGGTCGTCACACGATGCGCAGGACACCGGCGATGGCCGCCAGGAGCGTCACGGCGAGCAGGACTCCCGCGAACAGTTTGTTGTCGGCCTTCCACATCGACCAGGTGCCGCCCGCGGTGAGACCGGCCAGCAGGAAGCACGCGTACGTCAGGACGACGTCCACGGTTACAGGCTGCCCTTCGTGGAGGGGACACCGCTCACACGCGGATCGGACTCGACCGCCTCACGCAGTGCCCGCGCGACCGCCTTGAATTCGGCCTCGGTGATGTGGTGCGGGTCGCGACCGTACAGCACCCGCACGTGCAGGGCGATCCGCGCGTGGAACGCGAACGACTCGAACACGTGCTTGTTGATCACCGTCGAGTACGGCACACCGGGGTGGCCGCCGATCACCGAGTGCGTCATGTACTCGGGTTCACCGGTGAACACGCAGTAGGGGCGCCCGGACACGTCCACGGAGGCGTGCGCGAGGGTCTCGTCCATGGGAATGAAGCAGTCACCGAAGCGGCGGATGCCCCGCTTGTCTCCGAGTGCCTGCCCGAACGCCTGCCCGAGGACGATCGCGGTGTCCTCCACCGTGTGGTGCGCCTCGATCTCGATATCGCCCTTCGCGTGGACGGTCAGGTCGAAACTGCCGTGCTGCCCGAGCGCGGTGAGCATGTGATCGTAGAACGGGATGCCGGTGGAGATGTCGGTGCGGCCCGTCCCGTCGAGATTCACCTCGACGCTGATGCTCGATTCCCTCGTGGTGCGCTCGACCTTCGCGATGCGGTCGCTCATCGGGTCCCCTCGATTTCGGTTGCGGCGAGTTTCTCACTGACCCGCAGGAATTCGTCGTTCTCGTGCGCCAGCCCGACCGTGGTGCGGAGCCGCCCGGGGATGCCGACGTCGCGGATGAGCACCCCCTCGTCGAGGTAACGCTGCCAGGTGGCGGCCGCATCGGCGAAGCGTCCGAAGAGGATGAAATTGGCGTCGGACGGGATCACGTCGTAACCGAACCGCGTCAGTTCCGCGGCGACCCGGTCGCGTTGCGCGGCGAGTTCCGCGACGGAGCCGAGCGTGGCGTCGGCATGCCGCAGCGCCGCACGCGCCGCCGCCTGGGTGACCACCGACAGGTGGTACGGCAGCCGCACGAGCAGCAGCGCCTCGATCACCGCGGGGGCGGCAGCGAGGTAGCCGAGACGGCCCCCCGCGAAGGCGAACGCCTTGCTCATGGTGCGGGAGACGATCAGCTTGGCCGGGTACTCGTCCAGGATCGTCAGCGCGCTCGGTACGGAGGAGAACTCGGCGTACGCCTCGTCGACGATGACGATGCCGGGCGCGGCGTCGGCGATCGCCCGGAGCTGGTCGAGCGGGATGCTGTGCCCGGTCGGGTTGTTGGGGCTGGTGACGAACACGACGTCGGGTCGACGGTCGCGGATCGCGGCGACCGACGCGTCGACGTCGAGCGTGAAGTCGTCGCGGCGGTGGGTGGGCAGCCACTCGGTCTGCGTGCCGTCCGCGATGATCGGGTGCATCGAGTACGACGGGACGAAACCCATGGCTTTGCGGCCCGGTCCCCCGAACGCCTGCAGGATCTGCTGCAGGATCTCGTTGGATCCGTTGGCGGCCCAGACGTTCTCGACGCCCACGGCGACACCGGTCTGCCGGGTGAGGTACGCGGCGAGGTCGGTGCGCAGCGCGATCGCGTCGCGGTCCGGGTACCGGTGCAGTTGCGCGGCTGCGGTGCGCACCGACTCGGCGACGTCGTCGATCAGTGCCTGCGTCGGCGGGTGCGGGTTCTCGTTCGTGTTGAGTTGGACCGGAACCGTCAGTTGCGGCGCGCCGTACGGCGACTTGCCGCGCAGGTTCTCGCGCAGCGGCAGGTCGGCGAGCGTCACACCGCGGCCGGGGATCGGGGCGCTCATTTCAGGGCCTCGAAACGCAGTCGGACGGCCTCGCCGTGCGCGGGCAGATCCTCTGCGTTCGCGAGGGTGATGACGTGACCGGAGACATCCTTCAACGCGGCCTCGGTGTACTCGACGACGTGGACACCGCGCAGGAAGGTCTGCACGCTCAGCCCCGAGGAGTGGCGTGCGCAGCCGGCGGTGGGCAGCACGTGGTTGGAGCCGGCGCAGTAGTCGCCGAGACTCACGGGCGCCCACGGCCCGACGAACACGGCTCCGGCGGAACGGACGCGTGCGGCGACGGCGGAGGCGTTCTCGGTCTGGATCTCGAGGTGCTCGGCGGCGTAGGCGTTGACGACCTTCAGGCCCTGGTCGACGTCGTCGACGAGGACGATGCCGGACTGGCTGCCCGACAGCGCGGTGGTGACGCGCTCGCGGTGCGCGGTCAGTTCGAGTTGGGCGGCGAGCGCGACGTCGACGGCGTCGGCTAGGTCGACGCTGTCGGTCACGAGCACGGAGGCGGCCATGACGTCGTGTTCGGCCTGGCTGATCAGGTCGGCGGCGACGTGCACGGGATCGGCGGTGCGGTCGGCGAGGATGGCGATCTCGGTGGGGCCGGCCTCGGCGTCGATCCCGACGCGGCTGCGGCACAGGCGCTTGGCCGCGGTGACGTAGATGTTGCCGGGACCGGTGATCATGTCGACGGGTGCGAGTTCGCCGTCGTCGGTGTCGGTGCCGCCGTAGGTGAGCAGGGCGACGGCCTGCGCTCCACCGACGGCCCACACCTCGTCGACGCCGAGCAGTGCCGCCGCGGCGAGGATCGTCGGGTGCGGCAGACCGCCGAAGTTCTTCTGCGGCGGCGAGGCGATCACGAGGGAGTCCACGCCGGCGGCCTGCGCCGGGACGACGTTCATCACCACCGACGACGGGTACACCGCGTTGCCGCCGGGAACGTAGAGCCCGACACGATCGACCGGGATCCAGCGTTCGGTGACCGTGCCGCCGGGAACGACCTCGGTGACGGTATCGGTGCGGCGCTGATCGGCGTGCACCCGACGGGTGCGTTCGATGGCCACTTCGAGGGCCGCACGCACGTCGGGATCGATCTCGGCGAGGGCACGGGTGAGTTCGGCGGCGGGAACGCGGACCGTGGCGGGACGGACACCGTCGAACTTCTCGCTGTACTCGAGTGCGGCCTCGGCGCCGCGGTCCCGGATGTCGTCGACGACGGGACGAACGTGATGCAGCACCGCGTCCACGTCCACTCCGCCGCGGGGCAGCGCGCCCCTCAGCTCCGCAGTGGTGGGCGTACGACCACGCAGGTCGGTGCGGGCAAGCATGGGTTGTCCTCTCTCGGTGATCAGGGAACGACACCTATTATCCGCGACGAGGGCGCGATGGGCACACGCGGGTGTATCCGGCCGGGACGGCTCGGCACCCGACCTATGCTGGCCGCATGAACGAGGACGATCCTCGCCCGACGACCCTGGGCGAACTCATCCGGCGTCAACGCGAGCTCGCCGAACTCCCGATGCGTCAGCTGGCGTCGATGGTGGGCATCTCGAATCCGTATCTGTCGCAGATCGAACGGAATCTCCGCGCGCCGAGCGATCGGGTCCTCGCCGCCATCGCCGAACAGCTCCACGTGTCGGCGGACGCGCTGGTCTCGCAGGTGACCCCGACAGCCGAGGGAGAGTCGGCGGTGACCCGCGCGATCCGTGAGGATCCGGATCTGACGAATGCCCAGCGTCGATCCCTGGAGGAGATGTACGAGGCCTTTCGCGAGGTGACGGTCGCCAAACGACGACGCGGTGGCCCGAACCCCACCGCGGACGACACGTGAGCATTCTCACAGCATCTCGGGCGATGCGAGCGGGGACACCCGGAGCCCCAGGTCACGACGCCCGACGCACCCGACGGGGCAACATGCAGAACGCATGTACCTTGCGGTAAGATGCGCACCTCCGGTCGGGCGTGTCAGCCTCGGGGCGACCGTCCGTTCCCCTTGTCCGGAGTTGCCTGGTGCTCAACAATCTGCAGAAGAGGCTTTCGTCGTCGCTCGACCCGATCGGGTGGGGCCCCGCCGTCGCTTCGGTCGCCGGACGTGCCGCGAAGAACCCGCGTGCGCTCGCCGAGGCCACAACCGAGTACGCGAACCGTCTCGCACACATCCCCGCCGCTGCCGCCCGCGTGTGGAATGCCGAAGAACCGAACCCGCCGGTGGCGGTGGATCCGAAGGATCGGCGGTTCGCCGAGGCGGCGTGGCGGGAGAACCCCGCCTACTTCTCCCTGCTGCAGAGCTATCTGGCGACACGTGAGTACGTCGACGATCTGACCGACGCCGGCGCCGGCGACACGCTGAGCGACGGCAAGGCCCGCCAGCTCACCAACCTGCTGTTCGATGCGGTGGCACCGTCGAACTTCGTGTTCAATCCGGGCGTGCTCACCCGCGCCCTGGACACCGGTGGCGCCAGCCTGTGGCGCGGTGCACGGTATGCGATCGACGATCTCGCCAACCGGAAGGGGCTGCCGCTCAAGGTCGATCGCGAAGCCTTCACCCTCGGGGTGAACATGGCGGCCACGCCCGGCAAGGTCGTCTACCGCAATGATCTGATCGAGTTGATCCAGTACGCGCCACAGACGGAGCAGGTGCACGAGATCCCGATCCTGGCGGCTCCGCCGTGGATCAACAAGTACTACATCCTCGATCTCGCCCCCGGCCGCAGCCTCATCGAATGGGCCGTGCAGCACGGCCGAACCGTGTTCTCGATCTCGTACCGCAATCCGGACGAGTCGATGCAGGACATCACGATGGACGACTACTACCGCCAGGGCATCGCGTCCGCGCTGGACGCGGTCGAGGAGATCACCGGCGCGTCGCGCATCGAGGTGTTGTCGATCTGCCTCGGCGGTGCGATGGCCGCGATGGCCGCCGCCCGGATGGGGGCGCTCGGGGACGAGCGCATCAGCGCGTTCACGATACTCAACACGCTGCTGGACTACAGCGAGGTCGGGGAACTGTCGCTGCTCACCGACCCGGCCACGCTGGATCGGGTGGAGTACCGGATGAGCCGGCAGGGCTTCCTGTCGGGCTCGGAGATGGCCGGCAGCTTCGACATGATCCGGGCCAAGGATCTGGTGTTCAACTACTGGGTGTCGCGGTGGATGAAGGGCGAGAAGCCCGCCGCCTTCGACATCCTCGCGTGGAACGAGGACAGCACCCGCATGCCTGCGGCGATGCATTCGCACTACCTGCGGTCGCTGTACGGACGCAACGAGTTGGCCGAGAAGAAGTACGTGCTCGACGGGCAGGCGCTCGACCTGTCGAACGTCACGTGCGACACGTACGTCGTCGGTGCGATCAACGACCACATCGTGCCGTGGACGGCCTCGTACAAGGCCGTCGACCTGCTCGGTGGCAGCGTCCGGTACGTCCTGACGAGCGGCGGGCACGTGGCGGGGGCGGTCAATCCGCCCAGCCCGAAGGCCTGGTTCGAGGCGGTCGGCGCACCCGGCGACCCGGCGCAGCCCGAACTCCCGCACGATCCGAAGGCGTGGCACGAACAGGCGGTGCGCACGGCGGGGTCGTGGTGGGAGGACTGGACCGCGTGGTCGACCGCGCGTGCCGGTGCCCTCGTGACTCCGCCCGCGATGGGCGGCGCCGCACATCCGCCCATCGCGGAGGCACCGGGGACCTACGTGCTCGACTGAGCTTGCAAGTTAGCAATCATCTTGCTAACCTGCTAGCAGCGCTGCTCGCGGCGTCCATCCACCGCATTCCCGGGCCGTCACACCACCGGGCTGCCACCCACGAAGGGACCACCACCATGACCGCTCCCGCCAAGTCCACCGCCGCCAAGAACGCCACCGACACCGCCACCAAGGCTGCGGCGGACACCGCCGCGAAGGCGACCGACGCCGCCACCAAGGCCACCGACGCCGCGGTCAAGGCCGCCACCGAGGCCACCGCGAACGCCCAGAAGACCGCCGAGAAGCTCGCCGCGAGCGCCTCCGCGGCCGCCGACAAGGCCGCCACCGACCTCACCAAGGCCGTCGACGAGACCTCCGAGCGCGTGACCGAGTTCAACGCGAAGCTCGTCGAGGCCGCCAAGCAGAGCGGCAACCTGGGCGTCGACACCTACGAGAAGGCGGTCACCAGCCTCCTCGACCTGCAGGAGAAGCTGGCCGACGCCACCCCGATCGACTGGGTCGCCGACCTGACCAAGGCCCAGGTGTCGTTCGCCCGCGAGCTCACCAGCACGGTCACGACCACCGCACGCGACCTTCTCAAGTAGGACACGATCCGCACCGCGACCGCGTCGAACGGTCACGCCCGTTCGACTCCCGTCTAACGTGCCGAGCATGTCGACGGTGACGCACACACAGATCGCCGCGGCCCCGATTCGTATCGGGGCCGCGGCGATCGCCGGTTGGAGCTCCTACCTGATCGGTCTGATCCGCCGCGGACCGACGCCGTGGACCATCGCGTCCGACATCGGCCGGTTCTGCAGCGCGATGACCGACCACGCCCCGCCCGACTGGGCGCACCCGTGGCCGGTCGCCCGCCGGTGGCCGCTGGCGCGACTGCGCGACTGCAGCGTTCCCGATGCCGCGCTCCGCGAACCGGTGCCCACCCTGCTCCTGCCGCCGCAGGCCGGCACGCACTCCTGCATCGTCGACCATTCGCCGGGGCGGAGCCAGGTGGGTGCGCTGCGCGCCGGCGGCCTGACCCGCCTGTTCTGCCTCGACTGGTCGCCGGCCACCGCGGCGACCGACCGGTGCGCGCTCGACGAGCACCTCGCGGTCGTCGCCGCCGCCGTCGCACACCTCGGCGGACGCGTACACCTGATCGGAGACAGCCAGGGTGGGTGGCTCGGCACCGTCTTCGCGGCGCTGCACCCCGACGCCGTCGAAACGCTGACGGTGGCGGGCTCCCCCATCGACTTCCACGCCGACCAACCGGCGCTCTCGACGCTGTCGCAGGTGCCGGACGCCGCCGCGACCCTCGTCGATCTCTGGTACGGAACGGCTCGCGCGGCCGGGTTGCAGTCCACCGACCCCGTCGGCGACATCGAGCGGGCCCTGCTCCTGCTCGGCTCCCTCGACGATCCCGAGGAGATGGAACGCCTCGAGGCGGAACGTCGATGGTTCGCGTGGCGCCAGGACATCCCGGCGGCCTTCCGGGAGTGGATCATCCGTCACCTGTTCGTCGGCAACGAACTCGTCGCCGGCGCGGTGCGGGCCGAGGACCGGACCGTCGACCTCACCGCGATCACCTGTCCGGTCCATCTGATCGCGGGCGAACGGGACCTGCTGGCGCCGCCCGCGCAGGTCACCGCCCTCGGATTGCACATCACCACGCCCGCCCACGCCATCACGACGACGATCGTCGACGCCGGTCACATCGGGCTGTTCATCGGCCGCGGCGCCCTCGGCGAGGTGTGGGCACCGCTGGCCGAACGTCTCAGCGCCGGGGAATGACCCGGATCTCCGGGTCACGCAGCGACACACCCTGGTTCCGCAGCGCCTGCGCCGCCGCCGACGAGCCGGACCGCGCGTCGGGCGCGGGCGGGAACACCGCACCGGCATCCGCGGATCCCCGGTGATGCGCGGTACCCCGGTCACGCTCGGCACCCCGGCCCCGCCGGCCGACCGACACCCTCTGCCGCGGACGGTCGCCGTCGGTTGCCGGTTCCAGGAGCAACGCCACGATGGGCAGAATCAGTACCAGGATGCCGATGACGAAGGCCGGGAACAGCAACGACGTCACGGTCGGCCCGACCGGGATCGGGGCGGTCGGATCCACCGTGACGTGCACGCCCGCCATCCCCGTGTAGTGCAAGGACACGACGGCGCAGCCCATGACGCACGCGGCACCGACCCGCACGACGATCCGCTCGGTCACGCCGGCCAGCCACAGGGCCGCCGTCGATGCCACGACACCGATGACGACCGATCCGGCGACGAACGCGGGATCGTGTGCGATCGTGCCCTGGATCCGGATCGCCGCCATCCCGCTGTAGTGCATGAGCGTCACCGCGAGCCCCATCACCAGGCCACCGAGCGGGATCGTGACGGCGCGCGGGAGACGCCGCCCCAGCACCGTGTTCCGGTCGGTCATCCAGAAGCCGAGGAAGGTGGCGCCCACCGCGACGACCACGGAGAACAGGGTGGGGCCGAGGGCGTACCGGATCTTCGATCCGGGTACCGCGAAACCCATCATTCCGATGAAGTGCATGAGCCAGATTCCGACGCCACCGATGGCGAGCGCGGCCATCGCGATCCAGCGGACGCCCGTCGGAGTCCCGCCGGGCGTGGCGTCACCCGTTGCTCCACCGACCACCACCGACCGTCGAGCACAGGACAATCCGACGAACGATCCGCACACCGCGGTCGCGTAGGCCAGGAAGAACACCCACAGGCCCATGTCGAAGTGGTGCAACTCGTGAGACATACGGTCCCCGAACGGCACACCCGAGCCGGATAACACTCGGGCGGGGTGTGCCGAACCGGAGCCGAGGGTGCGCTGCCCCTGGCCCCCTGTGCAGCGGCCCCGACGCTATCGCATGCATCACATGAATGCACCCGCGGGGACGTGACCTCCCACAATCATCGAGCTGTCCGTGCACGACCGTCACCGCGGGCCCGGTCGTTCCGGTGGCGTCAGCGCCGCGGCGGGTCGTCCGCCGATCGCGGCGCTCCCGGACCGACGCCCACCGCATCCTCGAGGCAGGCCAGTTCGGCGTCGAACAACTCCAGCAGACGGCCGAGGCCCGGCACCGCACGGCCGCACGCCGTCAACCCGAAGGCGATCCGGTCGTCCGTGCTCGTGCACGTGATGTTCAGCGCCTGACCGTCGACCGGGATCGACAGCGGGAACAGCGCATCGACGCGGGCACCGTTCCAGTACAGCGCGGTGTCGGGTCCGGGAACGTTGGACACGATCACGTTGAACGCCGGTCGCGGCAGCACCCGGTCGCCGGTGAGAACACCGACGGCGAGCGGCGCGATACCGACGGCGCTGGCGGCGAGCCTCGACACCGTCGACATGCCCTTCATCGCACGTTTGCCTTCGCTCATCGAGGCGCGGACCGCGGTGAGGCGTTCGGCCGGATCGGGCCGGTCGGTCGCGAGCGTGCAGACGAGAATCGCGATGTCGTTGCCGGACTCCTTGCTGCGCAGAGCCACCGGCACCATCGCCACCAGCGACGCGTCCGGAAGCGCGTCGTGTTCGTCCAGGAACGTGCGCAGTGCACCCGCCGACATCGCGAGCACGACGTCGTTGAGCGTCGCGTCGGCCGCCTTCGCGACGAGCCGGAGCCGTTCGAGGGGCCACGAGTGCGCCGCGAACCGCCGCGAACCGGCGATCGGGACGTTGAGGATCGTGCGGGGAGCCGCCAGGGACAGCGACCCACCGCGGTCGTGCAGGGCACGGTCGACGGTTCCGGCGAGAGCCGGCACGATGCCGACGGCCTCGGAGACGACTTCCCGCACCGCCCGCAGTGCGGTACCCGGCAGATCGATCGCCGTTCCCACCACGGACTTCGGCGCTTCCGCGCGCCCCACCGCCCACGGCGCGGGCATCCCGGTCTCGTTCGGATCCGTCGACAACGCCCGCCGCAGCAACTTCATCGCACCGACGCCGTCCGCCAACGCGTGATGCATCTTGACGTAGATCGCGTAGCGCCCGTCCGCGAGCCCCTCGATCAGGTGGAGCTCCCACAGTGGCCGCGAGCGGTCCAGCAACGACGCGTGCAGTCGCGACACCAGGTCCCACAGCTCGTCGACGGATCCCGGTGTCGGCAGGGCGTTGAAGCGCACGTGGTAGTCGATGTCCAGTGAGGGTTCGTCCTCCCACGCCCACTGACCGAGACTCGACCACGACCGGACGGCACGCTTGCGCCACAGCGGCGCCGTCTCCTCGTCGTCGGCAAGTGCCGCGGCGAACATCGCCTTGAGGTCCGAGGCGTCGGTGCCCTCACGCGGCTGCAGCAGCAGCAGACCTCCGACGTGCATCGGATGCTCCCGGGATTCCCCGAGCAGAAACATCGAATCGGTCGGTGCCATCGGCAACCGCATGGTCGTCCTCCACTCCCCCTGCGGGCACGCGCGACCCCCGGACGCGCCGCACCCCTGAAACATGCACTGCCGGTGACAATTCCCACATCACGGCATCTTCCAGTTGTACGGCATCACGAGCCGCGGCGCCAGCGCACCGTCCCACGGATCACATGTCGAGACCCAGATCCAGGACCGTCACCGAATGTGTCAGGGCACCGACCGCGAGGTAGTCCACGCCGGTACGTGCGTAGTCGGCGGCCACGTCGAGGCTCAGCCCTCCCGACGACTCGAGCCGGGTGCGTGGCGCGTGGGTGTTGCGGCGCTGCACGGCGATCTGGGTCTTCCACAGCGGGAAGTTGTCGAGCAGGATCAGCTCCGCCCCCTCCGCGAGAACCTCGTCGAACTGGTCGAGATCGTCGACCTCCACCTCGCACGGCACGCCCGGCGCGTGTGCCCGTACCGCACGCAACGCCGCAACCACCGATCCGGCCGCCGCCACATGGTTGTCCTTGATCAGCGCCTCGTCACCGAGACCCATCCGATGGTTGACGCCGCCACCGACCCGCACCGCGTACTTCTGCAGGGCCCGCAGCCCCGGGAGGGTCTTGCGGCTGTCACGGATCTTGGCCTCCGTCCCGGCGACGGCATCGACCCAGTGGGAGGTGGTCGTCGCGATACCGGACAGGTGGCACACCAGGTTGAGCATCGTGCGCTCGGCGGTGAGAAGTCCGCGGGTCGGCGCCTCGACGGTGAGGGCCGCCTCGCCCGGTTCCGCACGATGCCCGTCCTCGACCCGCCCCAGCACCCGGTAGCGGTCGGCTCCGATCACCTCGTCGAGGACCAGCAGCGCCACGTCGAGTCCGGCGATCGTGCCCGGCTGTCGGGGGACCATGACGGCCGTCGCGACCGCATCGGCGGGCACGGTGGCGTCGGTGGTCACGTCCGGCCCGTACCGCAGGTCCTCGTCGAGCGCCCGCCGCACGAGCGCACGGGTCTCGTCGGGATCGAGTCCGTCGGGCAGCACGGTGGCCATGTCAGTTCACTCCTGTGAGTTGTGGTTCGGGAACAGCGACGGCGGTGAGGACGAGCCGGTCGTCGTCGAGTCGCTGCTCGATGCTCCGCGCCTGCTCCGGGTCGGATGCGGGATGGTCGCGGCGGGTATGGCACCCGCGGGACTCGGTGCGGCGCAACGCCGCCCCGGTCAGGGCTCGGGCAGCGAGGGTGAGCGCGGCATCCTCGAGTGCCGCGACGTCGCCGCACACACGTCGCGGCGCGGAGGCGAGCAGGCCGGCCGTCTCGACGAGCGTGTCGGCGTCCCGTACGACGAGGGCACCGCGGGTCATCGCCGGTTGCAGCACGCGCCGATCGAGGATCGCGCATGTGGGCAGCGCCGCGTCGCGCACCTCGACGGGCAGGTCCGCGCGTTCGGTGGCGGCGATCCCGGCGCGTTCCCCCACCACCAGTCCTTCGAGGAGGCTGTTCGACGCGAGGCGGTTGGCGCCGTGCAGCCCGGTGCGGGCCACTTCCCCCGCCGCGTACAGGCCGGGCACGGAGGTCCTGCCGTGCACATCGGTGACGACCCCGCCGCACGAGTAGTGGGCGGCGGGGGCGACGGGCAGCAGGTCGCGTGTCGGATCGAGGCCCGCGTCGCCGCATGCGGCGGTGATCGTGGGGAATCGTGTCGGAAAGCCTTCGACGGCGCGCGCGTCGAGGAGGACGTGGTCCTCGCCGAGTTCGGTGAGGCGTTCGGCGATCGCCCGGGAGACGACGTCACGCGGGGCGAGATCACCGAGTGCGTGCACTCCGTCGGTGACGGACCGTCCCCGGGAATCCACCAGGTGTGCACCCTCTCCGCGCACCGCCTCACTGATGAGCGGGCGCCGGCCGATGCCGCCCGGGGCGAACAGCACCGTCGGGTGGAACTGGACGAATTCGACGTCCGCGACGGCGGCGCCGGCGTGGAGTGCAAGGGCGATGCCGTCCGCGGTGGCTCCGGCCGGATTGGTGCTGCACGAGTACATCTGCCCCAACCCGCCGGTCGCGAGCAGCACCGCGGGTGTGTGGATCACACCCGCGCCACGGCCGTCGAGGACGAGCACACCGACGACGCCGCGACCGTCGGTGAGGATCCGGGCCGCGGCGGTGCCGAAGAGCACGGGCAGCCCCGCCGCGCCGAGTGCACGTTGGACCTCGGCACCGGTCGCGTCTCCACCGGCGTGGATGATCCGACGCGTGCTGTGTCCGCCCTCGCGGGTGCGGGCGACGTCACCGTCCCGGCCGCGGTCGAAGACCGCGCCCAGATCGGTCAGGGCGGCGACGGCGTCGGGGCCCGCCGCGACGATCGACCGCACCGCCGCCTCGTCGCACAGTCCACCGCCCGCCGCGAGGGTGTCCGCCACGTGTGCGTCGACGCTGTCTCCGGTCGGGGCGACGACGGCGATGCCGCCCTGCGCGTACTGGGTGGCGGTGTCGGTGGGTCCGCCCTTGCTGACGGTGAGCACCCGCAGGCCCCGGCGTGACGCCGCGCGCGCGGCCGTCAGACCGGCGACGCCGCCGCCCACGACGACGAGGTCGGCGTGCGCCTCCCATCCGACGCCGGGTGCCCCCACATCGGGGTCCGTGACGGTCGTCACTCGCCGCTTCCCGGATTACCGATCGCGATCATCCGCTGCACCGACAGGCGGGCGCGGTCGGCGACGTCCCGGGCGACGTGGACCTCGTCGGCGCCCTCGCGCAGGCAGCGCAGCAGGGCGGCAGGGGTGATCATCTTCATGTACGGGCATGCGGCGCGGTCGTTGACGGGCTGGAAGTCGATGCCCGGAGCGGCCTTGCGCAGTTGGTGGAGCATGCCGACCTCGGTGGCGACGAGCACCTGCTTCGCCCCGGTCTCGCGGGCGGCGTCGATCATGCCGCCCGTCGAGAGGATCTTGACCTTGTCGTCGGGAACGAACCCTTCGCCCGCGAGGTAGAGCGCGGACGTCGCGCAGCCGCACTCGGGGTGCACGAACAGGTCGGCGTCGGGGTGCGAACGGGATTGCGCGGCCAGTTCGTCGCCGTTGATGCCGGCGTGCACGTGGCATTCACCGGCCCAGATGTGGATGTTGTCGCGGCCGGTCTCACGTTTGACGTGGGCACCGAGGAACTGGTCGGGCAGGAACAGCACCTCGCGGTCGGGGTCGATGGACGCGACGACGTCGACCGCGTTCGACGACGTGCAGCAGATGTCGGTCAGTCCCTTGACCTCCGCTGTCGTGTTGACGTAGGAGACGACGACGGCGTCGGGGTGGTCGGCCTTCCACTCGCGTAGCTGATCGGCGGTGATGGAATCGGCGAGCGAGCACCCGGCACGTTCGTCGGGGATGAGCACCGTCTTGTCGGGGCTGAGGATCTTCGCGGTCTCGGCCATGAAGTGGACGCCGCAGAAGACGATGGTGTCCTCTTCCGCCTCGGCGGCGATCCGGGAGAGCGCGAGCGAGTCACCCACGTGGTCGGCGATGTCCTGGATGGCCGGAAGCTGATAGTTGTGCGCGAGCAGTGTCGCGTTGCGTTCGCGAGCGAGTCGGCGAACCTCCTCGGCCCATTCCGGTGTCGCGTCGACGCCGGTGTAGCCGCCGGGGCCGTCGACGATGGTGGCGGCTCCCGCCCACTCGGTCGTGGTCATGGCCGTGCTCCTTCGAGGGCTGCGATCCGGGCGGGCTGCGTCCGGATTTCCGTGAACAAGGTTTTCGACTTAGGATCGAAAACATGTCACATAGTAACACCCACCACGAAGTGCTCATCGCGGTGTTCCAGGCACGCCACTTCGGCGACACCGCCGAGACACCCGGACGCGATCCGGAACTCGGTGTTCTGCTGTGGCAACGGGCCCTCGATCCGCAGGCCGGAACGTGGTCGCTCCCCGGCGGTCGACTCCGCGACGACGAAGAACTCACCGCGTCCGCACGCCGACAACTCGCCGAGAAGGTGGACGTCCGCGAGGTGGCCCACCTCGAACAGCTGTCGGTGTTCTCCGACCCGCACCGGGTACCCGGCCCGCGGACCATCGCCTCGACCTACCTCGGGCTCGTCCCCATCACCTCGGATCCGCGGTTGCCCGACGACACCGCCTGGCACCCCGTCGCCGACCTGCCCGAGATGTCGTTCGACCATCGCATCATGGTGGTCAACGCCCACGCCCGGCTCGCCGCGAAGCTGTCCTACACCAACGTCGCCTACGCGCTGGCCCCGGCCGAGTTCTCGATCTCGACCCTCCGCGACATCTATTGCGCTGCACTGGGATACCAGGTGGATGCAACGAACCTCCAACGTGTCCTCACACGCCGCGGAGTGCTCACCCGCACCGGGAACACCGCGCCGTCCGGACGAGCCGGGGGACGACCCCCCGCTCTGTTCCGGTTCACCGACTCACGCCTGCGCGTGACCGACGAGTTCGCCGCGCTCCGACCACCCGGTCAGCCGTAGCACCCGGTCCCACCGGTCCGCGGGCCGATATCCGCCGCACCGACAGCGCGGTCGCCTCCCGACGTCCCATCCGTGCGCGCCGAACGTCACGACCACCGCCGAGACCGCTAGGGTGCGCTCGGAAAACGAATCGTCCACGACGGGAGCACTGTGACCACGATCGGCACCTCGGATCTCGACATCTTCCCCCTCGCGCTCGGCGGCAACACCTTCGGCTGGACCGCCGACGAGGCCACCTCGTTCGCGATCCTCGACGCGTTCCGGGCGGCCGGCGGCAACTTCGTCGATACCGCCGACTCGTATTCGGCGTTCGCCCCGGGAAACTCCGGTGGCGAATCGGAGACGATCCTCGGCAACTGGAAGGCGTCCCGCGGGATCGGCGACGAGGTGATGGTCGCGACGAAGGTCGGGCACCATCCCGAGTTCCCGGGGTTGTCCGCCACGAATGTCGCGGCCGCCGCCGACGCCTCCCTGAAGCGGCTGCAGGCCGACCGCATCGACCTGTACTACGCGCATTCCGATGATCCGACCGTTCCGCTCGAGGAGACGGTCGCGGCGTTCGACGCCCTCGTCGGCGCCGGCAAGGTCCGCCACGTCGGGTTGTCCAACTTCACGCCCGCGCGCGTCGCCGAATGGTGCACCATCGCCGACGCGCACGGGTTCGCCGCGCCGGTCGCGCTGCAGCCGCACTACAACCTGGTGCACCGCACCGAGTACGAGACCGGACACGCCCCGGTCGCCGCCGCACACGGTCTCGGCGTCCTGCCCTACTATTCGCTGGCCGCGGGGTTCCTGACGGGCAAGTACCGCACGGCGGAGGACATCCGCGGCAAGGCACGCGAGCGGATGGCGTCGAAGTACTTCTCCGCGGCGGGCCTGGACGTCGTGGACGCACTGGCGACGATCGCGACCGCCCACGCCGTCGAGACGTCGACCGTGGCGTTGGCCTGGCTGCTGCACGCACCGGGCGTGGTCGCACCGATCACCAGTGTCAGCCGCATCGAGCAACTACCCGCTCTGCTCGACGCCACCCGCCTGAAACTCACCGACCTCGAACTCGTGAGGCTGACGTCGCTGTCCGACCGGGTCGGCGCCTGAGTCCGACGCGGACCACGGTTCAGCGCTGCTCGGTCGACACCGAATCGACCGTTCCGTGTCGGGAACACCGCGCCCACCAGCCGTCGGGGGCGATCTGCACGATCATGCGCCGACCGCACTGCGTGCAGAACCGCGGCGGTTCGAGGCCCCGGTGGGCCGCGGTGATTCGCGCGGGGTCGACGCCGCCGGCGACGTCGGCCCCGGTGTAGGGATCGAACATGCTCAGATGCTCTCGCCGAGCGCCTTGATCGGCATCTTCAGTTCGCCGAGCAGGTCCAGATCCGACTCGGCCGGGCGGCCGAGGGTGGTCAGATAGTTGCCGACGATCACGGCGTTGATGCCGCCGAGGATGCCCTGCTTCGCGCCGAGGTCGCCGAGGGTCAGCTCCCGACCGCCGGCGAACCGCAGGATCGTGCGGGGCAGGGCGAGCCGGAACGCGGCAACGGCCCTGAGCGCGTCGCTCGCGGGCATCAGTTCGAGGTCACCGAACGGGGTGCCCGGACGCGGGTTGAGGAAGTTCAGGGGAACCTCGTCGGGCTCGAGTGCGGCGAGGTCGGCCGCGAACTCGGCGCGTTGCGCGAGGGTCTCCCCCATCCCGAGGATGCCGCCGCAGCACACCTCCATCCCGGCGTCACGAACCATCCGCAGGGTGTCCCACCGTTCGTCCCAGGTGTGCGTCGTGACGACCTGAGGGAAGAACGACTTCGCGGTCTCGAGGTTGTGGTTGTACCGGTGCACGCCCATCGCGGCGAGCTGGTCGACCTGCTCCTGGGTGAGCATGCCGAGTGAGCAGGCGACCTGGATGTCGACCTCGTTGCGGATCGCCTCGACGCCCGCGGCGACCTGCGCCATGAGCCGCGCGTCCGGTCCGCGCACCGCGGCGACGATGCAGAATTCCGTGGCCCCGGTCTTCGCGGTCTGCTTCGCGGCCTCGACGAGCGACGGAATGTCGAGCCACGCCGCCCGCACCGGGGACGCGAACAATCCGGACTGCGAACAGAAATGGCAGTCCTCGGGACAGCCCCCGGTCTTGAGGCTGATGATGCCCTCGACCTCGACCTCCGGTCCACACCACGCCATGCGGACGTCGTGGGCGAGGGTGAGGAGGTCCTCGAGCCGGTCGTCGGGCAGTTGCAGTACCTCGAGCGTCTGGTCACGGTCGAGGCCGACACCGCGGCGGAGCACCTGGTCGCGGGCGAGGTCGAGAATGTCGGCGCGGGCCGGGGCGTGTGTCACTGCAACTCCTGAGCATCGAACGGCTGGGCATCGAAAGGCTGGACGTCGGTGAACTTGAACACCGTTCACTTGAACGCCGTTCAGGTTAGGGTGGGTGTCGGATACTGTCAATGCAGACCCCCTCCGGCCCGAGTGGGCCGGGCACCGACAGGAGCGACACAGTGCAGCTTCGACGCGGCGACGTCCTCGACGGCGCCATGGCGATCCTCGACGAATACGGCCTCGGCGATCTGACGATGCGCAAGCTCGCCACTTCGCTCGGCGTCCAGCCCGGCGCCCTGTACTGGCACTTCCCCAACAAACAGACCCTGCTCGGCGCCATGGCCGACCGTATCCTCGAGGACGTCGACGCCCCGCCCGCCGCCGACACCTGGGACGACGCACTCACCGAACTCGCCCACCGCTTCCGCGGCGCGCTGCTCGCCCACCGCGACGGCGCCGAACTCGTCGCCGCGACCTACGCTTCCCGGCTGACCACCTCCCGCGCCCGCGACGGGTTCGTCGCGGCCGCGCAACGCGGCGGCCTGTCGCGCGCCTACGCCGAACTCACCGGATACGCACTGCTGCACTATGTTCTCGGCCACACCGTCGACGAGCAGTCCCGCATCCAACTCGCCGAACTCGGTGCCCTCACCCGGGCACCGCTCGCCCCCGGCGTCGACACCGGCGAGTCGCCCACATCGGACGACGACCTCCTCGACGGGGATCCCGCGGTTCGTTTCGACTTCGGGCTGACCCTCCTCGTCGACGGAATCCGCCGGCGCCTGTCGGAGCACGTCCCGTCCTGAGCTTTTTCCGGCTTGTCGGACCCGTCCCGTACTTTCGGTCGACGTGACAACCCCCTGGTCTCCCGCTCGGATCGCCGCTGTCGCCCCCGACCCGTCCTCCCTGACGGCGGCGCGGGGTCTCGCCGGCCGATGGTCCGCGACCGGCCGCTCCGACCGCGCCCTGTGGGGCCTGTGCCGCGGCAGCGGATCGAAGCCCTACACCACGACGGTCGACCTCGACGGCCCGGCCTACCGCTGCTCGTGCCCGAGCCGCAAGTTCCCGTGCAAGCACGCGCTGAGCCTGCTCTCGGTGTGGTCGACCGCCACGGTCGAGGAGACGGACGAACCCGACTTCGTGGTCGAATGGCTCGCCGGGCGCGCCGAGAAGGCCGCCGCGATCGCCGAGGCGACGACGGCAGCCGAACCCGCCCGCACTCCCGATCCCGCCACCGCCCGGCGCCGCGCCGAGCGCGTGTCGGCGGGCCTCGACGATCTCGACCGCTGGCTGGGCGACCGTATCCGTGCGGGGCTCGGGTCGGTTCCCCACAACCGCGACGCCTATGACGACATCGCGGCCCGCATGGTCGACGCCCAGGCCCCCGGCGTCGCGTCGACCCTGCGGTCACTGCCGTCGATCGTGGCGACCGACCCCGACTGGCCGGCCCGGATCCTCGCCGAGTACGGACGTCTGCACCTGCTCGTCCGGGCGTATCGCGCGGCCGACACCCTGCCCGAGCCCCTGGTGCGTTCGGTGCACACGCATCTCGGTCTGCCCACCCGCGCCGACGAGGTGCGGGCGCTGCCCGCGGTCCGCGACGAGTGGCACGTCCTCGCCGTACGCACCACCGAGGACGGTCGGGTGTTCACCCGCAGGACCTGGCTCCGCGGTCGCACGACCCGGCGGTGGGCCACACTTCTCGAGTTCGCCCACGGCTCAGCACGATTCGAGGACGCAGCACCGCTCGTCGGTACGATCGTCGACGCGGATCTGCATTTCTACCCGGCCGCGGCACCGCTACGCGCACTCCTCGGCGCCCGACACCGACCACCCCTGCCCCTCGGCTCCCCGCCGGGGACCGACCTCGACACCGCCCTCGACGAGTACGCCGACGCCCTGGCGGCGGATCCGTGGATCCGCACGTGGCCGGCCCTGCTCGCCGCCGTCGTCCCCACCGTCGGCGACGACGGCTGGTTCCTCGTCGACCGGGACGGTCGCGCACTACCGCTCGGAGGCGAATCCGATACCCGCTGGCGCCTTCTCGCCGCGTCCGGAGGCCGACCGGTGACGGTGTGCGGCGACTGGGACGGGCACACCGTCACCGCGGTGTCGGTGTTCACCGACGACGAGGAGGTGGCCCTGTGAGCCGCGACGGGATCGACTCGCTCGCGTCGACGGCACTGCTCGGCACCGCCCGGGCGACCGCGGACCTCGCGTGTGCGCACACGGCAGGTGCGGTCGGGTTCACCGACGACGATCCCGCACTGCGCCTGCTCTCCGCGGCAGCGCTCGAAGCGACCTTCCTGGCGGGCGCGACCGTCCCGGTGCCGCGCCCCACGGGCGACGTCGCACCCGTCGACGACCGCCCGGTGCTCCCCGCTGCCGCGGCGGAGCGACTGCGCGGACTGCTCACCGTCGGATCGAGCCTCCTCGACGAATGGTTCGCGGCCGCAGCACGATTCCGAGCCCCGCACGCTCTGGTGGTGGACCTGCTCGACAAGGCGCTCGTCGTCGGGGAGCAGCACCGCGACGCGATGGTGGCGTTGGCCGGGCCGCGGGGCGCGTGGGTCGCCGCCCGGAATCCTCGGTGGGCTCCGCTGGTGGTGCCCGCCCCCTCGGAGGACGACGTGTGGCTGCACGGCACGGCGGCTCCGCGTCGACGCTGGTTCGAGAAGCTGCGCGAACACGATCCCGCCGCGGCCGTCACCCGCCTGACCCGGACGTGGTCGTCGGAGAACGCCGCGACCCGCCAGTCGCTGCTCGAGGTTCTCGGGCGGCGCACCGGCGGGTACGACGAGGCGCTGCTCGAGACGGCGCTCGACGATCGCAGCAGCAAGGTCCGCGAGACGGCTGTGCGGCTTCTGCGGCGGCTACCCGAATCCGCGTTCGGGCGGCGCATGACCCAGCGTGTGCACGACTGGGCGCGGTACGACGGCGCCACCCTCACCCTGACCGTCCCCGATCCGCTCGATGCGTCTGCGATCCGCGACGGGCTGGGCCTGCGCCTCGGGCCGGCGCTTCCCACCGCCGCGGCACACGTGGTCCGGTCCCTCGCCGCGTCCGCGCCGATGTCGGCGTGGTGCCCGCCCGCGACCACACCGAACGACGTGCTCGCCGCAACCGTGTCCGACGAGTTCGACACGGCGCTGCGGGCAGGCTGGAACACCGCGGCCGCCTACCATCGCAACGCCGAATGGGCCGCGGCGCTGCTGCGCCGCGACGGCACCGTCGGAGCGCACGTCGCCGGATCGGTCCCGCCCGACGTGCTCGTCACGCATCTGCGTGCGGCCTCCGGGCGCACACTGCTCGACGCGGATCTGCTCGGAGCACTACCTGCGCCGTGGCCACTCGACGTTGCGCAGCGGGTGCTCACCGCCCTGTACACCGCGGGGGCTCCGAAGTCCCGGCAGTTCCGCGCCCTGACCGAGTTACTGGCCCACCGGGCGCCGTTCGAACTCGCCGAGTTGTGCGCGGACGCCGCGACCCGCACCGACGACATCGACCGGCTGCACCGGTTCTCGTCGGCGGCCGACACCCTGACCCACCGCCGGATCCTTCACGAGGAGTTGAGTTGACCGACACCGTCATCGATCAGCAGGCACTGCTGCGTCCGCACGCGGAGCAGCAGTACGCGCACGAACTCGCCGCGCTCGCCCGGCTCGACGATCGGCCGCGACCTCCGTCGTGGCAGCTGTCACCGTGGGCGGTGGTGACCTACCTGCTCGGCGGCGAACTGCCCGACGGTACCGCGATCACCCCCAAGTACGTCGGTCCGCGCCGACTCATGGAGGTCGCGGTCGCGACGCTGGCCACGGACCGCGCACTGCTGCTGCTCGGCGTGCCCGGTACCGCCAAGACGTGGGTGTCGGAGCATCTCGCGGCGGCGATCTCCGGATCGTCGACGCGGCTCGTGCAGGGCACCGCGGGCACCGCGGAGGAAGCGATCCGCTACGGCTGGAACTACGCGCGCCTGCTCGCCGAGGGCCCGAGCGCGGACGCGCTGGTGCCATCCCCGATCATGACCGCGATGCGTGACGGCGCGATCGCCCGCGTGGAGGAACTCACCCGCATTCCCGCCGACGTGCAGGACGCGCTCATCACCGTCCTGTCCGAGAAGACGTTGCCCGTCCCCGAGCTGACGCTCGAAGTACAGGCCGCGAAGGGCTTCAACGTCATCGCCACCGCGAACGACCGCGATCGCGGCGTCAACGATCTGTCGTCCGCGTTGCGGCGCCGCTTCAACACCGTGGTGCTGCCGTTGCCCGCCTCCGAAGAGGACGAGGTCTCGATCGTCGCGCGCCGCGTCGCCGACCTGGGTGCGGCGTTGGAGCTGCCCGCGGTGCCGGCGGCCGCCGAGGAGATCCGTCGCGTCGTGACGGTGTTCCGTGAGTTGCGCAGCGGCGCGACCGCCGACGGCCGCACCAGGTTGAAGTCTCCGTCGGGCACCCTGTCGACGGCCGAGGCCATCTCGGTGGTCACCAACGGGCTGGCCCTGTCCGCGCACTTCGGCGACGGTGTACTGCGCGCCTCCGACATCGCGGCCGGCATCCTCGGCGCGGTCGTCAAGGATCCGGTCGCCGACAGTCAGGTGTGGACCGAGTACCTCGAGGCGGTCGTGCGCGACCGTCCGGACTGGAGCGACTTCTACCGCGCGTGCCGTGAGGTCGCGGGGTGACGGTCACTGCGGAGGTCCGGGTTCTCGGGGTACGTCATCACGGACCGGGTTCGGCCCGGGCGGTGCTGCGCGCGCTGACCGCGTTCGAACCCGACACCGTGCTCGTCGAGGGACCGGCGGACGCGGACCCCCTCGTCGGACTCGCCGCCGCCGACGGGATGCACCCGCCGGTGGCGCTGCTCGCGTACGCCACGGGCACACCGTCGACGGCCGCGTTCTGGCCGTTCGCCGAGTTCTCCCCGGAGTGGCAGGCGCTGCGGTGGGCGACCCTGCACGACGCCGACGTACGGTTCTGCGACCTCCCGGCGTCCGTGGCGCTGGCCGCCGACCGCGCGCCCGACGCGGATCGGCCCGATCCGCTCGCGGCGCTCGCGGCGGCCGGCGGCTACGACGACTTCGAACAGTGGTGGGACACCGTCGTCGAGTCCGGTGGCGGCGACGGCGCCGATCCCGCGGCGGTGTTCGACGCGATCTCCGACGCCATGGCGGCGCTGCGGGAGGACGAGGACCTCGACGAGCACACCGCCCGCCGCGAAGCGCACATGCGGCAGGTGCTGCGCGCGACCGTCAAGTCCGGTGCCCGGAAGATCGCGGTGGTGTGCGGGGCCATGCACGCTCCCGCGCTCGGCGGGAAGCTCGGCCCGGCAGCACCCGACGCGCGATTGCTCAGGGGGATGCCGAAGCTGAAGGCGTCGCTGACGTGGGTGCCGTGGACGCATTCGCGGTTGTCCGCGTCGTCCGGATACGGCGCGGGCATCACGTCCCCGGGCTGGTACCACCATCTGTTCACCGCGCCCGACACGACGGTGGCCCGATGGTTGACCCGCGTCGCACGGGTGTTGCGCGACGAGGACCTCCCCGTCTCGAGCGCCCACGTCATCGAGGCGACCCGCCTCGCCGACACCCTCGCGGCGCTGCGGCAGCGTCCGGCTCCCGGTCTCGGGGAGGTCACCGAGGCGACCCGCGCGGTGCTGTGTGACGGTGACGACGTGCTGCTCGACCTCGTCACCCGCAGTCTCGTGGTCGGTGAGGAACTCGGCGCCGTCCCCGACGACACCCCGACCGTCCCCCTCGATGCCGACCTGCAGGCGATATCGAAGTCGCTGCGGCTCAAGCGATCTCCCTCACCCAAGGTGCTCGACCTGGATCTGCGCAAGGACATCGACCGGCAACGTTCCCGGTTGCTGCACCGACTGCGGCTGCTCGGCGTCGATTGGGCGGTTCCCGCGGCGTCCGCGGTGCGGTCGACCGGAACGTTCCGCGAATCGTGGACGCTGCAGTGGGAACCCGGGCTCAGCGTCGCGATCGTGGAGGCCTCCCGGTGGGGCACCACCGTCGACTCCGCCGCGCACGCGCTGGTCCTCGACCGACTCGACGCACCGGACGTGTCGCTCGAGCAGGTCGTCGACCTGCTCGAGCGGGTCCTCCTCGCCGATCTCACCGCGAGCGTGCCACCGCTGCTCGTCGCGGTCGACGCCGCCGCGGCACTCGACCGCGACGTCGTGCACCTGATGTCGGCGCTACCCACCCTGACCCGGACGCTGCGCTACGGCGATGTCCGCGGCACCGATCTGTCGTCGCTGACCCGTGTCACCGATGCCCTGCTGGTGCGGATCTGCGCGGGCCTCCCGGCGGCCGTGACCGGGCTGGACACCGAGGCCGCCGACGGTCTGCGCCGCGCGATGGACGCGGTCCACGCCGCACTCGCCCTGCGCGACGACGTCGACGCGACGCGGCGGTGGCTCGACGCCCTGGCCTCGGTCGCCGACCGCGACGACGTCGACGGCGCGCTCGCCGGACGCACCGTGCGGGTGCTGCGCGACATGGGCCGGCTCGGGGCCGATGCCACCGCCACCCGGGTATCGCGCGCCCTGTCCGTGGGTGCCGAACCGGCCGCGAAGGCACGCTGGCTCGACGGCTTCGTCGGCGGCGGCGGATTGCTGCTCGTACACGATCGGGCGTTGCTCGCACTGATCGACGACTGGGTGACGGGCCTGCACGATCGTGAATTCGTGGACGTTCTGCCCGTGTTGCGTCGCACCTTCGGCGGATTCGAGCCCGGCGAACGCGCCACGCTCGGCGCGGTGATCCGCGGAGGCAACCGCCTCCGTCGCCCGCGCGGGACCGACATCGCCCGCGGTCAGCGCGCGACCGGTGCCGTCGTCACGATCCTGGGGGTTTCCGCATGACACTCGAATCCGCTCTCGCTGCGGCCACCGATCCGGACACCGCGGTGGACGGCACCTCCGTCTCCGCGGAGCGGATGCGGCGGTGGCGGCTGCTGCTCGGGGAGGTCGCCGAGGACTCCACCGGCACACTGGGTTCCGCGTCCGACTCGGCGATGGATGCGGCACTCGCCGCGCTCTACGACCGTCGCACCGGCGACGCCGGCGCCGCCCGCGCCGCGGGCCTGGGTGCGTCCGCTCCGCGGGTCGCACGGTGGCTCGGCGACATCCGCACGTATTTTCCGACGTCCGTCGTGCAGGTGATGCAGCGCGATGCGATGGACCGGCTCGGCCTGACACAACTGCTGCTCGAACCGGAGATGCTCGACACGGTCGAACCCGACGTGCATCTCGTGGGCACCCTGTTGAGTCTGAACCGGGTGATGCCGGAGACCACGAAGGCCAGCGCGCGCACCGTGGTGGACAAGGTCGTGCGCAGCGTCGAGGAACGCATCGCGCAGCACACGCGTGCGGCCGTGTCCGGGGCGCTCGACCGGGCATCGCGCACGTCGAATCCGAAACTGCGGGACATCGACTGGGACCGCACGATCCGCGCGAACCTCGCGCACTACCTGCCCGAGTACCGCACGGTCGTGCCGGAGCGGTTGATCGGCTACGGGCGCAAGGCCCGCGCGGTGAAACGCGATGTGGTGCTGGCGATCGACCAGTCCGGGTCGATGGCGTCGAGCGTGGTGTACGCGTCGGTGTTCGGGGCGGTCCTCGCGTCGATGCAGGCATTGCGCACATCGCTGGTGGTGTTCGACACCGCTGTCGTGGATCTGACCGAGAAACTGGCCGATCCCGTCGACGTACTGTTCGGCACCCAACTCGGTGGCGGCACCGACATCAATCGTGCGATCGCCTACAGCCAGTCGTTGATCACCCGACCCACCGAGTCGCTGTTCGTGCTGATCTCCGATCTGTACGAGGGAGGTATCCGCGCCGAGATGCTGCGACGGGTCGCGGCGATGCGGGACTCGGGCGTCCAGGTGGTGGTGCTGCTCGCGCTGTCCGACGACGGTGCCCCCTCCTTCGACCGCGAGAACGCGGCGGCGTTGGCGGGCCTGGGGATCCCGGCGTTCGCGTGCACCCCGGACAGGTTCCCGGATCTGCTGGCGCTCGCACTCGAACGCGGTGACGTCGCCGCGTGGTCCCGGTCCCTGTGACCCCCACGACGGGTTAGGATCACCTCAGTCCACCGACCGGGAGAAGCGAGGTCCGCCGTGAAACTTCGTCTGGCAGCGGTCGCGGCCGCCTCCGGGCTAGCCCTCGCCGCCTGCGGATCCGACGGGTCCGACACCGACGGCGAGGCCGGGACCGCGGGTGGCGGCGCATTCCCGGTCACCGTCGACACGATGTTCGGTGAGGTACGCATCGAGTCGCAACCCGAACGGGTGGTCGCGCTCGGGTGGGGTGACGCCGAGACGGCGCTGGCGCTCGGAGTGCAACCGGTGGGCGCGAGCGATTGGCTGGCGTTCGGTGGTGACGGTGTGGGTCCGTGGGCGCAGGGGGTGTACACGCAGCCACCGGTGATCGTCGGCACCGTCGACCCGTCGTTCGAGGAGATCGCGGCCCTCGATCCCGACCTGATCCTCGATGTGGCGGCCTCCGGTGAGCAGCAGCGATACGACACCCTGGCGCAGATCGCCCCGACGGTCGGGCCGCCGGAGGGCGCGACCGCGTATCTCACCCCCCGCGACGACCAGATCACCATGATCGCTGCGGCACTGGGGGCACCCGAGACCGGCGAGGCACTCATCGATGCGATCGGACAACAGTTCGCCGACGCGGCCGCCGCGCATCCCGAGTTCGCGGGCAAGACGGTCACCGTCGCGTCGTACACCTCCGACGGGTGGGGTGCCTACGTGTCCCGCGACGCCCGCGTCCAGTTCATGCAGGATCTCGGTTTCACGAACAATCCGGCCGTCGAGGCCGTCGACACCGACAACTTCTTCATCCCGATCTCCGACGAGAACCTCGGGATGCTCGACGCGGACCTGCTCGTCGTGATGCCGATCTACGTGGACTCGTCGGAGGTCACCGACAACCCGGTGTTCCAGCAGATCCCCGCCGTGCGCGACGGCCGGTTCCTGGTCCTCGACAGCGGTTCGGACATCGCCGACGCGATCTCGCTCGACTCGGCCCTGTCGATTCCGTTCGCGATCGAGCAACTCGTGCCGCAGCTCGCCGACACCGTCGGCTGACCGGGCGCGGGGTCCGGCGACCGGCATCGGTCAGTACAGGTGCGCGCGGTAGGCCTCCTGCCGGGCGGGTTCGAGGTCGGTGACGTCGAGGCGGTGCTGCTCGGCGAGCATGTCGCGGATGGCGGGCACGGTGGACGGATCCGGCCACGACTCGGGGTCCCACAGCTTCGCGCGGAGCAACGCCCGCGCGCAGTGCAGATACGCCTCGTCGATCCGCACGATCATCGCGAGCTGGGCCGGCCTGCCGTTCATCGCGAGTTCGTCGAGGAGTTCGGGGTCGGTGGTCAGTGACGCGGTGCCGTTGACCCGGACGACCTCCTCGTTGCCGGGCACGATGAACAGGATTCCCACGTGCGGGTTCTCCAGGATGTTGCGGTACGAGTCGGCGCGCCGGTTGCCGGGCCGATCGGCGAGGACGAGGGTCCGTTCGTCCGGGAAGAGGACGGTGCTCACCAGATCGCCGCGGGGCGAGCAGTCGCAGTTGCCGGCCGCGTCGGCGGTGGCGAGGACGAAGAACCGGGCGTGCGCGATGAACTCGCGAATCAGCGGGGTCGTGTACGCGGTGGTCTTGTTCCGCATCGCCGGGGACGGCTCCCCGACGGCCGCCTCGAGTTGCGCGACGGTGTCGATCTTCTCCCGCACCAGCGTGTCGATTCTCGTCCGCTCCACGTCGACCACCTCCGGCGGATGACGATACCGACTGTGTCCTGCCGCGGCGGTCCGCGGCTCACACGACCGTTTCGACCGGGGCTGGACCGTGTTGCTCACCTCGGTCGGTGCAGGTCGATGACCTAATGCTCTACGTCCGTGGCGCTGCCCCGCGAATACTGGACCTCGACCGTAGGAGACCCCTACAGTCATCCTCGAGAGAAGCCTCCGCATGGCCACAAGCGCACCATCGCGAGCATCGGGACCCCGCGACACCGATCCGGGCGCACCGTACGACGAACCCACCACGGTTCGTCGACGGTGGACGACGACCCTCGCCGTGAGCGCGGCCGCCGCCTCGTCCGGACCGGCCGTCATCACCGGGTCGATCTGGATGGTCGCGGTGATCGCCGCGACCATCCTCATCACCGTCACGTGCGCGACCCTCCTGATCTGATCCCCGCACGACGTCAGCGGTCGCCGACACCCTCCCCCACGAACGACCCCGCCGGCAACCACCGCGCGGCACCCTCCGCGAACCCCGCACGATCGAGCCGCCCGCTGCCGGACGGCACACGGCCCAGCACGGGCAACCCCGTCACCGACGGAAGGTCGTCGAGATTGCAGCGCTCGGCGAGCCCCGGATCGTCCGGCCACGCACCGACGACCACCCCGCGGCACGACACCCCCGCCGCGCGCAGGGCCGCGACCGTCAACGCGGTGTGATTGAGGGTGCCGAGCCCGGCGGCCGCGACGATCACCGCGGGTGCCCCCACCTCGGCGGCGACGTCCGCGATCGTGAAACCGTCCGCGCCGAGCCGCACGAGCACACCCCCGGCCCCTTCGACGAGCGTCAGGTCGTGTTCCGCGTCGAGTCGCCGCACCGCCGAGACCACGTCGCCCGCCGCCAGCAACGGACGCCCGCTCCTGCGCGCAGCGGTGTCGGGGGCCAACGGCTCCGGGTAGCGGGCGCACTCCGCGAGGGTCACCGCGGGACCCGCCAGTCGCGCCACCTCCTGCAGATCCCCCGGCCCGTCGTCGGCCACGCCGGTCTGGGCCGGTTTGCACACCGCCACCCGCAGCCCCGCCGCCACCGCGGACGACGCGAGCGCCGCCGTCACGACGGTCTTCCCGACGTCGGTCGACGTTCCCGTCACACACAGCACGCTCACGCGCGGGCTCCGGTCAGCACCTCGGTGAGCACCCGCTCGACGAGACCGCGGTCGGCCGCGGTCAGGTTCGCGCGCGCGGTCAGCCGCAGCCGCGACGTGCCCGCCGGCACCGACGGCGGTCGGAAGCAGCCGACGTGCACCCCCAGTTCACGGCACCGCCGGGCGGCCTCGACGGCGACATGCGGATCACCGAGGATCACCGACACCACGGCCGACTCCGGATCCGCCGCGCCCGTCACCGCCGCGAGGTGCGCGGCGTTCTCGAGTACCGCGGCGGCACGGCCCGGTTCTCGGCGCAGCACTGCGAGCGCGCCGCGCGCGGCTCCCACCGCGGCGGGCGCGAGACCGGTGTCGAAGATGAAGGTCCGCGCGGTGTCGACGAGGTGCTCACGTATCCGCGCGTCGCCGAGCACGATCCCCCCCTGGGAAGCGAGCGACTTCGACAGGGTGGCGGTGACGACGATGTCCGGTTCGCCGGCGAGGCCCACCTCGTGGACGAGGCCGCGACCCCCTGCTCCGCGCACTCCCACACCGTGGGCCTCGTCGACGAGCAGCAGCGCGCCGTGGTCCCGACACACCCGGTGCAGTGCGAGCAGCGGCGCGAGATCGCCTTCTGCACTGAACACCGAGTCGGTGAGCACGAGCGCGCGGGATTCGGTGCGGGTGGCCAGCGCCGCGGCGACGGCAGCGACGTCGGCGTGTGGGACGACCTGGATGCGCGACCGCGACAGCCGGCAGGCGTCGACGAGGGACGCGTGGCACCCGGCGTCCGAGACGATCAGGCAGTCCCTGCCGGCGAGTGCGGTGACGGCGCCGAGGTTCGCGGCGTAGCCGCTCGAGAAGACGAGCCCGGATTCTGCTCCGACGAATTCGGCGAGTTCGCGTTCGAGCAGTTCGTGCTCGGTGGTGGTACCGGTGACCAGACGCGAACCGGTGGATCCGCCGCCCCACCGCCGCAGTGCGGTGGTGGCGCTCGCGAGGACCTCCGGGTGGTGGACGAGACCGAGATAGTCGTTCGACGCGAGATCGACGACGGCCGCTCCGGGGGTGCGCGCGTGCAGCTCGCGGTGCAGGCCCGCGGACCGGCGGGTCGCGGCGGCGGTGTCGAGCCAGTCGAGCGCGGCGGAATGCGTCATGCCCCGCACCTTACTTGAACACCGTTCAAGTAGCGAGGGTGCGGTCACGCCGACGCGGCCGCCACCATCCCGCGGCAGATCCGCTCGACGTCGTCGCTGCTGCTCACATACGGCGGCATCGCGTAGATCAGATTGCGGAAGGGCCGCAACCACACGCCCTCCGCCACCGCCGCGGCGGTGGCCGCACGCATGTCGACGGGTTCGGCGAGTTCGATCACACCGATCCCGCCCAGCACCCGCACATCCCGCACACCCGGCAACGTGCGTGCCGGTGCGAGACCGGCGTCGAGCCCCTCCCCGAGAGCGGCAACCTCCCCGCGCCAGTCGCGCGAGAGCAACAGCTCCGTCGACGCGACCGCGACCGCGCAGGCGAGCGGATTACCCATGAAGGTGGGCCCGTGCATGACCCCGCCCCCCTCACCGGCACTGATCACCGCGGCGATCTCCGATGTGCACAGCGTCGCCGCGAGCGTCAGATACCCACCCGTGAGGGCCTTGCCGACGCACATGATGTCGGGGGCGATGCCGGCGTGGTCGGCGGCGAACAACTCACCTGTCCGGCCGAATCCGGTCGCGATCTCGTCGAAGATCAACAGCAGACCGTGCTCGTCGCACATCCGCCGGAGTTCGCGCAGATGGCCGGGGTGGTGGAAACGCATGCCACCGGCGCCCTGCACGACCGGCTCGACGATGATCGCAGCGAGCTCGTCGACATGGTCGACGACGATCTTCTCGAATGCGGCGATGTAGGCCGCGTCGAGCTCGCGGGGCGGTGCCGGCGCGAACACCTGGTGGGCGAGCACGTCCGTCCACAACGCGTGCATGCCGCCCTCGGGGTCGCACACGCTCATCGGCGCGAAGGTGTCGCCGTGATAGCCGCCGCGCCAGGTGAGCAGCCGGGTGCGCCCGGGCGCACCGACCGCCCGCTGGTACTGCAACGCCATCTTGACAGCGACCTCCACGGACACCGACCCCGAATCGGCGAGGAACACCTTGTCGAGGCCGTCCGGAGTGATCTCGACGAGCAACTCGGCCAGACGCGCCGCCGGCGCGTGGGTGAGTCCACCGAACATGACGTGACTCATCCGCGACAGCTGGTCGGTCACCGCCGCGTCGAGCACCGGATGTCGGTAGCCGTGCACGACCGCCCACCACGAGCTCATGCCGTCGACGAGGACGCGACCGTCGGCGAGATGCAGGCGGACGCCGTCCGCCCGATCGACGACCAGAGGTTCGGTGGACGGCGGGAACGCGCCGTACGGATGCCACAGATGGGCCGCGTCCAGCGCGGCGACACGGTCCGGGTTCAGAAAGGCTTCAACCACGCCTCGAACTGTAGGCGGTTGGTGAAAGCACCCCGACACCCCGTAGAATGCCGAGGTTGCAGTGCGCCACGCTCAGTGCAACGGCTCTGTGGGAGTCGGGACCCGCCGAGCAGGCATGTGATCGGGAAAGGCTGCATGATCGTCCACACCTCACCGTCGAGCGAGGTCTCGGCTCCGGCGGCGACGGTCCGCCCCGCCCACCGCGCGGACCTCGACGGTCTGCGCGGCCTCGCCATCGCCCTCGTCGTGGCGTTCCACGTCTGGTTCGGCCGGGTCTCCGGCGGCGTCGACGTGTTCCTCGCCCTGTCCGGATTCTTCTTCGTCGGGTCGCTGCTGCGCGTCGCCGAATCGGGGGCACCCCTCGACCCGAGGCCGGTGCTCCGGCGCATCGGCCGACGGCTGCTCACACCCCTGATCCTGGTGCTCGCCGCGACCACCGTCGCCGCGCTCGTACTGGTGCCGTTCCCCCAGTGGTACCGCGTGGCGGAACAGAGCCGCGCGTCACTGCTGTTCTTCCAGAACTGGCATCTGGCGCGCACCGGCAGCGACTACCTGGCGGCCGATCCGATGGTCAGCCCGCTCCAGCATCTGTGGTCCATCGCGGTGCAGGGACAGTTCTATCTCGGCGCGATCGTCGTGGTCTTCACCGTCGCGTGGATGCTGCGCCGGTGGAACATGCCGGTGCGGGCACCGCTCGCCGTCGTGCTCGCGGCACTCACTGCCGCCTCGTTCGCCTATGCCACGTTGTCGACGGCGCCGCAGTCGTGGTCGTACTACGACAGCGGAGCCCGGATGTGGGAGTTGACCGCGGCCGGTCTGCTGGCGTGCATCGCACCCCGACTGCGGGTACCGCGCGCCGTGCGCATCCTGCTCGGCCTGATCGGCCTGATCATCATCCTCGGGTGCGGGATCGTTCTCGACGGCGGCGCCCTGTTCCCCGGGCCGTGGGCACTCGTCCCGATCGGTGCGACGATCGCGCTGATCGTCGCGGGTGTGTCCGCGTCCTCCGCCGACACGCCCACCGCCGCGGTGCTGTCGTCGCGCCCGCTGGTGCGGCTCGGATCCATCGCGTACGCGCTGTACCTGTGGCACTGGCCGCTGCTCATCGGGTACCTGCTGGTGCGGGGACACCCGTCGGTGGGGTTGCTCGGTGGCCTCGCCGTGATCGCGGCCTCCCTCGTCCTCGCCGAGGCCACCACACGGTGGGTGGAGACACCGATCCGCACGTCGAGCACCGGACGCTGGCGCACCGTCGTGGTCGCCACCTCGGCGCTCGCCGGCATCACGCTCGCAGCGGCGTCGACGGGCTGGGTCGCGCACGTCGACCGGGCGGCCGAACGCGTCGAACACTCCGCGCAACCACCGGCGGCGACGCATCCCGGTGCCGCGGCGATCGACGCGGACGCGACCGAACCGGACCGGGTGTATCCGCCGCTGCTCGTCGCCGACCGGGACCTGCCCCCGTCCACCCATGACGGGTGCATCGCGCAGCACACCAACCGCGAACCCCTCACCTGCACCTACGGTGACCCGATGGCAACCCGGCGGATGGCGCTCGTCGGCGGATCCCATTCCGAACACTGGCTCGGCGCGCTCGACATCATCGGCCGTGAGCGCGGCTTCCGGATCGACACCTACCTGAAGGTGGGTTGCCCCCTGTCGGATCCGCGGTCCCCCCTCGTCGAGGAGTCCCCGACCGTCGAATGCGACAGGTGGTCGACGAAGGTGCTCGCCGAACTCGCCGCCGACCCACCGGACCTCGCGTTCACCACGTCCACCCGTCCGAAGGAGGACGGCGACGGCCCCGGCGACTTCACACCGTTCTGGTACGTGGAACTGTGGGAGACCCTCGCCGATCACGGCATCGACGTCGTCGGAATCCGCGACAATCCGTGGCTGAAGGACGACGGAGTCGGGTACACGGCCGCGGACTGTCTGGCCTCCGGCGGCACCGCCACGACATGCGCGGTGCCGCGCGCCGACGCCCTCGACCCCGTCGACCCCGCCGTGGCGGCAGCCGCGCACCTGCCGTCGGTACGACTGATCGACCTGTCCGATTCGCTGTGCCGGACCGAGGTGTGCCGGGTCGCCGAGGGCAACGTCCTGATCTACCGGGACGACGACCACCTGACCACGACCTACGTACGGACACTGGCGCCCGCCCTCGACCGACGGCTGGGACCCGCCACCGGTTGGTGGTGAGGGACGGACGACGATTCGGCGGACGGTGCACCGCGGGCCGGTGGTCTAGAGGTCGAGTGCGTCCTCCATCGCCTCGCGCCGCCGGACGCGACGGCGGTTCCAGGCGATCAGCGCGATCGCGACACCTCCACCGACCGCTCCCCCGACGACCGCACCCGCGACCGTCTCCGTCTCCTCACCGACCGGACCGGCGAGCTGCAGCCAGATCCCGGCGACCCCCGCGAGGTACAGGGCCATCGCCAGCATCACGCGGGGACGCAGGGTTTTCGATACGACGTTCACGTCGACGTCCCGCGCCCTCGCGTACGTCATGACGACGAGCGACGCCACGAACCACACGGCGAGAACGCCGATCGCGACGCGGGCACCCGTCGGTCCGGCGAGCCACGGCAGTGTCGCGCCCACCGCGAGGGCCACCCACTGGACGAACTGGAATCCCACGGCGGACGCCTCGTTCCACACGTCGCGTTGGCGTTCGTCGGCGTAGAACTCGTCGTCGAGATCGCCGATCTCACGGGCGATCCTCATGAGCGCGGTCATCGCGGGGCCTCCTCCTCGAGCGGAAACAGTTCTTCGACGGTCGTCCCGAGTGCGCGGGCGAGCCGCAATCCGAGATAGACGCTCGGTGCGTAGTCGCCCTTCTCCGTCGAGACGATGCTCTGACGGCTGACGCCGACGACGCCGCCCAACTCCGCCTGAGTGAGCCGCGCTCTCTTGCGGTGTTCACGGACGTTGTTGCCCCGAGGTGTTCCGACCACGCAAAAAGTCAAGCAAACTTGTCATTTCATGTCAAGGACACTTGTCTTTCGGGGTGCCGGGGCCCGACCTCCGCGCGGCGGCGAACCTCCGACGCACCGGAGGTACGGGCGCGGTCACGGCTCCTTGCGCCACAACAACGCGTGGAGACACTCGACGGCCTCGGCGGGGGATTCGACGTCGAGCACCCCGCCCGCGGGCATCCGCCAACCTCCGATCGCCACGACCGGCACACCCGTCCGGACCGCGAGCGCGATCTCGCTCATCGTCCCCCAACTCCCGCCCACGGCGACGATCGCGTCACAGCTCCGCACGAGCAGCGCGTTGCGCATCTCGCCGAGCCCGGTGGGGATCACCACCGTCAGGTACGGATTGCCCTCCGAACGATCGTCGCCGGGCAGCAACCCGAGCGTGGTACCTCCGGCCTCGATCGCGCCCCGGGACGCGGCCGCCATCACGCCGCCCAGGCCGCCGGTGACGACCGTCGCCCGCCGGCCCGCGAGCAGACCACCGACCTGACGCGCGATCCCTCGCTGTTCGGGTGTCGCCTCGCCCGGACCGACCACCCCGACGTAGCGCTGCATGTGCATGACCGGATTCTCCTCCACCACGCGTCCGCACTCGCACGGATCCCACCAACCGGCACGTCTTTTCACGAAATCCGCCCCGGCGCGGGCGCCGCCGGCGCGATCGACGACAATGTCGGTGTGCGCCCGCGACCGGACTCCCCCACAGAACGACCCTGCCCGTGCGGACGGGGCGTACCGCTGGCCGAGTGCTGCGGGCCGTTCCTCGACGGCGAACCCGCGCCCACGGCCGAAGCGCTCATGCGGTCGCGCTACACGGCCTTCGCGGTCGGTGATCGGTCCCACCTGCTGCGCACCTGGCATCCGGATCGACGCCCCGCCTCGCTCACCCTCGACGAGGAGGTGCGCTGGACCGGACTCGAGATCCTGCACACCGGCGGCGGCGGGTTCCTGCACACCGCCGGGACCGTCGAGTTCCGCGCCCACTACGTCGACGCCGGGGTTCCCGGAACGCTGCACGAACACAGTCGCTTCGTCCGCGTGGACGGCCGGTGGTCGTACCTCGACGACGCCGGAGACACCGACTGACGAACCCCTGTCCTCAGCGCAGCAGCGTTGCGCGCAACGTGTCGGCGATCCACGTGCGGTAGCGGTCGACGCTCCAGCCGCAGTCACGGCGCAACAGCGCGTGCACCTGAGGTGAGCTCAACGCGTAGAGCACGTCGGCCGCCTCGTCGACTCCCACACCGTTGCGCAGCCACCCGCTGGAAGCCAGGCCCTCCGCGATCGTGCGCGCGTTGTCGGCGTTCGCCCGCGCATCGTCGCGTGCGAACCGGCGCATGTCCGGGTCGGCGCCCGACGATTCGACGGAGGTCATGAGCAGGTCACCGGCGCGTTCGAGCATCGCAGTGCCGTGACCGACGACCTTCTCGACGACGAGATCGGCTGCGCTGTCGCGACGCTCGGCGGGCCGCCGCACCGGTGGCCGACCCGCATCGTCCACCCCACCGGAGACCGCCTCGTCGAGCGCCTCCCGGAACAACTGCGCCTTCCCGTCGGGGAAGGCCGTGAACACCGTCCGGACCGCGACACCGGCCTCCTCGGCGATCTGCTTGACGGTCGTACTCACGTAACCGCGGCGGACGAACAGCCGCGCGGCCGCGTCACGGATCGACGAACGTGTACGACGGGCCGCGTCCGCGCGCAGCGGCGAACGATAACGCCGCTTCGCGGCGCGGTCGTCGGCGGCACGGTCGCTCATCGCACTCACCATAACAGCATCCAGTGCACCGACGATGCAGCGGAAACTGTTCGCGGTGCCGCTGCGGGCCGCACACGCAAAGGGGCATGCTGGGCGGATGCACACCTTCGAGGTCTGGGCACCGCTCCCCCGCACCGTCCGCGTCCTCGTGGACGGGACACCGCATCCGATGCGTCGCAACGACGACGGCTGGTGGCGCGCGGACGTCGACGCATCCCCCGATGCACGGTACGGATACCTTCTCGACGACGACCCCGACCCGCTGCCCGATCCCCGGTCCGCACGCCAACCGGACGGAGTGCACGGACTCTCGCAGCTGCACCGACTCGATCCCGCCGCCTGGAACGACGCGGCGTGGACGGGTCGGCAACTCCCCGGCAGCGTGGTGTACGAACTGCACATCGGTACGTTCACCGAGGCCGGTACCCTCGACGCCGCCATCGACCGTCTCGATCATCTCGTCGACCTCGGCGTCGACTTCGTCGAGCCGATGCCGGTCAACGCGTTCAACGGCGCCCACGGATGGGGCTACGACGGAGTCCTCTGGTACGCCGTGCACGAGCCGTACGGAGGACCCGACGCACTGCAGCGTTTCGTCGACGCCGCGCACGCGCGCGGACTCGGTGTGATCCTCGACGTGGTGTACAACCACCTCGGACCGTCCGGAAACCATCTGGGTCGGTTCGGCCCGTACCTCACCGGAACCGGCAGGTGGGGCCGGACCGTCAATCTCGACGGTCCCGACTCCACTCGGGTACGCCGCTACATCATCGACAATGCGCTGCGCTGGTTCCGCGACTTCCACGTCGACGCACTGCGTCTCGATGCGATACACGAACTGCTCGACCACTCCGCAACCCACATTCTCGAAGAGCTGGCGATCGAAACATTCAGCCTCTCCGCGCATCTCGGGCGCCCGTTGACGCTGATCGGGGAGAGCACCCTCAACGATCCACGTCTGATCACGCCGCGCTCTGCAGGCGGGCACGGATTGGACGCCCAGTGGGACGACGACATCCACCATGCCGTGCACGCCGCCGTCTCGGGTGAACGACAGGGATACTACGGCGATTTCGGATCGCTGGACTGCCTGGCCCGCACCCTTCGACACGGATTCTTCCACGCCGGAACGTATTCCAGCTTCCGCGGGCGTGTCCACGGACGCCCGATCGACACCCGCCGCACCCCGGCGAGTTCGCTGCTGGCGTACACGTGCACGCACGACCAGGTGGGTAACCGCGCGCTCGGCGACCGTCCCGGTCGCTACCTCGACCACGGGCAACTCGCGATCAAAGCGGCGCTGATCCTGATGTCGCCCTACACTCCCCTGTTGTTCATGGGCGAGGAGTGGGGCGCGAGCACCCCGTTCCCGTACTTCACCGCGCACCCCGAACCCGAACTCGGCGCAGCCGTCGCGGCCGGGCGGCGCAGCGAGTTCGCCCGCCACGGCTGGGACGCCGACACCGTTCCCGACCCCCAGGATCCGGCCACCTTCCGAGGCGCGGTACTGCGCTGGGACGAACGGACCGCACCGGGGCATGACGATCTGCTCACCTGCTATCGGGACCTGCTCGCCCTGCGTCGGTCACGACCCGAGCCGACCGATCCGTGGCTCGACCACCTTCAGGTCGACTACGACGAGGACGAACGCTGGATCGTCGTGTACCGGGGCGACATCCGCGTGGCCTGCAATCTCGGTCCCGATCCCGTCACCGTCCCCGTCGGCGGCACACCGCTGATCTCGTGGGAACCACCGGTCGTCAATCGCACACGCTCGGCGGCCCTGATCCCCGGGCACTCGTTCACCGTCTTCGATGCCGCCGGGCCGACCCCCGATCAGGTCAGATAGCGGTACGCCGGCGAACCCGGCTCGAGTCGTTGCGCATCGATGCGCGACGCATCCATGCGCGCGAGCAGCGGAGCGAGACCGTCGGCGGTCCCGAGCTCGATACCGACGAGCGCCGCACCCGTCTCACGATTGTTGCGTTTGACGTACTCGAACAGCGTGATGTCGTCGTCCGGCCCGAGGACCTCGTCGAGGAAGCGACGCAGCGCGCCCGGCTCCTGCGGGAAGTCGACGAGGAAATAATGCTTGAGTCCGCGGTGCACGAGCGACCGTTCGATGACCTCACCGTACCGTGACACGTCGTTGTTGCCACCCGAGATCAGGCACACCACCGTCGCCCCCGGTTCGAGCCGCAACTGTTCGAGCGCGGCGACGGACAAGGCCCCCGCGGGCTCCGCGATGATCCCCTCGTTCTGGTACAGCTCGAGCATCGCGGTGCACACCGCACCCTCGTCGATCTGCCCCATCCCGAACGATGCCGCACCGAGAGAATCCTGCACGATCGTCGCCACCAGCGGCAGGCTCGAGTGCGACACGGCCTCGGCGCCGAGACGCGCAACCACCGAATACGGCACATCACCGATGCGTTTGACGGCGGTGCCGTCCACGAACGGTTCGACCTCCGGCAACGTCACCGGACCACCGGCGATCAACGCCGCCGTCATCGACGCCGCCCCCGCCGGTTCGACACCGACGATCGACGTCTTCGGCGACCGTTCGTGCAGATACGCGGCGATACCCGCCAGGAGGCCCCCACCGCCGACGGGCACGATCACGAGGTCCGGTGGTGACGGCAGCTGATCGAGGATCTCCCGCGCGATCGTGCCCTGCCCCGCCGCGGTGCGCACGTCGTCGAACGGGGCGATCATCGTCGCCCCCGTGCGGCGCGCGTCGTCCTCGGCGGCGGCGGCGGCCGCGTCGAAGGTGTCGCCGACCGCGATGAGTTCGACAAATTCCCCACCGTGCGCCCGGATCCTGTCGCGCTTCTGTTTCGGGGTGCTGGTCGGCACGAAGATCCGCCCGGCTATCCCCATCGAACGGCACGCGTACGCCACACCCTGCGCGTGGTTGCCGGCGCTCGCCGCGACCACCCCCGCGGCGCGTTCGGACTCGCTGAGCTGCGCCATCACGTTGTAGGCACCGCGCAGCTTGAACGAACGCACCCGGGTGAGATCCTCACGTTTGAGGTAGATCCGAGCACCGGTGAGCTCCGACAGTCGCGGGCTCGACTCGAGCGGTGTGGCGGTGACCGCCGGCGCGATCCGTTCCGCGGCCGCATCGATGTCGGCCACGTTCAGCGCGATCTCACGCACCGAATCTGCAGCGTGCGTCATCGAATCTGCGGTCTGCGGGGTTGTCGTCACCCGTTCAATGCTGCCACCGACGGGGTCCTCGGGCCAACGCGGGGTCACGAACCGAACTGCGAGGGCCTCGGCACGTTGCGCAGGTTGGACTTCGCCATCTGCACGGCCTCACCGACCCCGCCGTTCATGACGATCTTCGACATGGCCAACGCGAAACCCTTCACCTGTCCGCCCGTGATGGTCGGCGGCAACGACAACGCCATCGGGTCGGTCACCACGTCGACCAGCGCCGGGCCGTCGTGCGCGAACGCCTCGCGCAGGGCCTGCTCGATCGCACCGGGATCCTCGACGCGTCGCGCGTGGAACCCGAGGGCCTCCGCGACGCGGGCGTAGTCGACCTGCGGTACGTCGACGCCGAAGTCGGCGAGACCGTCGACGAGCATCTCGAGTTTGACCATGCCGAGCGTGGAGTTGTCGAACAGGACGATCTTCACCGGCAGCCGGTACATCACGACGGTGATCAGCTCGCCCAGCAGCATCGACAGGCCACCGTCGCCGCTCACGGACACCACCTGGCGTCCGGGGGCGGCGATCTGCGCGCCGATCGCGTGCGGCAACGCGTTGGCCATCGAGCCGTGCAGAGCCGACGACAGGAACCGGCGGCGACCGTTCGGATTCAGGTACCGCGCCGACCACACGTTGCACATGCCGGTGTCCGCGGTGAACACCGCATCGTCCGCCGCGACATCGTCGAGGATCGATGCGACGTACTCGGGGTGGATCGGGGTGCGCTGCTTGACCGGGGTCGTGTAGGCACCGACGACCTTCTCCATGAGCCCGCGGTGCCGCTCGAGAGTGCGGTCGAGGAAGCGGCGGTCGGACTTGCGGTCGACGAGCGGCAGGAGCGCACCGAGCGTGGCGGCGGTGTCGCCGTGCACGGCCAGGTCCAGGTCGGTGCGGCGCCCGAGCCGGGACGCATCGATGTCGATCTGCGCGGTACGCACGTCCGGCAGGAACTGGTCGTACGGGAAGTCCGTGCCGATCAGCAGGAGCAGATCCGCGCCGTGCATCCCGTCGTGCGCGGCACCGTACCCGAGCAGACCGGTCATGCCGACGTCGAACGGATTGTCGTACTGGATCCATTCCTTGCCGCGGAGGCTGTGCCCGACGGGCGCACCGACCGCATCCGCGAGCGCGAGGACCTCGTCGCGGGCGCCGCGCACCCCCGCACCCGCGAAGATCGCGACCGTGTCGGCGGCGTTGATCGCGTCGGCGAGAGCGCGGACATCGGCGTCCGCGGGGACGACCGTCGGCACACCGGTACGCACGAGTCGCGGGGCCGTGCCGGCTGCGGGCAAGGACGCGATGTCGCCGGGCAGCGTGACGACGGCGACGCCCGGGCCGGCCGACGCGTGGGTCATCGCGCTGTGGACGACCCGCGGTGCCTGCACCGGTCCGCTGATCAACTCGGTGTACGTCGAGCACTCCACGAACAGCCTGTCGGGGTGCGTCTCCTGGAAGTATCCCGAACCGATCTGCTCCGACGGGATGTGCGAGGCGATGGCGAGGACCGGGGCACCCGAGCGGTGCGCGTCGTACAGGCCGTTGATCAGGTGCAGATTCCCCGGGCCGCACGAACCGGCGCACACCGCGAGCTCTCCGGTGAGCTGGGCATCCGCCGCGGCCGCGAACGCCGCCGCCTCCTCGTGCCGCACGTGGATCCAGTCGATTCCGCCCTCGGATGAGCCGCCCGTGCGGCGCACCGCGTCGACGACGGGGTTGAGGCTGTCGCCGACGATGCCGTAGATCCTGCGTACACCTGCATCGACGAGCTGGCCGACCAGTTGATCGGCCACGGTACGTGCTGCCATCTGTGCCTCCTGCTGCTGTGCGGGGCCTCCTGCTGCCGTGCGGGCGGACGCGGCCCACCGCCTGATCAGGGGTGTTCGAGCGATCAGGGACGTTCGAGTACGAAGACGGGGATCTCGCGATCGGTCTTCTTCTGGTAGTCGGCGTAGTCGGGGAACGCGGCGACCGCCCGTTCCCACCACCGCGCCTTCTCCTCGCCGTGGACCTCACGTGCGACCAGGTCGTGCACCTCGGTGCGGTCACGCAACTCCACATGCGGATCGGCAACCACGTTGTGGTACCAGACCGGGTTCTTCGGTGCGCCGCCGAGCGACGCGACGACCGCGTAGACCCCGTCGTGCTCGACCCGCATGAGCGGGGTCTTGCGGATCTTGCCCGTCTTCGCTCCCCGCGTGGTCAGAACGACGACCGGCATCCCGTTGAGTGTGGTGCCCTCGGTGCCCCCCGAGGATTCGTACTTCGCGACCTGGTCGGCCGCCCACGACGACGGACTGGGCTCGTATTCACCGGAAAGAGGCATGCCACCAGTCAACACGGTCACTGTGATCCACCGCATCGCAGTCGAAAAGTTCGTTGACCCGAATTCTTCGGTCCGCGTATCCTGAAGTCGTTGATCCGGAGACCCTGACAGGAGTTTCCGGTAGCTGCGACGACAGGACAGGAGCCGAGATGATCGCCCTCGACCCGCCCACCCGCCGCGGAGGCCGCATCGCGACCGTCGACATCGCCGGAACAGCCTGGCCCCTCTACAAACTCGAAGCCGTCGCGGTCGGCGCGGTCGGTCTGCTGATCCTCGCCGTCGTCACGACGGACGCCCAGACGTCCGTGCTCGGCGCGGCGGCGATCGCGACCGTCACCTGGTTCGTGCGCCTGGCCCACTACCGCCGCGACGACCGGCCCGGCGAGACCTCCGGCACGGCCTCGCCGTAGCCACCCGCCGGCGACGGCGCTCAGCTCGCGAGGCAGCCCGGCCCGAGCAACGCCTTGAGATCACCCATCAGCGCCGACGACGGTTCCACCCGCAGACTGTCGTCCACCTTGAACAACGTGACCTTGCTCCCCGCGATCAGTCGGACGTGCACATCCGACGTGCCCGGATGCCGGGTCAGCACGTTCTTGAGGGCGCCCACCTTGTCGGGGGTGCACAGCCGGGTGGGCATCGACACCGACACCGGCTTCGCCACCCCCACCTGTGACAGGTCCGGAACCGCGAGGTCGTTGGCGATCAGCGAGATCCGGTCGTCGCGGATCGACACCCGCGCCTTCACCAGGACCACGGAGTCCTCGACCACGTCCATCCCGTACACCGCGTAGGACTGAGGGAAGAACAGCACCTCGATGCCGCCGGTGAGATCCTCGAGCTGCGCCGACGCCCACGCCAGACCGTTCTTGTTGATCCGCCGGTTCACCGATGCCAGGATCCCGCCGACCGTGACCTGGGTGCCGTCCTTGATGTCGCCCTCGAGAATCGCCGGGATCGGAGTGTCGGCCTGCGCGGCCAGCACGTGCTCGACACCGTTGAGCGGATGCCCCGACACATACAGGCCGAGCATCTCCCGCTCCAACGCCAGCCGATGCTTGCTGTCCCACTCCTCGTCGGGGATCTTCACGTTGAACACCGACGTCACCGATTCGTCGGCGTCGGCACCACCGAACAGGTCGAACTGTCCGATGGCCTCGGCCTTCTTGGTGCTCATCACCGCGTCGATCGCGTCCGAATGCACGAGCATCAGGCCCTTGCGCGGATGCCCCAGCGAATCGAACCCACCGGCCTTGATCAGCGACTCGGTGACCTTCTTCGAACACGCCAACGCGTCGATCTTGCCGAGATAGTCGGAGAAATCGGAGAAGGCCCCCTTCTCCTCCCGCGCCCGGATGATCGACCCGACGACATTCGCACCGACGTTGCGCACCGCGCCCATACCGAACCGGATGTCCTCACCGACCGCCGCGAAGTCCACCCGGGACGCGTTGACGTCCGGCGGAAGCACCGTGATACCCATCTTGCGGCAGTCCGCGAGATACGACGCTGCCTTGTCCTTGTCGTCACCGACGGAGGTGAGCAGACCCGCCATGTACTCGGCCGGGTAGTTCGCCTTCAGATACGCCGTCCAGAACGACACCAGCCCGTACCCGGCGGCGTGCGACTTGTTGAACGCGTACCCGGCGAACGGGAGGATCGTGTCCCACAGCGCCTTGATGGCGTCCTTGCCGTAGCCGTTGGCGAGCATGCCCTCCTCGAAGCCCTCGAACTCCGCGGCCAGGACCTCGGCCTTCTTCTTACCCATCGCTCGACGCAGAATGTCGGCTCGCCCCAGGCTGTAGCCGGCGACCTTCTGCGCGATCTGCATGATCTGCTCCTGGTACACGATCAGACCGAACGTGTCCTTCAGGATGTCCTTCAGCGGCTCCTCGAGTTCCGGATGGATCGGCTTGACCTGCTGCCGCCCGTTCTTGCGGTCCGCGTAGTCGTTGTGGGCGTTCATGCCCATCGGACCCGGCCGGTACAGCGCGAGCACCGCGACGATGTCCTCGAAGCCGGTCGGCTGCATGCGGCGCAGCAGGTCGCGCATGGCGCTGCCGTCGAGCTGGAACACACCGAGCGTGTCGCCGCGGGCCAGCAGTTCGTACGTCGCCTCGTCCTCGAGCGGGAGGGTGTCGAGGTCGATGTCGATCCCGCGGTTCTCCTTGATCAACTCGATCGCGTCACCGATCACCGTGAGGTTCCGCAGACCCAGGAAGTCCATCTTCAACAGGCCGATGGCCTCACACGACGGGTAATCCCAGCCGGTGATGATCGCGCCGTCCTGCGCGCGCTTCCACACCGGAATCGCGTCCATCAGCGGTTCCGACGACATGATCACCGCACACGCGTGCACACCCGCATTGCGGATCAGCCCCTCGAGACCGAGTGCCGTGTCGTAGATCTTCTTCACGTCGGGGTTCGAGTCGATCAACTGGCGAACCTCCGCGGCCTCCTTGTACCGCTCGTGACTCGGATCGGTGATACCCGACACCGGGATGTCCTTCGCCATGATCGGCGGCGGCAACGCCTTGGTGATCTGATCGGCGATCGCGAAACCCGGCTGACCGAACTGCACACGCGCCGAGTCCTTGATCGCGGCCTTCGTCTTGATGGTGCCGAACGTGATGACCTGCGCGACCTTGTCGGTGCCCCACTTCTCCGACGCGTACCGCACCATCTCACCGCGGCGACGGTCGTCGAAGTCGATATCGATATCGGGCATCGACACACGCTCGGGGTTGAGGAACCGCTCGAACAGCAGGCCGTGCGGAATCGGGTCGATGTTCGTGATGCCCATCGCGTACGCGACGAGCGAACCCGCAGCCGAACCACGCCCCGGGCCCACCCGGATCCCGACGTCCCGGGCATGATTGATCAGGTCGCCGACCACCAGGAAGTAGGCGGGGAACCCCATCTCGTTGATGACGCCGATCTCGTAGTCGGCGCGCGCGAGGTATTCCTGCGGCGGGCCGCCCGGGAATCTCCGGTCGAGGCCGCGCAGCACCTCGTGGCGCAGGAAGGACTGCTGGGTGTGCCCCTCCGGCACCGGGAAGATCGGCATCCGGTCGTGGTGCTTCCACACGTCCTCGTAGGACTGCACACGCTCACCGATGAGAACGGAGTTGTCGCACGCGCCGGGCACCTCCGAATCCCACAGCGCGCGCATCTCCTGGGCCGACTTGAGGTAGTAGCCGTCGCCGTCGAACTTGAAGCGCGTCGGATCCGACAGGGTCTTGCCCGTCTGGATGCACAGCAACGCCTCGTGGTTCTCGGCGGCGTCCTTGGTGACGTAGTGGCAGTCGTTCGTCGCCAGCGGCCGGATGTCGAGCTTGCGGCCGATCTCGAGCAGGCCCTCCCGGACACGACGTTCGATCGACAGTCCGTGATCCATCAACTCCAGGAAGAAGTTGTCCTTCCCCCAGATCTCCTGCCACTTCGCGGCGGCCTCCAACGCCTCACGGTCGTGCCCGAGCCGCAACCGGGTCTGGATCTCCCCCGACGGGCATCCCGTCGTCGCGATGATGCCCTCGTGATGCTCGGCGATCAGCTCCTCGTCCATGCGCGCCCACTTGCCGAGCTGCCCCTCGATGGATGCCAACGACGACAACTTGAACAGGTTCCGCAGGCCCGTCGCGTTCTCCGCGACCATCGTCATGTGCGTGTACGCACCCGAACCCGACACGTCGTCCGATTTCTGACTGCGGTCGCCCCACAGCACACGCTTGGTGTCGAACCGCGACTCCGGGGCCACGTACGCCTCGATGCCGATGATCGGTTTGATCCCGAACTTCGTCGCCGTGTTGTAGAACTCACTGGCCCCGTACATGTTGCCGTGGTCGGTCATCCCGACCGCGGTCATCCCCAACCGCTCCGCCTCCTTGAACAACGGCCCGACCTTCGCGGCGCCGTCGAGCATCGAGTACTCGGTGTGGTTGTGCAGATGAACGAACGAGTCAGCCACGCGTGTCACTCCCGGAAAGTCAGTGGGCATCACGAGTGTAGGCCGTGCCGGGGACGGGTTCGGTCAGGCACACCGCAGCCGCTGCGGCACCCACGGGTGGTATGGCGACACCCACCGCGCCGGGCGCTCTCGACCGCCCGCGCCCCGGGCGGTCGAGAGCGTCGCGCCGATACCTCGACGCACCCCTCAGGTCAGTGGGACGTCCCGTCGGTGTCGCCTCCGGCGCCCGCCGCCCGCCTGTGCCGGAGGTAGCGGCGGGCACCGAGGACCGCGGCACCGACACCGGCACCGCCGACGAGAATCCCGACGATCAGCGCCAGGAACAGCGGAGCGGTGTCCCCGTCGTCACCGAGGCCGATCATGCTGCCGACGAGGAACCCGAACAGCGGCGCGAGTGCGGCGACGATCGCACCACCGACGATCGCCCAGAATCCGGGCGGGACGGGTTCGAGGACGATGCGGCGTCCGGGACGGTCGGCGCCTGCGGTACCGGTGCTCATCGCTGCTCGCTTCCGTCGACGGTGACGCCGGGCCGGTGCCCGTTGGTGTGCGCCGGCGCGGCCGGCGTGCGGAACTTGTCGAGGAACGGGCCCACGATGTCGATCGG
>ERZ747221.169-NODE-169-length-76705-cov-5.523803_pt1 | contig 76705 bp, 68 predicted proteins | sample MGYA00374949_ERZ747221 | MGnify/ENA primary metagenome ERZ747221 (study PRJEB28779, sample SAMN05720172) | bioreactor metagenome | isolation source: Anaerobic biogas reactor | place: USA:Washington, USA | collected 2015-08-08 ... | reverse complement strand
GTTCGCCGCCGCCAACATCGCGCACCTGCTCGTGGGGGCAGCTCTGATCATCGGGATGGTAGAGATCCCTCTTTACGCCTACACGCTCTTTGGCATGACTGAGATAGAGGGAGGCCTCCTCCTGATCCGTCTCACCCTGATGATCCCTGTGGGAGCAGTGGTCGGAGGATGGTTGGCCGACCTGGTGGGCTACCGTATCACCGCCGTTGTGGGCTTCTTGGTAGCCGCAGGTGGCTACCTTCTGGTCAGCCGCTGGCCTCTCGACCCGAGTCAGTTCGCAATGACACGCGACCTGATGATCAGCGGCCTGGGCTTCGGTCTTGTGATCGGACCCATCGGCGCCAGCGTCATATCTTCGGCGGGCCAGAAATGGATGGCCACGGGGTCCGCCCTCGTCACGGTCTCCCGCATGGTGGGCATGGTCGTCGGCCTCTCAGCCCTCAGTTCTTGGGGCGTCCGACGGTTCAACTCGCTGGCCGCCGGCATCACGACCCCGATAGTGAGGCCGGAGGGGTTGACCGACGCCGAGTGGCAGGCTATGAAGGACACGGCGGCGGCGGCCACCAAGGGTGCGGCGCACACCGTGTTCAGCGAGTTCTTCCTGATTGCCGGGATCGTGATCGCGCTTGCCGTGATCCCCGCGCTCTTCTTCTACAGACAAAGGGCTCGAGGAGCCAGTCACATCCCCTTCTTACCACACTGATGAGGGAGCCGCTGTGAACGACGATCAACTCGACCTGGGAGCATCCTTCGACACCAGTTCCTCCGCGGCATCTACCGGCGGCGAGAAGCCTCCGAGAGTGCAGGTCTGCGATCTCAGACCCGGCACTACCGTAGACGGCGTCTACCTTTTGTCGGCGAAAGAGACTCGAACCACCAAGGCCGGCAAGCCCTTCTATAAGCTCAGATTGGGCGATCGTACGGGAACGGTGGACTGCACGGTGTGGGAGGTGGCCGCCATGGACCCGGGTCTAAAAACCGGGGATCTCGTTTGCGTGACCGCCCGAGTCACCGAGTATCAGGGCAGGCCGCAATTGGAGGCATCCCAAGTCTCTCCGGCGCCCGAGGGGACGGCCGACAATCGCGACTTTCTACCCTCGACCTACCGTGACGTAGAGGAACTGAAGGGTTTCTTGCAGTTCCATATCGATTCGGTGCGCGACCCGGACTACAGCGCCCTTCTAGCCGCATTCTTCACCGATCCCGGATTCTATGAGGCATTCACCACGGCTCCGGCGGCCAAGGTCTATCACCATGCCTACTTGGGAGGGCTCATGGAGCACACAGTCGCAGTGGTGGACCTGTGTGACTTCGTCGGCCAGCAGTACGGCAGGATCGATCGCGATCTTCTCGTGACCGCGGCTTTGCTGCACGACTGCGGAAAGACGAGGGAGTTGGCCTTCGACACGACCATCGACTTCACCGACGCGGGGCGGCTGCTGGGTCACGTGATCCAGGGAGTCAACCTCGTATTTGAGAAGGCGAAAGAGCTGCCCTCCTTCCCCGAGGCCAAGCTACAGGAGCTACTGCATTGCGTGGTGAGCCACCACGGAGAGTTGGAGTGGGGGTCGCCCAAGCGGCCAAAGACCATCGAGGCCTTGGTCCTGCACCATGTCGACAATCTGGATGCGAAGCTCAAGGGGTTTCTCGAGATTGTCGAGGGATCGCGCGACGCTCCCTGGACCGACCTGCGCAACCTGTTCCGCAGGCCCCTGCATGTCCCAAGGGCCATCCACCAAGAGGTGGACTTCCTACCTCCCGGAGAAGACGGACCGGCGAGATAGAACCGGTTAGTCTTCTTCCTCGCGCAGACTGCTCTCGATAGTCTCGTCGACCTCGCTGTCCACGTCGGGCAGGACGCTCCGCCGGTGTCCGGCATCTTCGCTGTCACGTCCGAGTAGGGCCGACTCGCCGGACATCATGGCATCGAAGGCCTTGGCCTTGAGCCTACTCCGCACGGACTCGATACGGCTCTTCATCGACTCATAATCCACCGGCTCTTCAAACATCTCTGCAGCCGTATCCAGCCCTTCCATGGAAAGCTCTGGTTCGGAGACTTCCGCGAGCTCCGGTTCGGGGCCTGCAGCCACTTCTTCCACCGGGACGGCGGGTGCGACCGTCCAATCATCGGCAAGAGCGGCTGGGGTCTCGGCGCCTGCGATGAACGGCTGTTCGAGCTCCTGTCTGATACGCCGACGAGTCTCCTCGATGCGTGCTTTCAGGTCATCAACAGCGGGCCTGGGTGCGGTCTCAACCGACGACGCCTCAACGACCGGAGCCTCCATCGCGGGCGCTTCGGCAACTTCAGCCTCCATGACCTCGGCTTCGGGAGCCTCCACCACCGGTAGTTCTACAATGGGCATTTCGACAGCGGGCGTCTCGATGTCGAGCGATTCGTCCGTCCACTCGGGCACCGCCTCCGCTACCGGCCGCTCTATTTCGGCGGCCTCCATGGCGGGGAACTCATCCGGGACCACGGGAAGGATGCTCTCTATGTCTTCCTCCTCGACCATGGGCGCCGTCGATGTCCAACCGGGCGCCTCCACCGGTTCGTCGAGGAACTCGGGTGCGAGGGTGATGTCGGGCTCAGCGGCCTCCGTCGGCGCTTCTGCCGCGGGAGGCTCGACCTCTACCGGTGAGGCCTCTTCCTCGGCCACCGGTGTCTCGGCGACCGGGGCCTCCTCACCGGGAGCGGGGGTCTCCCACCAGGGGGTGGGCGGGGGAGGAACGGCGATCCCGCTCGGCAGAGGTTCCGCGGCATCAACAGCCGGTGCTTCAACCGGCGGGGCCTGCGGCGCCACACTCTCGGCCTCTACAGCTTCGACAACCTCGGCTTCGAGCATCTCGACATCCGCCACTTCTGCCGCCGGGATTTCAGTCGGGGCCTCAACGACGGGCCATTCAGGCACGGCCTCTTCAGCCGGGGGAGCCTCGAGCGGAGGTTCCTCGAGCATGGGTTGCTCGGCCTCGGGGGCTTCCACCACCGCGGCTTCTTCAACGGCCGCTTCTTCGACGGGGGCTTCTGCCGTGGCCGCCTCTGCCACGGGCGCGGGTTCGGTCTCCCACCAAGCCGTGCCGACCGGAGCTTCGACGGCTTCCACCGCGGGGGCCTCAAGATCGGCGGCCTCAGGTGTCTCGGCCTCGGGGGCCTCGGCCTCCGGCGTCTCGGCCTCAGGTGTCTCGACCGCGCGGGACTCGATTGGAGCTTTGACCTCAGGAGCTTCAGTCGGGGCCTCGGGGGTCAGCACAGCCGTGGGCGATGCTCCTGCTTCTTGTTCCGCAACACCCGATTCACCCTGGAGAGCAACCCTCTGCTGGCTCCTTTGTGAGAGAAGGTACCCCAGAGCCGCGCCGATCGCGCCTCCGAGAAGGAATCTTGCCGCACCATCCATTCCGATTCCCCTCCTTAACACCTTTCTGGCCCCGCTGGCCCGATCCAAACACCCTCATTCTACGCTTATCGGCTTTCGGAGCCGAACCTTGACCTTGCTCAGGCCTCCTCGGCCGACGACCCCTCACGGCGCATTGTTCTCATCCGACCGAGGAACTCCTGTATGCGGACTTCATATCCCTGCGAGATAGGCCGGTAGAACACGCGGTCGAGAAGATCTTCCGGCAGGTGGCGTTGTCCGATGTAGCCTCCCGTGTCATGCGGATACTCATATCCTACACCGTGCCCCAGTTTCTCCGCACCCGCATAGCCCGTGCTTTGCAGGAACACCGGCGGAGCCTTCGCCCCGTGTTGCTCGACTTCCCCCAAGGCGGCCTCCAGCCCAAGATAGGAGGCATTCGACTTCGGCGCACAACTCAGATAGGTGACACCCTGCGCAAGGTTGATGCGGCACTCGGGCAGGCCCACGAACTCGACCGCCCGCGATACGGCTACCGCGATCTCAAGCGCACGAGGGTCTGCATTGCCAACGTCTTCGGACGCAAAGATGACCATGCGACGCGCGATGAACTTGGGGTCTTCGCCGCCGGTCAGCATTACCGCCAGGTAGTACAGCGCAGCGTCGGGATCCGAGCCGCGCAGGCTCTTGATGAAAGCCGAGATCACATTGTAGTGGGCGTCAGAGTCCTTGTCGTAGAGAACCAGCTTTCTCTGCGCAGCCTCTTGCACTGTGGCGGCATCGGGACCGGCCAGACCCTTCGACCGTGCAAGCACGAGCGACCGCTCGAAGATCGAGAGCGCACGGCGAGCGTCGCCCAGGGCGCCTCGAGCGATCATCTCGAGGACGGAATCGTCAGCAGCAGCCCCTTCCCAGAGAGCGAGAGCACGCACAAGGAGCACATGGATATCGTCTTCTGAGAGGGATCTGAACTCATAAAGCTCGCAACGAGAGATGAGAGCCGGGATGACCTCGAAATACGGATTCTCGGTTGACGCGCCGATCAGCGTGATGATGCCGTCTTCTACGGCGTGGAGAAGCGCATCCTGCTGGGCTTTGGAGAAGCGGTGGATCTCGTCGATGAAGAGCACCGTGCGGCGTGCGGTCTGAGCGCGCCGGTCCCGCGAGCGATCGATGACCTTGCGCACCTCGGCTACACCCGAACTGACCGCGGACAACTCCTCGAACACCGAATCGGTCTCCGCGGCTATCAACCGGGCGACCGTGGTCTTGCCGGTGCCGGGGGGGCCGAAGAAGATCATGGAGCCTACGGTCTTCGTTTCGATCGCCACCCTGAGAGCGGCACCCTCGGCCAACAGATGAGTCTGACCGACCACCTCGTCGAGCCGCTGCGGCCGCATGCGCGCCGCCAAGGGAGCGTGTGCTGAGAGATCGGCCCTCAGGCCGGCGCCGAAGAGGTCTTCGTGCTGCATATCTGGATTCTACCAGCGCGCGACGGGTGACGACGCCTGCCTACCGGCAGACGGCCTGACGGTTTAGAATGACGTGGACCATGACTGGGGGTTGAGCGTGCTGCGCAAGGTTCTGGTGCTGAACTCCACGTACGAGCCGGCGAATGTCTGCTCGACACGGCGGGCCGTCGTGCTTCTGCTCAAGGGCAAGGCAGAGACGGTGGAGTCGAGTGGTGCGGTTCTTCACTCTGAAAAGGCAGCCTTCACCGTCCCGTCGGTCATTCGGCTCGTGCAGTACGTCCGGTTGCCTCGCGCTGAGGTCCGGGGGCTCTCAAGACGGGCCATCCTCGCCCGCGACGGGTTTCGTTGCCAATACTGCGGGAGCACTCACCACTTGACGATCGACCACGTCGTCCCCCGTAGCCGCGGCGGTGCCGACTCCTGGGAAAACGTCGTCACCTCATGCGCGGCGTGCAATGTGAGAAAAGGGGCTTGTCTGCCCTCTGAGGTGGGAATGGCGCCCACGCGCAGACCGCGGCCGCCTATGCCGGGCGACTTTGTATTGGCCTCGCAGCGAACGGTGCCGGACGCCTGGCTGCCCTACCTGGAGCTGTCGGTGGCGTAGCGCCCCATCTTGGTGTACTTCTGCTGACGAAGCCGTAGCCGCTCGTCGGGGTCGAGGGGCATCAGATCGCGTAGCGCCAGTTGCACCTCGTGCATCACCCGCCTGGCCATCAACGGATGATCGAGATGCGCTCCTCCTTTAGGCTCCGGAATGAGCACGTCTATCAGGCCGAGATCGAAGAGCCCCTTGGCTCCTACCCGTAGGGCTGCCGCCGCGCGGGCCGCCTCGGCGGAATCACGCCAAACAAGGGCTGCGCATCCCTCGGGAGAGATCACCGAGTAGATGGAGTTCTCCAACATCATCACCCGATCGGCGACCGCGAGCGCGAGCGCGCCGCCCGAGCCCCCTTCACCTATGACGACGGTGACTGTAGGCACCCCCAGTCCGGCAAAGGTCTCGATGCTCCGAGCGATCGCTCCAGCCTGCCCACCTTCTTCAGCGTCCTTGCCGGGATAGGCGCCCGGAGTGTCGACAAGCGTCACCACCGGAAGCCCGAACTTCTCGCCGATACGCGCCAGCCGCATGGCCTTGCGATAGCCTTCCGGCCTGGCCATGCCGAAGCTACGTTCTTGGCGATCCTTGAGCGTGCGGCCCTTCTGGTGACCGATCAGGATGATGGGCGTGTTTTCCAGAGTAGCGAACCCGCCGATCACCGCCTTGTCGTCACCGTGAAGCCGGTCGCCTGACAGCTCGAGAAAATCGGGTAACGCATGTGCGATGTAGTCGAGGGTCTGGGGCCGATCCTGATGACGGGCAAGTAGGACCGTCTCCCAGGCCGCTTCGGGAGTGATGCGCTCAGGCATCGCTCTCGCCCCCTCTCAAGAAGGAGAGTATCTGCACCAGTCGCCCCTTCAGCTCCCGGCGATCTACCACCATGTCGACCTGGCCGTGCTCCAGTTGGGATTCTGACGAACCAAAACCCGGGGGCAGCTTCTCACGTATGGTCTGTTCGATGATGCGGGCTCCCGAGAAACTCATCACCGCTCCAGGCTCGGCCAAGATCACGTCGGCGACCGTGGCGAAGCTTGCAAAGACGCCGCCGGTAGTGGGATGCGTGAGTATGGTGACGTATGGCAAGCCGGCTTTTCCAAGCATCTGAACGGCTACCACGGTCTTGGCCATCTGCATGAGCGAGAACAGCCCCTCCTGCATCCGAGCGCCCCCGGATCCGGCCACGATGACTAAGGGCCTCCGCTGCTCGATGGCCACCTGCGTCAGCCGGCAAAACCGTTCGCCCACCACCGAGCCCATCGATCCGCCCAAGAACTTGAAATCGAGGACCCCAAGCGCGGTCGGGATGCCCGCCACCTCGCATAGGACAGCCAAGAACGCCTCGGTCAGACCCGTCTTCAGCTGCGCTTCGGATACGCGTTCCGGATAGGGGCGTAGATCCGTGAACTGCAGTGGGTCGATCGCGCGCACTTCTTCTGCCAAGAAATCCGCGGTTCCCAAGTCGGCGAGCATGGCTACACGCTCGTGGGCCGGCAGCACGTAGTGATAACCACAGTGGGGGCAGACCCGCAGATTGCGCTCGAGGTCGCCTTCCGCGAGGAGAGCGTTGCACTGCTTGCAGTGCTCACCCACCGCGTCTGGGCCGGGTGGCGGTTCCCTGCGTTTGACCTGGATGGTTACGTACTTAGCCATGCCACCTGCGAAGCACGATGGCAGCGTTGTGACCGCCGAAACCGAAACTGTTGGACATGGCGACGTTCACTTCTGCCTCTCGTACGGTGTTGGGAACGTAGTCGAGATCGCATTGAGGGTCGGGATCGTCGAGGTTGATGGTCGGGATCACTTTGCCCACTTCCATGGAGAGCACGGTGGCTGCTGCCTCCAGAGCCCCCGCTGCCCCCAGGCAGTGCCCGAACATGCTCTTGTTGGAGCTTACCATGACCCGTGCAGCGTGGGACCCCAGGCAGAGCTTGATGGCCTTGGTCTCCATGATGTCCCCAAGGGGCGTGGAGGTCCCGTGCGCGTTGACATAGTCGACCTCCGAAGGATCGACACCTGCGTCGCGCGTAGCCTTGGTCATGGCTAGACCCGCGGGTTCACCCGTCTCGTCGGGTTCGGTGAGATGGAAGGCATCGGCGGTCATGCCGTATCCCGCGATCTCCGCATAGATGTGGGCTCCGCGTCTGATCGCGTGCTCCGACTCCTCCAAGACCAACACCCCACTGCCCTCACCCATGACGAAACCGTCGCGCCCGGCGTCAAAGGGGCGGCTGGCTCTCTCGGGCTCGTCGTTTCGGAATGATATGGCACGCATCGCCGCGAACGCCGACATTCCCACTTGGTTGACCGCCGCCTCGGCGCCGCCGGCGAACATGGCGGTCGCGTCGCCGCGCCGGATGAGCGAGAACGCATCCCCCAGCGACATCGTACCCGCCGCACAGGCCGTGCACACGGCATTGACAGGGCCTTTGAGCCCCAACTGGATGGAGGTGCATGCCGAGGCCATGTTGGGGATCATCATGGGGATGAAGAATGGACTCACCCGGGTGGGACCCCTCCCCAGCAGAGCGCCGATCTGATCGTAGTGCGTGTCGAGCCCCCCGACACCGGAACCGATGAACGCTCCCACTGCGTACGGGTCTTCGCTTACCGGGTAGGCGGAGTCTTCCAAGGCCATCGTCGCCGCAGCCACGCCGTACTGGGTGTAGCGGTCCATCCTCTTGGCGACCTTCTTATCCATGTAGGCCGAAGGATCGAAGTCCCGCACCTCAGCGGCGAACTTCACCGGGAACTCAGTTGTGTCGAAACGCTCTATGCTCCGGACGGCACCCCGGCCCGACAGAAGCGCCTCTAAGAACGTCTCTTTGCCGATGCCGAGAGGCGACACGACACCGATGCCGGTGATGACGACCCGTTTCAGTTCGATCGTCTTTGCAGCACCGCTCATATACGCCACCTCCTCTTGATGCTAGATTCCTAGACCGCCGTCGACGGCCAGTACTGTTCCCGTCACGAACGAGGCCGACTCCCCGGCTAGGAACGCAACGGCGTCGGCCACCGCCTTCGGCGTTCCGATGCGTCCAAGCGGGATCTGGTCGACGAGGGCGCTCCGGGTCTTTTCGTCCAGCGCGGCCGTCATCTCGGTCTCTATGTATCCAGGTGCGACCGCGTTCACCCGCACATTGCGAGACGCAACCTCCCTGGCCAGCGACTTGGTGAGCCCGATGAGCCCCGCCTTCGCCGACGAGTAGTTCACTTGCCCCGCGTTTCCGCGCCGGGCGACCACACTCGAGATGTTCACGATGGAGCCCTGCCTGCGTTTGATCATGCCGCGCAGCACGGCCTTGCTCATGAGAAACGCGCCTTTGAGATTCACGGTAAGCACGGCGTCCCAATCGTCCTCGCTCATCAGCACCGCCAGCCCGTCACGGGTGATGCCGGCGTTGTTGACCAATACGTCCACGGGACCGAGCACCGCTTCGATCTCACTCACGGCCGCAGAAGCCTCGGCCTCCTTCGAGATGTCGGCTTTCACGAAAGCAGTGGCTCGACCGGTGGTCTCTTGGATCTCGCGCGCCACCGCGGACCCCGTCTCTGCAAGATCGATGATGGCTACCTTCGCCCCATCTTCGGCGAGTCGCAGGGCGATGGCCCGGCCTATTCCCCGCGCTCCCCCTGTCACCACTGCCACCTGGCCCTCGAATGCGCCGCTCTTCTCGCTCATGCTTGATCCTCCGCTGGTCCAAGCGCTTTGCACAGGGCATCGCCGTCCCCGGTCGATGCCATCCGCAGATCTCGTGAGATCCTCTTCATGAGCCCGGTCAACACGTTGCCCGGGCCCACTTCCAAGCCTATCGCAGGAGAGTCAGCCTCCAGCAGGAGCGCCTGCATGCTCTGTGCAAACCTCACCGGCGCCATCAACTGCCGGGTCAGCACGCCGGCCAGCTCTTCCGCCGCTGGATACCGCATCTCGGTGGTGGAGAAGAACTTACCCCTGCCGTCCGCGAAGACCACCCCGGCCAACGCTTTCTCGAGCGCCGCCGCCGCCCCCGCCATAAAAGGGGTATGAAACGCTCCGGAGACGGGCAACTGGAGCACTCGGGCGGCGCCACACTCCTTCGCGAGCTCGCCGGCCTCGGTGACCGACTCCACCGAGCCGGAGATGACCAGCTGCCCGGGAGAGTTGTAGTTGGCAAGCCAGACGTCGGATAACGAGGAGCATATCTCTTCGACGGCTTCATTCTCGAGACCGATCACGGCCGCCATGGCGCCGCCCCGCTCCTCGGCGCAGGCCTGCATGCCCCGGCCTCGCACATCGACGACCTTGAGCGCATCGGCGAAGGTCATGCGCCCACTCGCCACCAGTGCCGAATACTCGCCGAGCGAATGCCCTGCTGCCACGCTGAAAGAGACGCCGTTCTCTTCCAGGATTCTCCACGTGGCCACGCTGCAGGCCAGGATGGTCAGCTGGGTCCGATCGGTGCGCGTCAGCTCCTCCAAAGACCCGTGGTGGCACAGTTCGCCGATATCCCAGCCAAGGACGTCCCCGGCCTCGGCGAAGGTCTCGCTGGCTGTCGGGAAGTCCCAGAGATGCTCCGCCATGCCGGGCTTCTGACTTCCCTGGCCGGGGAACAGTATGAGTAGTCCGCTCATGTCAACCTTTCTCCACTCCGGGGTCTCTCAGCCGGCCCCACTCCATCAGACATGCGCCCCACGTGAGCCCCGCGCCGAAGCCCATGAGTAACACCAGGTCGCCGTCGGCGAGCCTCCCTTCGGCCCGGGCTTCGCTCAAGCAGAGGGGGATGGAAGCGCAGGAGGTGTTCCCATATTTTTGCAGGTTCGTGTATACCTTGTCATCGGCGATACCCAGCTTCTTCACAGCTGCGTCGATGATGCGCAGGTTCGCCTGATGAGGCACGAAGAGATCCACTTCGCCGACTTCGCGACCGCAGCGTTTGAGCACTCTCCGCGCCGAGGCGGCAACCACCCGGGTGGCGAACTTGTAGACTTCGTTGCCGTTCATCTTCATGTAGTGCTGCCGCGTGTCCACCGTCTCGTGCGAGGCGGGCAGGCGTGAACCCCCAGCGGGGATCAACAGTATCTCGTCACCGCTCCCATCGGCGCCCAGATCGAAGCCAAGGATCGCCGGGGCACCCGGCTCCGTGGACGAGACCACCACCGCACCGGCGGCGTCACCGAACAGAACAGCCGTAGAACGGTCTTCCCAGTCGAGCAGGCGGGAGATGGCCTCGGCGCCGACAACCAGAACGTGGTCGTGCAGACCACTCGCTACAGCGCCGACGGCCGACGCCAGAGCGTATACGAACCCGGTGCACCCAGCCGAGACATCCATGGTCCCCGCACTGTCACAGCCGCATTCGTGGGCGACGCGCGAAGCCGTCGCCGGCATGATGCGGTCGGGGGAGATGGTGGCCGTCACGACTAGGTCGATCTGACCGGGCGAGACCCCGGCATCGACCAGCGCCTCTCGGGCGGCGATGATACCAAGGTCAGAAGAACTCAGGCCCGGTTCAGCTACCCTGCGCTCCCTGATGCCGGTGCGCTGTCTGATCCACTCATCGGAGGTGTCCAGGGTGGACGTCAGGTCGTCGTTGGTGACCACTTTGCCCGGAACATGCGCCCCAAGCCCGATTATTGCGACAGGTCTCCCCATCAAGGGAGCGGATCCGCTCTTGGGCATGAGTTACGGCTCGGCGATCGCGAAAGTCAGGGTGCCGCTGCAGACAAGATCACTGCCGACGAACGTCTTGCCTTCGCCCTTGCCGATACGGCCCCGGCGCTCGGTCAGACGAGTCTCGAACCGGAGCGTGTCACCCGGCACGACCGGGCGGCGGAATCGGACGTCATCTGCCCGCGCGAAGAGAGCGATCTTGCCCTTCATCTCGGGTAACGAGAGGAGTGCCACAGCTCCGGTCTGCGCCATCGCCTCGAGCTGCAGGACTCCGGGAAAGACGGGGTAATCGGGGAAATGGCCCCGGAAGACATCTTCGGTCGCGAGTACGTCTTTCTCGGCCACGGCAGATTCACCCGGCACCAACTCGATGACTCTGTCAAGCCACAAGAACGGGTCGCGATGAGGCAAGATCGCTTCGATCTGAGCTCTGTCTAGCATGTTCCCCCCGAATCGGCTTCACAGACCTGTTCCTGCCCTAGGGTGCTAGTATTTTCCAGGATGAGTCTGCCCTTTTCAAGGAAACCCGCTCTCAGCCGAGTGTAGCAGGCAACCGATGCAGCTCCAGCTCTCCCTGAGAGTGGCCGATCGACTCCACGAGACCCTGTTGGTTCGCGGAGAACCTTTGGATGCCGTCGAGGCAGCCCGACTGCTCATCGCATCACCCAGCGCTCCTCCATCTATCTGCCTCGAGATCTTGACCGCTCTCGTCCGGCAAGACCGCCGTTTCAGTTGGGAGGGTGGAGAGTCCGGCCATCTGTCGCTTACGCATTGGGAGATTCCAGACCTCGACTTGGCCGACGTGCCGTTCGTCGCTCTCGACCTCGAGACCACCGGCGCCCGCGCCGGCGCCAGCAAGATCACTGAAGTCGGGGCAGTGCGCATAGAGGGTTTTCGGGAGGTCAGACATTTCGGGACCCTCGTAAACCCGCAGCGTCCTATCCCCCCGATGATCACCCAGATCACAGGCATCACTCACGAGATGGTGGCCGATGCACCTCGCATCGAGGAGGTGATGCCCGAACTGCTCGAGTTCCTCGAGGGCGCGGTGGTAGTAGCTCATAACGCGCCGTTCGATGTCGGCTTTCTCAACTATGAACTGCAGCGACTGAGAGGACGGCGACTCGGGGAGGGGGCAATCGACACCCTTCCTTTGGCTCGCGCTCTGGCACCCGGTCTTCCTAATTACCGCCTGCGAACGGTGGCAGACGCCTTGGGGGCTCCCGTGACGGCCTGTCATCGCGCACTTGCCGATGCCCAGGCTGCGGGCCATGTGTTCGTGACCCTGGCCGGCCGTTTGCAGGAGCGAGGGATCACACGCCTGAGCGAACTCCGTGCGTACAACCACCCATCGTCACGCTCGGTCGTCGAGAAGTTGGGCCTCACCCGCGATCTCCCGAAGACCCCCGGCACTTACCGGTTTCTCGACGAACAGGGGCAGATACTCTACGTGGGTAAGGCCGACAGGCTGCGCGAGCGAGTCCGCTCCCATTTTGTGGAGAGCGAGGGCAACAGCCGGAAAGTACGCCAAGCACTCCGGATGGTGCAAAGCATCGACTGGGACGAGACCTGCACTCCGCTGGAGGCAGTAGTGCGGGAGCACGAGCTCATTCTTCAACACCGGCCTGTGTGCAACGTGTATGGCACTCGTCCCGAGGCGTACTCTTATGTCAAGGTGACGGGGGGTGGATGCGGCCTCAATCTCAGCGTGACCAGCCGACCACCCAGATGGCTCGTAGACGCGGCTACCAAAATGCCGCACTCACGTCGGCCGCTCTTGATCGGCCCGTTTCGAGGCCGGACCAGGATGAACGCCGCTCTTGGTCTGATTCAGCGCTGCTATCCGATACGCCGATGTCCACGACACCCAGACGGGCACCCATGCATGCGGGCAGATCACGGCGGGTGCCTTGCCCCCTGCCTGGGAGACCCTCAGGTACGGGTTCAACACGATGCGCTCGTGATGGACATCGTCGAGTGGCTCACCGGCCGCCCCGACCCGGCCATCGTCGAGCCGCTGGAGTGCGCCGACGATCTGATCCGGAAGCTCTCCCGACAGCACCGGTACGAAGATGCGCAGCGCATCCGCGAGGCCTGCGACCACTTACTCCACCTACGTCGCTCTTATGCCGATCTGGCCGAGGCTCGCGCGCTTTGCTTTGCAGCCTTCTGGCCCACATGGGACGGTGGAGAAGAGCCCTCGGTACGGTTGAACGTGGTCTGGAACGGGGCACTGCGCGAAACGGCTACCCTCCATCCTCAAAGGCTTGAGGAAGAACTGGCGGCTGCATTGGCTCCTCTCTGGAACGGGTCGAACTCGCGCGGCGAGGGCGAACCAGCATCGCTGATCGCGGTGCCTCAGACAGAGCTCGACTCGCTTCTCGCGATACGCCGATGGTTCCACGAAGCCGGTCACCCGGCAACCATACCTATACCAGGGCCGAAGGCCGATTCCACCCTTATTGACACCACGCTCACGCGGCTAACGCGTGAAGCGCGGAGAGTCCTGTCAATGGCGATGCCCCCGCCGGGGGCATCGCGGCCGGACGCTTAGACGGTTGCTACTTGCGCCTTGGGTAGCTGGACGTCCTTGGCCTTCATCACCGCCGTGAGGAGACTTCGGTCGATCTTCCCCTTGTATATGGGGATGCCTTCCCTGAGGCAGAACTGGATGACGTTTCGAGTCTCGGTTCCCAGTTCTTCCGCAAGTTCCTCGGGGGTGAAGTGGTTGGCCATGAGATCTCCTTTCCAGGCTCCTCTACCACCGCGACTACCGGCAACAAAAAAGCCCAGCAGCACAAGCCGCCAGGCCTCTTGAAGCCACTATCGGCACCGACGCAGGTATGCCTTTTGCATCACTCCCGCGCCGATATCGAGTTCGATCCCTCATAGGTCATATTGTATCGCCGTCCGCCCCTACGGGCAACCGCCGGTCTCGATTCGTTAGTAATGGTCAGGGCTCTTCGAGATCCTCACGCAGCAGAAGAAAGTCCACCTCTTCACCGGCCTTGACTCCCCGAGGGCCACCCGGCACGAAGGCAAGCCCGTTCGCGCCCACCATGGAACGCAAGATCCCCGATCCCTGGGCGCCGGTAGAGCTGGCATGCCAAACAGACCCCTCGCGCCAAGCGCGGACGCGCACCACATACACTCGGCCATCAGAATTCGCCACGTCCTCTACGATGACGGCCCGATGCAGGGGTCGCGTGGTCTTCTGGTGGCCCATCAACCGCAACAACGCCGGGCGCACGAACAATTCGAACGACACCATGACCGATACCGGGTTCCCAGGAAGCCCGAATACCAGCTTGCCATTTTTGACCCCGAACGAGAGAGGCTTGCCGGGTTTCATCGAGACCCCCCACAGCCGCCGCTCGACACCCAGCTCATCTTGCACGTCTTTGACGAAGTCGAACTGGCCCACTGATACTCCACCCGAAGTGAGCAGCACGTCGTACTCCAACCCCTCTGCCATGATCGCTTTCGTGGCCGCGTAGTCATCGGATACTATCCCGAGCACCACCGGCTCGATCCCAAGTTGCTGGCACTGGGCGCGAAGCGAGAAGCTGTTGGAGTTGCGTATCTGACCGGGTCCCAATGGCCGGTCGACGGGCACCAATTCGCTACCAGTCGCGATGATGGCCACCCGGGGACGCCGATGGACCTGCACCACGGGATGGCCCAAGCTGGCCAGCAGTCCGATCTCCGCCGGACCGAGAACCTGGCCGAGTCCGAACACGCGGTCGCCTGCTCTGACGTCCTCACCCGCACCCCTGATGTTGATGCGCCGTTTGACGGGCTGGTAGAAAAGCACTTGACCATCGCGCTCTTCGACCAGTTCCGATTGGACGACCGCGTCGGCGCCTTCTGGCACAGGCGCCCCCGTCATGATCTTGATCGCCTCGTCGGGCCCCAGCGCGCGCGACGCGACTCGTCCCGCGGGGATGGTCTCGGTGATGGTCAGCTCGACCGGATGATCCGACGTTGCGTCGACTATGTCTTCGGCCCGGACGGCGAATCCATCCATTCCCGCGTTGTCGAAGGGCGGCACGTTGTGCGAAGCCACGATCTCCTCGGCGAGCACTAGGCCGAAGGCCTCTGCAAGCGCGGTGGATTCCACCGGTAGTGCATGCGCTTCCACAAGCACACGGGCTCTCGCTTCTTCAATACTGATGAGCTTCGGCGCCACTGGACCACCTCTTCTGCGAATCAGCCCGCGCAGCATTTTTTGCACTCTGAGTGTAAACCAATCGGGGACATCCGCCGATAGGAAGAATAGCATGAGCGCTAAGAGCCAGAAACCAGTGCAAGAGGCCACCATGGGCACTTCCACAACGCGCAGCGATCGTCTCCCTAATGATCTCGCCACCAGAAATACTCCGTCCGGGCAGGAGCCGGGGGCTCGTCTGCGGGCCATCCACGACCTCATCCGCTCGGGCGACTATAATGTGCCGGCCGCGGCGATAGCCGATCGCATGGTCGAGCGCATGATCGCCGACAGGCGGAGGCGCCGCTACTGATTTGCCTCCGCGTTCGTGGGGGCTTAGAATCTCACAGGCCCCCTGCGAACAGGAGTCCTGCATGCCCCTGACGATCCGCCGGCGCCTTGTCGACCGTGTCCGGCAATGGCGCAAGACCGCCTACGCGATCTGCGTCGGACTCACGGTCCTGGCCGGCGCCGTGGTCTTTCTCTCGGTGTCATCCCCCCAAACGAGCGTGGAGGTCGTGTCGGTCACGACGTTCTTCGACTCCGACCGGGCTCTGCGCTGGGCGGACGCCTTGGACAGGCTGTACCCGGACCGCAAGTTGGGTTCCGAAGACGCGGAGGGTGTCGTCGACTGGTTCGAGGAGAAGCTCCCCGGATCAGACATGGCCGACGTCGATGCCTTTGAAGCCCGCATGGGAGATCAGGAGGTCACCTTACGGAACATCGCCGTAGTCCTACAGGGGACGAGTGAAGAGGTGATCCTCGTTGCCGCTCCCCGCGATATGCCGACGGTCGTGGAGATCGAGCCCTTGGCCTACGCAACCGGCACCGCGATGCTCCTCGAGCTGATCCAGGTCTTCAATGCAAGACCCCACCAGAAGACGCTGGTGTTTCTTTCTATCGAGGACGAGTCCACCGGCGCCGTCAGTATCGAGCGCTTCCTTGACACGAGCCCGGTCACCGGCGATGTCTCCACGATCCTCTCCTTCCAGGAACTGGGCCGAGAGAGGACCAAAGCGTTCAAGGCCGGCGTCACGGCGCCCCAGAACACCACTCCCGGATGGTATGTCCAGTTGGTGAGCCAAGTGCTCGCCAGGGCAGGCCTGCAACTCGATGTCCCCGGCCTTCTGAGCCAAGGAGCCGACCACGCCTTATCACTCTCGAGAGGAGATCAGGTAGCAGGTTTGAGCAGAGGCATCGCTTCGATCCGCCTCTACGACGACAACTCCGGAAACCCGTCCGTGGCAGGTTTGGAGAAGCATGGAGCGGCTTTGGAGCGCTTGATACTTTCGCTCGACACCGGCACCGAAGTCCCGCCCGACCCAGGCACTGCCCTTCTGCTCAGATCGGGCAGGTATCTCACCAACAGCGCGATCACCTTTCTGGGAGTCTTGATGCTCCTTCCGACTCTGGCGGCTCTTTTCATCTGGTTCTTCTCCTCGCGCATCAGCCCCAGGGCCGCCTGGCGGCATCTGCGAAACCTCCTCTCGTTTGCCATCCCCATCGGTCTGCTGTTCATGATCGCCTATGTGCTCGCCCGGAGTGACCTCATCCCGCTATACCGATTCCAGGTGCCGACATCGGACGGACCGGGGACTCAGCCGAGACTTGCCCCGACACTCATCCTGATCCTGGTCGGGGCGGTCGTCTTCGTGCTGTCCCGACGCTTCCTCGGATACTTCCGCCCGCGGGAATCCAAGGCCGTCACTGAGATGGCCCGGCTCTGCGCGGGTTTCTTCAGCCTCTTCATCGGGCTCGTGCTCGTGCTCGCCCGATCGCCGTTCTTGCTGTTGCCGTGCCTCACCGCCGCCTGGGCATGGCCCCTTGCCACGTGCTTCGCCGAGCCCGTCTACGGCGGCGCGCTATGGCGGCACCGCTTGACGACCAACGCTCCGGTGCTGCTGGTAGGCCTGATCGCCCCGGTGGCGCTTTACCTGTACGTCGCCATCGCTCACGATGTGGGCATACTGAACGCGTGGTGGTTCATCATCGTTCAGACTGTGTCCGGCGCCTACGGAGTCCTAGGGCCCTTCGCGGCAGTCTTCGTCATGGCCGCCCTCGCCGTCTTGGCGGGTGTGAAAAGGATGCGGGTCGTGCCCATAGAGACGCTTGAGGTCACGGACGAGCTGAGTCTACTCGAGCCCCCAGTGCCGCGTTCGAGGCGCAAGACGCGCGAGGCCACGAAACCTCCGTTATCGCCGTGGGGCTGATCCCGTGTCGACGCGAGCAATGCCTACAGGTAGTTCTTTCTCCAGAAGACCACGGCAAGGACTGCGGATATCACCACCCAGATACCTATCGTGATCACGAAGGCATACCGAAAGCCCTGGAACGGCAGGTCGACGTTCATGCCATAGATCGATGCCACGATCGTGGGTATCGACAAGAGGATAGTGACCGAGGTCAGGAACTTCATGACCTGGTTGAGGTTGTTTGAGATGACAGAGGTGAACGCGTCCATCATGCCGGTGAGGATGTCCGTGTAGATCTTAGCCATCTCCGACGCCTGCCTGTTCTCGACTATGACGTCCTCGAGCAGGTCTTCGTCTTCTTCGTACATCTTGATCGTCTTAGTGCGGAGGAGTTTCTGCAACACCGCTTCGTTGGCGCGAAGCGACGTCGTGAAATAGACCAGCGCCTTCTGTAGACCCAAAAGGTCGAAGATCTCGGCGTTCTTCATCGAGGCCCGGAGTTCACGTTCGATCTTGTCGGTCTCGCGATCAATGCGCCCCAGATAGCGCAGATAGAAGGCTGAGACCTGCTGCAGGATCTGGAGCAAGAAGCGGGTCTTCCAGTACGTGGTGAAGCCCTTGACGGTACCTCGCTCGAACTCGCCCAGGATGGGGTTGGTACGAAGACAGGTGGTTATGAAGTAGTCGTGGTGGACGAGCATCCCCAGCGGGATGGTCTCATACCCTGTTTGGTCTTCCTCCCGCACGAGAACGGGTATGTCCACGATGACGTGAGTCAGTCCGTCCTCCACGTCTACACGCGATTTTTCCTCTTCGTCCAGCGGACCTCGCAGCAGGTCGAGCGGGATCCCCAATTCCCGGCTTACTCGTTCGAGCTCTTCTTCCGTGGGACTCACCAGATCGATCCAGCAGTCGGGCTCGAACTCTTCCAGTCGCGTGAGACCTGTTGGGGTCGTTTTGAGAATGGCAAGCATGACTCACCCCCTTCACCAGACAGGCGGACACACCGCGTTTCATGCTGCTTTGTTCCTCCGTGGACAAGGGAACCAGGCCGTCCCGGCCGGAGAGGCCCGAGACTCGTGCATTCTCTCACGAACGGCCTGCTCGCGCTATCATTCCCACCCATGGACCACGGCTCAGAATCCATCGCACGCGACCTCCGCTCGCTCATCCGAGGCGATGTGGAGTTCGACCCCATCAGCCGTCGCTTGTACGCCACCGATGCGGGCCTCAGCCAGATCGAGCCCCTTGGGATCGTCTCGCCCCGCGACACCGACGATGTCATAAGCCTTGTCTCTTACGCGTCCGAGCGCGGCCTCTCGCTCGTGCCACGCGGTATGGGCTCTGGGCTGAACGGGGCAGCGGTAGGAGCCGGCATACAGGTGGACTTCACGCGCTACATGAACGCCATCCTCGAGGTGGCTCCAGATGCATCCTGGGTGCGCGTGCAGCCCGGCGTGATCATGACGCCGCTGAACCGCCACCTGCAGCAATACGGGGTGTTCTTCGCCCCCGACCCTTCCAGCGAGAACCACTGCTCCCTGGGCGGCATGATCGGGACCAACGCATCCGGAGCCCGGTCGGTAGCCTACGGGGCCACGAAAGACCATGTCCGCGCGCTGGACGTCGTGATGGCCGACGGCAGCCTCTACGAGGCCAAGGCTCTGGAGCTGGAGAGCCCCGAACTCGCCGCTCTTCTTGCGGACGGCACCAGAGCCGGCCTAGCCTTCGCGGCCATCCTGCCCGAACTGCGCGACAACCAGGAGTCCATCCGGGCCAGGATGCCCAGGGTGGTCAAGAACTCCTGCGGCTACCGGATAGAAGCGCTGCTCGACCAAGGCGACCCAAGAGCCGTACGGCGCACGAGCGCGCTTGACGGACAGCCGCGGCACCTGGCCCACCTTCAACGGCTCTTCGTCGGCTCTGAGGGCACGCTCGGGCTGGTCACCGAGGCGACGCTGAATCTGGTCCCCCTGCCCAAGCGGCGGGGCATCGCGATGGCCTACTTCCCCTCGGTGTTCGCCGTGGGAGAGGCCGTCCCCGGCATTCTTGCCCTCGAACCCACTGCCTGCGAGATCATGGATTCCCGCTTCTTCGAGCTCGTGCGCAAACACGACTCCCGAGTGGACGCGATACTGCCTGAGCGCACCGATACAGCCCTGCTCATAGAGTTCGAGGGCGATGATGACGATGAGGTAGACGAGAGGTTCGAGGTCCTTCGCCGCCACCTGGATTCCACGGACGCGATCGTCATGACTCGGGCGAAGACAGCCGCCGAGACGGAGCACCTGTGGAAGATCCGCAAATCTGCGGTCGCCCTCATCCAACGCAACCCCGGCCCACGCCAGCCGCTCCCCTTCATCGAAGACATAGCCGTGCACCCCACTGAGGTGGCCGCGTCTATCGCCTTCCTGCAAGGAGTCTTCGAACGTGAAGGAGTCACGGCCATCATGGTGGGCCACGTGGGCGACGGTAACATCCACACACGGCCCGTGCTCAGTCCCCGCGACCCTGAAGACTACCGCATCATGCGCCGCATCTACGACGAAGTCTCAGCCTATGTGCTCGGCATACGTGGCACCATGGCCGGGGAGCACGGGGACGGGCTCATCCATACGCCCCGCCTGCGCGAGATGTACGGTGCCGATATCTACGATCTCTTCGTGCGTATCAAGCACGCGTTCGACCCTCAGAACACGCTGAACCCCGGCAAGAAGGTCGGTCCGCAGGGGACGAGCGACACCCTGTTCCGGGATGTCCGCTATGGTCTCGACTACCGCACTCTCCCGCAGAAGCCTCTGCTCCACTTTGCGGACGGAGGTTATGAGAGCGAGATCGAGAGATGCCACGGCTGCGCGGTCTGCAAGAGCGCTCTTGTCACGACCATGTGCCCCGTGTACAAGGCAGTCCACAAAGAGCACGCCTCGCCGCGCGCGAAGGCCAACCTGCTCCGATCCATCATCACCGGTGCGCTCGACCCGGACAGCACCTACGGCCAAGCCGCCATGAAAACGGTCTCCGACTACTGCATCGAGTGCGGCATGTGCGCGGTCGAGTGTCCGTCGAGCGTCAATATCCCCAAGCTGATGCTCGAAGCCAAGAGCCGATACCGCTCCAGGCACCGGAGCGGAGTCGTGGAAGTGCTCCTGGGCAACGCCGAGACGGTGTCGCGCTTGGGCCGGCTCACCGCGCCTTTGGCCAACAGAGTGATCAACCATCCCGTCTTGCGCCGCCTGGTCGAACCGTTGGTGGGCATCGACCGGCGCAGGCCCATGGCTCCCTTTGCCGTCCAAACGTTCAGCCAGAAGGTCTCGGAGCAGACAGATAGTGCACCCTCCACCAACCCGGCCGGCGCCGACGGCTCGCCTCTCGTGGCCTACTTCTACGATCTCTTCGCCAGCTACAACGACCCCGACCTGGCTTTGACGGTGATGCGGATCCTCAAGGCGCACGGCGTCCGGGTGGTCGTACCCGATCAGCGGGCAAGCGGGATCCCCGAGATGCTCTACGGTTACGCGGACAAAGCCCGCGAGATCGCCACGTCGAACATCGCATCTGTCTTACCCCACGTGAAAGAAGGGGCGGTCCTTGTCGGTTCGGAGCCCACAGCCACGTTCGCGTTCAAAGTCCATTACCCGGACTACGTGAACAGTTCCGACTGCTCGCTCGTTGCCAACGCTGCGCGGGATCTCGGCGAGTTCCTCATCAGGAGGCGCCTCGATCATCCGGAGAACGTCCCCGCAGCCGGTCCTCTATCCATGTCCACGGGCGCGCGAAAGGGCGGCGCTAGGCCACTGCGCATCGCCTACCACCAGCCATGCCACCTGAAGGCCCAGCAGATCGGAAGCCCGTCTCTGGATCTACTAGGGGAGATCCCCGGAGTCGAAGTCACCGACCTCGCCGCCGGCTGCTGTGGCATGGCCGGCACCTTTGGCATGAAGGCCGGCACTTACGACCTCTCTATGCAGGTGGGGCGTCCGTTGTTCGACCGAATCGCCGAGCTGGATCCCGACCTCCTGGCCAGCGAGTGCAGCACGTGCCGCATGCAACTGTCCCACGCGACCGGGATAAACACCGTTCACCCCGCGACGCTATTGGCAGAGGCCTGGGGGGTCTGACCCTGGCCCGGCGGGGGTCGCCTTCGTGCGCGCCTCAGCAGAAAGTATGCCGCGATCGGGGCCAGCACGATCACCACGAGAGCGATGACCTGTGCCTCGCGGAGCCCCCACAACAACGGGTCGTTGACCCTGAAGAACGAGAGAAAGAACCGCCCGATCGAATAGAGCCAGAAGTACAGCAAGATGGCCAGACCGTCGATCTTCAGCCTGCGGCCCGCGTAGAGCAGTATGCCCACGATCACGAGCAACCATATCTGCTCGTAGACCGGCGTGGGATGGGTAGCGACTCCAAGAAGATCTTTGTCTATGAACGAGTCCGGATCGGTGTAGACAAAACCCCACGGCAGACTGGTAGCGTATCCCCACGTGTCACCGTTGATGATGTTGGCGAACTTGCCGACGATCTGCGCGACTGGAAAGGCGAGCGCAGTACAATCCATGACCCGCAGCAGTGGGAGCTTCTTCCAGCGGCAGTAGATGATGAGCCCCACCAGACCGCCCAGGACCACGCCGTAGATAGCCAGACCGACCAGCTGCGTCCCGAAGATCTTGCCGGGGTTGGCCCAGTAGTAGCCAAAGTGGTCGAGTACGTGGACGAGACGCGCCCCGATCACCCCGCACGGCACACCGATGACGGCGATCCCGAAGGCGTGGCTCGGGGAGATACCCCGCCGCGCCATCTCCCGGGACATCACCCACACCCCGACCAGTATGGCGGCGGCCATGATGAGCCCGTACCAACGGAACTCCAGCGGCCCCAACCGGCCGATGACAGGATCGATGCCGATTGTCACTTGTCGTAGAAGAGCGTGCCCGCTTTGGCCCAGTTCTCGCGGGCGTGGTCTTCTAGGATCACGTCTACCTGATCTTCCGTCACGCCCGTGAACTTGACGATCACGTTGGTGAGTTCCTTGACCAGACGCCGTTTCTGTTCAACGCTACGGCCTTCAAGCATCTTGACGATCACGAGAGGCATCGGCTCCTCCTGGGGGCGATGTAGCTAGGGCTGCTCTGTAGGCGGCTAATCTACCTCAGACCGGCGCGCCGGTGCCAGCCGGCGCGTCATAGACCGGGCGGCGCCCCGCCGGGGCGCCGCCCGTGACATGCTCGATATCACCCCGCAGACGCAGGCCGCCGCTATTTCGCCTTCCCGAACAGCTTTCTGCGGACGGCCGCCCTCTTGAGCCACTGGATGCCCTCAGTGGGGTTCAGTTCCTTAGGGCATGCCTCCACGCAGTTCATGATGGTGTGGCAACGGTAGACGCCGCGCTCGCTGTTCCAACGGGCTATGCGCTCCTTGCCTCCCTCGTCACGCGTGTCGACCTCAAAGCGGTGGGCCTTCAGCAATGCTGCCGGTCCCAGGTAGTTCTCCTCACCCCACGCCGATGGGCAGGCGGAGTAGCAGGACCCGCAGAGGATGCAGTCTACCGGCATGTCGATCTTCTTGCGCTCTTTGGGTGACTGGATGATCTCCTTCTCAGGAGCGGGCGAGTGACGGATCAGCCACGGCATGACGTACTCGTACTTGGCAAAGAACTCGTCCATGTCGACCACCATGTCCTTCACAAGAGGCAGGTGCGGCATGGGCTCCACCGTTATGAGATCGGTGTCGAGGTGCTTGACGTTGGTCTGGCACGCCAGGCGGTACGCTCCGTTGATGTACATGGCGCAACTCCCACACACCGACGCCCGGCAGCAGTAACGGAACGATAGACTGCCGTCGAACTTCTCTTGGATGTGGAAGAGGCCCTCGAGCACGGTGAGGTTCTCGCCCTCATAATGGACGGTGTACTCCTCCCAGTGGGGCCCGGGGTTCTTCTTGTCACGCGGGTCTTGGCGCTTGAGGCGAAACTTGATGTCAGGCATCAGTACTTCCGCTCCTGTAGCTCGAAGGTGCCGAGGGTCACTGGCTTGTAGTCTAGGCGCGGCTTCGGCGAGTCGGGGTCGTAGTAAGCGAGCGTGTGCCTGAGCCAGTTGGCGTCGTCGCGAGTGTTGAAGTCGGTCCGGAAGTGAGCTCCACGCGATTCCTGACGGACGATAGCTCCTTCGGCTACGCAAAGCGCCATGTCGAGCATGCCCTCGAATTCCATGGTGCGGATCATGTCGATGTTGAACACGCCGCCCGTCCAGCGGAGGCTGATGTTCTTCACCCGTTCCTTTACCGAGTACAGCCCCTCGAGACCGGCCTTCATGGTAGGCTCGTCACGGAAAAGGAAGAAGTGATCCTTCATCAGCGCCGTCATCTCGGCACGAAGCTTGTACACATCTTCGGTGCCCTCTCGGGCTCCGAGCTCCTCGACTGCCTGCTCCATCATCTGCGCCGCCGAGAACGCGGTGCGGGCATCGGGACGCTTGTCGGTGAGAGTCTCCAGGTATCGCACTACCTCGGCCCCCGCGCGCCGGCCGAACACGATGGTCTCAAGCAGGGAGTTGCCGCCCAGGCGGTTGGCTCCGTGCACCGAGACGCAGGCGCATTCACCCGCGGCGTAGAGTCCGGGCATGACCGTCGCGCCGTCGACGTTGGTGTCGATGCCGCCCATCCAGTAGTGCTGGACAGGAGTCACCGGGATGGGTTCTTCTATGGGATCCACGCCTTCGAAGTGGATGGCAAGGTCGCGGATGCCCGGAAGCCTTTCGAGGATCTTCTCTGCGCCAAGATGCCTGAGGTCGAGGTGTACATAGTCCTTGCCGTCGATGCCGCGGCCTTCGTTGATCTCGGTCTGGATCGACCGGGAGGTGATGTCCCGCGGCGCCAGCTCCATGGCCTTGGGCACATATCTCTCCATGAGCCGCTCGCCCAAGCCGTTGATGAGGTAACCGCCCTCTCCCCGCGCGCCCTCGGTCATGAGGATCTGCGTGGTCAAGAGCCCCGTCGGGTGGAACTGTACGAATTCCATGTCTTTAAGCGGCACGCCCACGTAATAGGCCATGAACATACCGCAACCCGTGCTTATGTGGCTGTTGGTGGTGTTGTTGTACGTGCGGCCCGCGCCGCCGGTGGCGATGATCACCGCGTTGGCCGTGAAGGCCTCGAAGCCGCCGTGGATCATGTCGTACGACACCACGCCCTGACATACGCCGTCATGGACGATGAGGCGCGACACATACTGCTCCACGTACATCTTGATCTGCAGCCCGTAGGCCTGCTCGACCAGCGTGTGCAACAGGTAGTGCCCGGTCTTGTCCGCGCCATAGCAGCAACGTGGAAAACCGGCTCCACCAAAGGGGCGCTGCGCGATCTTGCCGTTGTCGAAGCGGCTGAACGGGCAACCCCAGTGGTCCATCTCATAGATGATCCCGGGAGCATCCTTCGCCATTTGGACGGCACAGTCCTGATCGACTAAGAAGTCGCCGCCCTTGACGGTGTCGAAGGCATGCCTCTCCCAACTGTCATCGAGGCCATCGGGGTGGTTGCCGAGCGCCGCGTTGATGCCACCCTGCGCCTGGCCTGAATGGCTGCGCCCTGGATGCACCTGGGAGAGGATGGCGACGTCCACACCGGCTCGCTTGGCCTCTATCGCCGCACGGAGACCGGAGAGACCGCCGCCTACTACTATCACGTCATGATGGATCATGTCTGCCTCACCCTACCTTGTAACCGATATAGGGCCAGAGGCCCCAGATCCCGTAGACCAAGAACGCGATTCCCACAGCCCACAGGACGATGGTCAGTGCCAAGGCTCGTTTGCGGGAGGTGAACCAGTAGTCCATGAGCACCATGCGCAGACCGTTCAGCGCGTGGTAGATGCCGGCTGTCAACAGGATGATGTCCAGAGCCGTGAACGCGCCGTGAGCCACCCGCTCTCCGACCGTGTCGTAGCTTAGATCGCCGATGCTGAGGATGTGCGTGAATATCAGGTGTATCGCAAGACACACTATGAGAAGAACGGCGGTGATGCGCTGGAAGAGCCAGGCCCACATGCCTCCCCTGTGGGTGTCTACAGTCGCGGCTTTCAACTTGCCACCCCCAGTGCTTGGCTCCAAGGCCCGACATCATTGGCGAGATAGCTGAAAGCGACATACGCGAAGATGACGAAGCAGATGACCACCACGGCCATGGCGCTCCAGAAGATCACCTTGTGACGCTTGATGCCCACCCCCAGATCCATGAGGATGACCCGTACCCCGTTCAGCGCGTGGTACAGGACGGCGACCACCAGAGCGATGTCGAGCACTATCGCAACGGGGTGCTCCAAGAAGTCCATAACGTTGTTGAATGTGCTGCCGCCGGCCCCGAACTGCCCGGTGGAGATGATGATGATGTGGGCACCCAGGTAGAAGACCAGGATGAGGCCGCTTATCCGGAAGAGCAGCCAGGCCCACATGCCTGTCGCTTTCCAGAGACCGGCCCCCACGTTCGCCGTCTCACGAGGTTTTGCGCTCAAGAATCCCCCTTCCTTTCATACTTCTTGCGCCCCTCGAGGTAGAGGTCGCCTCCGTAGATATCGTTGATCACCACAACCGGAAAGTCCTTGACTTCGAGCTCCCGGATGGCTTCCGGTCCCAGATCTTCATACGCAACGACCTTCGCCGAGACGATCCGTTCCGCGAGCAGAGCGCCGGCCCCCCCGGTAGCACCAAGATACACGGCTTTGTCACGCTTCAGGGCTTCTTTCACCGCATCGCTGCGTGACCCTTTGCCTATCATGCCTTTCAGGCCCAGGGCTGTGAGCTTGGGAGAGTAGGCGTCCATGCGGCCGGAGGTGGTGGGACCCGCCGAGCCAATCGCCTCTCCCGGCTTGGGTGGAGTCGGTCCGACAAAGTAGATGATCTGCCCTTCGATCTCGATGGGAAGCGGGTCGCCTTTGTCGATGAGTTCCACCAGGCGCTTGTGCGCCGCGTCGCGACCCGTGTAGATGGTGCCCGTGATGAGCAATCGATCACCCGCATGCAGGCTCGCGACCACCTCTTCGGTGAGCGGAGTGGTGATGGTGCGGTCCATCAGATCACCACCTCCTTGTGCCGGGCTGAGTGGCACTGGATGTTGACGGCCACCGGCATGCTGGCGATGTGAGCGGGCAACTCCTCGATGAAGACGTCGATGACCGTCACGGTGCCGCCCAGTCCCGCGGGACCGATGCCCAGATCGTTGCAGCGCCGCTCTATCTCGTCTTCCAATTCTGCCAAACGCGGGTCGGGGTTCGTGGAGCCCACCTCCCGCATCAGTGAGTGCTTGGCCATGTAAGCGGCCTTCTCGAACGTGCCGCCCAGTCCCACGCCCACGAGGATGGGTGGACACGGGTTGGGTCCGGCTTTGCTCACGGTATCGACGATGAACTCAATGGCGCCCTCTCTGCCCTGGGCAGGCTTCAGCATCCCGATGGCGCTCATGTTCTCGGCGCCGCCACCCTTCGGAGCCACGATGATCTTTACCTTGTCCCCGGGGACGATGCGGGTATGGAGCATGGCCGGGGTGTTGTCACCGGTGTTTTTCCGCGCCCCGATAGGATCGGCGACAGCCGATTTGCGTAGATACCCATCGGTGTAACCCCTGCGCACCCCCTCGTCGACGGCTTCTTCGAGGCTGCCACCCACTAGGTGCACGTCTTGGCCGACCTCCAGGAAGACCACAGCGAGTCCTGTGTCTTGACAGAGGGGCCGGTTGGTATCTCTGGCCAAGTTGGCATTCTCGAGCAGCTGGACGAGGACGTCCCGCCCGGTCTCGGACCTCTCTCGGTCGATCGCCTTCTCCAGAAAATCAACCACATCCTCACCGAGATATGTGCAGGCCTCGATGGCCAGCCTGGCCACCGCCTCGGTCACCTGGCCGACGTCCACTTCCCTCACTTGCGTCCCTCCTCGGTTTGGTGCGAGCCGGTGGGCTCTTTCCAAACGCACTTTTTGCATCCTGATATATGTATACCAAAAATGCGCCCGACGTGTGCGATCCTGCAGAAGGCGGGTGTGTAGCCACCTGCATTGGCGGCGTCGTTCCGCCTCAGCTACACTAGAAGCCGCTGTGCCGCTGGTCTTGTGCGGCTACGCGGACCGCGGACTATCCGACGACACGGGGATCGACGTGCGAGTACTCTCAGGCATACAGCCCTCAGGCAGACCTCATCTGGGCAACTATTTCGGCGCGCTACGCCAGTACATCACCCTTCAGGAGGGCAACGACCCTTTCTACTTCATCGCAAGCTACCACGCGCTGACGGCGCTTCACGAACCCGAACTGCTGAGGGAGTACACACTGGGGGTGGCTCTGGACTTCCTGGCCCTTGGCCTCGACCCGAACAAGAGCGCCCTCTTCGCCCAGCAAGACGTCCCCGAGGTCACGGAGTTGACTTGGATCCTCTCGTGCGTCACGCCGATGGGTCTGCTTGAGAGAGCAGTCAGCTACAAAGACAAGGTGGCACAAGGCATCGCCTCGAACCACGGTCTTTTTGCGTACCCCGTGCTGCAGGCGGCGGATATCCTCATCTATCTGTCCGACATAGTCCCGGTCGGCCAAGACCAGAAACAGCACTTGGAGATGACCCGCGACATAGCCGGCAAGTTCAACCAGGAGTTCGGCGAGGTCTTTGTCATACCCGAGCCGTATATCCTCGACTCCACGGCAGTGGTGCCCGGCGTAGACGGCGCCAAGATGTCGAAGAGCTACGGCAACGAGATCGGCCTCTTTGAAGAGGGTAACGTCCTCAAGAAGAAGGTCATGTCCATCGTCACCGATTCGGCCCCGGTCGAAGCGCCCAAGGACCCCTCCGACTCTACGCCCTTCCTCCTGCTGAGCCTCCTCGCTTCACTGGAAGAGACCAAAGAGTGGGAAGCGCGGTACAAGGCCGGTGGGATGGGGTACGGCGAGGTCAAGAAGCGCCTCTTGGAGCTCATCAACGAGTACTTCGCGCCCCTGCGCGAACGCCGCCGTGAACTCGAGAAGGACACCGACTACGTCATGGACGTGCTCAAGGAGGGGGGCATGAAGGCTCGGGCGGTCGCCCAGCAAGTCATGCACAGGGTTCGAGAGGCCACCGGACTCCCCACCACCTACTAGCCGTCGTATCCAGGTGCCGCTGTACGATCTTTCTCTCCCGCTGAGCCCGCGTACTCCGGTACATCCAGGCGACCCGGAGGTGTGCTTCACCCTGGCCCGTAGCCACCCGAAGGACGGCTACCAAGTGACGCAGATCAGTCTTGGCTCTCATACGGGCACGCACTTGGACGCGCCGCGCCATTTCTTGCCCCGTGGGGCCACTCTTGACGAGTACCCGCTCGAGCGACTTGTGGGCCCCGGGGTGCTCGTCGATTGCAGACCAAACCGCACTGCCGGCCCGGCGACGACCGGCGTGACGCGCGAACCGCCCTGCGTAGACGCAGCCCTGCTATCCGAGCGCATGGCGCCGTTCCGGTTCGCAGCCGGTGGCATCGTGATCCTTTGGACGGAAGGAGCACTGCTCACCGCCGATGCAACCGAGATCCTCTTGAGCGCCGATCCAGGCCTCGTGGGGACCGACTCCTCGAGTCTCGACTGCGATCCCTACCCGGTGCACCAGATCCTCCTGAGCCGGGGGATCCTCATCGCCGAGAACCTTTGCGGCCTAGACCGTCTCGGACCGGGACCGGCAACCTTCGCGTTTCTGCCACTGGCGTTGCTGGACACCGACGGAGCGCCGGTAAGGGCCATCGCCTGGCGTTAGAAGGCTGCTGAAAAACGAAGCCCCGGCCGCCACTTCAAGTCGTGGTGGTGGTCGACTCCTCGACCTCAGGACCGATGCTGATGATGCCCTCGTACCACTGTGGAGTGTAGATCAGCACCGGTTCGTATCCGGCCGCGGCCGTGAACGTGAGCATGAGATCCAGAGAGGTGTTTTGGAGTAGGCTGCGTGGCAGCGGCCCCGAACGAGTCGGCTCGATAGCCACCAAGCGGTCTCCTACCCGGCAGACGAAGTCCTTGGCGTCGACCCGCAAGGGCGCCTCCCCCCGATTCTGCACCCGGACATATGCTTGGTAGAAGGTCTCGCCGGTGTCAGGTGCGCCGGGCGTCGCGTTGCTCAGTCTCTGTGCCGGGGTCGCCGGTTGAAACGTGGCGTGAAGTGCCCGGACCGTGATGCTCGCGTGTCCCACGGCGATCTTCTCGCCCACGATCCCGTCGATGTCACCAGACTCGGGCCCTTCGAGATCGGTTGACGACGTGACGCCACCATCAACACTCCCGCTGCCCTCGTCGCAGGCGGCGAGCCATCCAAGACACGACACCATCAGCAACAGAGTGACGATCAGAGGGAGGACCGCGCGGCGCCGGCTTGTCAGACCTGCTCTTGTCACGTGATCACCGTCCGGGTAAGAGCTTCTGGGTTGACCATGTGGGGCACCGGCTCTCCCCGCACCGCGGCGATGGCATTGCGGACGGCTATCTCCGACATCCTCCCACGAGTCTCGTGTGTCGCACTCCCCAGATGAGGCAGTAACAGCACGTTCTGCAACCCTGCCAGACCCGGAGCCAGTTGTGGCTCTCGCTCGTAGACGTCCAAGGCGGCGCCGCCCAGATGCCCGCTCTTCAGCACCCCGACGAGTTCACCCTCGTCTACCACAGGACCGCGCGCCGTGTTCACCAAGAACGACCCGGGGCGCATCAGCCTCAGCTCCCGGGCGCCGATGAGATGGCGTGTGCTCTCGGTCAGAGGCACGTGGAGGCTGACAATGTCGGCTTCTGCCAAGACCTCGTCCACTGTGGGACGGTATTGCCAGACGGCGCCTGCCGGTACCGACTCCGGGTCTACGGGTCCCGTACGCCTCGTGTAGACGACAGGCATGTCCCAGCCGAGAGCCCTTCGGGCCACCGCCTGCCCGATGCGCCCCATGCCCACGATTCCCAGAGTCCGCCCCGCGACGGCGCGGCCAAGGAGCAAAAAGGGCCCCCATTGCTCAAACCGGCCATCGCGCACCATGCGATCGCCCTCGACCACTCGGCGGGCCAAGCCCAGGATCATTGCCCAGGCGAGATCGGCGGTGGCATCGGTGAGCACGCCGGGAGTGTTCGCTACCAGTATCCCCCGCTCGGTCGCCGCGGCGACGTCTATGTTGTCGTAGCCCACCGCCATCGTGGAGATCACCCTGAGCCGGGGCCCGGCCGCATCCATCACCTCGCCGTCGATCCGCTCGCTCAGCAGGCAAAGCAGGGCGTCGCTCTCGGGCACGCCTCTAAGAAGGAGGTCCCGGTTGAGGGGCCGGTCCTCTTCGCCGTCGGTGACCGCGAAGAGCTCGTGGGCCAACGACCGGCCGGGATCTGGGATCCGGCGCGTCAGGAACAGTCGCGGCTTCTCGGCCGTCGTGCTCTCGTGTTTTCCAGCATTCATGGTCGGACCAGTATATCCTTACCCCATGTCCGGACAAGTTCGAGTAGGCACCTGCTCTTGGACCGACCCGACCATGGTACGGGCCTGGTACCCCCCGGGCATCCGCAGCGCGGAAGACCGTTTGCGCTATTACGCGGCCAATTTTGATACGGTGGAAGTCGATTCCAGCTTCTACGGGCTACCGACCCCGGCCAATGCCCGCCTGTGGGCCGAGCGGACCCCACCCGGGTTCACCTTCCACGTGAAGGCGTTCGGCATGCTCACCCGCCACGGCGTCCGAGCCGACCGTCTCCCGGTCTCTCTGCGCGAGAGCTACGACTACGAGACCGACGCGCGAGGCCGCATCATCCATCCCTCTCTGGAGTTGCGAGAGCAGGCCTTCGAGTTCTTCGGTGAGGCGCTCCAACCTCTACGCGATCAAGACAAACTGGGGCTGATCCTCATGCAATTCCCGCCCTATTTCGTGGCGAACAAGGCCAACCGGGAATACATCACCTACGCTGCCGGCCTATTGGCCCCAGACCAGGTGGCCGTTGAGTTCAGACACGCTTCGTGGGTACAAGAGCACGAGCTCGGCGAGACTCTGGCGCTGCTGGCGTCCCTAGGTGTGGTCTACGTATGCGTCGACGAGCCCCGGCTGGATGCGAGCAATGTGCTACCGCCTCTTGCGTTGGCGACTGCGGATACCACCTATGTGCGTTTTCACGGTCGCAATGCCGCCACCTGGAACGCCCGCACCGGTTCCGCGGCCGAACGCTTCAGATATCTCTATTCCACCGAGGAACTGATGGAGTGGGTCGAGCCCATCCGAAGATTGCAGACGGAGGCGGCCACCACCTACCTCATGTTCAACAATTGCTTCGCCGACTACGCCCCTCGCAACGCCCAGCAGATGCTTTCCCTGCTCGATTTCTCGCCGGGAGCCGAAGGCCTGCCGGCCGGATCGGTGGCCGGCTATGAAACGGGCGGCGCCCCCGAGGGGGCGCCGCCGCGAGAGTCAGTGTCGTAGACGATTCCTGACGAACCGGAACTCGGCGGTCTCTCACCGCTCCCGGTGCGTCGTCCTCAGACCTTGGGCAGAGTCTTCATCGCTTCTTTGATCTTCTCTTCGGGATACGCGAAGTCTTCGAGCTTGCCGTCGAGGTAGTTGTCGTACGATGCCATGTCGAAGTGACCGTGGCCGCTGAGATTGAAGAGGATGGTCTTCTCGTCGCCCGATTGCTTGCAGTCTTCAGCCAACTGCCTGACCACAGCGATGGCGTGGTTGCTCTCGGGGGCCGGGATGATGCCCTCCGACCGGGAGAAGCTGATGCCGGATTCGAAGACCTCGGTCTGCATGACCGAGCGCGCTTCGAGCAACCCCAACTGGTGTAGATGGGACACCATGGGAGCCATGCCGTGATAGCGCAAACCACCGGCGTGGATGCCCGGCGGTACGAAGTCGTGGCCCAGTGTGTCCATCTTGAGAAGCGGCGTGAACTTGGCCGTGTCGCCATAGTCGAAGGCGTAGATGCCCTTGGTCATCGTCGGGCAAGCCGCCGGCTCGACGGCGATGCAGCGCGTCTTCTTGCCCTTCTTGATGTTCTCACCGACGAACGGGAATGCGATCCCGGCGAAGTTGGAGCCGCCGCCGACGCATCCCACCACGAAGTCGGGGTACGCGTCGGCCAGTTCCATCTGCGCCAGGCACTCCTGGCCGATGACGGTCTGCTGAAGTGTCACATGATTCAGTACCGAGCCCAGGGAGTAGTGCGTGTCGTCGCGCTTCACGGCTACTTCCACGGCCTCGCTGATAGCCATACCCAGGCTTCCCGGGCTGTCGGGGTCCAACGCCAACATGGCCCGCCCACATTCGGTGGTATCCGAGGGGCTGGGGATGACTTCCGCACCCCACACGCGGATCATGCTCCGGCGGTATGGTTTCTGGAAATACGAGACCTTCACCATGTAGACGAGGCACTCCATGCCCAGAAGCTGGCAGGCGAGAGATAGGGCGGAGCCCCATTGGCCGGCGCCTGTCTCGGTGGTCAGCTTCTTTATGCCCTCTTCCCTGTTGTACCAGGCCTGAGCGACCGCCGTGTTCAGTTTGTGTGACCCGGCCGGGCTGACACCCTCATACTTGTAGAAGATCTTGGCAGGAGTGCCAAGAGCCTTCTCCCATCGACGAGCACGGATCATAGGAGTAGGTCGCCACAGCCGATAGATCTCCCGGACCTCATCGGGGATCTCGATCGTAGGCTCCGTCGACATCTCCTGCATGATGAGGCCCATCGGGAACAAGGGAGCCAGGTCGTCAGGTCCGGCCGGCTGGTGTGTTCCCGGGTGGAGCGGCGGCGGCGGGGGCGTCTGGAGATCAGCCGCGACGTTGTACCACGACGTCGGGATCTGATCCTCCGGGAGCAAGTACTTTGTCGCCATGCCTTTTTGCCTTTCCATCCTTGTAGGGTCGTACAGACGTGCAAAGTAACACAATGCCGTGAATCATGCATCGCGGTCGTCCAACGAGGGTATGCTAAGAAACGACTGGGGCACGACCGAGACAGCCTAGGAGACGACATGGTCACTCTCGCCCGCTTGACACCTGAAACCCTCGATTTCGTCCTCCTCTCCTTCGAGGGCCCCGACCAATACTCGATGGCCGGTGGACTGGGCGTGCGCATGAAGGAATTGGCGCTCGAGCTGGCCCGGCAAGGCTACCGGACACACTTGGTGTTCGTCGGCGACCCGCATCTGCCCGCTGAAGAATCGCCTATCCCCAACCTCACGCTCCACCGTTGGTCGCAGTGGTTGTCACAGCACTACCCGGCCGGCGTATATCACGGCGAGGAGGCCAAGCTCGTCGACTGGAACGAGCAATTGCCGGGCTTCGTCACGTCGCAGTTCGTCCGGCCGGCGGCCGAGGAGGGCAGGCTCACTGCCATCCTGGCCGAGGAATGGCACACGGCCTACTCGACCTGCCAGATCTCCGACCACTTATGGAGCGCCGGACTCCGCGACAAGGCCATCATCCTTTGGAATGCCAACAACGTCATGGGGTTCGACCGGATCGACTGGGGGCGGCTCGACTTCTGCTCGCAGATCACCACCGTCAGCCGCTACATGAAACATGTCATGTGGGATAAGGCAGTCAATCCGTTGGTCATCCCGAATGGGATCCCGGCCGACCGTATCAAAAATGCCGATCCCGCGTTGGTAGCCAAGCTGCGCTCCGCTTTCGGAGATCGTGAGCTGGTCTTCAAGATCGGCAGGTTCAGCCCTGACAAACGTTGGAACATGGCGATGGACGCCGTCGCACAACAGAAGGGCATGGGGCACGAGATCGCCGCGGTCATCCGGGGGGGAGTGGAGCCGCATGGTCTGGAGGTCCTCGCGAACGCCCGGGCTCACGGCCTCGCCGTCCTCGACGTCCAGCCACCCCGCGACCCAGTCGAGGCTGTGGCCGCACTGGCCCAGGCTCCCGCGGCCGACGTGTACAACATCACCAGTTTCATGAGCGACGAGCTCATCTCGCTCTTCTACTCGGGGTCCGACGCGGTCCTGGCCAACTCCGGGCACGAACCCTTCGGGCTCGTGGGCCTCGAAGTGATGGCGGCAGGAGGCGTGGCCTTTGTGGGGTCCACCGGTGAGGACTACGCGGTGCCCTTTCTCAACTCCGTGGTACTCGACACCGAGGACCCTTCCGAGATCGGCATCGCGCTCCACTTCTTGCGCAGCCATCCCGAGGTGGCGCAGCGGCTGCGCTCCGACGCCCAAGAAACAGCCCGCAGTTTCACCTGGGAGAACGTCATAGTCGACACACTCATCGGCAAACTCGAGTACGTCTCCCTCCGTCAGCTGGTCACCCCGCCGCAGAAGAGCAATCCTACCCCCGACCGGTCTTGCGATCCGGGCAAACCGGTACCTGCCAAGGCCAGGTCTGCCGGCCCGAAGTCGCAGGCCTACGGCGGGGAGTCCGTGCCGCGGCGTCTGTCCGTCAAGCCGCAGAAACCTGCCGAATAGGGGGTTAACGTGGCCGAGAATCTCGTCACCTACTGCGTCATCCATCAGCCCCGCCGCATCAAGCTACCGGCAGAGGTCATCCCGCCGCACACGAAGCCTGGGGCTATGGCTCCTTACCTCTTCGACGACCGGATGAACCGGCGTTACTTCGAGAAGGTGGCCCGCTGGTGCTACTACCCGGCCACCGAGATGTTCGTCGACATGCTCGAGCACGGGTTCAAGCTGGGGCTAGGCTTCTCGGTCAGTTTTCTGTGGCAACTCCGCCATTGGGACCGGGAGTTGGCCGAGCGTTTCCGCGTCTTGGTGGGCCACCCCAACTGCGAGTTGGTGGGCGTGGAGCCCTATCACAGCTTTGCGTTCGGCATCGACATCAAGCTCTTTCAGAGAGAGATGCTCCGGGGAAAATCGTACGCCGAGGAGTTCTTCGACAAAGAGATCCACGTCACCGACACCACCGAGATGGTGATGAACAACGAGGTCTACTACGCACTGCTGCAATGTGGCTACGGCGGAGGGGTACTGGACGGGCGTCCATGGGTCATGGAATGGAGAGAGCCTACCCATCTGTATTGCCACGGGGGGCGCGATCTCGCGCTGTTCTGCCGTCATCACGAGCTGTCGGACGACGTAGGCTATCGTTTCAGCAACAAGACGTGGGCCGGCTATCCCCTGGACGCCGCCACGTACGCGGCGAACCTTCGCAAAGCCTGGGGAGATTTCGTCTTCATAGGCTGGGATTTTGAGACCTTCGGGGAGCATCACAACCTCGACACGGGCATCTTCGAATTCATGCGGGCTCTACCTGCGCAGCTGGCGAGGCATGGGGTGCGCCCCATGCTTCCCAGCGAGGCATTGGAGGAGTTCGGCAAGGCTCACCTGCCGGATCTGCCACTCCCTGAGTTTGGGACGACGTGGGCGGGTTCGGGGGGGATGGAATTCTTCCTGGGCAACACTTCTCAACAGGCGATCTTCCGGCTCATGCATTCGGTCCTACACAAGGCGCGCCTGACCGGGTCGCGGACGCTGCTCGATCTGGCGCTCTGGCTGCTCCAGTCGGACAACCTCCACCTCATACAGTGGGCCGGCCGCACAGGTTCCGAGGCGGAGGTGTCGGCCTACTTCACTCCCAACGAGTGGTGGGACCTGGGTCCAGACCGGATCCTCGTCGAGCAGCAGCGTGTGTACACGAACTTCATCCGGGCGATGGATGAGTACGTCTGAGCCGCTGCACGTAGCTCTTGTCTGGCATATGCACCAACCGTATTACCGGTCGGCGCTGACCGGTGCGTTCGAGATGCCATGGGCGCGCATGCACGCCCTCAAGGACTACGTCGACATGGTCGACATGCTGTCTGCTTTCCCCGATCTTCATTGCACGTTCAACCTCGTGCCCTCACTGGTCGAACAGTTGGAAGACTATGCCGCGGGCTCTTTCGTCGACGTGTATTGGGAGCACACGCGGAAGCCCGCGGTCGATCTGACTCCGGCGGAGAGGGCCTTCGTGGTGGAGCGGATGTGCGAGCGGTTGGATCACCCTCGGACGCAGGCGCACCCTCGCTATGCCGAACTGGCCGCGAAGCGCGAGGCGCATGCCTCCCTTGGATGGGAGGCATGCGCCGCCGCCTTCACCTCCGATGAACTACGGGACCTGCAGATCTGGTTCGAACTCGCCTGGTTCGACCCGCCCGCGCTTGAGACCGGGCCGCTGGATGAACTGGTCTCACGCGGTCGAGACTTCAACGAGGATGACAAGCGAGTCATCGCGGACGTCCAGACCGGAATCCTTTCGCGCACGCTGCCCGCCTACCGCGAAGCGGCTCGTCGCGGCCAGATAGAGCTGTCGACCTCCCCCTATTTCCACGCCATCCTACCCCTGCTTGCCAACTCCGACTCGGCTCGCGTAGGCGCCCCGGATACGCTCCTTCCTCCAAGGCGCTTCGCGCACCCGGAAGATGCCGCAGAGCAGATCCGCAGCGCCATCTCAAAGCATGAGGCCGTCTTCGGCGAACGGCCGCGCGGTATGTGGTGCTCCGAACAGGCCGTCGGGGAAGACGTCGCCCGCCTGCTGATAGATGCCGGTCTGTCGTGGACCATCTCTGACGAGACGGTCTTGGCCCGCTCGTTGGCCGGAGCGGCCGGTCCCCACCCACGCACGCTGACGCCGCCGTTGCTGTACGGCGCATACCGCCTTGAGAGAGAAGACAACCATATCGCGATGGTCTTCCGCGACCACACGCTTTCCGACCTCATCGGCTTTGCCTACAGCAAGTGGGACTCGCGGGAGGCGGCCGCCGACCTCGTGGCCAGACTGCGACATATCGCGGCCGACCTACGCTCAACATCCACAGCTCACACGGCGGCAGACGCCTCGAAGCAGTCCGCCCCGTTGGTCACCATCGCGCTCGACGGCGAAAACGCCTGGGAGTATTACCCTCGGGACGGCCGAGATTTTCTTCAGCACTTGTATGAAGACCTGAGCTCGGAGCCATCACTGCGTTGCGTCACCATCTCCGAACACCTGCGCGAACACCCTCCGCTCCGGTCGCTGGGCTGGTTGCACACGGGCTCCTGGATCGGGGGAGATCTGCGTACGTGGAGCGGAGACCGTGCTCACAACGTCGCCTGGGACCTCCTGCATGATGCGCGCGACATGGCTGCCCGTCACCGCAGCCCGGCGACAGTCTCTGAAAAGTCCCGGGCGGCCACCGAAGCTGTTCTGGAGCCCATGCCGGCCACTGATGCCGATACGCACGTGGAAGAGGCTTGGCGCCACATCATGATCGCGGAAGGCAGCGACTGGTTCTGGTGGTTCGGAGACCACCACCACACCGAACTCGACTATGTGTGGGACGTGAATTTCCGGCTCCATCTCCAACAGGCCTACCGCCTCTTGGACGAGCGAGTCCCTGCGGAACTCTTTCATCCTGTTTTGGAGCCGGCTCCATCCGCGGGAGCCACACTTCCGGCCGAGACGCTGGCGCCCACCATCGACGGAGTCCTGACCCACCACGAGGAATGGACCTCCGCTGGCACACTCATCCCCGACCTCCCGTCGACCATGCAGCGTGCAGAGACTGTTTCGATCGACGCCGTCCGTTACGGTTGGCAGACAGAATCGCTCTGTCTCGCGGTCACGCCCGCGGGTACCGCGGATCTTCAGGGCTTGGAGCTGGAGATCAGGGTGGACGGCGCCGGTGCCAACGACCACCTGGCCGTACACCTCACACTGGGACAAGCAGGCCGGATGGAGGTAAGCTGCGTGGAGAGCCCGGTGCTGGCGGGCACGGTCGATGCGGCATGGGGGGACATTATCGAGATCAGGTTGCCTCTGGACTCTTTTCCCGGGCTGACAGAGCACGCCACGGCCCTCACGGTCCGTGTCGGCCGCGCAGGGATCACCGACCACGTGTTCCATTCAACGGGTCTAGACTCTTTGGGATGGGGGAGGACATGAGCACGCTCGGCATGATCACTTTCATTAGCGATACGGGCTGGGGTGGTGGGTACGCAGCCGTTCTCGAGGCCATAGTCGCCCGACTGCATCCGGAGACCCGGGTCTTCCACATCACCCACGAGGTCCCTGTCGGCGATGTCGCCGCCGGGGCGCTCACTCTGGGAAGGATAGCCCCGCTTTATCCGCCTGCCGTCCACGTCGCCATCGTCGACCCGGGAGTCGGGACAACCAGAAGGCCCGTGACGCTTTTTGCCGGACGAGGAGACTTCTTGGTGGGCCCCGATAATGGCGTTCTGCTATCCGCGGCCTATGCGCTGGGTGGGCTTCGAACAGCGTGGGCTCTCGACCCCTCCCGCGTCCGCACGAAGGCGGGGCTCCCCATCGACAAGATATCGTACACGTTCCACGGGCGTGATGTGTTCGCTCCAACGGCTGCACTCCTTGCTGCGGGGGACGACCCGGAGGCGTTCGCCGACCCGGTGGACACCTCCACCCTGGTTCGCCTGCCGGACCCGGTGGCGGAGTTGAGTGGAGATGGCGCAGTGTCAGAGGTCATCGAGATCGATCGCTTCGGTAACGTCGGCTTGGCTCTGCGTTTCGAAGCCCTTACCGGTCAACCCGGCGAATATATGGTCGAGGTGGTCGGAGAGGACCTCCCTGAGTGGAGAGCGCGCGCGGTCAACACGTACGGTGATTTGCGGCCGGGCGAACTCGGAGTCTACTGCGACTCGTGGGGACACGTGGCACTGGCGCTGAACTCTGCCAGCGCCGCACAGCTGCTCTCCATCGAGAGGGGGACCAAGGTCCGCCTTACCGCGAGGCCGCCGTCGCTCACGGACTCGTCCACATGACCAAACAACCGCGCCGGTCGAACGTTGTGGGCGAATCGAGGGCTTCGCGCAAGCCGAGAGATCAGCGTGCGTCGAGGGGTCAGCGCGAGCCGAGGGGTCAGCGCGAGCCGAGGGTCTCTTCCAAACCGAGGATCCCGCTTACTCCTCAGGCGCTGATCTCGCTCTACCGGCCTGACCTAGCCGAGACACTCGCGGAAGAGGATCTACCTTCGTTCAGGTATTCGCAGATCTGTGAGCATCTGTTCTCCCGTCCGCTCCGCCCCTTCTCGGAAGCCACTGCTTTGCCGGGAAGTCTCCGGGACGTTCTCGACACGTCGGGTGTTAGTGTCTTGAAACAGAACGGAGAACAGCGCGCGCCGGACGGGACGACCAAGTTCCTCCTGGAAGGGAGCGACGGAGTCGGTTTCGAAGCAGTGTTCATGCCCTACAAGTCTCGAGCCACGGCCTGTATTTCCAGCCAAATAGGCTGCCCGGTCGGGTGCACGTTCTGCGCCACCGGCGCCATGGGGTTGAAACGCAACCTGTCGGCGGCGGAGATCGTCGATCAGGTCCGCGCGATACAGGTGCGAGCCGCCGAAGAGGGCCTGAGACTGACCAATCTGGTCTACATGGGCATGGGTGAACCCCTGCTCAATCTCCGAGCGGTCCTAGACTCCGTGCGGATCATCTCCGACCCTCACGGTCTCGGCATGGCCCACCGGTCGATCTCCATCTCGACCGTGGGGATCCCTGCGGGGATCCGGGCACTGGCACGCTCCGAACCGCAGGTGAATCTGGCTCTATCTCTACATGCCGCCGACGACAACATTCGGGCTACCCTGATTCCCGGGACCTTTCGCCACCCGATTGCCGAGGTCCTGGATGCCGCCTGGCAGCACTTCGACCTGACGGGCCGCAAGCTACTGGTGGAATACGTCCTTCTCGGGGACATCAACGACTCTCCCAACGACGGACGCCGTTTAGCGGCGCTTTTGCGCGGCCACGTGGTCGCCGTCAACCTCATACCGTGGAACCCGGTGCCTGGCCTGGGCAGACAAGAGCGACCCTTTCGTCCGTCGAAGACACCGACGCCGCAATCTTCGTTTCGTGCTCCGTCTTTGTTCCGGGCTCCGTCGCCGATGGCCGTGGCCGCCTTCCGTCAGGCATTGCTCGATGCGCACATCGAGACCGTAGTGAGGCAGAGCAAAGGCGGTGGCATAGGCGCCGCATGCGGCCAGTTGGCAGGTGGGCAGCGCTGAGAGGCGCCGTTCCGGACATCGACGGCGTCATGGTACGATGGTCTTACCGTTTTGCGTGCTTGATACTCTGCATCGAGGTCATTGTATCGGCCACCCCTGTCAACTCTTGCGGAGCCTCGCGGCCGGTGATCATAAGAGATAGCCGCCGTGGCTTGTGTCCCAACTGCCTTCTGCTTTGATGAACTGGATCATGCCCGTCTTGAGGCCATGCCCAGATGCTCGCAGTGCTGTACCTGGCGCCGCGGTCGTCTTTCCCCTGCCTTCCCCGGTATCAATCATCCCCGGGTGAGCGGAACAGACGGAACGACCCGGCCGACTTACGAAGATTTGCTTGGGGGTTGTGACGCGCCGGCTGCGACCTGACGCCCCGAAGGCAAGTCTCCAGACAGAACACCGAGCGCCCCCGCGGTCGCAACAAGCGCGAGCATGACATCGGGCGCAAACGGCGCGAGGACTACGGTGAGTTTGTCGAACTCGATACGCATGGTATCCAAATACCCCGCCTTGACCTGCAGCCCGAACCGCTGCACGGTTGCAACAGTATCGATTGCCAGCGCCGCGATACTGGCTGTGTCGACTCCTTCGACAGCAACGCTGCTGATCATCAAGCCTTGATCGGAGATCAGGAGGGCCGCCTTCATCCCGGGAATCGAGAGGTACTCCTCAAGCGCCTCTCGGAGGGGATCAGCCTGTTTGCTACCGGTGGGTATCGCCATTCAGGCCTCCTCTTTGATCCCGATCTGGGCAAACTGCATCTTCAGGATGGCCGCCGCTCGTTCGGCTTGTGCTTGTTCTCGATAATTCAGAGTGAGTCCACCGGGCCGTGCCGCAACTTCAGACACAAACATGCCGCTACGCTCCAACCTGGAATCACCATCCCCGCCGATCTCAAGACCGTCAACCGGCCAAGAAACCATGGAGTCGCCGGAAAGAAAGAGGTCGTTGCTCTCTGCTCTGCTCAAGGTCACCTTCAGCACGACCGCCCAAAGAGCGGGAGTACCCACATGGTCTATGACAGTTGAATAGCCCATGACTCAATCATATAGCACACCGAGGCCATAACGGTCGAGGGTCTGAAAAATCAGAAGCGGAGCCGCTCTATGAGACGCCGAAGCTCGGACCCGTCCCTGAACGGCAATTCGACCACCCCGCCGCTGCCTCTGTCCTTCACGCGCGGCATGATGCCTGCCAGTCCGAAAAGGAGCTCTTTGAGTTCATCGACGAGCTCAGGGTCGAGCACGGTCCGCTGACGGGAGCCGGCTGCCGCCCTTATCTCCGACGACCGGCGGACTTCCTCCTCCACCTGCCGCACCGACAGCCCCTTCTCGACCACTTTTCGCGCCAGCTGAAGCTGCTTGCCTCGCTCAGCAAGTCCGAGCAACGCACGCCCGTGACCCTCCGACAATGTTCCGTCGGCGAGAGATTCCTGTATGGGCGCCGGTAGATCAAGCAGCCGGATCTTGTTCGCAATAGCGGAACGGCTCTTACCCACTCTCGCAGCAAGATTCTCCTGCGTAACGCCCAGATCCTCCAGTAGCACCCTGAGCGCGTACGCTTCGTCCACCGGGTTCAGTTGCTGTCTGACGACGTTCTCGATCAGCGCGAGTTCGAGGCTCTCAACGTCGGAGGCGGCCCGCACGATAGCCGGGACCACGGTGAAGCCGGCCAGCTGGGCCGCCCGCCAACGTCGTTCACCTGCAATGAGCTCATATCCGTCGTCAACAGCCCTGACGATGACGGGTTGCACGACGCCGACTGCGGCGATGGAGGTGGCCAACTCCTCAAGCGCCGCCGGATCGAAGACCCTGCGGGGCTGTCGCGGGTTGCGACGAATGGCGTTGACTGGAAGGTCGATGATGCTGGAGGCCTCGATTCTTGTCTCGCCCGCGGCCGTGCCGACCCCGGGACCCCCGCCTTGCTCCCCCGCCTCGCCGAGAAGAGCCGCCAACCCTCGGCCCAAACCGGTCTTCTTAGCCATGTTCAACAACCTCCAGTGCAAGGTCGAAATACGCATCGGATCCCGAGCAATGCGGATCGAGCATCGATACGGGCACACTGTGGCTCGGCGCTTCGGCCAAGCGGACGTTGCGGGGCACCACAGTCTTGAAGCTGAGCGCCGGAAAGTGTCTTCGTACCTCAGCCTCCACCTGCCGGGCCAAGGTAGTGCGAGGGTCCATCATGGTGAGCACGAGACCGGCGACACGAAGTGAAGGGTTGAGGCGTTCCCTTACTGCCGCGATGGTTGACATGAGCTGAGTCAGACCCTCGAGGGCATAGTACTCGGTCTGCACCGGGATGATCACACGTTCGGCCGCGACCAGCGCATTCACGGTGAGCAACCCCAGTGAGGGCGGGCAGTCTATGAAGACGTACGAGTACCTCGATTCAAGAGAGGGCGGAGCGCTGAGCGCCTCCTTCAACCTCGATTCGCGGCGGTCCAGAGAGGGAAGAAGAACGCCAGCTCCAGCCATGTCGGGCGAAGACGGTGCTACATCCAGGCCAGGGACTACACTGGCTACGATCAGGGACCCGAGGGTCTCTTCGCCAAGGAGCACCTCCAAGATGGATGGCTCACCACGCGCCACGTGTATCCCAAGGCCGTGAGAGGCATTCGCCTGCGAGTCCATGTCCACTATGAGAACCCGCTCACCCGACTGGGCGAGGCTAGCCGCCAGGTTGATCGCGGTCGTGGTCTTTCCCACCCCACCCTTCTGGTTGGCAACAGCGTAAATCAGAGTAGCTACCTCTCCAGTCCGTCAGCTGTTTCGGAAACCTTGACTACATCTGCCCGAGGGGACGCTTGCTCGGGATACCTGCCCGCCGCGGGAATTCTGAAGGCGTCGAGCGAGTTTTCCGAGCGACATAAGCTCGGCGACTATGGGACCCCTCAAACGGGTCGAGTTCTACCACATCGAGCAGGTCCGCGCCCAGTATACCGAGAGCCGTGACGCCCTGAATACGCTCTTGGTCCGAGATTGTTGTCTTCATGGCGACCATGAGACCACCGGTGCGGAGTAGGGGCATTGAGTACTCGCATACAACAGGAAGCGATGCGACGGCTCGCGACACGACTACATCGTATGACTCGCGATCGTTTGTGTGCCCGTACTCCTCGGCTCTCATGCAACGCACGTCGACGTTGTGCAATTTCAGGATTGCTGCGCATTTCTGGATGTGGGCGCACTTCTTGTGAATCGATTCGACCGCCGTTATTCCCGTTGAGGGAAGGGCCAGCGCGAGAACAAGGGCCGGGAACCCGGCGCCTGAGCCGATGTCGGCGATGTCTCTAGCCTCTGCGATTCCCCCGATGCTGAGGACGGAGAGCGAATCGAGAAAGTGAGTACGCTCGATCTCCTCGTGGTCTCGCACGCCGCTGACGTTGAATCCTGCCCCAAGAATAAGGTCGCCGAGGAGGGAAAGTTGCCGACGCGTTGCCGGGTCGAGGCCATACTTCGCGTATGCAGGGTCATGGTTCAGTTTCAATGGGTCACTCTTCGGTCGGAGGTCTAGCCGATCGCCTCGTCATCCGCGGCGGGGGCGCGCGGGGTCTCGCAATGTGCCCCTACGCTGGAAGAGCTCTTTAGGCCAGGTCTCGACTTGCTGCCGGCTGCGCGGTGGATATGGATCAGAAGAACTGAGATATCGGCCGGAGATACGCCGGGTATGCGGGACGCCTGCCCGACAGTGTCGGGTCGAATACGGCTTAGCTTGTCTTTGGCCTCGTAGGTCACGCCTTCCAACGGCCAGTAGTCCAAGTCATCGGGGATCGAAAGAGTCTCGGTGGCCCTATGGCGCCGTATCTCTGCCATCTGGCGGCGGATATATCCCTCGTACCGCGCCTGGATCTCGAGTTGCTCGATAACGTCGCTTGGTGCGACCTCAAGTTTCTCGCGGTCGGAGGGCGAGATAAGATCGAGAAGGTCAGCAAAGGCGATCTGCGGACGGCGCAGCAGCTTTGCCGCAGTCTGTGGTTCCTCGAGTGGGGCCGTGCCAAGATGATCGAGTACCATGCCGGTAGTCTCACCGTCACGAACTTGGACAGCCTCCAGTAGTCCCGAGTATTCGGCTACCTTTCGTTGCTTTTCTTCTACGACTTCAAGCTGTTCTGACGTGATCAGGCCAAGTTTGTGGCCCAGGTGAGCGAGACGTTCCGCGGCATTGTCATGACGAAGAAGCAAACGATGCTCTGCTCTGGAGGTGAACATGCGGTATGGTTCATCAACCCCTTTCGTCACAAGATCGTCTATCAGCACCCCGATGTACGCCTGATCTCGACGCAGAACGAACGGTGGCTCGTTTCGGGCGTGCAGAGCCGCGTTGATGCCGGCCATCAGACCTTGAGCAGCCGCTTCTTCGTAGCCTGAGGTCCCGTTTATCTGGCCGGCGCTGAACAGACCGCGGACATTCTTAGCCTGCAGCCCCAGCGTCAGCTGCTGGGGCGGCAGATAATCGTATTCGACCGCATACCCGGGCCTGACCAAACGCGCGCGCTCGAGGCCTGGCGTTGCGCGCAGCATCATCTCTTGGACGAATACGGGGAGGCTGGTCGTGAGACCTTGGAGATACATCTCGCGGGTAGTGACCCCCTCGGGTTCGACAAACACCGGGTGATGCTCCCGCTCCGGGAAGTTGATCAGTTTGCGGTCGATCGACGGGCAGTACCTCGGGCCTTTCCCACTGACCGAGCCGGTCTTGATCGGACTCAGGTGAAGGTGCTTTGAGACGACCTCGTGAGTGGCGGGCGTGGTATGAGTGAGATAGCAGGGAACCTGATGGCGGGCCTTTGGCAAGCCCCAGTGGGAGAACGAGAGGGGCATAGGATCTCCCTGCTGGATCGCCATGCGGGACGGGTCTATGGTCGCTCCGTCGATGCGAGGCGGAGTAGCCGACTGGAAGCGGTCGAGTTCAATCCCTGCCGCCACGAGACTCTGAGACAGGCGCTCAGCGGGTAGCTCGCCGACTCGACCGGCAGCGTAGCTGCGATTGCCGACAACAACCTTCCCTCGCAGAAAGGTGCCCGTAGCCAGCACCAGTGCACGGCAACGCAATCGTCGCCCATCGCCCAACTCAACGGACCTGATTGTTTCACGTGAAACATCGATTGCCACAGCCTCGCCCTGGACCAGGTCGAGATTGGCAGTCCGGCTCAACACGACCTTCATCCAGTCCTCGTACAGCCGCTTGTCGGCCTGCACCCTGAGCGCCCTGACAGCAGGGCCCTTCGACGTATTCAGCATCTTGATCTGGATGAACGCCCGGTCGGCGTTCCGTCCTTGCTCGCCACCCAGGGCATCCACCTCCCGGGTAAGCTGCCCCTTGCCTACGCCCCCCACCGCCGGGTTGCACGGCATCAGGGCGATGTTATCCAGATGCAGACTCACCAACGCTGCGCGACAGCCCATGCGTGCGGAGGCCAGCGCCGCCTCGCAGCCCGCATGTCCGCCCCCGACGACCACCACGTCGTAGATCCACTCATGTTGCCCGCTCAGGCCCATCCCACCGCCCCATCTCTGGCCGATCCGGTAGTCAGCCAGCCGGCGACCCCATCCGCCACGGTTACTCCCGAGGCCAGACTTGCTAGGTAGTCCCCCGCTCCTCCGGCGCGACCTGCCACCCAGATGAGCCCCCCAGCACCCCCAGGCGCCTGCAGGCGGCCATCCTTGCCTATGTTAGTCACCTTGAGCCCCACGACGTGATGCTCTAACCGACTGGCAACCGGGCCAACGGTCCCCGCGCCCGCAGACCCGCCCCGATCGCGCCCACCTCTCCCGTCACCCTTGAGCGCTGCAACCACGTTCACCGCACCACACCGCGCATGCACCTCGCCGGTCGCCACGCCGTCCGGCGTCAGCAGTGGCTCGCCTTCGTCTTCCACTCCTCTTCCAAGTACTACCTCGCGCATGCGCAAATCCTCGATGCTATACGGAGACTCGGGAAAATCGTCACTCCACGCGTTCCCTGGAATGCGTCTCGTATCGAAGCCTACAACCGGGTCGCCGCACACATCCCCATCCGGCCCCTCACCGTGGCCGGACTCCCGACGATCCGACCCAACACGCACAGCCTCCCAATCTAGGACAGCCCGCAACCCTACCGTTCCTGCTCTCCTTATGCCCTCACCCAGATCGACCGCGGCCTGGTCGCCACCCGAATATGCAGAGTCGCCCCCCCTCCAGACCCGCGTCCCACAGAATCGCGGCCCCACGTCCACTCTAGACTCCACGAACTCGGCTCCAAGCTCCTCCAGCGAAACCTTCAGCCCATCCGCGGGCGTTTCCCCGTATCGCCCCCCGGGCAAGACATCCCTACCAACGTGCACTCGGCCACCCAGCGCCAACCCGACCGCCACCACTATGGCGTCCCCCTCGAACACCTCGCCAAACGCCGTCTCCACGGCGACCCGTGACCGATTGCCGGCCCCAGCATCCCTTACTACCGTCACGGCCTCAGCCAAGCCCTGTCTAAACCGCAGCCCAGGCATGGTCTCCAGATTGCGCTTGGCCTCAACACTCACAAAGCGCCTATCGACTACCAAGAACGCCTCCTCGCCTGGCACGAGACCGTGCTCGAAACCGATCCCGGCAATAGATGCGGCGGCGGTCTCGGGCACCGTCGCCGCATCTATCCATACGTTTCGCAGGATGGGGGGGAGCTTCTGCAGGATCTCCACAATCCGCTGCCAACCGCCGTTTCCCGCTCTGACAACCGGCCCGTAGGCAGGGTGACCGATACCATCGAGAGCACCGTTCACGACGGTGACCTCGATACCCTTTGACGCCAGAACAGCTGCGCACGCGCACCCAGACACTCCGCCGCCGATCACGAGCACTTCCGGCATCTTCGCCCTACTTTCCAATGCAGAACCTGCTGAAGATCTCATCCAGCAAGTCAGGGGTCAGGTCCTCGCCGGTGATGCGACCAAGCGCTTGAACCGCGATCCGAATGTCTTCACAGACTAGTTCGTCACCTCTCTGCCCGCGGACTCCCGCCATTGCGCGCTCAACGCTTTCCACACTCTCGGCCACAAGCGCACGCTGACGCTCTACTGCAAGGACGGGTTCCTCGAAATCCACCTTCTCGCCGCCTGCTATGACCTCCTGTATCAGATGCCGCAGCGCGTCCAACCCAGACCCGGTCAGTGCCGAGACGGCGCACATGCGTCGCCCCTTCTCTTCGTATGCCGCAAGCCGGCGCGCGACATCTGCATCCGTGGCTACAGTGTCGACTTTGTTGCCCACTACGATCGTTCTCTCGGGAGCGACCGCGCCCGCCAACTGAGAATCGCTTTCATCGCCCGGTGCCGAGAGATCGACGACTGCCAAAACCAGATCCGCGGATTCCAGGGCCTTCAGCGACCGGGCTACCCCAAGCTGCTCAACATGGTCCCCGCCCGGCCGGATGCCTGCAGTGTCAACCAGGTGGATCGGAATACCCCCGATCTCCAAGAGTTCTTCAACTGTGTCCCGCGTCGTGCCGGGGATATCTGACACGATGGCACGTTCCCTCATCAGGAGTGCGTTCAGCAGAGAGCTCTTCCCAACGTTCGGCCTTCCAACGATGGCAGTGCGGACCCCGTGCTCCAGAGCCCTTCCCACAAGAGCAGTCCGTAGCAGCCGCAGCAGGCTCTCGCGGGTTTTGGTAAGACCATCAGCCACTGCTTCCCAATCAACATCGTCCACCTCGTCATCGACAAAGTCCAGGCCGGCCTCCATGTGGGCGAGCAGACTCACCATGTCTCGCCTCACGGCCCTCAGACGCTCCGAGAGGCCGCCATCCAGTTGCCGGACGGCGACCCGCAGGGCTCCCGCGCTCCGCGCGGCCACTACCGCCGCGACGCTTTCCGCTTGGGCGAGGTCTATACGGCCGTTCACAAACGCCCGTCGAGTGAACTCACCCGGCTCCGCCAAACGAGCCCCAGATCGCACCATCAGCCGAAGGACCGCCCGTTGCGCAGCCACCCCTCCATGACAATGCAATTCGACTACGTCTTCGCGTGTGTAGGAATGCGGTTTGCGCATGACGGCCAGCAACGCTTCGTCGACGACCTCGCCGGTCCTGGGGTCGACCACGTGGCCGTACAGGAGACGATATGTCTCATCTGATCTCAACGGCTCCCCGCGCGCCGCAACAAAGTCCATTCCGGCGATGCCTATAGCCTGTGGACCGCTCAGCCGTACGATCCCGATGGCTCCAGGCCCGACCGCCGTGGAGATCGCAACGATGGTGTCGTCAGAGTCCGGCTTTTCGAGGCCGTCTACTTCGCCGTGTGACCCCACCTTCATCTCCTGGCCGTTGCGTGCGGTCGGGTCTCCCATTTGCGAGCCACGGGTTTGCTCAAGCCCTTCGGGCGCCCTCTATCGGTCCGGGGAGATCACCACCGACCGGTTCGGCTCACGCCCCTGGCTCGCGGTGACGACATCCGCCCTGTCTCGCAGAGCCAGATGGACGATCTTGCGTTCCGCCGGCGTCATGGGTGGGAGCTGTCCGGGCCGTCCTCTCTTGGCCACCTCGTCCGCTTTGCGCAGGGCTACACGCTCGATCTGACGCCGTCGCCGGTCCTTGTACCCTTCGGCATCAAGCTCCACGTGCTTTCGCACATGACCACCCGGAAAAACGGCTATGCCCGCCAGATACTCCACCGCATCGATAGTCTGGCCCCGACGCCCGATAAGGATCCCCAGATCTTCTCCACTGATCTCGGCGCGCATGTCGTCCGCGTCCTCGGTGATGACGATCCTCGCCGACAAGCCCATCTCGCTCAGCACTCGTTGGAGGAAAACCCTCAGACGAGCAGCCTCGACCGTCTCGTCCTCGTTCCCCCCATCGTAACCTTCGAGGCCGGCTTCGTAGCCGTCTTCCTCATCGAATTCGTCGTCTTCGGACTCGTCATCGAGTAGTTCGTTGGGTTGCGAGTCATCCGAGGGACCGTAGAAATCGAACTCCTCCCCTACGAGTGCGACCTCTACCACCGCGTCGACCGCGCCCACACCCATGAAACCTTCCTCGGGCGGGATGACGATCGTGACTTCATACTGACCCTCACCGAGTTCGCCGGGGGCGAAATCAAGCTCCGCCAGCGCCCTTTGGACCGCCAGTTCCACTGTCCGACCGCTGGCCTTTGCTACTTGTTGCTTCCCCTTGTGCTCTCTGTTTCTGACCACTGGTCTTGCCTCCGCTCTTTCCAGACGGCTTGGCCGGAGCCTTGCCGGTCGGCCGTGCTGGGTTAGTCTTCTGCTTCGCGGGCTGTCCCGTCTTCTCGGACGTCTTGGGTGACGGCTTCCCGGGGCTCTTCCCAGATGCTTTCCCCGACGTCTTCTCGGGCGGCCTGGCCGACGTCTTCGCGGGCGCTTTGCCCGACGTCTTGCCTGGAACTCTGCCAGACGTCCCCGCCGGGGCCTTCCCGGATGTCCGCGCCGGGCTCTTCCCCCCCGGTTTTGCCTGCTTGCTCCGGTCCTTGTCCAACGACACGACGGCCACAGGCGCCGGAACGACCTTCTCCAAGACGAGTTGCTGCGCGATGGTCCAGATGTTAGAGGTGCACCAGTAGATGAAGAGGCCGGCGGGCCACCTGTATATGTACATGAAGATGCCGATCATGACCGGCATCACATACGCGATGATCTTCTGCTGACCCGCGCCCTTTCGCGCCATCTGCCACGAAGCGACGAACTGCGATGCGATATAGAGAAACATCAACCCGTAGTCGAACTTCGTGATGTCCGCGATCCACAACCAACCCACGACAGGATCGAGAAATGCCCCTCCAGCGTTTCCCGCCCCCTCCGGTTGCCCCGCGGCCTGCAGCATGTAGAACAGCCCCAAGAACACCGGCATCTGTAGAAGAAGGGGGAGACACGAGCCGAACGGACTCACGTGGTTCTCGGAGTAGAACTCCATCACCTTCTGGTTGAGCACTTGCTTGTTGTCTTTGTACTTCTCCTGCAAGGCCTTCAACTGCGGCTGCAAGGCCTGCATGGCGCGCATACTCTTTATCTGACGCCATGTCAGCGGTATGAGAACCACCCGCACGATCACCGTGAGTATCACGATCGCCCAAGCCCAACTCACGTGGAGATTGCTGTGCAGGAACTCGAGAATCCAGAAGAAGAAATCGCTGAGAGGTGAGAAGAAGTTCTGCATGAAGCCGCCTAGCCTGCCGCCGCGCGCGATCGGGGTGCGAACAACTTCTGCCGCTCAACCGGGTCGTACCCGCCGTAGCTAAAGGGATTACAGCGCAAGATGCGCCATCCAGCCAGGACGACACCGCGCAGCACACCATATTGCGTCAACGCGTCGATGGCGTACCGCGAGCAAGATGGATAGTACTTGCACGACTGCGGCAACAATGGCGAGATGAAGATCTGATAGCCGCGGATCGCCCAGACCAGCGCCATCCGGACCGGATTGCACAGACACTTCACGACGACGGCCGCCGATCCTCTCCCGTGGAGACGAGCGAGGCTTTCCTGAGCACTTCCAGGATCTTCTCCTCCACTGCTTTGAACCCACTGCGCTCGATCAGTTCGACAAGCGGTGAGCGAGCGATCAGGACGAGATCCACATTCCCCCTAAGAGACTGGCTGTTCGCACGATAGGCCTCGCGCAGCACGCGTTTAATCCGATTACGGTCAACAGCGCCACCGAGTCGCTTCGACACTGAGAAGCCCACTCTGGGCCCGCTACCCACATCGCCCAGTCCGGGCTCTTGGCGCTCGAAATAGTATAGGACTACATACTTGTTGGCAACCGAACGCCCCGCGCGATACGCGCGAGCAAAATCATCAGAGCGTGAGAGTCGGCCGCGGGACCGATGCACACCAGACTACGCTGAAAGACGCTTGCGACCCTTGTCGCGTCTGCGCTTGAGCACAGCCCTGCCGGCCCGAGTGCTCATGCGGACTCGGAACCCGTGAGTCTTTTTGCGCTTGCGCTTGTTCGGCTGGTAGGTCCTCTTCACGTTCCCTCACTCACTATTACATCGCCGTGATCACCGGGCGCTCCCACGCGCCTCGGCCGCAACCACAACGGACCGTTGCTCCATGATCCCTAGCCGCAGCGGCACAGCCGCGTCCAAAAGGACGCCGAAGTATACAAGCAGGCTCCCCGCCCGTCAATCCGGCAAACTGCCGCACGCGGCCCCCGGCGGCAACACTTCATGAGGTCCTCCCGCTGCAGGCGTACACAGGTGCCTGTGGATACTGTGGATAATCACCCCCTATGACAGCTTTGCCGCATACAGCCGTTAGATCTCCTGTGGACCAACGTCTCCATCCGGCCGCTATCAGCGCACAGCGGTTTTCCTCGGCTCCGTTTCTGCGCATGCATGGCCCCCCTGGGCTCCCGCGACGGACGAACCTGCCCTCTCCACCTCTCCGGAGTCCCATCCCTCGCCGTCCAACTACCACGGGCCGCAACCGCCCACCACCCACCGCGAACCCGACACTTGCCCAAACCCAGTACAGACTCACGCCCTTCCGACTGGCGACACAGCGGTGACCGCGCAGGCCGGCTTGGTGCCGCCCCACAGGCGCGCTAAAAGACCTCATCCCACCCACTACCATCCCGCGCCCGAAACGTTTTTCCCCATTTTCAACAGAAAAGCTCGTAAATGCGGGCTCTCTGTTCCACTGTTCTCCACCTTTTCCACAGCTGTGGATTCATATGTGCATAACTCAGCACTAATACCTGCAAATAAGCACTCTCTACATGGCGGAACAAAGCGACACCACCCCGCTGCACAGGCAAAAGAGTTGCACTTTGCGGACTTCAGCTTCCACCGGCGCTGTGGAAAACATGCTCTCTTGCCGGTACAATGGCGACCAGTTCCAACACGGCTGCCCCACGACCCCAGAACGCGAGGTCCCACCCCGTCGATGGCTCCTCAGCAACACATCAGTCATCCAGCGGCGGGATCGCGACCCGCGGTCGCTGAAGACGATAGTGATAGTGCGACCCCTGTCTCGCTACCCGCCGCTGATCCTCCACGCATCGCCGTGTACGCCGAGCCTCATTCGCCACCTCTCGTCTTGACGGTCGCGGACCACCCGGTCACAGAAGAGCACTTCCCTCTGCTCATAGACACCCTCGTGAATCAAGTACACACGCTCGCCCAGGACCAAGGAGGCCAGTTACCCTTGGGAGTGGTCCGTGAGCTCATCGCGAACTTGGTCCACGCTTCCTTCGCCGGAGTAGTAGTGACGGTCCTGGACGGTGGCAACACCATCCGCATCAGCGACAGGGGACCGGGCATCCCTGACAAGGATGCGGCGCTGCGCCCAGGCTTCACATCGGCGGACGCTCAGGCCAAGAACTACATACGGGGGGTCGGTTCGGGTTTCTCCTTGGTGCGAGAGATCCTCACCCGGCTGGGGGGCGTCCTCGAGATCGAGGATAACCTGGGCCGGGGTACGGTAGTGACGGCGCGGGTCCAACCTCGACCCATGACGCCGCTCGCGCCGGCGGCTCTCCCGACCTATAATCTGACCGAGCGCCAGTTGAAGACTCTGCTCCTGGCGGTCGAGCTCGCTCCAGTCGGCCCTACTCGTATCGCCGAGGAGTTGGGGGTCTCCACCTCGACCGCCTACCGAGACTTGGTCTTCTTGGAGGAGGCGGGTTACGTCGCTTCCGGCCCTAGTGGACACCGTTCGGTGACTGACGCAGGTTTGGCGTATCTGGATGCTGTGCTTTAGCTTCCGGTCGTCCTCGTGGCCACGGGCAAGCGCGGGGCACCATGGGAAGCGACGAGAGGGGTGTAGTGACCATGCCGAGCGGTGACCCTATTTGGGAACAGGCTCTGGGTATCATCTCCCAACACATCAACGAGGGTGCTTTCAAAATATGGTTCGAGCCCACTTTGGGTCTCGGTCTATCTGAAGGTACCTACTCCATCGGGGTACCCTCTGACTTCGCCAAGGGTTGGATCGAGTCACGCCACAACACACTCATAGTCGACGCCGTCTCCCAAGTCATCGGCGAGCCGGTGCGGCTGAGTATCGTCGTCTCTCCCCTGGTGCCGCGCTCCACGACCCCGCCGAATCCTACGACCGCCGCCGCTACTTCTTCGGGACGCGCGGTCAACACGCCGGCCACTTCGAGGCAGAACGGGGTGCGGGCCAAGACACCGGCTACCACCAACCCCGGACCTGCGTCGAGCGCGCAGGCGACCACCCATGATCATGCCGACGGACCCCGGGCGAAACACCCTACGTCGCCCGAAGTGACGTTCACATCGCCTGTATCGGCGGAAGAAACAGGCCGTTCGGCCGCTGGTCTTCTTGACAAATACACGTTCGAGACCTTCGTTATCGGCCAATCCAACCGCTTCGCCCACGCCGCGGCTTTGGCTGCCGCGGAGACCCCCGGGACCCAATACAATCCACTCTTCATCTACGGGGGAGTGGGGCTCGGCAAGACTCATCTCCTCCAAGCCATAGGCAACTATGCCGTCCGAAACCACCCCGCTCTCAAGGTCCGCTATCTCACACTTGAGACCTTCACTAACGACTTCATCAACTCCCTGCGCGACGAGACGATAGAGGGCTTCAAGAACAGATACCGCACGGTGGACGTCCTGCTCATCGACGATATCCAGTTCTTACAGAAGAAGGAGCAGACCCAGGAGGAGTTCTTCCATACCTTCAACGCTCTCTATGATGCTCAGAAGCAGATCGTCATCACCTCCGACCGTCATCCCAAAGGTCTTGCCACTCTAGAAGACCGGCTCGTGTCCCGTTTCGAGTGGGGTCTCATCACCGACATCCAGCCACCCGATCTTGAGACCCGCGTGGCCATACTCCGTAGAAAGGTCCGCGCCGACAACATACTGCTGGACGACGACGAGGCCCTGACTCTCATCGCATCACGAGTCCCCACTAATATACGAGAGCTCGAGGGCTGTCTTACCCGTGTCGTCGCGTACTCGTCTTTCAGCAAGCGCCCCATCAATGTCGACCTGGCCCGCGAGGTGCTGAAAGATATCCCTGAGACGGCATCCACGAAGATCACGATCGATCTGATCCTGTCGACGGTCGCGGAGATCACCGGCATCTCCATCAACGAGATTGTCGGAGACAAGCGCTCGCGCTCCATCGTCGACGCGCGTCATCTGGTCATGTACTTGGCGCGAGAGCTCACCGACGCAAGTCTCCCGAAGATCGGGGAGCGGATCGGCGGCCGCGACCACACGACTGTGCTTCATGCCGTAGACAAAATCACCAAGCTCATGAAAGTAGACGAGGACATCTACACCCTCGTCCAGCGTCTCACCACCAAGATCAAGAGTGCCCCGTGATGCTTTCTCCACAGACCTCTGTTAACAATCGTGGGACTCCCTGTGGAGCACTCACCCTTCAGCGGTACTCTGCTCACGACCTCTCGCTCGCTCTCGACTCCCCCACCTCTCACCCACACGTCCTCCACAACCCCGGCTCCCTACCATCCCGCTGCCACACGGTGTCCGCCGCGGTTGATAACATCTTCCACAGGCCCTATTACAACGACTATATTTTGTACAGAACATATTAAGAGTAATAAGCGCAACAACGACCGCGACCGGTGTTCCCGCGAGTGAGGAGTCTCGATGAAACTTGTCACCACCAAACAGGCGCTCGTTGAATGTCTGGGGATCGTGAGCAAGGCGGTCTCCTCGCGGAGCTCTATCCAAGTTCTCTCGGGAGTGCTTGTGGATGCGCGTGATGATGGCACAGTGATCACGGCCACCGACATGGAGATGTCTATTCGGGCACCCCTCCCGGGTACTGTGGAACAAACCGGGTCGTTGGTTTTGCCGGCTCGTTTGGCTATAGATATCGCCCGCAGTCTTCCTGCCGGCCAGGTCGTGGTGGAGCAACGGCCAGGTGAGGCACATGTAGAGATACGTGCCGGTGAGTCTCTCTTCAACCTCCATTCACTACCCGCCGCAGACTTTCCGCAGCTACCACAGTTTTCGGGCGACCGCTTCACTGTCAGCCGCGCTGCGTTCATTGAGACTGTGGACCGAGTGGCCCCGTCGGCTTCTCGCGATGAAACACGGCCCGTGTTAGGCGGCGTGCTGGTGCACTTTGCAAAGGACTCTGTACGTATGGTCGCAACGGATAGCTATCGTCTCAGCGTGAAAGAGACCCCGTTGGAGTCGTCGGTCGCTGGGTCGCCGCAAGTGATCACTCCCGCGCGCACGCTCCTCGAGTTGTCTCATATTGCAGCGGCAGCCGACGACGAGACGATCGAGATACTTCCCACGGAGAACCAGATCCTTTTTGATGTAGGTGGGGTGACGTTGACGTCCCGGCTCATAGATGGCCAGTTCCCCGCCTATAAGCAGCTCATACCTGAGACGTTCGATTATGAGATCCCCATCGATCGCGATGAGTTCTTGGAGGCGATTCGGCGCGTCAGTCTTCTAGCCCAGAAAAGCACGCCTCTGCGCCTCCGTTTCTTTGAGAACACACTCACGGTCTCTGCTGAATCACAGGACGTCGGTAAGGCGCACGAGGCCATGCCTATCCAATTCTCCGGGGAAGACCTGCAGATCGGCTTCAACCCCGACTTTCTTGAAGCGGGGGTGGCCGCAGTCAAGGAGTCCCCGGTGTACCTGCGGCTCATCAGTCCGCTACGTCCCGGCTTGCTGAAGGGGGCGGCCGACGATTTCTTGTATCTCGTCATGCCGATCCGCCTCAACGACTAGCATGGTGGCAGCCGGCGGATCTGCAGCGGCGACCGGCCCGCCGGATGGGGTCAGCGTCGAATCGGCCATCACGCTCGGCCGATTCCTGAAAGTGGCCGGACTCGTCTCGACCGGGGGCGAAGCAAAGCAGGTCATTGCCGCTGGACTTGTCAAGGTGAACGGCGAGTCGGAGACGCGCCGCGGCCATAAGTTGGCATCCGGCGATGTTGTCGAGGTTGGAGGGTCGGCAAGGCGAGTCGCTACGAGGCAGGTCCCTCCGTCTGAAGGTTGACCGCGGTGTTCGTCCGCGAAGCCCGCTTGCAGAATCTCCGTTCGCGTCGAACGCTTGGGGTCGGTCTCGGCCCCGGTCTGACCATCCTGGTCGGCCCTAACGGCGCGGGCAAGACCACCGTCCTCGAGGCGCTCGCGCTTGTTCTCGTGGGGGTCCCTCTTCGGGCCACGGCTATCCGCGACCTCATCACCCGGGGCCAGGATCACCTGCGGGTGGAACTCGACCTCGAGCGGGCGGGATCCATCATGACGGCGGCGGCGGCCTACTCGCGCGGAGGTGAGCGCCGGTTGACGGCGGACGGAGCGGTTCTTGATGACAACGAACGGTGGCGGGGGCTGCTCCCCGTGCGGACCTTCGTGCCCGACGACCTGCGTCTGATCAAGGGCAGCCCGAAGCGTAGAAGGGAGTATCTCGATACACTGGCCACCCGGCGGGAGCCGGGGTACGCGCGGGACCTCGGCCAGTATGAGGAGGCCTTGACCCAGCGCAACGCACTCCTGCGTTCGAGCCGGGTCGCGGCCGATAGTCCACAGTTCACCCCGTGGGAGGCCATCCTGGCCCAGGCCGGCATCCAGATCTGCCGGTGGAGAGCCGCCACGCTGAGTGCTTTCATCGAGTCGTTCCAGCAGACACACGCCGCGCTGACCGGCGATGCTCCCGATACACTCCATCTCTCGTATCGCACGAACATCGCCGACCTCGACGAAGAGGCCTATCGTGACCGTTTGGCTGAGATGCGAACCGCCGACCGGCAGCGGACGTATACTCATCTCGGCCCTCACCGTGACGACCTGAGACTCGTCCGGGACGGGCTGGACGTGCGCGACTGCGCCTCACAAGGGGAGCAGCGAGCCGCTCTCTTGACCCTGGTCCTGGCGGAGTGGCGGTATCAGTGCGAGAACGATCGGTGTCCCCTCCTGCTGCTCGACGATGTCATGAGCGAACTCGACGAAACGCGGCGGCGGGCTCTGGTCGGTTATGTGAGCCAAAATGGGCAGGTGGTCGTGACCACCACGGATCTGCGGTACTTCACCGACGACGAACTGCACAAGGCCACAGTGGTGGAACTTGTGGCGGAGGAGTGAGGGATGGACCGGCAGGAGCCTGACGACGTCGTCCGCCTCGGAGAGCTGTTGGGGCAGACGTATGACGTCCTAGCCGGCGAGGGCGTCGCACTGACGGGGTCTCGCGGCAAAGGACACGGGCGTGGTGCGGCAGCAGCACGACCCAAGGGCGCTCCTTCTACATCTCCGGAGCAGACGGTGGCTGTTCTGTGGCCGGAGATAGTGGGTGCGGAGGTGGCTGCGAACACGAGGCCTGTCCAGTTGAGAAAAAAACGCTTGGTCGTGAGCGCGTCTTCGAGCGCGTGGGCGCAGACGCTCCACTTCATGGGCCCGTCGATCGTGGCCCGGGTCAACGAATGTATTGGGGCCGGTACGGTGGGCGAGATCGTCTTCCATCACGCCGGTTGGGAGGAGCGTTCCCGGCATCACTCCCCCTCCCCCGATCCGTCAACGGCTCCGGTAGCGGCTGGGGAGGCAGGCCGGGAACGCGCAACGTCCGACGACCCCGATGCGGGGCTCACCGCTGAGCAACGGGCCTCCTTGGCGGAGGTAGAACAATTGGATCTCGAACCCGGACTGCGGGACCGCATGCTCCGCGCGATGAGGGCTGCGTTCGTCCGCGGACAGCAGGACCGTGTGCGCTGACGGCGTACATATGTACTCGGAGACGTGTCCCCGTGTGGTATCATATGGACGACGTAGCAGGCACTCCCCGCGGTGACGGTTCGGTCGCTATTCCAGCTTCCCGGGAGCATCTCGACGACTCGTGCGGCTGGGCGGGAGACGCGCAAGGAGAGGTCGGGCAGGGTTGGCTGAACACACGTACGACGCAGGCGATATCCAGGTCCTAGAGGGCTTGGAGCCGGTCCGCAAGAGGCCGGGCATGTACATCGGTTCCACCGGGCATCGAGGTCTACACCACTTGGTGTATGAAGTCGTCGACAACTCGGTGGACGAAGCCCTTGCCGGCGCCTGCAACCAGATCGACGTCACCATCTTCCCGGATTGCTCGGTGCGTGTCGTAGACAACGGCCGGGGTATCCCGGTGAAGGTCATGCCGCAGTTTGACCGGCCGGCGCTGGAGATAGTCATGACCAAGCTCCACGCTGGCGGCAAGTTCGGGGGCGAGGGGTACAAGGTCTCGGGCGGTCTGCACGGAGTGGGGGTCAGCGTAGTCAACGCTCTGTCAGAGTGGCTCACTGTGGAAGTGTGCCGCGATGGCTATCGCTTCCGGCAGAGCTACGCGCGTGGGGTCCCGACCTCTGAAGTGGAGAAGGTGGGCAAGAGCGACGGCCAGAGCGGTACGAGCACCCACTTCCGACCGGACCCGGAGATCTTCAACGACCTCAACTACAACTTCACCACGCTTTCACAGCGGCTGCGTGAAGTCGCGTTCCTCAACCGCTCGCTGCGGATAACCCTGGTCGACGAGCGGGAGGACGATGGGGACGGCGACGGCCAGAGCAGCGACAGCGACGACGACTACGCTGCGCACGACGATCTGGACCTCACCGTGGAGCGGGTGTTCTCGGCAGACTCTCTGACGGCGACGGGCGAGGGCGAGACAGGCGCCGGCGAGGTCATGGCTAGGAAGCGGCTCGAGCCCCGTTCGGTCGTGTACTGCTACGACGGTGGCATCGTCGACTTCGTCAAACACATCAACAAGCACAAAGATGCCATCCATCCGAAGGTGATCCACTTCGAGGGCCAAGAGGCCGACCAGACGGTCGAGCTCGCCATGCAGTGGAACGCCGGCTACAACGATAACGTCTTCTCGTTCGCGAACAACATCAACACCCATGAGGGCGGCTCACACCTCTCGGGCTTCCGAGCGGCCATCACGCGCACGGTCAACGACTATGCCCGGTCCAAAGGATTTCTCAAGGAGAAGGAAGAGAACCTGAGCGGCGAGGACGTGCGCGAAGGACTGGTGGCCATCCTCAGCGTCAAGTTGCGCGAGCCGCAGTTCGAAGGCCAGACCAAGACCAAGCTTGGTAACTCCGAGATGCGCGGGTTTGTTGAGGGCGTGGTCAACCAGAAGTTCGCCGAGTTCCTCGAAGAGAACCCCGGCGACGCCAAGCTGATCATCACCAAGACGGTGCAGGCCGCGCACGCCCGCCAGGCGGCGCGCAAGGCTCGGGATCTCACGCGGCGCAAGAGCGTGCTTGAAAACACCACTCTCCCGGGCAAGCTGGCCGACTGCTCCATCCGCGACCCAGCTTCGTGCGAGCTATACCTGGTCGAGGGTGACTCGGCGGGTGGATCGGCCAAACAGGCGCGCGACCGCAGCTTCCAGGCCATCCTGCCGCTGCGCGGCAAGATCATCAACGTGGAGAAAGCACGCCTCAACAAGATCCTCTCCAACGCCGAGATCCAGGCCATGATAAGCGCCTGTGGGACCGGCCTGGGCGACGAGTTCGACCTGACGTCGGCTCGGTACCACAAGCTCATCATCATGACCGACGCCGACGTTGACGGAGCGCACATCCGTACGCTCATCCTCACCTTCCTGTTCAGGAACATGGTCGAGTTGATCGACGCCGGGTACGTGTACATCGCGCAACCTCCGCTCTACCGTGTCACCCACAAGCGGCAGGACTACTATTGCTTCGACGACGCCGCGTTGGAGCAGCTGCTCGGTCGCCTGGGGCGGACCGGCATCACCTTGCAGCGCTTCAAGGGCCTGGGTGAGATGAACCCCGAGCAGTTGTGGGAAACGACCATGAATCCCGACAAACGCACGCTGCTGCAGGTGACCGTCGACGATGCGGCCATCGCGGACGAGATCTTCACCATGCTCATGGGCGACAAAGTAGAACCTCGCCGAGATTTCATCACCGAGAACGCGCGCTACGTCCGCACCCTGGACGTGTAGGCCATGGAGACTCTGGAAGGCCGCATAGAGCAGGTCGAAATCGCCGACGAGATGAAGGCGGCGTATCTCGACTACGCTATGAGCGTCATCGTGGGCCGTGCCCTTCCCGACGTGCGCGACGGGCTCAAACCGGTCCACAGGCGTGTCCTCTTCGGCATGCACGACTCGGGTATGCAGCCCAACCGGCCTTATCGCAAGTGCGCACGCATCGTCGGTGATGTCATGGGTAACTTCCACCCCCATGGCGACACTTCCATCTACGACGCTCTTGTCCGCATGGCCCAGGATTTCTCCATCCGCTATCCCTTGGTGGATGGTCACGGTAACTTCGGCTCGGTCGACGGCGACTCCGCCGCGGCGATGCGCTATACGGAATGTCGCCTCAGCCGCATAGCAACCGAGATGCTGCGCGATATCGAGGCCGACACGGTCGATTGGACGCCCACCTACGACGAGAGCCGCGAAGAGCCCTCGGTGCTCCCGTCCCGCTTCCCCAACCTTCTGGTCAACGGCAGTTCGGGCATCGCGGTGGGCATGGCGACCAACATCCCGCCCCATAACCTCAGGGAGACCATCGCCGCCACCGTGGCGCTCATCGATAACCCGGGTCTCACCGGGGCCGATCTCATGAAGTACATGAAGGGCCCCGATTTTCCGACCGGGGGCATCATCATGGGGAGCGCGGGGATCCGCGAGGCTTACGAGACCGGCCGGGGGCGGGTGGTGGTACGGGCCAAAGCCCACACCGAGCCCCTGAAGCAGGGGAAGACCGCCATCATAGTCAGCGAGCTCCCCTACCAGGTGAATAAGGCGCAGCTCATCGAGAAGATCGCGGAACTGGTACGCGACAAGAGCATCCCCGAGATCTCCGACCTGCGCGACGAGTCCGACCGCTCCGGTATGCGCATCGTTATCGAGCTGAAGCGGGAGGCCATCGCAAAGGTGGTCCTCAACAAGCTGTTCAAACACACGTCCATGCAGTCGACCTTCGGCGTGAACATGCTGGCCCTGGCCGACGGGGTCCCAAGGACTTTATCGCTCAGGGAGATGCTGCGCTACTACATCAGCCACCAGAAGGACATCATCGTCCGGCGGACGCGCTATGAGCTCGACAAGGCCAAGAAGCGGGCCCACATCCTCGAAGGGCTGCTCATCGCCATCGCCAATCTCGACGAGGTCATCCGCATCATCCGCTCAAGCGAAGATACCGAAGCGGCCAAGATGGGTCTCATCGAGCGGTTCGGCCTCAGCGACGAGCAGGCCCAAGCCATCGTCGACCTGCGGCTGCGCAACCTCACGGCTCTCGAGCGCCACAAGCTGGAAGAGGAGCACCGCGACCTGCTGGAGCGCATCGCGTATCTCGAGGGCCTCCTGGCCGACGAGTCCCAGATCTTCGGGGTCATCAAAGAGGAGCTGCTCGAGATACAGCAGATATACAGCGACGACCGTCGCACCGAGATACTGCCCTCCGAGGACGAGATCGACATCGAGGACATGATCGCGGTGGAGGAGATGGTCATCTCCATCACCGCGTCCGGGTATGTCAAGCGGCTGCCGGTATCCACGTACCGCCTGCAGCACCGTGGAGGCATCGGGGTCATGGGGATGGACCTCAAGGAGGGTGACTACATAGAGCACCTCTTCATCACCACCACCCATCACTTCTTGCTGTTCATCACCTCCCGCGGCAAGATCTACCGCCAGAAAGTGCACGAGCTGCCGCTGGGCAGCAGGCAGAGCAAGGGGCGGCATGTGGCCAACCTGCTGCCTTTGGCCCAGAACGAGAAGATCAAAGCGGTCATTGCCACCAAGGACTACACCGATGCGAAGTACCTCGTGTTCGCTACCAAGAACGGCGTCGTGAAGAAGACCCGGTTCCTCGATTACGCCACCACCCTCAAGGCCGACGGCATAATCGCCATCAATCTGGAGACCGACGACGAGTTGGTAGCCGTAGCGCACACCAACGGGCACGACGACCTGATCCTCGTCTCGAGCGAAGGCAAGGCCATCCGCTTCCACGAATACGATGTGCGGCCCATGGGTCGCAACACCATGGGAGTGACGGGGATGCGCTTGCCCGAGGGGCATCAGGTGCTGGGGATGTGCGTGGCCGAGGACGACGCCGACATCTTCTGCGTGACGTGTGGAGGGTTCGGCAAGCGCACCCCGGTATCCAGCTACCCCACGCAGAAACGGGGCGGACAGGGCGTCATCACCATCAAGGACAGTCCCGACCGCGGAGACCTGGTGGGTATCGCCACGGTGCGTAACAACCACGAGCTCATGCTCATCAGCCAAGAGGGCACCGTGATCAGGGTCCCTGTGGAAGGCGTACGCACCACCGGGCGCAACACCATGGGCGTACGGGTGATGCATCTCCGCGGTGCCGACAAAGTCTCGAGCATGGCCCGGTTGGTCGGGGGCGCAAACGGTGACGGCGGCGAGCTCGAGGCGGAGAGCATGGACGGGCTGAGCGTGAAGGACGGCGGACTGGAGCCGTAAGACAGCTCTGGTATCATTCTCCCGGCGATCGGCAGAGGTCGACCGTTGTAACAAGGAGATTCCGCGATGTACTTCTGGTACTGGGACCTGATCCTGCTGGTGCCGGCCTTCCTACTCAGCCTCTACGCGCAATACAAGGTCAAATCCACCTTTGCCCGCTACTCAGAGATCCCCTCGTCCCGGGGTCTCACGGGAGCACAGGCCGCACGCATCCTGCTCGACTCAGCAGGACTGATGAACGTGGGCATCGAAGTCGGCGGCGGCACGCTTTCCGACCACTACGACCCGCGTACCCGCATGCTCAGCCTCAGCCCTCCCGTGGGTCAGAGCAGCTCCCTGGCCGCCCTCGGTGTCGCGGCTCACGAAGCAGGTCATGCCATGCAGCATGCTGAGGGCTACCTGGCTTTCCGGTTGAGGAGCGCCATAGTCCCTGTAGCGAACATCGGCAGTAATCTCGGCATCATCCTCTTCTTTGTGGGCCTCATCTTCTTCCGGAGCGGCCTGCTCATGAACATAGGCATCCTACTGTTCTCGGCCGCGGTCCTGTTCACGGTGGTGACACTCCCGGTGGAGTTCAACGCCTCCCGCCGGGCGGTGGTGCAACTCGAGAACAAGAGCATCCTTGTAGGTGACGAGCTCGCGGGGGCGAAGAAGGTCTTGAGTGCGGCCGCCCTTACGTATGTCGCGGCGGCGCTCATGGCTATCCTGCAGCTGGTCAGGCTTCTTCTCATCAGCCGCAGGAGCTAGCCGGCTCTGACGGCGAGGTCATCTGGAGGAGAGCCGCATGTCCATACCGCGGGTGCTGCTGGTCCCAACGCATCGCACGGGCCTGGCCGACGCGGTCGCGGCTGCCGCGGCCGAGATACTGACCGCGCAAGGCCGCCAGGTCCGCTATCACCATGTCGGTCCTCTCGGCCCCGCCGCCTCGTGGGATCGCTGGGAGGGAGCCTCTTTCATCGACCCCGCCCTGTATAACGAGGAAGCCCTTTTTGGGCTCTACGGTATCGCGACCCGCGGCGCCGATATCTCGCTCCTGTCTTCGCATGTGGGGGTCCTCGACCGGCGCGAAGAGGTCCCGTGGCTGCCCGCCGATATCGCAGGCACCTTGGATTGTCCCACGGTGGTCTTGGTTGACTGCCGGGGCTGGGGTACCGGTATCCGTATCGTCGCGGTGGGACTCAGATCCTGCCTCCCGAGGCTCAACCTGGCCGGGGTGATCTTCACCGGGGTCTCCGACCGTGGGCACCTCGACCTGCTCAAGAAGGTGTTCGCGGACGAAGACATCTCTGTGGTGGGCTGCCTCTTTGCTGGAGACGGGCCGGAATGGGAGACACCGGCGCCCGGTCCGTGGGGACAACCGCTCGCTCCTGATCTGTTGGAAGCGGTGGCCCGGCAGGTGGACATCGGAGGCCTCGTGTCTATAGCAGGCGAGAGGGGGTTCATCTCCTCGCAGAACTGGTTGATCGACCGCGGCGCCGATGGGCCACTCATAGCTGTTGCGGGGTGCAAGGGCTTCACCCCTTGGAGCCGGGATTCGATAGAGGTCTTACGCTCGGCGGGCGCTCAGATCCGTCGTCTGGACCTGCTCGAGGATGCCTCATTGCCTGAGGGCGCCGCCGGGTTGGTGCTGGCCGGGACCGCGTGGCCGGGGGCGTTGTCGGACGTGGCATTGAACACAGAGTTGTTGCGCGACATGCGCGCGCAGATCCAGAACGGACTTCCTACCCTGGCCTTGGGGGGTGGGATGCTGCTCTTGCTCGAGACGGTCCAGGACCTACTGGGCCGGACCTCCGAGCTTGCCGGGATCATCCCGGCGAGCGGTGAGGTCCTTTGGCACCTGGACGAGCCGTCGCACGTCCACGTGACCGCCGAGCGAGACACCATCCTATTGGCTCGCGGGGAGGCGGTCACGGGATGGCTGCTGACTGATGCTGAGGTCATCGATCCCAGACACGCTTGGGATGCTCCGTTGACGATCCGGGCTGCCGGCTCCGAAAGTGGCTGGGCAGAAGGTCTGGCTGGTGATTCGCTGCTGTGCTCCAGGGTGCTTCTACACATGGCCGGCCGGCCGGGCATGTGTCCGAGGTTTGTGAAACGGTGCGCCGCCTACGCCGAAGGACGGACTCAGGAGGAAGCATCCCGGGGTTGCCCGTAGGGCCGTCGGTGCGGTAGCCTACGCGGTTCACCGTCCCACGGGAAGCACATGTGTCTTGGGCGGCGGAGTATCCAGGCGGGAATGAGGAGGCAACGTGGCGACTGCGAGTACCGATCCGGTGGTCCGGCAGTATAGGGAGCAGATATCCGACAACGATCTCAAGATCCTCGAGGCGCTGAACAAGCGGCTCAAGTTGGTCAAGAGTCTCAAGGACTACAAGGATACGCAGGGACTCAGCTTCTATGACGCCGCCCAAGAGGATTGGGTCATCACGTACCTGTGCCGGGCCAATCGGGGCCCGCTGTCGAACGACGCCCTGCGAGAGATCTACGGGCTGATACTGCAGCTGGTCAAGAAAGAGGCGGCGGCGCTGGGAGAGGCGAAGCCCGAGTCTTAGAAGTCCTGTGGTGAGACGTTGTCGAGGAACTGCTTGAACTCCTTGACTACTTCCTCGATGTCCTGGACTTCTTGTTCGAACTCGATGCCGTTGGCTTCGAGCAACTCCGTGGACGCGAAGATGGGAGCGTCGGTCCTCACAGCCAAGGCGATGGCGTCGGACGGCCGCGAATCGAGCTCTATCTCCTCCCCCCGCGACTCAAGCTTGAGGACCGCGTAGAAGGTATTGTCCCGCAGCTCAGTGACCAACACGCTGCTTACGCTCGCGGAAAGCTGTTCGATCGCGGTAGCCAACAAGTCGTGCGTCATGGGACGAGGCAGTTCCGCGTTCTGCAGTTTCATCAGGATGGCAGCCGCTTCCGGGTGCCCGATCCAGATGGGCAGAAAACGGTTCTTACCCTCCGCCTTGAGTAGCACGATGGGCTGCTTGCTGGCCACGTCGAAGCTGACGCCGTATACGGTGACTTTCTCAAACCCGTCCATGATCTCCTCGATCGTGTCCCTACCTCTAGGTTACCCCGCGTGGCTCCCGACGTCACCTGTATTCCGCCCGGTGACCAAGCCGCTCTCTGCGCCCGCGCCCAGGCCGGGCATTTCTTGACATCGACCGCAATGCCGGTAAACTACCCGCGCATGGGCCTATAGCTCAGTTGGTTAGAGCGCACCCCTGATAAGGGTGAGGTCAGTGGTTCGAATCCACTTAGGCCCACCATCGACTTTCCGACCGGTAGGTTCCATATCGCCTTATTCGGGGGATTAGCTCAGTTGGGAGAGCGCCGCCTTTGCACGGCGGAGGTCGCCGGTTCGACCCCGGTATCCTCCATCCCTGGGTAGTGGTGTCTGCGGCGGGAGGACCCCCCTTGGTATTCAAGCGCATTCTGGCCGCGACCGATGGCACCGAGGCCTCGCTGAGAGGAGTCGAGGTCGCCGTCAACATGGTCGTAGCATGTCGGTGTGAGTTCGTGCTGCTCACCGTCATCACAGTGCCTCAACATATCGTCCTGACGGCCAACATGGATCAGCGGGCCGTAGAGAGATACGTCGAGCAGATGGCGCAGAGCACCCTGAAGTCGGCCCTGGAGTTGTTGCATCTCAGAGGTGTGGGCGCCGAGGTCAAGGCCGTCGTGGGGCCTGCCGCTGAGACGATCCTTTCAGAGATCGAATCCAGCGGCGCCGACCTTGTCGTCATGGGGCGCCGTGGCCGGCAGGAACCCAAAGACCTTATATTGGGGAGCGTCAGCTACCGGGTGTCTCGTCACGTGCGAGTGCCGATCCTGCTGGTTCCCTGACCGACGCCCCGCCGGTTCGCGATTAGTGATCGATTGCTGGCATCTGCAGCAGCAATCAGCTACGATGTCGTTGCACTCTAAGAGCGGACAAGACCGCTCTCTGCGCACAAATGAGTTTCATTTAGGCGTTTTGGCAATATCTATTGCAAAACCGTTGCAAGTCCCTTATACTGCAAGTGAGTGCACATGACGGGACAGCAGACAGCCAAGCCTATGCGTGTGACCGAGCACCAAAAAGCTCGGGCGAGACTCATCCTCCTCCCCCTTATCGGCATCGCCTGTCCACCCCTGGCGGGCGTGCGATCGGCTGTGGTCTGGATCCTGTATGCAGCCTTTCTCATCGCGTATTCCCTGTGGGCGCTGCGGTTGACCCGCAACTTCTCCAACGACCGCCGCCTCGGTTACTTATTGACCCTCACCGACACGGCCGTCCTCCTGCCCTTGATGGCCTGGGCGTCTACCAGGAGCATCCAGGTCATCCTGGCCATGATCGCGGTCGCCGGACTGATCGCTACCTACTGGGCCGGCCGTGGCCGCTCCATGGCGACCGCCCATGAAGATGCTCACGATCTCGAAACCGGGCCGTCCGCCAGATGGTCCACCGCCACCGCCATGGAGACGGCACTGGAAAGAGCGCTACGCGTGCGCCTGAAAGTCTTGGCCGAGACCCAGACCCGCTTCGCCCTTGTCGTTCTACGTGTCATCCGACTGGAAGAGATCGGTACGTACTACGGCGTGGAGGCGGCCGAGCACGTCATGGCAGCCGTGAGTCGCAGGGGGCTGCGGGTGCTTGGGGCCGACGCGCAGCACTTCTTCCTCCCCGGAGGGCGCGTTGCGTTCGTGTTCTCTACGGGGTCTGGCAGTACCCGGGCCGTTGCTCCAAGTGGCTCGGCCGGCGACCACATAGACCCCTATGATGTGGAAGGCTTCGCCATGGCTCTGGGCCGCAAGGCCTGTGAGCATCTTGTGGACGGGCGCCGAATCGAATGCGTGGTAGGTTGGGCCTCCGCTCCCGCCGACGGCCTGAGCGCCGACGATCTCATGTACGCCGCCGAGAGTGGAGCGCAGAGCGCGGCCGCCTTTCGGCGGGTCGCAGGCTCGCGGGTGCCTGTCCCCGAGAAGACCCGGGCCGTCGCCGGGTAGCATCTTCGCGCTTGACGCGCGGGGCATTCCATCCCGTCTCAGGAGATCCCCAGGGCCTGTGGTACAGTTCACCGCATGAATGATCGTTCTGGGTTCCGCATGCATCCCCACGTCCTCAAGACCAAGACCATCGGCGTGCTCATGGGTGGGCTGTCGGGGGAGCGGGAGGTATCGCTTCGCTCCGGCGACAAGTGCGATCGTGCCTTGCGCTCGCGCGGATATAGGACCGTACGCATCGACGCCTGCCGGGACGTTGCTCAGCAACTCGACGAAGCGGGAGTCGAGGTGGCCTTCCTGGCTCTTCATGGCCGCTACGGAGAAGACGGCACCATCCAGGGGCTCCTGGAGATGATGGGCATCCCGTACACGGGCTCCGGTGTGTTGGCCTCAGCTTTGGGTATGCATAAGATCGCGGCCAAGAAGGTCGTTCGGGCGAGCGGTCTGCCCACGCCAGACTACTACGAGGTGGGGTTCGACGAACCAGTGCAGACGGCCGCCCGGCGCATCGAGATCGCGCTCGGGCTTCCCGTCATGCTCAAGCCGGTGCAGGAGGGGTCGAGCTTGGGCGTGTTCAAGTGCAAGACCGTCGCTGAGCTGGAGGCCTGCGTCGAGAAGGGTAGAGCCGAGTTCGGGGTGGTCTTCGCAGAACGCTTCGTGTCGGGCACCGAGATCACTGTGGGGGTCCTCGAGCGGAATGGGCGGCCCGAGGCTCTGCCGATCCTTGAACTGCTCCCCAAGAACGAGTTCTATGACTACGAGGCTAAGTACACTGACGGCATGACGGACTTCATCCTGCCTGCCCGTCTCGCTCCTGCGGTCTGCTCCAAGGTGGAGCAACGGGCGGTGGCGTCGTTCAAGGCCATCGGCTGCCGCGGTTACGCCCGCGTGGACATGATGGTCGACGCTAACGGGGAGCCGTGGTTCGTGGAGATCAATACTCTGCCCGGCATGACCGACACCTCGGATCTTCCGGCGCAGGCTCAAGCGGCCGGTCTCTCCTACGACGATCTGGTCGAGACCATCCTTCTGAGCGCCGTCGCCTGAGAGGGGAGTCACAGTGGCAGGTCTGGTAGATGCTCACGTTCATGTGTTCCCTGCGGAAATGGTGAGCGATCGGACCCCCTACCTCAATCGCGACGATCGCTTCCGCGCCCTCTACAGCAACCCCGACGCGCGCATGGCTACTCCCCGCGAGGTGCTTGAGCACATGGATGAGTGTGGGGTGCAGGCAGCCGTACTGGCAGGCTTCGCGTTTGTAGACCAAGGGCTGTGCCGTATGGTGAACGACTGCATCCTGGAAGCGGTGCGCGCCCACCCCGACCGCTTCGTTGGCCTGGCGTGCGTCTCGACCGATGCCCCCGGAGCCCTAGCCGAGCTCGAGCGGTGCCTGGATGGGGGACTGAGGGGTTGCGGTGAGTTGACTCCCCGTGATGGTCTTTCGGGGCAGGCATCCCGCGAGGATGGCCCGGGCCTGGACGCGATCGCCGGCTGCCTGCGCGAGCGCGATCTGCCGCTGTTGGTGCATGCCAGCGAGCCGCTGGGGCACGCATATCCGGGGAAGGGGTGCTTCACCCCCGAGGCCTGCTATGAGTTGGCCGGCCGCCACCCAGGGCTCCGTATCGTGTTCGCGCACATGGGGGGAGGGCTCTTTCTCTACGAGACCATGCCCGAAGTGAAGTCTGTGCTGGCCGATGTGTACTACGATACGGCGGCGGTACCGTATCTCTACGGCCCAGATATCTACCAAGCAGCCATTGCGAGCGCAGGTCCGGCAAAGTTTCTCTTCGGAAGCGACTATCCCCTGCTCAGCCCCACGAGATACGTGCCGGGACTCGAGCGGCTGGACTTCTCGGACAGGGAGGCAGTCGAGAGTGGCAACGCGCGGCGGGTGTTCGGGCTGTGAGTGACTCGACCGGCCGCGACCCCGACCTCAGGCGGTTGCTGCACATAGCGCAACTGGGCGAGTTCGCCCGCTTGGATGTCAATCGCGACCTTCGCAAGGGCGTCCCTGAAGTCATCTACTCGGCCCGCAAGACCGATGGTGATCTGGAAGCCATCGTGCGCCGCTGTCTGGCCGAACGCGGTTTTGCCTTGGCCACGCGGCTGGACCCCGAGCGGGCCGCGAAGCTCGAGGATGCGCTGCGCGGAGCGAACGGAGCACCGCCGGTGAGCGATCTGACCTTCTCGTACCAGGAAGACGCGCGTGTCCTTGCGGCGCACACGTCCTCTTACAGCCCTCCAGAAGAGCATGGCTGTGTGGGGATCCTCACCGCGGGGACGTCGGATATCCCCGTGGCCGAAGAAGTGGTGCTCGTGGTCACTCACATGGGATGCCGGGTGGAGCGAGGGTACGATACCGGCGTCGCGGGACTGCACCGGCTGGCCGAGCCCCTCACCCGCATGATAGAGAGCGGAGCCGACGTGCTGGTGGTCGCGGCGGGCATGGAGGGAGCGCTCCCGTCTGTGGTGGCCGGACTGGTCGACATCCCGGTGATCGGGGTGCCCACCTCCACCGGCTATGGCTTGGGGGGAGACGGTACGGCTGCCCTGCTCTCCATGCTCCAGAGCTGCTCGCCCGGGCTTGTGACGGTGAACATCGACAACGGAGTAGGCGCGGGTGCCGCCGCGGGGCTCATCGCCCGCGGGCGTCCGTCCTAGGACGCTCCGGTGAAGTCGGCCGGTGGCTCCGCCCTGAAGCCGAAATAGTGTTCGAGATGGTCGGCTATGCGCTCGGAGGCCCGTGCGTCGCCATAGGGATTGACCGCGTTCGCCATGGCCGCGTAGGCTGCCGTGTCTTTCAAGAGGATCAGTAGCTCACTGGCTATGAGCTCATCGTCGGTGCCCACCAGCTTCGCCGTACCCGCCTCGACGCCCTCCGGGCGCTCGGTGGTGTCGCGCATCACGAGAACGGGTCTACCGAGCGTGGGCGCCTCCTCCTGGATGCCGCCCGAATCGGTGATGACCACGTCGGCCGCCTTCATGAGGTGGACAAAGGGCCTGTAGGGCAGGGGCTCTGTGAACACCACTTGCTCCACGGAATCCAAGGCCGCCCTGAAGGTGGCCCGCACCACAGGATTGAGATGGATGGGGAAGATGAATGTGACGTCGGGCCTTTCTTCGCTTACCCGTCTGATGGCACGCGCGACCCTCTCCATGGGCGCTCCCCAGCTCTCCCGGCGGTGCACGGTGACCAACACCTTTGGCCCTGGTCGCGCCAGTGCCCGCGCCACTTTCGGCTCCCACACGGGCGTTTCTCCGGCCGCCGTGACGAGCAAGGCGTCGATGACCGTGTTGCCGGTCACGAGTATCTGGTCGGAGCGCGCGCCTTCGCGCAGCAAGGCGGCGCGGGCGGCGGAAGTGGGCGCATAGTAGATCGCGGCCAGGCGGTCGGCCAGGCGGCGGTTCATCTCCTCCGGGAACGGGCTGTAGATGTTGTCTGTGCGTAGCCCCGCCTCCACATGGGCGACGGGGATCATGCGGTAGTAGGCGGCCAAGGCAGCCGCGAACGTGGTGGTGGTGTCTCCGTGCACCATGACCAGGTCCGGCTTCTCGGCCTCCAGGAGCGGGTCGATGCCGCCGAGTACGGCCGAGGTGATGTGGCCGAGGGTCTGCCGCTCACGCATGATCCGCAGATCGTGATCCACCGGCAATGAGAAGGCCTCGACCACCTGGTCGAGCATCTCCCTGTGTTGCCCGGTGAGACAGGTCACGACGCGAAACGGTCTGCGCCGCTTGAGTTCGAGCACGACGGGGGCCATCTTGATGGCCTCGGGGCGCGTCCCGAAAGTGACGAATATGGTCTTATCGGCCACTCTGTGCAGAGGCTCCCCAGGCTAGGCAGGTGGATACTGCGCTGGACTGTAGCCCACCCCGGGGTCTGCTACAAGAGTGCGCGCCGGGCGGCTGCCGCGACGGACGTAAGTCTCCCGGTAGGCAGGACCAGGCTGGTCCGATAGAATTCGGGAGGTCCGGTCCCGAGCACAACTACCTGAAGGACGGTGGCGATGAGCCGCTTTCTCGATGAGCGCGGACGCATCTTCGGCAAGGTGAACATCGTCGACCTGCTCGTGCTGTTGGTGATAGCGGCTGTGGTGGTCTTCGCCGTTGTCCGCATGACCGGCGACAGCTCGGAGACCATCCCCGTGAGCGTCACGTACGTGGTCGAAGAGGTCAGACAGGCCACCGTGGATGCTCTGACCGACGCGGTGGACATCGAAGCCGTCGTGAGAGACGACGGCGGCACTGTGCTTGGGACGGTAGTGGCAGTATCGCCCACTCCGAGCCTGGAAGAGCACCTGATGCCCGACGGTGAACTCAAGGTCCACGAATCGTCCGTCTTCAATGACATCGAGATCGTGCTGCTTGGGGACGGTACGGTGTCCAACTCCACCATACGCATAGGCAACGTGCCCATGAGGGTGGGCAAGAAGGTGACACTCATCGGCAGCGGGTTCGAGGTCCAGACCGTGATCATGAAAGTGGCCTGGGACGAGACGGCCCGATAGCCGAGGCGGCTGGATCACCCGGGTGGCCACGTGGCCGGCGTGGCGTTGAAAGGGGCCTGATTATCACGGAGACGCTTCCATGACGGTCGTGAGCGGCTCGCTTTCGTACCGGGGCGGCCGGGGTGTCTGCCTCTGGCTCGAATCGGCGGCGCGGGACTCACTCGTCGGCCGCTTCTTCCGGGCGCTGGTACGGATCCTTGCCCCGGTGTTCGCCGACTCGTGGGTCTTCGGGACGCAGCGCTTGGGGTCGCGGAGGCTCGGCTCCACGGGACACCCGGTGAGCGTGCTGGCCATCTCGCGTCCGTACCTGTGGCTTCAAAGGATCGTGGGCGCCGGGCTGGTCGGCCGGGCTCTGGAGTCCGGCGGCGCACACATACGTCACTCCCGTTTTGCCAGGGGAGGCTGGGCCGTGGTGGCCGGTTCGGGGCTCTTCGCTCTGGGCTGTGGGAGGTTGGCGCTGCTTCTTGCCCGCGGTGTCACTACTGTCGACAACACCGGCCTTCCTCTCGCGGCTCCGGGATTGCGATTGGTGACGCCGGTCTTGGTGATGGCCATCGGAGCGCTCATGGTCGTGTACGGGCCCCGGCTGATGCCGGCCTTCCGGACCAGTCTCATCGGACGCGGGTTGGCTCTGGCTACCGGTGAGTCCGCCACCGGCCCGGCTGTCGGCGGGGAGAGTGGCCGGTCTGGCGATGGGGCGGGCAAGGTGGTGCTCGGCACAGCGGGGATCCTGGCGGCCGCTGCCGGTCTCGTGACCGGTCTGTCCTACGGGCCGGCTCCCCTCGTGCTTGTCGCACTTGTGCTCGTGGTCTGCGTGTTGGCGCTCGTCGTGGTGCGACCGGAGGCCATGCTGGTCGTGCTGGCGGCTTTTCCTTGGCTGGACTGGGCGGCGCGGGGCGCCTTGGGGGGTCTTGGAGCTGCATGGGACGACGCCCTCCTGATCTTCGCGATCTGCCTTCTCGCCTGGTGTGTCGTCGTACTGCGGCGCTGGGAGCTCTGGACCGTTCCCATCACGCTCCCGCTGCTTCTGGCTTTCGCAGCCGCTCTGGGCTCCGTGGTGATATGCCAGGTGCCCAACGATGTCGCGCTGTTCGCTCTCCGGATCCTCTTCCAGCCGTTGCTGTTCTACTTCATCGGGTTCCTACTTCCCAAGGACAGGCGTTGGGTGCGGCGTGCCGTTGCAGTGTTCATCCTGGTCGGAGTGGCGCTGGCCCTGCATGGTCTCTATCAGTATGTGACCGGCGCACCCATGCCGGCCAAGTGGGTGGACGTCCGCGAGACCTCCATCGGCACCCGGGCCTATTCGATCATCCAGAACCCGAACGGGCTGGGGGCTTTTCTGCTCATGGGGGCCCTCGTATCGCTCAGTCTGGCTCTTGCCCGTGGATTGTGCAGGGCGCCGCGCTTGCTTTGGGGCACCGCGTGCGTGATTCACCTGGCCGGGATAGCTGTGACCTTCAGCCGGGGAGCGTGGATCGGCTTGGCGGCTGGGCTGGTGGCTCTACTCGTCATGGCGTACCGGCGCTATCTGGCCCCCTTAGTGGCAGTGGGCGTGGTGGGCTGGCTCGTAGCGCCCGGCGCCTTTGTCGACCGTCTTACTTCCGCGGTCAGTTCCTGGTACATCACCAAGAGCATGGCGGCGGGACGTCTGTACGTGTGGAAGATGGCGCTGCAGTACATCGCGGCGCACCCCTGGTTCGGCTTGGGCTTGGGGACGTTCGGCGGCACCTGCGCCGTGTCGTACTCCTACGGGCGTCTGTGGGTGGACAGCTTCTATCTGCAGTTGGGAGCCGAAGGGGGGTTGCTGCTTCTCGCCTTCTTCCTCTGGCTGTTGCTCCGTGGAGCCAAGGGGTTGGCAAAGGGGCATGCGGTCACCAAGGATGTCTATCTGCGGGCCCTGACCGCGGGCGCCTTCGGAGCGTATGTGGCAGTGGCCGTGGCGAATCTCACCGCGAGCGTGTGGGAGACCCTGGTGGTCGGCGTGGGGTTCTGGTTCCTGGCGGGGTTCGTGACGTCGGCGGCCCTGCACGAGTCGGCCGTGCCGGACGCCTCTCCGCGCCGGGCGGCATCTGATGAAGGGGGATCGTGAAGCCTCTGCACGTCCTGCATATCATCGGGGGTGGCGACACAGGCGGGGCCATGAGCCATCTGCTGCCGCTACTTACCGCCCTGGGGCGATCCGGGTGTGATGTGCACCTACTTTGCCTGGGCGAGGGAGGTCTTGCCGACGCAGCCCGCCGCCGGGGGCTGCCGGTCACTGCACTACCCATGAAGGGAGCGCGGGACCCTCGGGTCCTCAGGCCCCTGCGGCGCGTCCTTGCGGCCGGGCCCGGTATCGTTCTTCCGAACGGCGACGCGGGTGGCGGTGCGGCTGCCGCTCTGGCTCCGGCACGCTGGGATGTCGTGCACACACACGGGATGCGTGCCAATCTACCGGTGAGGCTGCTTGCGCCCTCTTTGCGGCCGCGCCCCTGTCTCTTTGCGACCGTGCACTCCGATCTGGGGCTTGATTATGAGTCTGCCGGGTTGGCGCGGGCCTTCCAGAGCATCGACCGGGCCACCGCGCGTGCGGCGGACAGGATCATCTGCGTCTCGAGGAGCCTGCGCGAGCTCCTGGAGAGCCGTGGCTATCCGGCTGAGAAGCTTATGACCATCCATTCCGGGCTGGAGTCTGCGGCGGGGGGCGCCGACTCGCAGCCTGCCGCGACTCAGACCGAGCGGCATCCCACCGTGGGTACCGTTGCCCGGCTGGTGGCGGTGAAAGACATCGACCTCCTGCTGGAGGTGGCGGGGCGGCTGCGCCGAACCCATCCGGAGTCGGAGGTGGTCATAGTGGGCGACGGCCCGGAGCGGGGCCGTCTCGAGGCGCTCGCCGCGGACATGGGCCTCTCGCCGGCCGTGCGGTTCACGGGGAGGATGGACGATGTCGGCCCGGTATGGGCTGAGCTGGATGTCTACATGGCGACCTCGGTGTTCGAGGGCGGGGTTTCGATGTCGGTGCTCGACGCGATGGCGAACGGTCTCCCGGTGGTGACCACCGCGGCCGGTGGCGTCGCGGAAGTGGTGGTAGATGGGGAGACGGGCTTTGTGGTGACGCGGGAACAAGAACGGGGCGCGCTCGCCCTGGCACTGGCCGAGCGCGCCGGCTCCCTCCTCGACGACCCTCAGCTGCGGACCCGCATGGGGGCCGCGGGCGCCCGGCGCGTACGCGAGCACTTCACCATAGAACAGACGGCCGTACAGACACTCCGGGCCTACGAGCGGTGTGTGGCTGCACAGAGCATGTTCGAATAGTCCAGGCAAGAGAGGCGCGCATGCTCCGTGGCAAAGATATCGTCTGCATCTCCTCGCTCGACTGGGACGCCATGTGGACCAGCAAGCAGCAGGTGATGCACCGGCTGGCCCAGACAAACCGCGTGCTGTACGTGGAGGAGCCGGTGACCATGCTGGCGCCTTTCAAGGTACCGGCACGCTGGCGGCGCTGGACGGCTGCGGTCCCGCGTCTCCGGCGGGTGGAGGCCGGTCTCTGGACGCTGACTCCTCCGCCCCTCCTCCCCTTCGGCAACATGAGGCCGGGCATCAACGGCGCCAACCAGGCGCTGCTGGCCCAGTATGTCCGCTGGGCGATGGATCGGCTGTATTTCGACGAGGAGTACATCTTCTGGACGTATCTGCCCACCTCGCTGGCTCTGCTTGAGAGGCTTGAAAGCCGAGAGCAGGGTGGGCGCCGTCCCGTGCTGGCAATCTATCATTGCGTGGATGAGCACTCGGCGTTCCCCGGTTTCGTGTCGCCCGAGGTGGTCAAAGGGTATGACGACGCTCTCACCCGGCGGGCCGATCTTGTCATCACGACTGCCGAGAACCTCAAAGCGTCTCGGGAGATCCTCAACCCCAATACCTACACGGTGCTGAACGCGGCGGACGTGGAGATCTTCAACCGGGCGCTCGAGGCCGACGTTGTGGTCCCTCCCGAGCTGGTGACCATCCCGTGCCCCCGTCTGGGTATTGTGGGCCTGCACGATTCGCGGCTGGACGTCGATGCTCTCGAGGCGCTGGCGACCGCCGACCCGTCGTGGCAGATAGTCCTGATCGGCCCGGTGAAGGCCGGTCAGGTGGACGAGACACGCCTACGGCGCCATCCGAACATCCATTTCTTGGGCGAGAAGCCCCGCCCCGACCTGCCCGGCTACCTCAAAGGGATGGATGTGGCCTTGGTGCCGTACAAGGCCAACGAACTCACCCGCAACATCTTCCCTCTCAAGCTGTTCGAGTACCTGGCTGCCGGACTCCCCGTGGTGGTGGGCGGTCTCCCGGAGTTGGAGCGTTTCGCAGGGATGATCGGGCTGGCTCACCGGCCCGAAGACTACCCGGGACTGGTGAGGTCTGCCATCGATGGCG
>ERZ747221.166-NODE-166-length-78467-cov-5.344074_pt1 | contig 78467 bp, 79 predicted proteins | sample MGYA00374949_ERZ747221 | MGnify/ENA primary metagenome ERZ747221 (study PRJEB28779, sample SAMN05720172) | bioreactor metagenome | isolation source: Anaerobic biogas reactor | place: USA:Washington, USA | collected 2015-08-08 ... | reverse complement strand
CGCCGTCCGGGACAACGGCCCAAACCTCGCCGTCGACGACGGGCCAGCCGGCGTCAGGCGCCCCGGTGGTCGCGTCGATCGCGACGAAGTGGCCGCTCAGGCGCCCGACGCGCGTGAACTTGCCGCCGATGTAGGTCGAGCCGTCCGGGGCGGGGGCGACCGCGTTCACCGTGCCGTTGGTCCCGCAGTCCTGCGGCTCGGGCTGGTCGCTCGGCGCCGCCGCCGCGCCGGAGCCGGCGCCCAGGGCGAGCAGCAGGCAGAGCAGCATCAGGGCGATGCCCAGTGCTCCGCGGCGGTGCGCGGCGGTCCTCAGGTTCGGTTTGGTCTGCATGAGATCCCCTCCCGCGTCACTGGTCGGCGTGCGTGACATTTCAGCTTAGTCGCGGCCACGATGCGAGGCAATGAACGACGCCGAGCAGCGGGCGGCGCGGGGCGGTCCGCGCCGGTCCGGGTCGGCGCGCACCCCGCTGCTCAGCGTGCGATCAGTCCGTTGGTCATCACCTTGACCGTCGCGTTGCCGGCCAGGTCGGTGGTGGAGACGTAGAAGCGGTGGGTGTCGCACTTCCACTGCTGCGGGTGAGCCGGCTCTCCACCACCCCGTTCAGTCAGCCGCGTGATCGGCTGGAACCCAGTGAACAGCGCTCAGGAGAAGTGAACCTCTAGCACTCCGGGACGGATGCCATCGAGGTCAGTCTCGATCAAGACCTGCAGGCGCAGGCGGCGTCGCGCGACGCGCTCGCCTGTGGATCGCATTGCGCAGAGCCCGTGCTTCTCCCGACACTCTGTGACCGGGAGGCTGCCGCTTCGCGTGGACGCGAAACGCCCCGCGAGCACGCGGCCGCAGGCGGCCGCCGCACGTTCAGCGCTTGCTGAACTGCGGCTTCTTGCGCGCCTTGTGGAAGCCGGCCTTCTTGCGCTCGACCTGGCGGTCGTCGCGGGTCAGGAAGCCGGCGCGCTTGAGCGGCGTGCGCAGGTTCTCGTCGGCCTCGCAGAGGGCGCGGGCGATGCCGTGCCGGACGGCGCCGGCCTGGGCGCTGATGCCGCCGCCGTAGACGTTGGCCTTGACGTCGAACTTGCCCGCCGTGCGCGTCGTCTCGAGCGGCATCAGGGCGACGGTCTCGAGCACCTTGCGGCCGAAGTACTGGTCGATCTCGCGGCCGTTGATGGCCACCTTGCCCACGCCCGGGGCGAGGATGACGCGGGCGACGCTCGTCTTGCGCTTGCCGGTCGCGCGGTAGGTCACTGCATCAGCCACGCCTTACTCCTTGATCTCGAGCACTTCGGGGTTCTGCGCCTCGTGCGGATGCTCCGGCCCGGCGTAGATCTTGAGCTTGCGGAGCTGGGCGCGGCCCAGCTTGGTGTGGGGGAGCATGCCGCGCACGGCGTGGCGGACGATCTCCTCGGGACGACGGGCCTGGAGCGAGGCGTAGGACTCGCCCTTGAGGCCGCCGGGGTAGCCCGAGTGGCGGTAGTACATCTTCTGCTCGGGCTTCTTGCCCGTCACGACGACCTGGTCGGCGTTGACGACCACGACGAAGTCGCCGGTGTCGATGTGCGGGGTGTAGATGGCCTTGCGCTTGCCGCGCAGGCAGTCGGCGACGACGGTCGCAAGACGCCCCAGGGTCTTGCCCCTGGCGTCGACGACGTACCACTTCTTCTCGATGGTCGCGGGCTTGGCGACGTAAGTCTTCATGCGCTCACTCGTCCGGTAGCTGGAGGCGCGCGTCCGGCGCGGACGCGCGAAAGGGGACTATAACGAATGAGGGCGGACGGCGCAACACGGGGCGAGGCGAGCGGGCGCTGAGGCGGCGGCGGCCGGCGGCGGGCGACGCCATGCCTCCCGCCGCCCGGACCCACAGCTGCGCTCACCCACGGCTGCGCTCAGGCGAGGCGACGCAGACGGACCTCGTCGCCGACCTCGAGACCGAGCACCTCGGCGGCCGACCCGGCGTTGACCGCGACCGACGCCTGCCCGTAGCTGTCGATGAGCACGACGATGTCGCTGGGCCGCACCGAGGCGAACGTCCGCGCCACGCGGGCGTGGTAGCGCTCCCCGTTGGCGATCAGCTCGACCATGTCGGCGAGGCGCGCCTTCTCGAGGTCGCGGGTGCGCACGTTGAGGGCGACGTTGCCGAAGCGGTCCACGAGCACGGCGAGGGCGGTGAGGCCGTCGCGGTGCCGCCGCGGGAGCGGGAAGTCGATGCGCTCGAGGCTCTCCGGAGCGAGCGGCTCGCCGCAGTCCGCGAGCGGCAGGCCGGCGGCGAGCAGGGCGGCCACCGGCGCGAAGACGTCGCGGCCGTGGAAGGTGGCCGAGAGCGGTTTGAGCCACAGCTCGCGGTTGCTCAGCTCGTAGGCGACGTCGACGCCTCCGTCCAGGTCGACGGCGAGCATGAGCAGCCCGTTGTCCGGGCCGACGAACAGCCGGTCGCCGTGACTACGCAGGGCGACCGGCAGGCGCGGCCCGCCCACCCCGGGGTCCACCACGGCGAGGATCACCGCGCCGTCCGGCATGTACGGCAGGGTGTTGCGCAGCACGACTGCGCCGGCCAGCACGTCGCGCTCGGGCAGGCCGTGCGTGACGTCGATGACCCGCACGGCCGGGGCCAGCCGGGCGATGACGGCGCGGCAGACGCCGGCGAAGTCGTCGGTGTAGCCGTAGTCGCTGAAGAAGCAGACGGGGCGCTCCATGCCCCGAACTTACGCCCAAGTCGGGGTCCACGCAACAACCGGGTCGTGCGCGGGGACGCGCGGAGAACCGAACGGAGCGCCGGGTCGGGTGCCCCCGCCGGGCCGTGGGAGGACGGCGCCGCCCCACAGAGCGCAGCCGCCGGGGGGCGGCGGCTCAGCCGGCGCAGGCGTCGGCGGCGATCGCCGCCACCAGACCGGCCGCGGTGTACTCCCGCGCCTCGACGGCCACGGCGAGGCCCATTCCGCGCAACGCTTCGCTGGTGACCGGGCCGATGGAGCAGAGCCGGGCGCCGGCGAGCCGCTCGGCGAGCGGCCGTGCGTCGCTGCGGGCGCGGGCCTCGCCGTCGAGCAGTCCGGCGAGACCGCGTGCCGTGCTGGGAGACGTGAAGGTGAGGTAGTCGGCCGCCTCCACGCGCTCGGCGGGTTCGGCGAGTTCCCGCGCGGCGACCGTCTCGTAGATGTGCAGTACGTCGACCACGGCGCCACGCGCGCGCAGCGCATCCGGCAGTACGTCGCGCGCGCCGCGCGCACAGGGGATGAGCACCCGCGCGCCTGCGTCGACCGTGGGCGCGGCCGCGCCCTCCCCGGTCAAGGCCTCCGCCAGCCCCTCGGCGGCGAACTCGTCCGGCACGAGGTGGCACGCGAGCCCGTGCCGCTCGAGCGCGGCGGCCGTGGCCGGGCCGACGGCGGCGACCACCGGTCCGGCCGGCATGGCCCCCTCCTCCGTGCCGCGGGCGAGATAACCCGCGAACACCCGCACCGCGTTCGCGCTCGTGAACACGACGAGCCGGTAGGCGGCCAGCTCGCGCAGCGCCGCCGCGACCTCGTCGTCCAGCGGCCGCGGCGCGAGGCGGATGGTGGGGACGAGCAGCACCTCGGCGCCGAGCGCCTCGAGCCGGTCCGCCAGCGACGCCGCCTGTTCGCGCATCCGGGTGACGACGACGGTACGGCCGGCGAGCGGCCGGGCGGCCGGCGCGGTCCCGGGGCCGGCCGCCGTCACGGCGTGCGGATCGCGGCCAGGATCTCGCCGGCTCCGCCCGCGAGGAGCTCCTCGGCGAGGAGGACGCCGAGCCCCTCGGGGTCGTCGGCGGGTCCGGTGCGCTCGCCGCGCACGGAGCGGCCGCCGTCGAGCGACCCGACCCAGGCGGCGAGCGTCAGGGCCGCCGGCCCCTGCCCGCCGCCGGCCTCCCAGACGGCGTGCGCGGCGATCGGCACCTGGCAGCCGCCCTCGAGCCGCGCGAGCAGCGCCCGCTCGGCCGCCACGGCGAGCGCCGTCGGCGGGTGGTCCAGCGCGGCCGCCAGCTCGCGCACGCGCGGGTGGTCGGCCCGCGCCTCGACCGCGAGCGCGCCCTGGCCCACCGCCGGCAGCATCTCGCCGGGTCCGAAGACGAAGGTGGCCGTCTCCGGACGTCCGAGCCGGGCCAGCCCCGCGGCGGCGAGGACCGTCCCCGCGAGGCCCTGCTCCACGACCTTGCGCAGCCGCGTCTCCACGTTGCCGCGGATGTCGACGAGGTCGAGGTCGGGGCGCAGCGCCAGCAGCTGCGCGCGGCGCCGCAGGCTCGAGCTCCCCACCTTCGCCCCGCGCGGCACGTCGTCGAGCGAGAACCCGTCGGCGCCGTGCCGCTCCAGCAGGGCGGGGTCGGCGACGAACACGTCGCGCGCGTCCTCGCGCTCGGTGACGGCCACGATCGCCAGCCCGTCCGGGACGGCCGTGGGCATGTCCTTGGCGGAGTGCACGGCGAGGTCGATGCGGCCGTCCAACAGCGCCACCTCGAGCTCCTTGGTGAAGAGGCCCTTGTCGCCGAGCTTGGCCAGCGGCGCGTCGAGCAGCTTGTCGCCCCTGGTGGTCAGGACCTCGATCTCGACCCGCAGCCCGGGGTGGCGCCGCGCCACGCGCTCGCGCACCCACTCCGCCTGCACGAGCGCGAGGCGCGACCCGCGCGAGCCGACCCGGATCACGTCGGTCACGCGTCCTCCGTCCCGGTGCCGCGCAGGCGGTGCACGGTGCCGCCGGAGGGGGCGTCCTCGGCCGCGGCGCGATCAGTGTGGTCGGCGGTCGCGCGACCCGCGTCCCCGGCCGGGGTGTCGCCGTCGTCGCCGGCGTGCCCGTCGAGGTCGAACAACGTGCGCACCGCATCGACATAGAGGTAGCACTGGTCCCGCCCGGCGACCTCCTTCATCTTCACGGTGGGCACGTGGAGGATCTTGTTGACGATGCTGGTGGTGAGCATCTCGACCTGCGCCCGCTGCTCGTCGGTCAGGCCGCTGAGCCGGTTGCCGAGGCGGGCGAGCTCGCCCCTGCGGATCTCCTCCACCGCCTCGCGCAGCGTGGCGATGGTGGGGACGACCTCGAGGCCGCGCAGCCAGTCGTTCACGTTGGCCAGCTCCTGCTCGACGATGCGCTCGGCCAGCTGCGCCTCCCTCTCCCGCTCGTGACGGTTGTGCTCCACCACCTGCTGCAGGTCGTCGATGTCGTAGAGGTAGGCGTTGCGCACCCGGTCGATCTCCGGGTCCAGGTCGCGGGGCACCGCGATGTCGATCAGGAACATGGGCCGGTGGCGGCGACGCTTGACGGCGCGCTCGACGCTCTCGCGCGTGACCACGTAGTGCGGCGCCGAGGTGGAGCTGATCACGATGTCGGCGGCGACGAGGTGCTCCTCAAGGTCCTCGAAGCGCACGGCCTCGCCGCCGATGCGCGCGGCCAGGTCCGTGGAGGCCGCGAACGTCCGGTTGGCGACCAGGATCCTCTCGATGCCGTTCGCCTTGAGATGCGTCGCCGTGAGCTCGCTCGTCTCGCCGGCGCCGATGATCAGCACGCTCCGGTCGCGCAGGTCGCCGAACACCTGCTGGGCGAGCCCGACGGCGGCCGAGCTGACGCTCACCGGCCGCTCGCCGATGGCGGTCTCGGTGCGCACGCGCTTGCCGACCTCGAGCGCGTGCCGGAACAACCGGTTGAAGACCACCGCCGTGCAGCCGCCGTCGCTGGCGAGCTGGTAGGCGGCCTTGAGCTGGGCGACGATCTGCGCCTCGCCGACGACCATGCTGTCCAGGCTCGAGGTCACGCGGAAGAGGTGCGCGACGGCGCCGTCGCCGGAGTGGCTGTAGAGCGCCGGCTCCAGCTCAGACGGCGCCACGCCGGCGTGGCGCGCCAGATGCGCGAGCGCCGCGTGGCGCGCCGCCAGCGAGTCGCGCGCCCACTGGTACAGCTCGGTGCGGTTGCAGGTGCTGAGCGCCACGACCTCGCAGGCGACGCCCTCGTCGAGCAGCTCACGGCTCACGCGCAGCGCGGCCTCGTCGTCCAGGGCGAGACGCTCGCGCAGCTCGAGCGGGGCGGTCTTGTGCGAGATGCCGGCGACGACGACGTGCATGGGGCTCAGGCTCCGTAGGTGTGGAAGGCGCTCAGGTACGGCACCGCGGCGAACCGGATCACGAGCAGGAGGACGAGTCCCGTGACGGCCAGCCACGAGACGGCCCGGCCGGTCCACTCCCTGCGCACGCGGCCGGCGATCAGTGCCAGATAGACCGCCCAGGCGGCGACGGACAGCAGCACCATGGGGTCCGTCGCCCAGCCCGGGACGCGGAAGGTCTCGGCGCGGATCACGCCGGCCGCCATGCCCATGGTGAGGAAGGGCACGCCGAGCAGCGTGGCGCGGTAGACGAGCCGCTCCAGCGCCGCCAGCGACGGCAGCCGCCCGAGGACCCCGCCCGGCCTGCGGCGCCGCAGGAGCGCCTCCTCGATGAGGTAGATGATGGCGGCGCCGCCGGCCACGTACAGGCAGCCGATCGCGACCAGCATCACGGTGACGTGCACGACCACGATGTCGCTGCGCAGCACCGGGCCGAGCCCCACCGGCGGGTTGTACTCCACCAGCGCCACGGTGAGCAGCACCAGGACCACCGGCATGACGTACAGGCCGATCGCCTTGAGCCTGGTCAGCGACTCGGCCACCGACCAGACGAGCGCGATGGCGCAGGAGAGCAGGACCATGGACTCGTAGAGGCCGGCGAACGGGAAGTGGCCGGCTTCCACGCCGCGGAGGACGAGGCCGACGGCCTGGGCGGCCAGGGCGGCCGCGGCGACCCACCGGCCCAGCGCGTTGGTCCACGGCCGCTGCGTGACGAAGCCGATCAGGAACACGGCGAAGGCGGCCGCGTACAGCAGGTACGCCAGCCACACGAGGATGACGGAGGCCAGTTCCATCGGCTCGGCTCGGCCGCGCGTCAGTCCGCGTCGGCCCCGCCGGCGGACGCCCGCCGGCGCTTCGTCTCCTCCTCCAGCAACTCGACGTCGCGCCGCAGCACCGTCACCCGCCGCGCGCTCATGAAGTAGTAGGCCACCAGCACGGCGAGGATGATCGCGTAGGCTGCGGCGACGTACTTGGCGCCTTCTTCGATGCTCATGAGGTCATCCTCCCAGAATGCTCTTGAGGTCGGTCACCCGGTCCTTGAGAAGCTCGATCTGCCACCCGTGACGGATCAGCGCCGCGAGCAGCAGGGTCATCCCTATCATGCTGATCATGAAGCTGGCGAACATGCTGCCCTCCATCCCCGTGTCGCCGGCCTTGAAGACCACCGGGTGCAGCCCCTCGGGGATCAGGCGCGTGGCGAACCAGGTGATCGGCACGTCGATGAACGCGATGACGGCGAACACGGCCGCGTAGGTGGCGCGGCGCTGCTCCTCCTCCACCACCGAGCGCAGGACGAAGTACGCCGCGTAGAGGAAGCAGACCAGCAGGAACGTGGTGAGACGCGGCTCCCAGGCCCACCAGACCCCCCAGCTCGACTTGCCCCAGATCATGCCGGTGAACATGACGAGGACGGCGAACAGCAGGCCGAGGCGCACGCTCACGTAGCCGAGGCGGTCCCACTTGAGGTCCTGCGTGCGCAGGTACATGACCGCCGCCGCGAACGCGACGCCGAACCCCACCAGCGACGTCTCGGCGATCGGCGCGTGGTAGTAGAAGATCTTCTGGCTGAAGCCCATGGCCGACGCGTCGACGGGCGCCCACCAGAAGGCGAGCAGCAGGCCGACGATGAGGAAGGCGCCGGCCCAGAGGAACAGCGCCGGCGCGCTGACGAGCTTCTTCACGCTCACTCTCCTATGGCGAAGTCGTAGGTGCCCCAGGCGACGACCAGGAACACGGCGTCGAATCCGAGCATGAACAGCAGGCGGCCGCCGATCTCGCGCACCCCCGCGCCGTCGGCCAGGACCAGCGTCGTCGCGCTGGTCGCGGCGACGAGCAGGGGCACGATCAGCGGGAGGAACAGGATCGGCAGCAGCAGGTCGCGCGAGCGCGTGTTCATCGAGATGGTCGCGAGCAGGGTGCCGAGCGCGCAGATCCCGAGGTCGGCGAGCAGCAGCACGGCGAGGAAGGCGGGCAGCCCCTCGAGGAAGCCCCCCTCGACGAAGAACAGCACGAACACCGGTACGGCCACGGCCTGGATGATCAGCAGGAAGACGAGGTTGCCGACCGTCTTCGCCAGGAAGATGGTCACGCGGTCCACCGGACAGAGCAGCAGGCCGTCCAGGCAGTGCTCGTCCTTCTCCTGGGCGAAGGACCGGTTCAGGCCCAGCAACATGGCGAAGACGAACGTCACCCACAACATGCCGCCGGTGAAGTACGTGAGGTCGGTGTCGCCCCTGACGGTGAACGCCCAGTGGAAGATCACCATCGCGAGCAGGGCGAAGAGGGCCATGCTGACGAGCATGTCCCGGGTGCGCAGCTCCCGGATGAGGTCCTTGCGCAGGATGGCCCCGATCTGCCCCCAGCCGGACACTACAGCACGCTCCCGTCGCGGACGTGCTCGCGGTAGACGGCGCTGAAGGAGTCGCGGTCCACGCCCGCGGCGCGCTCGTAGACGATACGGCCCCCTTCGACGATCATCAGCTGGGAGCCCCACTCGAGGCCTTTGGCGATGTCGTGGGTGACCATGACGAAGGTGTGCTCCTCGCGGATGTCGGTCAGCAGGCCGTCGAGGATGTCCACCGCGCGCGGGTCAAGGCCGGAGTGCGGCTCGTCGAGCAGCAGCACGCGCGGACGGTGGAGGATCGCGCGCGCGATCGCGAGCCGCTGGCGCATGCCCTTGCTGTAGGCGCGGACCGCGTCGTGGCGCCGCGCCGACAGCTCCAGCCGCTCCAGCAGCTCGGTGATGCGCGCCTCGCGGTCCGCCACGCCGTACATGTCGGCGTAGAAGCGCAGGTTCTCCTGGGCGGTGAGGTCCGGGTAGAGCATGGCGTTGTGCGAGATGAAGCCCACCGCGCGACGCACCGGCATCGGGTCCTCGCGCACGTCGTGGCCGGCCACCTTCACGCTGCCCTCACGGGCGGTGAGCAGCGTCGCCAGCACGCGCAGCGTCGTGGTCTTGCCGGCGCCGTTGGGGCCGAAGATGCTCAGAAAGCCGCCGCGCGGGACGCTGAAGGTCAGGCCCTTCAGCACCTCGCGTCGGCCGAAGGTCTTGCGCAGCCCCTCGACCTCGATCTCGATCTCGAGAGGGGTCGCGCCGTCCCGCCGGTAGTGTGCCGCCGCCATCGCGCCGCCCTCCTCAGGCGGTGGCGCCGTCCGCCCCGGCCGGCCCCACGGCGCGCGCCTCCTGCTCCTGCCTCTGGCGCACCGGCCACAGCGAGACGGCGGCCCCGGCGCAGAGCAGGATCGCCCCGATCCAGACCCACCGGATGAGCGGGAAGATCACGATGCGCAGCGCGATGGTCTCCGAGGTGGCGTCGAAGGGCTCGTCGGTCACCACGAAGAGGTCCTCGAACGGGCGTCCCAGGATGACGGCACGCACCGCCGCCCCGCTCATCGGGTACACGTCGGTGTGCGGCTTGACCGTCCCGAGCGCCTCGCCGTCCCTGGTCACGTCGAAGGTCGCCACGGCGCGGGTGGAGCTCTGCTGCCCCCCGCTCTCGCTCGTGCCCCGGTAAGTGAGCGTGTACCCGTTGAGCGTGGCGGTCTCGCCCTCCTTCGTCGTCAGGATGGCGGACTGTTCCACCTTGTAGACGGAGGACCCCAGCAGACCCGCCACCACCAGCACCATGCCCAGGTGGGCGATGTAGGCGGCGGTGCGGGGGCGGCTGCCGGTGAAGGCGCGGACCAGGCCGGACCAGAGGCTCCTGCCGGGTCCGGCCGCCCGCCGCGCCGTGCGCAGCACGAACTGGATCACGGCGCCGAAGGCGAACCCGCACACCAGGAGGCCGAGGAAGCCCCAGATATTGGACTGGAAGCCGAGGTGCAGCCACAACGGGACGGACAACGCCGTCGTGACCACAGGCAGGACGAGCGTCCTGCGCAGCTGGGCGCCCTCCGTCCGGCGCCAGGCCAGGAGCGGACAGACGGCGATCAGGGCGAGGACGGCGACGCCGAGCGGACGGGCGACGGCGTCGTACGTGCCGGTGCCGACCGCCCTGTCCGGCATCAGCAGCGGCACGCCGACGGTGGCGAACGCCACCGCCGCGGCGAACAGCGTCAGCAGCAGGTTGGTCGCGTAGTAGAGGAAGTTGCGCGAGAGCAGGCTCTCCATCTCGTCGTGGCTGCCGAAGGCGCGCCAACGCCAGACGATGAGCCCGATGCTGACGCCGGCGGCGACGATCAGGAAGGTCGAGAGGATCCAGACGAGCACCGGGTTCTGGCCGAAGGCGTGCACGGAGCTGATCAGCCCGGTGCGCGTGGTCCAGGTCGCGAGGATGGTGAGCCAGAACGTGGCCGCGGCCAGGCCGAGCGCCCAGCGCTTGTACAGGCCGCGCGCCTTGTACAGGGTGAACGAGTGGAGCAGCGCCGTCGCCGTGAGCCACGGCACGAGGGACGTGTTCTCCACGGCGTCCCACGACCAATACCCGCCGAAGCTCAGGACGACGTACGCCCACCAGGCGCCGAGTCCGATGCCGAGCGAGAGGAAGAGCCAGCCGAACACGGCCCACTTCTGCGCCCTGCGGACCCAGAGCCGGTCGGCGCGCCCCAGCAGCAGAGTGCTGACGGCGAACGCGAACGGCACGGCCAGGCCCACGTAGCCGACGAACAGCGCCGGCGGATGGAAGACCATGCCGGGGTGCAGCAGCAGGGGGTTCAGTCCGAACGGCACCGTGCCCGGCTCGGAGGCGAGGAACGGGTTGGAGCCGGAATCGAAGACCATGAGCGCCGCGAACACGGCGGAGACGACGGCGAGCACCCCCACCGCGCCGCCGCTGAGGCGCTCGAGACGGCCGAGGTCGGCGACGGCGAGCACGATCGCGGCCACGGCGAGTAGCAGCAGCCAGAACAGGACGGATCCCTGATGCCCGGCCCAGAAGCCGGCCACGCGGTAGAACGTGGACAGGGAGGCGTCCGAGTTCTCGGCCACATAGCGGAAGCCGAAGTCCCTGGTCAGGAACGCCTGCAGCAGCACGGCCGCGGCGACGACCGTCGCCAGGAAAAGGCCGTAGACCGCGTAGTAACCGTTGCGCTGCAGATCCTCGCGGTTCCAGCGCAGGCCGAGGAACAGGAAGCCGGCGGCGGCGCAGGCGAAGAAGAGCGCGGCCCACAGGGCCAGACGTCCGAGGTCTAGCATGCGGCGCGCCTCACGGCTGGGCGGCGGGCGAGGCCTGCCCCTCGTACTTGCTCGGGCACTTGGTCTGCAGCTGGTCGGCCGTGATCAGGCTGCCGGCCGAGGCGTACCGGCCCACCACCACCACGTCCACACCGGCGTCGAAGGTGCCCGGCATCTGCCCGCTGTACAGGACGTTGACGGTGGCCTGCTCGCCGGTGAGGTCCTGGATCGCGAAGTGCACGCCCTCGCCGTCGCGTTCGATGGTGCCGTCGAGCACTCTGCCGCCGACCTTGACGTTCTTGCCGTCGTACTGCCCGGTGGCGAGGTCCGCCACCTGCCGGTAGTACGCGCCCTGCCGCTGCACCAGGACCACGACGCCGGCGACGAACACAGCCACGATGATCCCCGTGGCGATGAGCAGACGGGTGCGGGACTTCTTGTTCAAGCGGATCCCCCTGGCTGTATATGACGGAAACCGGACCAGTGTAGCCGACGAACGGTCGAGTTGCCATTTCCACTACGGCCGCATGGGTATTCCCCCGGCTGCGTGCGACGGCGACCGCGCCGCTGCGCATCGCCGCGCGCGACGGCAGGAAAAGACGCGCGCGGCGGCGTAGCTAAGCATCATGCCGACCGAGAGAGGCTGCGAGCCGAGGACCGTCGCCTTCGTGGACGCCGACGTGCCCGGAGCGGGGGCCGCCGACCGTGAGACGCTGCAGCGCGCGCTGGACCGCGTGAACCGGGTGTTCCTGCCGGCGCTGGCCGCGCCCTTCACCCTCGTCGACGGAGCGCGGCTGGGCGGCGCGCTGCGCGACCCGGCGCACACGCCGCTCTGCCTCAGCGTGCTGCGCGAGTCCGTCGCGCCGCTCGAGGTGCGCGCCGGCGTCGGGATCGGCGGCGCCGGCAACGGTGACCCGGGCGACGGCGAGGCGCGGTCCCTCGCCCGCCGCGCCCTGCGCCTGGCGGTCCGCGACAAGGGGCTGACCCGCTATCTCGGAACCGGCGACGCCGGCGACGTGCTCCTGGGCGCGCTCTGCCGCCTGGTCGACCCTCTGATCCAGGCCCGCACCGGGAAGCAGTGGGAGGCCATCGCCGCGTACCGGGAGCTGGGCCGGCAGCGCGCCGTGGCCGAACGTCTCGGGGTGACCCGGCAGAGCGTGGGCGACAGGCTCACGGCCGGCAACCGGCGCGCCGTCGAAGAGGCCGACGCCGCCGTCGCCGCCTTCCTCAGCCTCCGCGGCCGGCCGCAGCCCGGAGCCTGAGCCGCCGGTCGGCTCCGTCGCCGGGCCGCCGGCCGCCGCTCAGCCGCCGGGCGGGGCGCAGTCGGCGCCCAGGTCGAGCAGCTTCTCCACCCCGTGCGGCAGCGCCGCGGCGATCATCGCGAACTGCTCCCGGCAGGCGCGCGGGCTGCCCGGCATGTTGATGATCAGCGTCGCGCCGCGGATGCCGCTGACCGCCCGTGAGAGCATCGCGTGCGGTGTGACCGCCAGCGAGCCGGCCCGCATCGCCTCGGCGAAACCGGGCGCCTGCCGCTCGAGCACGGCGAGGGTGGCCTCGGGCGTCACGTCCCGGCTGGTCATGCCGGTGCCGCCGGTCGTGAGGACCAGATTGACGGCCGTCTCGTCCGCCCAGCGCCGCAATTTGGCCGCGATCAGGTCCCGCTCGTCGGACACGATGGCGCGCTCGACGTCCGCCACACCGAGCCCGCGCAACGCCTCCTCCAGCGCGTCCCCGCTCGTGTCGGCGCGCTCGCCGCGGGAGCCCTTGTCGCTCACGGTGAGCACGGCGGCCCGGATCAGACTGCTCTTCAGAAGCGCGACGGCGTCGCCCGGCTTGACCTCGCCGCCCTCGACCACCCGCGCGAAGATGCCCTCGCGCGGCATCACGCAGTCGCCCGCCTGGTGGAAGATGGCGCAGCGCGAATGGCACTCCTTGCCGATCTGCGTCACCTCGAGCAGGGTCTCCCCGACGCGGAGGCGCGCGCCCACGGGGAGCACGTGGAGCACGAGTCCCTCGGTGGTGAGGTTCTCGCCGAACGCTCCCGGGTCGACCCCGGGGCACGACGTCCGCATCCGAGCGATGCTCTCGTCGGCCAGCAGGCTGACCTGGCGGTGCCACGGCCCGGCGTGGGCGTCGCCCTCCACGCCGTGGCCGGCCACGAGCTTGACCGACGCCACGGGATCCTTGCGCACGCCGGTCGCGCCGGCGACGTTGACGGAGATCACGCGTCCGTCCGCGGCGTGGGCGCTCACGCACCCTCCTCGCGGCGCCAGTGACCGCTGCGTCCGCCGCGTTTCTCGAGCAGGCGGACGTGGGCGACCTCCATGCCGCGGTCCACCGCCTTGCACATGTCGTACACGGTGAGCGCCGCCACCGACGCCGCCACCAGCGCCTCCATCTCCACGCCCGTCCGGCCCCGCAACCGCGCCTCTGTGACGATGCGCAGCCCCGGGAGCGAGGCATCGGGCTCGACCTCCACCGTGACCGCGGTCAGGTTGAGCTGATGGCACAGCGGGATGAGCTCGTGCGTGCGCTTCGCGGCCAGGATCCCGGCCAGCCTGGCGGCGGCGATCACGTCGCCTTTGGGGGCCGCCTGGTCGACGATCAGCGCCAGCGTCTCCGCGGCCATCGTCACGACCGCCCCCGCGCGGGCCACCCTCTCCGTCTCCTCCTTGCCGCCCACGTCCACCATGGAGGCGCGTCCGCGTGCGTCGAGGTGGCTCAACCCGTGCGACGAGGCATCGGCGGCGTCCCGTCCTTCGGCCTGCCTCCCGGGTCCCTCCACGGTCATCCGCCGATCTGCGACATCGCGCGGTCGTTGGCGAGCGCCTCGCGACAACGGTCGAAGGTCTTGCCGGCCACCGACTGCGCGATCGCCTCCCGCAGACGCTCCGGGTCGCCGAGCAGGGGGCGCACGTCCGTCTCGCGTCCCGAGAACAGGCAGGTGCGCAGGCGGCCGTCGGCGGTGAGCCGCAGGCGGTTGCAGCTCTCGCAGAAGTGGTCGGACACGCCGGCGATGAAGCCGATCGTGCCGCGCGCGCCGGCGACCTTCCAGTACTGGGCCGGCCCGTGGCCGTAAGGGCCCGGATGGGCGGTGAGCACGTGACCGCCCGCGAGGCGACGCAGGATGTCCCCGGCCGCGAGGAGCCGACCCTCGCCGCCGAGCTGGTCGTCGTCGGCTATGCGGCGGTCGAGCGGCATGAACTCGATGAAGCGCACGTGGACGTCGTATTCCCGCGTGAGCGCGACGAAGGCATCGAGCTCCTCCTCCACGCCGGGCAGGAGGAGCGTGTTGATCTTGACCGGGGAGAAGCCGGCGGAGAAGGCCGCGTCGACGCCGGCCAGGGCCGCCTCGAGCTCACCGCCGCGTGTGATGCGGCGGTAACGGCCGGCGTCGAGGCTGTCCAGACTGATGTTGACCCGGTGCAGGCCGTTGGCGGCGAGGTCGCGCGCGAACCTGGGCAGGAGCAGCCCGTTGGTGGTGAGCGAGATGTCGTGGATCCCGCTGGTGCGGCCGACCATGCCGACGAGGTCGGCGCACCCCTTGCGCACGAGCGGCTCGCCGCCGGTGATGCGCACCTTGGAGATCCCGGCCCCGGCGGCGACCCGCGTGAAGACGGCCAGCTCCTCGTAGCTGAGGATCTCGTCGTGGCTGCGCGCCGGCACGCCCTCGGGCGGCATGCAGTAGGTGCAGCGCAGGTTGCACCGGTCGGTGATGGAGAGACGCAGGTAGTCGACCCTGCGATGCGCGCGCCGGGAGACGTCCATGGATTCTTGAGTGTACCCTGCGCCCCTGCGTACGTCACACGGTGGCCCGACGGAGCGCACGTCGTCGGCCGCGTGCACGGGAAGGACGAGGTCGCCGCACGCACCGCGGCGGGACACACGACGGGCGCCGGGCGGCTGTGCCTGTACTCCCGTCAGGAGGACGGCCGCCCGGCGCCCCGTCGCGCGGGTCCGACGGCCCGCGCAGGTCGCCTGCGGGGCGGGGAGCGGGACGGGCGAATGGGCGAGAAACCCCGGCCGCGCTCCCCGACCTGCAGACGCCGTCGCGGGCCGGCGTACGGCGGGAAGGGGAGGTCCGGCGCGGACCGGGCGCCTTCTCCTTTCCGCACTGGGAGACACGGCGGTTTCCCGCTGTACCCTGCCGGCATCCGGCTCCGTAGGCGATGCCCTTAGGAGGCCGGCGCTCGGAGAAGCAGCCCGAGTATAAGGAAGTCCTTAACGTAAGCGCAAGCGGGCCGGCTGTTCACCCGGCGGGCAGGACGTGCACGTCCGTCGGCCGGACGCTCACGGCCACGCGGAGACCCACCGCGAGACCGAGCCTCTCGACCTCGGCCGCCGGCACCAGGGCGTCGAGCGCCGCGGGGACCTCGAGCCTCACGAGGACGTGACCGCCCTGCAGCGTGAGCCGCGTGACCGTGGCGGTCAGGCTCCCGTCGGGCGTCGCGGGCGCGAGGCGCACGTCCTCGGGACGGACGACGAGCACCGCCTCCCCGGGCAGCTCGTCCGCCGTCCGCAGCGAGCCCCCGTCGGCCAGGAGCGCGACGCGGTGGTCGCGCGGGTCCCGGCGCGCACGCATCACGTTGCGCGCCCCGAGGAACCGGGCGACGGCCGCGTCCGCCGGCCGGCGCAGGACGTCGAGCGGCCGGCCCGTCTGGTGCAACCGGCCGTCGATCAGCACGGCGCACTCATCGGCCAGGGCGAAGGCTTCGTGACGATCGTGCGTGACGTGCACCACCGGCAGGCGACGCTCCCGACAGACGCGGCGCAGAACGTCCTGGAGCCCCTCCCGGGCCTCGGGATCGACCGCGCTGAGCGGCTCGTCGAGCAGCAGGGCCCGCGGGTGCGCGGCCAGCGCCCGGGCGAGGGCCACGCGCTGCCGCTCGCCCCCCGAGAGCGACGCCGGACGCCGCGTCAGCAGTCCGGCGACGCCGACCTTCTCGGCCAGACGCTCGACCTCGCCGCGCCGCTCCCCCCCACGTCCTCCGCGTGAGCCGAAGGCGATGTTCGCCGCCACGGTGAGGTGCGGGAAGAGGAGGCCGTCCTGGAACACGAGGCCGACGCGGCGCCGCTCCGGCGGCAGCCCCACGACGTCGACGCCCTCGATCACGGCGCGCCCGGCGGCCGCCCGGCGCACGCCGGCGACCGCCTCCAGCACGAGGCTCTTGCCGGCGCCGCTCGGGCCGAGCAGCACCACGTAGCGGCCGTCGTCCACCCGCAGGTCGAGCGGCCCCGTCTGGAAACCGCCGGCGACCACCTCGAGCCCGGAGAGCTCGATCACGGCGGCTCGGTCCCGGAGCGGCGCCGCCGCGGCGCCGAGAGGGCGCGGACCAGCACGAACACGAGGAAGGCGACGAGCACGATGAGTACCGCCGGCGGCTGGGCGGCGCGCAGACCGAAGCCCTCGAAGCGCTCGAACGTCAGCACGGAGATCACCTTGGGGTTGTAGGCGAGGATCACCACGGCGCCGAACTCGCTGATCCCGCGGCCCCACATGAGCAGCGCGCCGGCCAGCACCCCACGCCACGCCTGCGGGAACGTGACCCGCGCGAAGGCGCCGAAGCGTGAGGAGCCGAGCGTCCGGGCGACGTGCTCGTACCGCTCGTCCACGAGGGCGAACGCCTCACGCGAGCCGTCGACGAGGAAGGGCAGGCTGACGAACAGCATGGCGAGGACGATCCCGGCCACCGTCTCGGTGAACTCGAGGCCGAGCGGGGCGAGCAGCCGGCCGGCGATCCCCTGACGACCGTACACGGTCAGCAGCGCGATGCCGGCCGCCGTGTGGGGGAAGACGATCGGCACGTCGATGAGGCCCTCGACGGCGCGCTTGCCCGGGAACTCCTTGCGCGCCAGCAGGTACGCCAGCGGGACGCCGGCCACGAAGCCGATGACCGTGGTGATGAGGGCGGCCGAGACGGTCAAGACCAGCGAGCGGCGCACGTCGTCCTGGCGAAGCGCCTCGCCGAGCAGCCCGGCTCCGGCCCCGGCGAGCATGCTCGCCGCCGGCATGGCGACGAAGACCACCACGAGGATCCCGGCCGCGACGCAGAGCGCCCAGAAAGGAGAGATGCGGCGGCCGCTCATCCGGCGCCGGCGCACGCCCGCCGCACCTCCTCCGGCACGGCGGCCGGATCGTCCGGCTCCGGCGGCCTCAGCAGCGGCTGGTGGTCGGCGGCCAGGATCCGCCGGCCCTCCGGCCCGAGCAGGAAGGCGACGAACCGGCGCGCCAGCTCCGCGTCCGGCGCGTTGGCCGGGATCGTGAGCGCGTAGCGGATCACGTCGCCGGTGAACTCCGGCCGCACACTGGCGAAACGGCGGAAGTCGAGCTTGACGCGCACGCTCGCGTACCGGTCACGGAGACGCTCGTGCCCCAGGTCGACGGACGCCGGCAGCCTGACGTACTTCAGCCCGTGCTGCCGGGCGACGCTCTCATACTCGAAGGCGCAGTCCAGGTCGCCGGATTCGAGCAGCGCGACGAGCTGGATGCTGGCGCCGCGCAGCACGATGTTGGAGCCGGCGCTCGTCTCCAGGATCTCCGGCACCTCGATCACGTCCACGCCCTTCTCATGCTCCACGGTGATGGGCGTGGTGAACCTGCCCACCAGCGTGTCCTCGAGCAGGAGCGGCTCGTCGTACTCGCGCTCGGCGAGCTGCAGGACCATCAGCGCGCGATACCCGGCGGCGTCGAAGCGCGGGTCGGCGAGGCCGAAGCGGACGTCGCCCGCCGCCAGCCGCCGGTACCAGGTGTGCGGCGTCAGCTCGTCGGCCAGAGGGCTCCTGGGCGACACCGCGAGGACCACGCGGTTGGTCGCGAAGGAGCAGTACCAGCTCGCCCACGGCCGACCGGTCGCGGGGTCGTCACGCTCGTACATGAGGGGCGGGATGAGCTGTTCGTCGGCGCTGACGACGACGTCCACGCGGTCGTTCAGCTCGGTGACGTGGCGCAGCACCTGGATGCTCCCGTGCGACTCCGTCACCACGTCCACGCCCGGGTTCTGCTCCTCGAACGCCGTCGCGAGTCTCTCGAAGGGGACGATCAGGCTGCCGGCGTACATCAGTCTCACCTGACGTGCGCCGGAGCCGCAGCCGCCGAGGGCGACGGCCAGAAGGAAGAGCGCGGCCAGCGCAGGGGCGACCCGGGTCGCGCCCCCACGCGGCCGCCTCGGGCGCCGCTGCCGCGACCGCGTCACCGTCGCCCCTCCTCACCTCACCCGCACGATGATGCGCGCGATGCGTCCAGGCATCTGGCCCTCGTCCAGCCCGGGACCGACGAGTCGCAGCGGATAGTACTCGTCGGGCAGCTCGCCGCCGTCGACCTTGGAGGAGAGGATGATGCTCTTCCTGGCGGCGATGTCGCGGGAGTCGACCGTGACCACCTCGCCGTCGCCGGTCTCGATGAGGATCTCGTAGCCCCGTTGGGCGAGCCGGGCGTTGTAGGCGCCGGCGTCGTGTTTCCTGGCGTCGTCCACCATCCCGGCGACGAGGTAGAGCGGGATGCCCTCCCAGCGTCTGCCGTCTGCGTCCACCCAGCCGGAGCCGTGGCATCCGGGGGAGGCGCAGTTCACGTAGGAGGCACGATCGATCTTGGCGGAGACCGCCCCTTCGAGCCGCACCTTCCACGCCGCCGACGCCCTGGTCAGCGACACCTGCTCGACCCACTTGATGGCCCAGTGCCCTTCGGTGACCTGTGCCGGTGTGTCCTGGGCGATGGCCAGCCGCAGCGGACCGTCGTCGTCCGGGATCGGCTCGCCCTCGTTCTCGTAGGCGACGATCACCGTGAGCGGACCGTCGGCAGACTCCTCCTCCCCGGTCGCCGGGTCGAACGTCGTGAACCCGTCGCCGGTCACCTGCCGATACGAAAGGGTCATCCCATAGCCGTCCCCGGCCAGGATCGTGACGCCGTTGGCCGCGGAGACGCCGCCGACGAGGTCGGCCAGCGCGAGCAACGGCACCCCTTTGAACCGCGACGGAGGCGTGATCACGCCGGTGCTGCTCTTGATGCCGGCGTAGCCCTCGTAGGCCGGCAGGGCCTTCAGCTGCTCCATCGTCAGCGTCTTCGTGACGTCGTCGCCCTTGAGCGTGAGCACGACCGGCCCGTCGTCCGCGGGCGACGGCGCGGGCGATGCGCCTCCTCCCCGGCCACCGCACGCTGCGGCCAGAGCGGTCAGACCCACGGCCGCCAGCACGCCGACGAGCATCAGGACGACGGCACGGCGCGGCGCCCGACCCTCCCTGCAGCCCCGGGTCCGGTCCATCACTTACGCTTCGGGAGGAGGGTGATGGACTTGATCTGCTTGATGAACCTGCGGCTGCCGATCCGGGGACCCACCAGGCGGAGCGGCGCCTGGGCCGCGGTCAGCTCGGAGCCCTGGCGCCGGTTCGCCAGGATGATCCGCTCGCGGTTCATGATCGTGCGGGAGTCGACGACGACGCTCCTGCCGGACCGGGAGACGATCCTGATGCGGTAGCCCTTCCAGGCCAGGCGCTCGTTGTAGGCGCCGTACCCGTGCGTCCTGCCGCCGTCCACGTAACCGATGCACAGGAACAACGGGACGCCCGTCCAGTTCACGCGTGTGGAGGGATCGGTCCATGCGGAGCCGTGACAGCCCGGCGTGGAGCACGAGTCGTACGACTTGCGGTCGAGCGTGAAACGCGGCCGCTTGCCGTTCTTGCGCTTCAACCCGAGCATCTTGACGGTCCAGTTCGTCACCTTGCCGCGGACGGTGATCGAGGCGACCTGCTTGACGAAGCAGTGCGCCTCCGCCAGCTGATGGACGTTCGTCTCCTGGGCCACCGCCGAGCGCAGCGGTCCTTCGTCGGGCGGGAGCGGCGCGCCGTCGTACTCGTAGATCAGCAGCAACGCAGAATCGGCCTTGCGCGGCTCCTTCTCCTTGGTGGTCTCGTTGAACATCTGGAAGGTCCCGTTCACGACCTCGCCGTAGGTGAACGTCATGCCGTAGCCGTCGCTCCCTTTGACGTCCACCGCGTCGGCTGTGGTGACGCCGCCCACGGCGGCGAGCACGTCCGTGAGCCGGACTCCTCGCACCGGCTTCGGCGGCGTCACCGTGCCGGCGCTGTTGATCATGCCGGAGTAGCCCTCGTAGACCGGCAGCGCCTGGATCTCGCTCATGGTGAACGTCGCGGCGGTCACGCCGTCGGCCCCGGTGACCCTCACCAGGACCGGGTCGTCGTCCGCCCACGCCGGCGCGGCCCCGCCCGAGGCGGCCACGCCGGCGATGACGACGGCCACTCCGACCACGAGGGCGAGTACGACGGCGCCGATGCGCGTCCTGCGTGTTCTCATGACTCTGACCTCCGATGTCCGGCGAGCACGCGGCGGGTGGATCGAGGGAGCGTCCCCACCGCGCCGCAGGCGAGGCCGGGCCTCGCGATGACGGGATGACGACGGCTCAGAAGATCAACCGGATCCGGACGATCCCGCGAGCCGACAGCTTGTTGTCGAACGGCTGGGTGATGGGCGGCCCGCCGACGAGACGGAACGGCGCCTCGGCCTCGGGCAGCGGCTGCAGGACGGAGTCGACCATCTTCCTCTTGGCGACGATCAGATCCGTGCGCAGCTTGCCCTTCTTGAACAGGATCCTGCTGCTGAAGGTGGGCTTGTAGCCGTCCAGGCAGATGAGCCGGATCTTGTAGCCCTTCTTCGCCCTGGCCACGTTGAAGCTGGGCTTGCCCCCGTCGACAAGCCCCAGAAGCCGCTGCAGGCGTTGGCCCTTGTACACGTAGCGCAGCGTCGGGTTGATGTCGCCCGCCTTGGCGCCGTTCCAGGCGAAGCGGGCCGGGACCTTGGCGATGGGCAGGACCACCTTCTTCTTGCCGACCAGCGTCAGCGTCCACCCGCCCGGGGGCGGGGAGGCGTCCCCCACCGGGGTCGCGGCCCGGGCGAGAGCCGGGGACGCGGGGAGGGCGGCGAGCGTCAGCGCGGTGGCCAGCACCGCGAGTCGTCCTCTGTTCACGGAGAACCTCCTTCCGGGGGTCTCGGCGGCCCGGGGCCGCCGCGGCGGCCCCGGGCCGATGGGGTCACGGGCCGACGACGTTGAGCTCGTTCACACACTTGACGCTGTCGCTGCCCGGAGACATCACGACGCTGTCGGCGGTCGCCGCGTCGGCGACAAAGAAACGCAGAGGGCCGTCCTTGGCCTTCATGACCCCGCCGGCGGGGTTGTCGTAGACCAGCACGCTGGCGACCGGTCCCACCAGGCCCGAGAACGCCACGAGCACGTTGTCCGGGGCCCTGTACATCTCGAAACCGGCGAAGGCGACCAGCCGATCGTAGGTGAACGTCTGCGCCGCGTCGGCGGCGGTCACCTCGACCGACTGGTCGGCCGCCAGCGGCGTGCCGAGCGCGTCGGCCACGATGTCGGTGACCTTGGCGCCGGTGACGGCCTCAGGGCCGATGATGGTGCCCGTGCTCTTGCGGAACCCGGCGATGCCGGTGAACGGCGGCAGGGCCTGCAGCTCGGCGAGGCTGTAGGAGCGGACCGCGACACCCTCGTCCTTCACCGTGAGGATCCCGGCGTCCCCGGTGGCGGTGAAGGTGACCGGCGAGCCGGTGAGACCGGCGACCGTCGCCGTCAGGGTGTTCTCGCCGGGCGTGGCGCCGAGCGTCCAGGCGCCCACGGCGGCGATGCCGGAGGCGTCGGAGACGGCGTCCGCGCCGGCGACCGAGCCGCCGCCGGAGGCCACCGCGAAGGTGACGTGGACGCCGGGTACGGGGTTGTCGCCGGCGTCCGTGACCCGCACGCTCGGCGCGACGGGGACGGCCGTGCCGGCCGACGCCGTCTGGTCGTTACCCTCGTACAGGGCCATCTGGGTGGCGGGAGTGAGGACGTCGAGCGCCACCACGTTGGAGACGGCCTCGTTCGCCGGGAACATCACCGCGTTCTCGTCGAGGGCATCCGCGAGGATGAAACGCAGAGGCCCCCGATCGGCCGGCATGATCTGCCCGCCGGGGTCGTCGTAGATGAGGATGCATGCGAGCGGGCCGGTGAGGTCGCCGAGCGCCACCACCGTGTTGGTCGTGGCGTCGTACATGACGAAGTCGGTGAAGTTGACCAGCCGGTCGTGGGTGAAGTTCCTGGTGGTCGGCTTGTCGCCGCCGGCGACCACATCGACCGAACCATCCTCCGCGAGCGGGGCGCCGAGTGCGTCGCCCACGACGTCGGTGACCTTGACGCCGGTGACGGCCGCAGGGCCCGTGATCGCCCCCTGGTTGTTGCGATAACCGGCGAACCCGGCGAACGGCGTCAGCGCCTGCAGTTCGGCGAGGCTGTAGGAGCGGATCGGCACACCGTGCAGTCTCACGGCGAGGATGCCGGCGTCCCCGGTGGCGGTGAAGGTGACCGGCGAACCGGCGAGGCCGGCGGCGGTCGCCGTGAGCGTGTTCGTGCCGGGCGCGCCGCCGAGCGTCCAGGCGCCCACGGCGGCGATGCCCTTGGCGTCCGTGACCGCGGCGGCGCCCGTCACGGAGCCGCCGCCGGAGGCCACCGCGAAGGTGACGTGGACGCCGGGTACGGGGTTGTCGCCGGCGTCCGTGATCCGCACGCTCGGCGCGACGGGGACGGCCGTGCCGGCCGAGGCCGTCTGGTCGTCACCGGCGTTGAGCGCCATCTGGGTGGCGGGGCCGACGACGTTGAGCTCGTTCACGCCGGCGACGCTGTCGCCGCCCGGTGACATCACGACGGGGTCGACGGTCGCCGCGTCGGCGACGAAGAAGCGCAGGGGGCCCTTGCCCTCGGGCATCACGTTGCCGTCCGGATCGCTGTAGACGAGCACGCTGGCGAGCCGACCCGCGAGATTCGCGAGCGGCACCTCGGTCTCGGTCGCCGGGTCGTACATGACGAAGCCCGCGAAGTTGACGATCCGGTCGTAGGTGAACGTCTTGGTGTACGGCGGAAGCTCGTGCGCGTCGGTCACCTCGACCGCCTGCCCGGCGCCGAGCGGCGCGCCGAGCGCGTCGGCGACGACGTCGGTGACCCGCACGCCGACGACCTCGTCCGGCCCCGTGATCTTGCCGCTGCTGCTGCGATAACCGGCGGACCCCTCGAACGGCGGCAGGGCCTGCAGCTCGGCGAGGCTGTAGCAGCGGACCGGAGCGCCGCGCTCCTTCACGGCGAGGATGCCGGCGTCGCCGGTGGCCGTGAAGGTGACCGGCGCGAGGCGGGCGACCTTCGCCGTCAGCGTGTTCACGCCGGCGGCGCCGCCCAGTGTCCAGGAACCCACGGTGGCGACGCCCTTGGCGTTCGTGACCGCCGTGGCGCCCGTCACCGAACCGCCACCCGAGGCCACCGCGAAGGTGACCTTCACCCCGGGGATGCCGCGCTTCTTGGCGTCCCTGACCACGACGCTCGGCTTGACCGGGACGGAGGTGCCGGCCGAGACCGTCTGTCCGTCGCCCGACCTGACCACGATCGCCCTGGCCGGGCCCAGATACGTGAACCTGTCGGCCCGGACCGCACGGCTCGTGCCCCTCGTGGTGACGACGCGGACGTGCACCGTGCCCTTGCCCGCGGGGGCCACCACCGTGAGCCTGGTGGCCGACTTCACCTTGAGCTTCTTGCCGGCTTTGGCGCCGAACCTGACCGACTTGACGACCTTCTTGCCGCCGAGCTTGAAGTTCTTGCCGGTGACGGTGACGACCGCGCCGCCCGCGGTCGACCACTTCTTGGGGGTGACCGACTTGACGACGGGCTTCTTGCCGGCGGCGGACGCCGCGGTGGGCAGGGCCATGCCGGCGATGAGCGCGAGCATCAAGGCCACCACGGCGAGGGACAACGCCAGGGTCGACCGTTTGTTCATGGCAGGTCTCCTCCTCTCGGGTCTGTTCCCCGCTGCTCCGAGACGAGAAGAGAGGCCCGGACAGGCCGGTGGGGAGAGGAGAGACGCCCGGTACGGCCTTCTCCTTTCCGCACTGGGAGACACGGCGGTTTCCCGCTGTACCCTGCCGGCATCCGGCTCCGTAGGCGATGCCCTTAGGAGGCCGGCGCTCGGAGAAGCGCCGCCATTCTAAGGAGTCCCTTAGCGTGCGGCAAGCACGCCGGCGATGAACCGGGGCCGGGGATGTGGACGGTCTGTCCCGTCCACATCCCCGGCCCGCGAGGCTCCGTCGCCCGGTCCGGCGCGCGCCGCGACCGGCTACTTGTCGATCATCACCTCGGTGGCCTTGATCACGACCTTGACCTGGTCGCCCGCGGCGAGGCCGAGACTCTCGACGGAATGCCGGGTGACCGCCGCGGCCACCTCGTGCCCGGCGACGTCCACCACGACCTCCGCCATCACCGAACCGAGGACCACGCTCTTGACGGTGCCGGGGAGTTGATTGCGCGCGCTCAGCGTCATGACTGCCTCCTGGTCCGGCCGTCGCCCGCCCTTGCGGCGACGTGCTCATCCGTCCGGTACCCGGCCCCCTGCGCTAAGGAACACCGTAGGAGAAGGACGCGGCGCCGCCTCGCCACGAAAGAGGGGCGGCGAGCCCGAAGGCCCGCCGCCCCAAACTGTGGTGCGGCGCGCAGAGGGCCGCCCCGCGGCGCCTCTAGCGCGCCGCACCTCGTAAGTCAGTCACTGTCGCGGGCCTCCTTTCCTCGTGGCTCCCGGCCGGCCATGCCGCGTGCCGCAGCGGCCACGCGGCCCCCGGCCGCCTGCCCGTCCGAGCCCAAGCGGGCCGTGCTCTGCGGCGAGCCCTGCCGGCTCGCCGGCCCTCACGGCCCGAGCGGCTCGCGCAGGCAGGCGTCGGTCGGCGTACCGCCGGTCTGCCAGTCCATCTCGCGGAAGGCGACCATCTTCAGCTCCGTCATCTCCCGCAGGGCGTATTTTACCCCCTCCCGGCCGATACCGGAGCCCTTGATACCGCCGTACGGCATGTGGTCCACGCGGAACGTCGGCACCTCGTTGATCATCACGCCGCCGACCTCGAGCCGCCGGGCGGCGTACATCGCCTTGTTGAGGTCGTTGGTGAACACGCCGGCCTGCAGGCCCATCTCGCTGTCGTTGCTGATCTCGATCGCCTCGCAGAGGTCGCGCGCCCTGAGGATGCTGAGCACCGGGCCGAACACCTCCCGGGCGCAGACCTTCATGTCGCGGGTCACGTCGGTGAGGACGGTGGGCCGCAGCCGGCCGTCGGCGTCCACGCCGCCGGTGGCGAGCGTGGCGCCCTGGTCCACCGCCTCCTCGATCCAGCCCTTGACCCGTTCGGTCTCCCCCTCGTTGATGAGCGACGCCACGTCGGTGGTCTCGTCGAGGGGATCGCCGACCTTCAACGCCGCGACCGCGGGGACCAGCCTCTCCATGAACGCGTCGTAGACCGCCTGGTGCACCACCACGCGCTGCACCGAGATGCAGATCTGGCCCGAGTTGGCGAAGCCGCCGGCGACCACGCGCTGCACGGCGAGGTCCAGGTTGGCGTCCTCGTCGACGATGGTGGCCGAGTTGTTGCCCAGCTCCAGGGTGACCATCTTCATGCCGGCGTCGGAGGCGATCTGCCGACCCACCGGCGGGCTGCCGGTGAAGCTGACCATGTCGGTACGCTCGTCGGTCACCAGCTTGGCCCCGATCGTGCGGCCGGGGCCCACGACCACCTGGAGCGTGCCGTCGGGCAGGCCGGCCTCGGCCAGCAGCTCGGCCAGCCGCAGGGCGGTCAGCGGGGTGTTGGAGGCCGGCTTGAGCACCACGGCGTTGCCGCCGGCCAGCGCCGGCGCCACCTTGTGCGCCACGAGGTTGAGCGGGAAGTTGAACGGTGAGATGGCGGCGACCACGCCGCGCGGCTCGCGGATGGTCCACCCGAAGCGGTGCTCACCGCCCGGGTCGGCGTCCATCTCGACGAGGTCGCCGGCCGTCCGCTTGGCCTCCTCGGCCGCCCAGCGGAACGTGCTCGCGCCGCGCCTGGCCTCGACGCGCGCGTCCTTGAGCGGCTTGCCGCCCTCGGCGGCGATGAGGCGGGCGAGCTGCTCGGCGTTCTCCTCGATGAGCCGCGACGTGCCCTCGAGGATCGCGGAGCGTCTCCACGCCGGCGTCCACCGGAAGCCCGCGGCGGCGGTCCGCGCGCGATCGAGGACGCGCTCGAGGTCGTCGGGCGTCGTGGTGGGGATCCGCGCCAGCTCGGCGCCGTCCCAGGGGGCGCGGAGGATCGTCTCCTCCCCGGTCCCGCTCGGCGCAGTGACGACCAGGTCCGGCGCGACGAGCTCGCTCACCCGGATCCCCGCGGCGTGTCTCGCGGTCGTGCTCATGCGGACTCCTCCCTCTCGCACCTGTTCCCGGCGGCCGTCCGCGGCCACGCCGAGGCGTCGCCTGTCCTCGAGTCCTCGCCGCCCACCGGTCACTCTCCTGCCGTGGTCGCCGCGGCACGGCCGCGTCGGCATCGGCCGCGTCTCCTCTCCCGGCCTACATACCCGGACGGGCCGGCCGGCTCACGCGCCGCCTGTGGCGGCGCGCCCTCCGGCCGGCCCGTCGCGCCGCGTGACTCAGGGCTGGCAGTTCTCGCAGTACCGGACCCAGGCCTCGTCCTTCTTCGACTCGCTGCCGCGGAACGGCCGCCGGTCGCTGAGCGGCACCACCTTGCCGCGGCCGGCGCTCCCGCCTTCCTGCTTGCCGCGCGGATAGACGCCCATCGGCTCGCCGGTGAGGTCGATGTTGATCTGCTTGACCTCCGTGTACTCGTCCAGGCCGTAGCTGCCCAGCTCGCGGCCGATGCCGCTCTGCTTGTAGCCGCCCCACGGGGCCTCGCTGTAGGTCGGGTGATAGGTGTTCACCCAGGTGATGCCGGCCCGCAGGGCCTTGATCACCCGCATCGCACGGGTGACGTCCTTGGTCCAGACCGCGCCCGCCAGGCCGTAGATCGTGTCGTTGGCGAGCCGGATGGCCTCCTCCTCGCTGTCGAAGGGGATCACCACGAGCACCGGACCGAAGATCTCCTCCTGGGCGATCCGCATCGAGTTGTCGACGTTCACGAAGATGGTGGGCTCGTAGTAGTAGCCCGCACCCTCGAGGCGATGCCCGCCGGTGGCCAGCGTGGCGCCCTCCTCGAGGCCGATGCGCACGTAGCTCTCGACCTTGTCGAGCTGGTCCTTGCTGACCAGCGGACCCATCTCGCTCTCGGCGTCGAGCGGGTCGCCCACCTTGATCGCCATGGCGCGACTCACCAGCTCGCCGACGAAACGGTCGTGGATCGAGCGCTCCACCAGGAGTCGCGAGCCGGCCGAGCAGACCTCGCCGCTGCCGGCGAAGATGCCGATCAGCGCGCCGTCGACGGCCGCCTCGAAGTCGGCGTCGGCGAACACGATGTTGGGGCTCTTCCCGCCAAGCTCCAGGCCGATCTTCTTCACGTTCTCGGCGGCGCGGCGCATGATGTGCTTGCCCACCTCGACGGAGCCGGTGAAGGCGACCATGTCGACGTCCTTGTGGCCGGCCAGATGGTCGCCGACCTCTCCGCCGGGCCCGGTCACCACTTGGAACACGCCCTTCGGCAGCCCGGCCTCCTCGAAGATCCGCGCCAGCTCGAGGGTCGTGAGCGGACTCACCGAGGCCGGCTTGAGGATCATGACGTTGCCGGCGGCCAGGGAGGGAGCCGCCTTCCACGCCGCCATCAGCATCGGGTAGTTCCACGGCGTGATGCCCACGGTGACGCCGACGGGCTCACGGACCACCATGCTCATGGTCTCGCCCGGCACCTCGAGAGTCTCGCCGTGCTGGTCCTGGACCATGCCGGCGTAGAGCTCGAACGTGTGCGCCGCATCCTGCATGTCGAGGCTGGATTCCTCGAGCAGCTTGCCCATCTGCAGGCTCTCGAGGCGGGCGAGCTCGTCGGCGCGCTCGCGGAGCAGGGCCGCCGCCTTCTTCAGTACGTCGGCGCGCTCCACCGCCTTCATCTTCGGCCACGGTCCGGTGTCGAACGCCTCCCGGGCCGCCCGGACCGCCTCCTCGGCGTCGGCCACTCCCGCCTTCGGTACGCTCGCGATCACCTCTTCGGAGGCCGGGTCGCCGACCTGGTAGGTCTCGCCGCTGGCCGCGTCCGTCCAGCGGCCGTCGATGTACATCTGATAACGCTTCGTCTCTGTCCCGGGCAGCACGGTCGCCATGGTTCTCACCTCACCGGCGGCCGGCCGGTGCCGGCCGCAACGATCGCAGGAAGGCGAGGCGCGCCCGCTCGTCACAGGGCCGGCAGCCTCGCGTCAAGCTCATACTCAGGAAGTTCCCACCATCCGGATAGGAGTAACCCGACGGCGCGAGGAGGGCGCCTGTGCGGCGCGGACGAGGGCGCCTCAGGGGCGGCCGCTCAGAAGCACCCGAGCTGGCACTGCATCACCTTGATGCCCAGGTCGTCGCAGGCGCGGCCGACGTCGGCGAGCGGGACGCCGAGCTCGCGCGCGAGAGCGAAGGCGTCCGCGCAGGCGATGAGCTTGTCCTCGCCGGCGCGCTCCTGCAGGGCCTCGACGAGTGGTGGGGTGTCGCCCGCAGCCATGATCCGAGTGTACCCAGTGCGCGTGTGAGCGGGCAAGCAGTGAGCCTGAGAGCGCAGAGGTGTGGTGGTCGGCAGGTGTCGCGCACGCGACTGGCGCCACGAGTGGCGTCACCGGTGGCGTCATCGGTGGGGCCATCGGTAGCGTCACGGATGGCATCACCGGTGGCATCACCGGTGGCGTCAGCGGTGGCGTCATGGGCGGCGTCATGGGTGGGCCATCGCCGCCGACGCACTTATGACAGGGGGCCCCGTGACGCCGTGGGTGGCTGCACGGATGGCGTCACCCGCGCGGCCTGCCCTCCTGTGGCCCGGCCAGCTTGGCGAAGATGTAGACGGCCACGTAGACGAAGAGGAAGAGCAGGGCGAAGAGGACCGTGAAGCCCAGCAGACGCGGCTGGGAGTGGGGATCGACGACCCGTCCGAGCAGTTCGTCGGCGAGCGGACCCGGACGGCGCACGAGGTCCCAGGTGTTCCAGCGGAGGAACCGGCCGAGATAGGTGCCGATGCTGCCGAGCCCGGCGGCGGCCACCACGAACACCCACCCCGCCGCCGTCCCGGAGGCGCGCGTGACGAGGTCCTGCATCAGGTAGAGCGAGACCACCCCCAGCATCAGCCCGGTCCAGGCGAACCAGAAGAGCATGAGGACGTCGTACCAGCCGGGGACCACGTCGCCCATGCTGCCGAGGTGCAGGAAGTCGGTGAGGATGTAGGGCGCGTTGGGGAAGAAGGCGAGCCACACCAGCGCGGCCACGACCGTGAAGACGTAGGCCACGGCGCGGCGGGCGGCGGCGAGACTGTAGGCGAGGGCCGCGAAGACGAACGGCACCCACGCGAGTGCGAGGTTCCAGAGCAGGAACCAGTAGTGGTACGTGTGCGAGTACCAGGTGCGGGCGGCGATGAGCGCGACACAGGCGAACGACGCCGCCGCCAGCAGGCCGACGATGGCGTAGGCGAACCGGTGGCGCAGCGGCGTCGGGGGCGCGGCGCTCATCCGCCCCCCAGGGGGGGGAACAGGGCGACCTCGTCCCCCGGGCCGAGCGGGCGGTCGAGTCCCGCGTGCACCCCGTTGACGAGGACGAGGCCGACGGCGCCGGCAGCGAGGCCGAGGGACTCGATGACGGCTCCGACCGTGGGCGCCTCGCGCGGATCGTACTCACGCGAGGCGCGACGCTCGCGGGTGCGCTCTTCGAGACCCGCGAACAGAGTGACGCTGAACCTGCCGGCCACATCGCTCACGCCCTCGAAGATACCACTCATCCCGCCCGGCCACCCTGCCGATACCGAGGGCGAGCACCGACCCCCGTCGGCGCGAGAGCATATGGACAGGACCGACACCGACACCTCGACCGCCGCACCCCGTGGGGAGAGCCGGCCCGCCCCCGAGGCCACGACGTCCGCAGACGTCGCCGACGACCCGGGCGGGCGCGACGTGGGACTGTGCGCCGTCCAGACGGCGCTCCTCCAGGAGATCGACGCGTCGATCGTCGGGCTCGAGCGTACCCGGCTGGGCGAGGGCACACTCGAGCACCTCGAGATCCTCCGCAGCCTCCTCACGGCGCAGGTGACCGCCTACTTCGAGCACTTCCTCGCCCGCCGCGCACGGCTCGTCTCGCACACCTCGATCATGTACGCCGGCGAGGTCGGAGCGCCCGGCGTCATCTCCACCACGTTCCGCGGACTCCTGGACGGCGGCACGCTCAACGGCGGTCAGGCCGCCAAGCTGGCCCAACTGCTCGCCGATCGGCGGACGCTGATCGTGTTCGGCGACCGCGCCACCGGGAAGTCGACCCTGCTCAACTCGCTCTTCGACCTCATCCCCGTGGACGAGCGGCTCATCGCCCTGCAGCGCGGCCCCGGGCTCCCCGCCCTCAAGGAGCGGGCCTTCTGTCTGCGGCTGAACGTCGACGACGAGACGGATGTGCCGGCTCTCTTCGCCAAGGCGCGACGCATGGCGCCAGGACGCGTCGTCGTCAGCGAGATGCACCCCCCGGAGGTCCGTGAGTTCTTCGCCATGCTCGCCGAGGACCCGGCCGTCGGGGGCCTCGCCACACTGCAGGCGGAGAGCGTCCGGGGAGCCGTCGACACCATCGCCGCCGCCATGGACGGCGACGCGGCGAAGACCCGGTCGGCGGTGGCCGCCGTACGGCCGGTGTTCGTCCACATGCGGTCCGACGAGGGCGGCTCGCCGCGCCTCGCCGCCCTGTGGGGCGTCAAGGGCATCGAGGACGGCGAGCTGGTGCTGGGCGAGGTCCAGACGGGCGCACCTGCGGCCAGCCGGCTGGTCGCCGAGGCCTGACCGGACCGCGCGGCTGCAGGGCAAGACCGGCGCCCTTCGGTTGCCGCCGAGGGACCGGGGCTGGTATGGTGCTCCCCTCACGCGCCGGTATGGCGCCTGTTCACCCCTGCTCCAGCATCAGGGCTGGGGCCGCACAGACCAGAGGAGGTGATCGGGATAAACAGGTATGAGCTCATGCTCATCGTGAACCCGAACGCGGACGAGGCTCGCCAGACTGAGATCGTGGACCGTCTCCGCACCGACGTCGAGAAGAGCAAGGGCGCCGTCGTCGGCATCGATGAGTGGGGCAAGCGCAAGCTCGCCTACGAGATCGACAAGGAATCCGAGGGCGTCTACACGGTCATCACGTTCACGGCCGAGCCGAAGACCCTCGCCGAGGTCGAGCGCGTCTTGAGCATCACCGACGAGGTGCTGCGTTTCAAGACCAAGCGGCTCAAGTCCTGACGCGACGACCGGAGGAAGGGAGTCCACCGTGGCCGGATCCGTCAACAGCGTCGTCATCGTCGGCAACCTCACCCGCGATCCCGAGTTGCGGGCGACGCCGAGCGGCACCAGCGTGTGCAGCCTGCGCGTCGCCGTCAACGACCGGGTCAAGGACCCCGTCACCGGTGAGTGGGGCGACAAGGCCAACTACTTCGACGTCGATGTGTTCGGTGGCCAGGGCGAGCGCTGCGCGCAATGGCTCTCCCGTGGACGCCAGGTCGCCGTCAGCGGCCGACTCCGCTGGCGCGAGTGGGAGACGCAGGACGGCCAGAAGCGCCAAGCCGTGTCCATCGTGGCCGACAACGTGCAGTTCATCGGCCCCCGTGACGGCGGTGATTTCGCCGCCGGCCAGCGCAACGCTCGTCAGGGCGGTCACGACACGCCACCCGGCAACATGGGCGGCACCCCTCCCGGCGACTTCGACGAACCTGACGACGACATCCCGTTCTGAGCACGACGAGCCCGCACCCCGGGTGCGGTGAGGAGAGAGACCACACATGCCGAGTTCCAAGCCGAAGCCGCGGCGCGACAAGAAGGGCAAGGCCGGAGGATACGGCCAGCCCCGGCGCCGCTACTGCTATTTCTGCAAGGAGAAGATCGAAGAGGTCGACTACAAGAACTACACGACCCTTCGCCGCTTCATGTCCGACAAGGGCAAGATCCGGTCGCGTCGCATCACCGGCACCTGCCGGCGCCACCAGAACCAGCTGGGCGCCGCCATCAAGCAGGCGCGCGAGATGGCGCTGCTGCCCTACGTCAACCGCTGAGGGAGGAGGCCACATGGAGGTCATCCTGCTCCAGGACGTCGAGCACCTCGGCGAGAAGGGCCAGCTGGCGAACGTGGCCCGCGGGTACGCCCGCAACTACCTCATCCCGCGCAGACTGGCCGAGGTGGCCACGCCGGGCAGGGTCGTCGAGTTCCACCGCCGTGAAGAAGAGCGCAAGGCGCGCGAGGCCCGCCGGGCCGTGCAGGCGGAGGAGTACACGGCCATGCTCAACCGCACCGTCATCACGGTGACCGCCAAGGCCGGCGAGGGCGACCGGCTGTTCGGCAGCGTCACGGCCGCCGACGTGGCCGACGCCATCAAGGACGCCCGCGGCATCACCGTCGACAAGCGCAAGGTCCTGCTCGAGGAGCCGATCAAGGAGCTCGGCACCTTCCAGGTCGACGTGGAGGTCGCCGAGGGTTTCGTCGCCAGCGTGAAGACGATCGTCGTGCCCGCCTGACCCGACCCGGGAGGCGCGCGACGCCCGCGAAGAGCCCCGGGGAGGCGCTCCACGCGCCTCCCCGGGGCTCTTCGACGTCGGTGGCCGGGCGCCGCGACCCGCCGCACGCCGCGCCCACAGCTCAGCCGTGTACGCCGACGGGGACCACTCGCGAGCCGAACAGGCCCCAGACCAGCAGGCCGTCGAGCAGCAGCGGCAGCACCGCCCAGGGCGAGAACCACACCACCTGGAGCGCCACCGACGCTGCCGCCCCTGAGAGCACGAGAGCGGCGAGCCACTGCGCAGGGACGACCCAGTGGAGCACGGCCCCGGCGGCGAGCAGGAAGAGGGTCGCACTGGCGATGCCGAGCAGTGGCGTGAGTGTCCCGAGAACGCCCCCGGCGGGCAGCAGCGTGTGCGTGTCCAGCCCGAACGGCCAGAGCAGCCGTCCGCCGACCCACCACGGCGGAGGGGCCTGCCCAGCCGCTGCCGGTACCAGGGCGGTCAGATTGATGTGCGCCGCGAACAGCAGCGACACGACGACGATCCAGCGCATCACGACTCCCTTCTTGTGGAAACCCGATGTCCTGTGAGTTTCCACAGTGCCTGATGAGACCCGCCCGTGAGCGGGCTCCCGTATCCGCTCAGCGGACGAACCTGATGAGACGCTCGAGCAGCTCCTCGTCGCGATCGTAGCTCCGGTCGTCGCGCACGATGAGGAGGTAGTCGACCATCATCGCCGTCAGCATGCGCTCGACCAGCCCTGCGTCGCCGCGGGAGAACTCGCCGGAGTCCATGCCCTCCTGCACGAGATCCCGGATGAGGTCTCCGGTGGCCTTGCGGAACGCGTCGGCGGCGACCTCGTACTGCGCCAGCCACTCCGTGCGCCCGGTCTGCTCCACGTGGCGTCGTCCACTGTCGAGAACGAGACGCAGCACGGTCTCGAGCCGGGCGACACAGGTGGGCGCCGTGGCCACTGCGGCCGTCAGCCGGGCCTTCTCCCGGGCCGCCTCCTGCTCGACGACGTGGGCGTAGATCTCGCGCTTGCCGGAGAAGTGCACGTAGATGGTCTTCTTCGAGATGCGCAGCGCTTTGGCCACGTCGTCGAGCGTCGTCCCTGTGTAACCGACCTCCTCGACGCGCCGCCTGAAGACCTCCGCGATCCGCTGTCGAATGATGTTCACCACCCACCGCCTTGCTGTGGAAACTCCTTACGCTGCCAGTTTCCCACCTGGAAACCTGTTTGTCAAGCAGTTTCCACAGCGCGGAGCGCGTCCCGGCGGAGAGGGACGGCGTCGGTGACGCGGCCGGCGCGGTGCGCCGTCGGGGCGGGATCGTCCCGCACCGTCACCCTCTGCTTGAGGGTGTGGCCGTCGAGGCCGGTCAGGTCGTCCCCGCCCGTGGAACCCGTCCCCGTCAGCGAGTAGACTGCGGGTCGCACGTCACCGCCCGCACGAGGACGCCATGGCCGTCGAACGCCTGCAACCCCCCGCCAGCCCGCACCTGCCGCCGCACGACCTCGAGGCGGAGCAGTCGGTGCTGGGGGCGATGCTGGTCAACCCCAACGCGATCACGGCGGTCGCCGAGCTGCTCACCGCCGACGACTTCTACCGCGACACGCACCGCCTCGTCTACGGCGGCATCCTCACGCTGTTCGAGCGCGGCGAGGAGGTCGACGTCATCACGCTGAGCGCCCAGCTCGAGCGGGCAGGGTCGCTCGAACGCGCCGGCGGGCGCGAGTTCGTCCACGCGCTCGCCGAGTTCGTGCCCGCGGCGGCCAACGCCCCGTATTACGCCGGCATCGTGCGCGAACAGAGCGTGCTGCGCTCGCTCATCCGCGTGGGCAACGAGATCGCCGAGCTCGGCTACCAGCACCCGGGCGAGACGCGCGACCTCCTCGACCGCTGTGAGCAGAAGGTCTTCGCCATCCAGCAGCAGCGCAGCGTCGGCGAATTCGAGCACATCAGGGAGGTCCTCGTCCGCAACTTCGAGCACCTGGCGGCGCTCGACAGCGACCGCGGGGTCACCGGCGTCGCCAGCGGCTTCGAGGCCATCGACAGGCTCACCGGCGGCTTCCAGCGCGCCAATCTCATCGTGCTGGCCGCGCGCCCCGGGGTCGGCAAGACGAGCCTGGCGCTCAACATGGCGCAGCACATCGCGACCGAGGGGCGCCGCCCCGACGGCAGCCGGCACGCGGTCGCCGTCTTCAGCCTCGAGATGAGCGCCGAGGAGCTGGGCGAACGCCTCATGTGCTCCTCGGCGCGCGTCAGCTCGCACAAGCTGCGCACCGGCAACCTCTCTCCGGACGACCACGCCAAGCTGGTCCAGGCGGCCGGCGTGCTCGAGAAAGCCGACATCTTCATCGACGACACCGCCGGCCTCAACATGTTCGAGCTCCGCGCCAAGGCGCGCCGCCTCCAGGCCAAGACGCCGCTCAGCCTGGTGATCGTCGACTACCTCCAGCTCATGACCGGCGACGGGCGGGCAGACAACCGCCAGCAGGAGGTCAGCAACATCTCCCGCGCCATGAAGCAGCTCGCCCGTGAGCTCTCCGTGCCCGTCATCGCCGTCAGCCAGCTCAACCGCGCGCCCGAGGCGCGCGCCGACCGCGAGCCCCAGCTGGCCGACCTCCGCGAGTCGGGCGCCATCGAGCAGGACGCCGACATGGTCATGTTCATCTACGAAGACCCCAGCGACCCGGCGTCGAAGGGCGTGGTCAAGCTCAAGATCGCCAAACACCGCAACGGCCCCACCGGGCTCGTGCGCCTCGGCTTCGTGCGCGACTACACGCAGTTCCGCACGCTGCGCCAGACCGAGGACTACGGGTACGGCGACGAGTAGCGTCGCGGGATCAGGCGCCCGGCGCGCCGCGGCGGCGACGGGAGTACACTGAGCCACATGACCATGCCGGCCGCCGCCCTCCACGTCACACACCTTCACACCGACGCCGTCGACCCGGTCACGCTCGTCCGGGAACTCGGGCTCGAGGGCGCGGCGCCCGTGGTGCTGCTGGACTCGGCCGGCGGCTCGGCCAGACTCGCGCAACGGCATTACCTCGCCTGGGACCCCGTCTTGCGCCTGCGGGCGCGGGCCGGCGTCGTCGAGGCGACCGTCGGCCCCGGCGTGACCCGCGAGGGGGGCACGCCGGCGCGCACCCTCGCCCGCCAGGCCGCCGATCTGCGTCGGCTCGCACCGTTCGAGGCGCTGCGTCAGGCCGCGCGGTGGGCGGAGCATCCCCGCCCCTCCGCCGGATCCGGTGCCACGGAGGCCGGTCGCGGAGAAGGGGCGCACGCGGCGCGGGACGACGACCTCCCTGAGGCCGAGGCGCTGTTCGGGCTCATCAGCTACGACGCCGTGCGCTATCTCGAGCGCCTGCCCGACACGGTGTGCGACGACCTCGGCATCCCCGACATCGACGTCTTCCTCCCCGGCCGCCTGCTGCGCTACGACCTGGCGAGCGGCGAGGCCGTGCTGGTCGACCGCCTCGCCGCGGACGCCGGCGCGGCGGCGGCGCAGGCGGGGCGCGTCGAGGCGGCCCTGCGGGCTGCGCGCCGTCCCTCCGCCGCCGTGCTCCACGGCAACGACCTGCCGGTCTTCCGCAGCAACTTCACGCAGGCCGAATACGAGGAGGTCGTGCGCCGCACGCGCGAGTACGTCCACGCCGGCGACGTGTTCCAGGCCAACCTCAGCCAGCGGCTCGACCTGTGCTACTCCCTGCCCAGCCTGCACCTGTACGACACGCTGCGCACCGTCAACCCGAGCCCCTTCGCCGGCTACCTCAACCTGGGGGAGTACGAGCTGATCAGCTCATCGCCGGAGCGTCTCGTCCGGCTGGGGGCGGGAGGCTGGGCCGAGACGCGTCCCATCGGGGGGACGCGCCCGCGCGGCTCACTCGCCGAGAAGGACCTCACCGAGGAGCTCAACCTCGACCCCAAGGACCGCGCCGAGCACATCATGCTCGTCGACCTCGAGCGCAACGACCTCGGGCGGGTCTGCGAGTACGGCACGGTGCGGGTCGACGAGCTCATGGTCAACGAGTTCTACAGTCACGTGATCCACATCGTCAGCAACATCCGCGGCCGCCTGCATCCCTCGCGCGACGCGGTGGACCTGATCAGGGCGATGTTCCCCGGCGGGACGATCACCGGGTGCCCCAAGGTGCGCTGCATGGAGATCGTCGACGAGCTGGAGACCGTGCGCCGCGGTCCGTACACCGGGTCCTTCGGATGGGTCGCCACGCGGCGGCTCGACCTCAACATCGTCATCCGCACACTGGTGCGCAAGGGCGACCGGCTGTTCCTGCAGGCGGGCGGCGGCATCGTCGCCGACTCGGTGCCGGTGAACGAATATCGCGAGACGCTGCACAAGGCGGCCGGCATGCTGCGCGCGGTGAGCGCCAGCATCGCCGAGCGCGCGGGGTGAGAGACGCGATAGACTACGCGCCGTGCCACAGCTGATCATCAACGACGTGCTCATGGACGAGACCGAGGCGACCCTGCCGGCCACCGACCGCGCCCTCACCCACGGCCTCGGCCTTTACGAGACCATCAAGCTCATCGACGGCGTGCCGGCGTTCTTCGAGGAGCACATCCTCCGTCTCGAGCGCGGCATCGCCGCACTGGGACTGGACAACGAGATCGACAAACCCAAGCTGGCAGGGCAGATCCTCCGGCTGAGCGAGGCCAACGGCGGCACCGACAACTCCTGCCGGCTGCTGGTCACCGCCGGGCCGCCCGGCGGGACGCCGAACCTGCTGGTGCAGACCGACCGCCGCGACTTCCCCGCCAGGCCGCTGCGCGTCATCTCGTACCGCGGCGTGCGCGTCAGCGCCCAGTACAAGGCCATGACCGTGATGCAGTCCTACTTCGCGCAGCGCGCCGCCCGCGCCGCCGGGGTGGACGACGCCCTGCTCGTGGACGACGAGAGCCGCATCTTCGAGGGCTCCACTTCCAACGTGTTCGTGCTGCGTGCCGGCGTCCTGGTCACGCCCCCCGCCGAGGGGGACATCCTGCCCGGCGTGATCCGCGCCAAGATCGACGAGCTCGCCGGAGCCGCGGGGATCCCGGTGGTGGACGCCTGGACGCGGGTCGTCGACCTCCACCCCGAGGACGGCCTGCTGCTCACGAGCAGTGTGCGGGGGACCGTGGCCGTGGAGCAGGTCGACGACGTGCGGTTGTCCGTCCCCGAGCGCGAGCTCGCCCGGCTGAGGGCCCTGATCGACGAGGCGGAGGCGGCCAGCGCGGCCGCCTTCAGTGCCACCTACCGGGCGTAGGCTCCGACACGCCGGCCGGCAGGTGGCCGGCGGCTCCGCCGGCGGTTCAGCGCCGGCGCCCCTCCAGGAACCAGCTCGTGTGATGGTGCGGCGACCGCCCCGGGCGTGGCTCCTCGTAGGAGCGCTCCTCCAGGTCCAGGATCTCGAAGCCGGCGAAATCGCGCGTGAGCTCCTCGGCGGTGCAGAAGTGCAGGTACACCCCGCTGACCCAGCTGCGCTCCTCACCGGAGACGGGATCGCCCTTCGCGTAATGCTCCGGGTCGCGCGGCGACAACGTGCTGAGGAAGAGCAGCCCGCCGGGGCGGGTCACGGCCGAGAGCGTGGCCGCGAACTCGCGCCGACCGATCGGTCCCAGAAGATGGTAGACGTTGCAGGCGAAGACGACGTCGAAGGCGCCGGCGTTGTCCGGATCGGCCGCGAACGACGCCATGTCCGTGGCCCGGTACTCGGCGTCGAGGCCGGCCTTGCCCGAGCGGCGCACGGCCCGCGAGTGCTCCGTGCGCGCGGCCTCCACGGCGGCCGGCGAGCCGTCGATGCCGAGGACGCGACAGCCGAGCTCGGCGGCGAGGTAGCGCGTGTCGCGTCCGTACCCGCACCCGACGTCGAGCAGTCTCAGGTCCGGCCGCGCGTAAGGTCGCAGACGGGCGACCGTCAGCTGCGCCAGCGGACTGGGCGAGTCGCCCCAGACCTTCTCGTGCGCGGCGTACCTCCGGTCCCAGTGCAAGGAGGCCTGGGGGATGGACGCGGCGGGAGGCGCTCCGCCTCGCCCGCCGGGATCCCGTCGTCCGCTCACGGTCGCGTCAACCGACGCCACGCCTCCAGGTATTTCTCGGAGGTCCTGGCCACGACCTCCGGAGGCAACTCCGGTCCCGGCGCCGTCTTGTCCCAGTCGAGCGTCTCCAAGTAGTCGCGCACGTACTGCTTGTCGTAGCTCGGCTGGCTGCTGCCCGGCCGATACCCGTCCGCCGGCCAGAAGCGCGACGAGTCCGGCGTCATCGCCTCGTCGATGAGGATCAGCTCACCGTCGAGAAGCCCGAACTCGAACTTGGTGTCGGCGATGATGATGCCGCGCTCGAGCGCATGGGCGGCGCCGAACGCGTACAGCTCGAGAGCCGTGTCGCGCACCCTCTCGGCCAGCTCGCGGCCGATCAGGTCGACCGTCTGGGCGAACGAGATGTTCTCGTCGTGGGCGCCGAGGGCCGCCTTGGTGGACGGCGTGAAGATCGGCTCGGGCAGCCGGCTCGCCTCGACGAGGCCGGCCGGCAGGTCGATCCCGCACACGGCGCCCGTCCTCTCGTAATCCTTGCGCCCGGACCCCGTGAGGTAGCCGCGCACGATCGCCTCCACCGGCAGCGCCTCGGCTCTCTTCACCACCACAGACCGTCCCGCGAGGTGGCCGTGCTCGCCGTCGACGTCGAACGGATCCGGGTCGACCAGGTGGTTCGGGATGATGGGTGCGGTCTGCCCGAACCAGAAGTTGGAGATCTGCGTGAGCACCATGCCCTTCTCGGGGATCGGGGTGGGCAGGACCACGTCGAAAGCGGAGAGCCGATCGGTGACGACGATGAGCAGCCGGTCGGGCGCGTACTCGTACACGTCGCGCACCTTGCCCCGGTTGATGAGCCCCCAGGCGGTCTCGCCCGACTCGTACAGGGTGGTCATGAGGGACGTGCTCCTTTCGCGGCGATGAGGTCGAGCAGGGCCTCGGCGGCGGCGCGTGGCCCGGCCGACTCCTTGCCCGGCAGGCCGAGCTGCGTGCGCAGCTGGCCGACGAACACGCCGGCCCGGAACGCCGCCGCGAAGGTGGATGCGGCGAGCGCCTCGTGCTGCCCGCGGCGCTGGGCCGGGCCGAACGGGTTGGCGAAGTAGCTGTGGGTCACACCGACCGCCGTGGTCGTGCCCTTGCTCATGGCCGCGCCGTCGCGGAACACGGCCAGCGCCGCGGCCTCGTCGCTCAGACGCTCGACGACGGGATGCGTGGCGTCCACGGCCTCATGGTTGTTGGCGTACAACAGGAAGTCCACCGGGTAGCCGTGCAGCACATCGTCGAGGGTGGTGACCGGGAGGACCACACGGGCGTTGACCTTGCTCGGACTCATGATGATCGACCTGTCGAGCTGACCCAGAGCGTACCCCTTCTGCAGATCGTCGAGGCGCACGAAGGCGCCGATCTCGCTGCCGAACCCGAGCAGGCCGTCGCCGGGGTCCACCTCGAGGGTGCCCATATCGTCGGCGATGATGCGCACCTCCCGCAACCGGTCGGCGCCGAACACGCGCAGCGCCTCCAGAGTCTCGCTCTTGCCGGTCGCCGTGTCGCCGATGAGGAGCACCGTGGCGAGGCTGCCGTCACCCAGGACGAGACGGGCGTACGCACCGTGGAACGGCATCGCCCCGCGGTCCATGGCACAGACGTTGTGCAGGGTGAGCGCCATCTTCTTGAGGTAGCCGAAGTAGGCGAAGCGGTCCTCGAGCGGGACCGCCGCCACCAGCAGCCGACTGGGGCGGTCGTCGTGGAAGACGGCCGGCAGCGCACCGAACCGGGCGAGGGCCGCCGGAGGGACGCCGTAGAGGTACACGGCGTCCGGCCCGGCCGCGACCTCCTCGTCGGACGCGACCTCGAACAGGTTGGCGAGGCTCAGCCCGAGCCCCATGAAGCCGCGATGGAAGTAGACGAACACCGTGGTCCGCCCCACCCGCGCCGGATAACAGAGCCAGTCCCGTTGCTCCAGCGTGAGCCCGGCGAGCGGACTCTCGTCCACCTCCACGAACTGCCCGGCGCGGGTGGTGGCCGGCGGGTCGAGCAGCAGCGGGGGATAGAGCAGCAGGTCGCGCACGAAGGGGATGCCGGTGAGCAGGTCGCGATACCGGGCCGGCACCGGCCATCTGTGCCCCACCGCGTACACCCCGACCTCAGCGCCGGCCGCGACCTGGCGCAGCACACGCGGACGGGCGCCGGTGATGTTCTCGGCCACGTCCCGGTACAGCGCCCGCACGAGCCGCGCCAGGCTCTCGACGGCCTCGGTGAACCCGCGCAGCGGACGTCTGTCGCCCGGCGCCGGAGACGAATCCGCCCGCACCACCAGGAACCTGTCCCAGCGGCGCCAGAAGTCGTACAGACCCTCGACGAACTCGTGCAGCGGCCCCCGCCGGACGAGGAGTCCGGGCGGAGCACCGGCGGTGAACGAGACCCGCTCCAGCGGGTTGTTGGCGAGCAGCCGGATCGTCTCCAGAAGGCGCTCCCGCCGGGGGTCCTCGATCTCCCCCCTCCCGGGAGTCACAGGACCGTTGACCGCGCCCCCGACCGACGCCGTCGGGCTCTCCCCCGACGCGCCCATCCCCAGCTCCTCGAGCACGGCCGGGTTCTGCGCCTCCAGACGGTCGATGTAGAGGTGCAGCACCCGGGCGAACGCGGCGCTCTCGACCAGCTCCTGCGTACTGGCGCACACGGAGCCGTCCGAGTACATGACCGCCTGGTGTTCGTCGAGCTCCAACCGCTGAAGGGACATCGGTGGTCTCCGGGAAAGGCTGGATGCCTGGCTCCGCCGCCCGACCCTCCGTCAGGCCCTGGGCTCCTGCACCGAGCCGCAGAAGGCGCACTTGTGGGCGCCGTAGGGTATCTCGCTCAGGCATTCCGGGCAGGTCTTGGTGGTGGGGTCGGCGCCGCGGGCGCGCAGCTCGGCCACCTTGTTCATCGGCATCACGACGACGAAGTAGATCGCGGTCGCGATCAGCAGGAACGAGATCACGGCGTTCAGGAACGATCCGTATTTGATCACTCCCTCGCCGATCTTGAACGAGAGACCGCTGAAGTCGGGCTGGCCGCCGATCGCCGCCACGATCTGCATGAGCACGTCGTCGACGAACGAGGTCACCACCGCCCCGAACGCGGCGCCGATGACGACGGCGACGGCCAGGTCGACGACGTTGCCGCGGAGGATGAAGTCCCGGAAGCCCTTGATCATGACGTACCCCTTCTCAGTCTCGGCGCGGTCGTCTCCACGACGGCGCGTTCACTGTCGATGACGGCCGGTCCCGGCCGGGCGACCGGCGCGGAGAGCGACCCGGGGCCTCCGCGCCGAGGGGCGGGCGGAGGACGCCTCGGCGCCGCCGCCCGCCCCCGCTACTGCCGTCCCGCTCTGCCCTCAGCGGGCCTTGGCCAGGTTCGCGTTGGCGAAGTCCCAGTCGACCAGCTTGTCGAAGAACGTCTGCACGTACACGGGACGCAGATTCTGGTAGTCGAGGTAGTAGGCGTGCTCCCATACGTCGACCACGAGCAGCGGCGTGACGCCGGGCGCCGCCGGCATCTCCGCGTTCGGCGTGCTCACGATCTTGAGCTCGCCGTTGTCGACCACGAGCCAGGCCCAGCCGGAGCCGAACCGGCCCACGGCCGCGGCCTTGAAATCCTCGACGAACTTCTCATGACCGCCCAGCGCCTCGATCTTCTCGGCGATGGCGCCGGTGGGCGCGCCTCCCCCACCCGGCTTCATGGAATGCCAGAAGAAGGTGTGGTTCCACACCTGCGCCGCGTTGTTGAACACCGGCTGCTTGTCCGGCTTGCCGGCCACGGCCGTGATGACCTCCTCGAGGCTCTTCTCCGCGAGGTCGGTACCGGCCACCAGCTTGTTGAGCGTGTCGACGTAGGCCCTGTGATGCTTGCCGTAGTGGAAGCTGACCGTGCGGGCCGAGTACTCAGGCTCCAGCGCGTCTTCCGCGTACGGGAGCGGCGGCAGTTCGAACGCCATCGTTCCTCCTTGTCGTCAGGTCGGGGGTCCCCCGATCGTCTCCGGCCACCACGGCCGGGTGGTCGCTGTCGAGCGGCTGGAGCCTGCGTCAGGCCAGCTCCGGCACGTCCACCTCGATGGCACCGTCACGCACCCGGACGCGGTACGTGTGCAGGTCGTGCACCCTGGTCTTCCATTCGAGGCGCTTCTGCAGCCTGAACCAGCGCCGGACCGGCTCCGGGATGCCCTCCGCCGGGCCCATGTCGTGATCGATCGGCCAGCTCAGGTTCTTTCCGTTGCGGATGTCGAACTGGGCGTCGTGGTGGGGGCAGGTGAGGATCCAGCCCTCCAGGGCGCCTTCGTTCAGCGGTGCGTTCTCGTGGCCGCAGCGACGGCTCACGGCGTAGAACGAGCCGTCGTACTCGCAGATGCAGATCTCGCGCTCGGGCTCGCCGGCGCGCACGTACTTCATTCCGCCGGCGGCGACGTCGCCTGTCTTCGCTACTTCGTGCCACATGGTCAGTCCTCGTCCGGCGGGAACTGGGGCAGGCTGTCCGGGTCGGTCACGTCCAGATGGACGAACAGGCCGCACCAGCAACGTTTCATGGCGTCGAAGTGGGCGCGGTGGAACGGGATGCACGGGCAGACGATCTTCATGTCCTCCTCGCGCACGCCGCTGCGCCCCTGGCACGGGCAGTACGGCGCCCCGAGGTCCTGCTCGAGCTTGACTTCAGCCTCAAGCAGCTCGTCCACCAGCTCTGCGTCCGGCGTGAACTTGTAGCCGAGCGGCGTGACCACGCGCTCGAAGAGGTATCTCAGCGACTCCTTGCGGGGCTCGTTGCTCATCCTCCCCCTCCCCAGCTCCTCAGATGCTGGAGGAACTTGTCGGGGTTGTAGCCGACGACCACCTCGCCGTTGATCACCACGACGGGGAAGCGGCGACCGCCGCTGAGCTCATAGGCCTTGTCGGCGGCGGCGTCCTGCTCGTCGCCAGAGAGCTTGTCCACGTCCACCGCCTCGTACTCGATCTTGCTGTCGTCGAACCATTGCTTGGTCTTGCGGCACCAGGGGCAGGTGCTGAGCGCGTAGACGAAGACCTCGTCGATCATCACTCCTCCCCTACCCGGACGTGGATCTTCCCGTCCTCGACCTTGAGCGGGAACGTCGCGACTGCCAACTCCGGCGCATCGAGGAGCGCCCCGGTGCGCACGTCGAACCGCCAGTCGTGGCACGGACACGTGAGCACATGGCCTTCGAGCTTGCCGCCCTCGAGGGGACAGCCCATGTGCGCGCACTTGTTGGCGATCGCGAACAAGTCGCCGCCGACGCGGACCAGAAGCACGCCCAGCCCCATGGGGAAGACGGCCGCGTAAGCCCCCTCACGTACCTTGGTGTCGTCGATGGTCGGGACCCACACAGGTCCTGTCACGGCTCACCTCTCCACTCCGCCTGCAGACGACGCGACGATGACCCGCGGAGCGGAGCCTGTCTCGCCGGCGCCGGGCCGGAGGGCGGCGGCCGCCACATCACGGGTCGATTGGCAAGACTACCCGCGGAGTCGGGAGGACAAACGACGGCTCGTCGGCGAGGCCCGGTCGGCGAGTCCCGTCACCAGCGTTCGTGGTGTACGCGCTCCTCGTCGTAGCGGTCCGACGGCTCCTTGCGCGCCTGAGGCCAGCCGAACGGGACGATCGCGAACGGCACCACATGCTCGGGGATGGCGAGCAACTCGCGCAGCGCGGCTTCACGCTCGGGCAGAGGATGCACCCCGAGCCACACTGCGCCGAGGCCGAGCAGTTCGGCCTCGATGAGCATGTTCTGCACACACGCGGCGCAGTCCTGGGGCCAGAGGGTCTTCCATTTGGCGTCGCCGGGGTCGCCGAGGACCACCACGGCGACGGGGGCGGAGGGCAGCATCTTGGCGTAAGGGTGCCACTCCGGGATCTGCGCGAGCGTCGCCCGCTCGCGGATCACGATGAACCGCCATGGCTGCTGGTTGCCGGCCGACGGCGCGGCCATGGCGGCCCGCAAGAGACGTTCGACCAGCGCGTCGTCGACCGGCGCGTCGGTGTACCGGCGGATGCTGCGCCGGCTGAGGACGGGATCGCGGCCGGGCAGGGGCGCGTGACTGGAGACGGGCTGGTCCATGCTCACCTCGGAGTCGCGTGGCTCTGCGCCGAGGGTATCACGCGCCGGGGGGCGGGGTGGTCGGTGCACGCCGCCCCGACCCCCGGCGCCCGTCGGTCCGTGCTCCTGAGCGTGACGACCACGTCCGGCCGTGCGCCGGCCGCCGGCGTCTCCCAGGCGCGGGCGTACGTGCCCGTCAGATCCGACTCCCCGGCTCTCACCACCCGTAGCGTGACGACCTGCCTGCCGCCCTTGCCGGCGATCCCCCCGGGGTTGGGGTCCGGCACGTACTCGTCGCCCTCGATGGCGAAGGTGTCGCCGGCGGTGAACGTCCACGCGTAGCCCGTGGTGGCGTTGGCCTCGAGCGTGACGACCACGGTGTCGCCGACCCGCGCCTCGACCACGGCCGCCCTCTCTCCGGGCGGCGGCGTCACCGCGATCGTCCTCGGCGGGGTCTGCCACGGCGCCCCGCCGCCGGCACACCCGGCGAGCAGCGCGACCGCGAGCACGGCCTTCGCCAGCGCCGCCACGCCGATCCGGAGCCCACCACGCGTCGTTGTCCACATGCGGCGTCCCCTCCTTCCCGACCCGGAGCGCCTCACCGGGCCTCATCCATCCTGAGGGACGCGCTGCGTTTGTCAGACGTTCAGGGCACGACTATCATCTGGACAAGGGAACTCCATACCCTTGCAACGATCTTCCCCCCGCCCTACGCCCGTGGACACCGCACGCTCTCATTACGATGTCGTCGTCGTCGGCGCCGGCCCCGCCGGGATCTTCGCCGCACTTGAACTGGTGCGCCGCGACGGCGCCGCGGTGCTGGTCGTGGAACGCGGGCCGGACATCGGCGGGCGCGCCTGTCCCGCCCGACAGACCGGGGTGTGCGCCGGTTGCGAACCCTGCGACATCACCTGCGGCTGGGGCGGCGCCGGGGCCTTCAGCGACGGCAAGCTCACGCTCACGCCCGATGTGGGGGGCTGGCTCGACCAGTTCGTGGGCAGAGAGCGCCTGCGCAGGCTCATCTGCTACGTGGACGACGTCTGGACCGGATACGGCGCGCCGGCGGAGGTCCACGGCGGGGGCAGGGAGTGGGAGAGGATCCGCAAGGAGGCGCTGCTCCACGGCATGACCCTCGTCGAGTCGCCGGTACGTCACATGGGCACCGAGCGTTGTCACGCCATCCTCACGCGGATGCGTGAGGACCTCGAGGGCCACGTCGAGGTGCTGACCGGACGCCGGGTCGAGCGCATCCTGGTGGAGAAGCCCGCCGGAGCGGCCGACCTGCGCGCCGCCGGCGTGCTCCTCGAGGACGGCACGAGAGTGACGGCCGACGCCGTCGTCGCCGCCCCCGGCCGCGAGGGGGCGGCGTGGCTCGTCGACGAGTGCCGCCGCCTGCACATCGGTCTGCGCACCAACCCGGTGGACATCGGGGTGCGCGTCGAGACCTCGGCGGCGGTCATGGAGCCGCTCACGACGGCGCTCTACGAGAGCAAGCTCGTCTACCACACCCCGAGCTTCGACGACCCCGTCCGTACCTTCTGCATGAACCCCTACGGGGCCGTCTCGCTCGAGAACTACGGCGACGTCATCACCGTCAACGGCCACAGCTATGCCGGGTTCAAGACGGACCACACCAACTTCGCGCTGCTGGTCAGCACCGACTTCACGCAGCCGTTCGACGACCCCATCGCCTACGGCAAGAGCATCGCCCGGCTCGCCAACGTCCTCGGCGAGGACATCATCGTGCAGCGCCTCGGCGACCTGCACCGGGGCCAGCGCAGCACCGCGGAGCGCATCAGGCGCGGCACGGTGCACCCGACCCTGGCCGGCGCCACGGCCGGCGATCTCGCGTTCGTGCTTCCGTACCGTCATCTGACCGACATCCTGGAGATGCTGGCCGCCATGGACAAGCTGACCCCCGGCCTCAACAGCCGCGACACGCTCCTCTACGGCGTGGAGGTGAAGTTCTACTCCGCGCGGCCGGAACTGGACGCCGGCCTGCAGACGCCGGTCACCGACCTCTACGCCGTGGGCGACGGCGCCGGCATCACGCGCGGCCTCGTGCAGGCGTCCGTCGCCGGAGTGCTGGCCGCGCGCAGCATCCTCGGGATCGGGGACGTGGACCTGCCGGCCCCGGACGGCGCCGCGGGCGACGGATCGGCCCAGCAGCCGGCCCCCACCGCCGGCGACCCGTCCGTCCCGCCCGCCGCGGGCTGAGCCGCTTCAGCCGCCGGGCTCCCGGCGCCCTTCGAGCGCCAGCCGCACCAGCCTCTCGCACAACCCGGTGGAGGACGCGACGCCGACCTCGATCTCCGTGACATCCGTGGCGTGGAGACGCCGCCGCAGATGTTCGACGACCAGCGGGTTCACGACGACGACCGCGACGCCGAACCGGCCCGCCTCGAGGATCTGCACGGCGTTGACCCAGCCGGACCCGGCGACCAGTTCGAGCGGTCCGATCTGGTCGATCACCAGCAGGTCGGTGGGGCTTGCCAGACAACGTTCCAGCTCGTGACGACCCCAGCGCAGCGCCTCGCCCACGAACGTCCAGGAGAACCGGCCGGCCGCGCCGCTTCCGATGGGCTCGCCCTCGTCCACACCCACGTAATCCGCCAGTCGCCGACGCTCTCCCGTGCGCACGTTGAGCACCGTCTGGACGATCCGCCCCGAGGCGAGCCGCCGGGCCTCGGTGATGAGCCCGCAGACCCGTAGCCCCCTGTGCCGCGCCGTCTCTGCGACGCAGCGGCACACCTCCGTCTTGCCGACGTCCGGAGGGCCGGTGAGGAACACGAGCCGGGGACGCGCGAAGCCGGCGGAGCCGGGCGACGGTCCGGCGCCGCGCAGCGGCCCGGAGGCCGTCGCCCGCCGGCGACCGTCGGCGTCAGCGGGCCGCAACGTCCTGCGCCCCCAACTCGACCATGGCCAGGCTGTCGCCGAACAGCGAGCGCCGCCCGCCCTGCTGCACCGCCACGAGGGCGCCGGCCGGGTCGAGAACGACGGTGCCGGCGAGCAGGTCGACGCCGTGATCGAACCACATGGTGGTGAGCGGCACGCTCGGGCCGACGAGGACGACGTAGGCCTGCCGGCTCAGCTCGAGCAGCCGCGGGAGCGTCTTGTTGGACACGGTGCTGCCGGTGATGCAGACGCAGTCCTGGCGCCCGAGGAGGTACTCGCAGGCCTGGTCCGGCAGGTCGCCGGCCGACGGACGCCGCTCGAGGATCGTGAGTGTGCACTGCTCGCTGAGCGCCTCCAGGTGCGGGAAGCGGCCGACCACGGCGACGTTGCCGCCGGCGAAACGGGTCGCGAGACGCTCGAACAACGCAACCCCGCGCTCGCTCACGAGCGGTCTGCCGAGCAGGCGCTCCACCCTGTCGCGTCGGTTGAACCAGGCGTTGATCGCGCCGAGCGCCAGGCTGGCGTCGAACATGTTCCAGCTCGTGATGTGCTCCGCCAGCCAGCGCATCTCGGCGCCGTGCAGCCGCCCGGGAAGCTCCGACTCGTAGACGCCGTCGTGCAGAGTGAGCGCCAGCCCGGCCTGACCCCCGCTCTCGACCAGGGTCCAGACGAGCCCGGCGACGCATGAGGTGATGCGGTCGCCGGACTCGATGGGCGCGACCAGCTCGCGGTAGATGGGGTGTCCGGCCGGCGCGGCCGCGGCGAGCGGGCGCGGCCGTCGGCTCAGCAGCGGGAGGCTCACGGCGCCGCCTCCCGTGACGGGTCCGCCGGTCCGCCCGCCGGCGACGCCGTGGCGCACCAGTCGCCGAAGGCGGCCGCGAACGCGTCGTGCATCGCCGCGTCCGCCTCGGTCGTGAACCGCTCGAACCGCTGCAGCAGATCGCGACCGGCCGGAGTGAGCGAGGTGCCGCCTCCGGCCGCGCCGCCCACGCGGCGTTCGACCAGGACGAGGCCGAGATGCTCTTCGGTCTCGCGCAGCAGGTGCCAAGCCTTGCTGTACGACATCCGCATCAGCCTCGCGGCGGTCTGCAACGACCCCGTCCCCTCGATGTGACGCAGGAGTCCGTCTGTGCCGGGTCCGAACATGCGGACTCCGTCGGCGTGGAGCCAGATGCGGCGACCCGGCAGGACCGACCCCACACCCGGACCGGTGGGCAGCGAACGCAGGCTTCGGCGATGGACGGCGCGGTGGCCCCCGCGGGCGGGGTGTCCCGACGGCGGCCCGTCCGCGCTCACCGGACCCATGAGGACCTCCCGGGAGAATCGACGACGGCGATATACGCGCAAAACTATAGCGGTTCGCGCCGGGCCGCCGCAATGGTCTGCAACGACGGCAAGGGCAGCAAGACCCGGGGCGACCCCTCAGACGCGGAGCGCCGCCGTCAGCGGTCGTTCAAGCACGGCCTCCACGCGCGCCTGGACGCGGCGCGCCTCCTCGAGGCGGGCGCGGACGCCGGTGAGAGCCCCGGGATCGCCGGTGAAACGCTCCGCGCGCGCCGCGAAACGCGCCTCCAGGCCGACGATCCGGTCGCCCAGTACGAGCTTGTCGGCGAGGAAGACGACCTGCGCCTCGTCGAGGTCGTCGCGCTCGCCGTCGCCGAGCCGCATGTGCCGGAGCACCAGAGGCGCCACCCGTCGGTACCCGAGGCCCTCGAGCAGTCTCGCCCCCACCTCCCAGTGTCGCGGCTCCTCGCGGGCGATGTCGTGCAGCAGCGCGGCGGCCGTCACCAGCGGCACACACAGGCACTGCCCACGCTCGTTGAGCGCCGCCGCGAGCGCGCCCGCGACCGCCGCCACGGCCAGGGAGTGAGCCACGCGATCCGGTGAGGCGCCCGCCTCATCGAGCAGGTCGAGACAGCGCCGCTCGGACGGGAGGTCCTCTCCGGCCGCCAGATCGCGCAGCCGCTCGAGGTCCTCCCGCAGGTCGGCATCGTGAGCCACGCCGGGGTCGTCGACCGCCACCTCGAGCGCCGGCTCCTGCCGCCCGGCGAGGAGCGCGCGCAGACCTCCCGGAGGATCGGCAGCGAGGATCTCCTCGCGCAGCGCGGGCCCGAGCAGCGGCGGATGACCGGGGCGACCCTCGAAGACGGGCACCGTCATCCCGGCGTCGGCGGCCGCCCCGGCCCTCGCCAGCTTCCCGAGCGTCTCCGGACGCACCAGCGGACAGTCCACCGGCAGCAGGAAGAAACGCCTCCCGGCGCCGACGGCGGCCACGCCCGCCTGCACCGAGGTGTACATGCCGCGATCGAAGCGTGGATTGGCCACCGGCCTCGCCCCGAGCAGGCCGGCCGCCGCCGCGACCTCACCGCCGCGGTGGCCGGTCACCACCACCACGTCCTCGACGCCGATCGCGGCGAACGCGGCGACCGCGCGGGCGAGCAGGGTCCGCCCGCCCAGGTCGGCGAGCGGCTTGAATCCGCCCATGCGCGACGAACGGCCGGCCGCCAGGACGATCGCCGACGTCCCGGTCATGCGTCAGGCGGACCTGCCGGCGCGCACCTGGATCATCTCGGCCACGATGCTCACGGCCAGCTCCTCCGGTGTCTCGGCGCCGATGTCGAGTCCGATGGGGGAGTGGACGCGGCTGAGCGCACCCTCGTCGATGCCCTCCTCGCGCAATGCGGCGATCATGCGCGTCCTCTTGCTGCGGCTGGCCATGAGGCCGATGTAGCGCGCCGGCGTGCGCAGGGCCTGCACCAGCACCTCCATGTCGTGTGCATGCCCGCGTGTGACGATGACGATGTACGAGGCGGCGTCAACGTCAAGCCTCTCCAACGCCCCCGTGAACGGGCCGAGCACGACCTCGGCTCCCGGGAAGCGCCGTGGATCGGCGAACTCCTCGCGGTCGTCCAGCACCGTGACGGCGAACCCGGCGGCCAGCGCCGCGGGGGCCAGCGCCCGGGCCACGTGGCCGGCCCCGCAGATGACGGCCGTCGTCACCGCCTCGACCTGTTCGACCGCTGCGAGACGACCGTCGGGAAGCGCCGTGGGGCCATGACGGGCGATCTTGCCGACCAGGGTGCGTAACGTCGCGGGCTCACAGGGCTGGGCACCGACGATGCTGTCGTCGTCGCGCAGGAGACAGATCTCGACCTCTCCTCCCTCCTCGCGCGGCAGCACCGTGAAGAGCCAGGCCCGCCTGCGTGCGGACCTGGTCTGCTCCAGCGCGAGGAGGACCTCCCGCAGCGCGAGGTCGCCGGGCGGGACGTACGTGATGAGCACTTCGGCGGAGCCGCCGCAGACCATCTCCTCGTCGCTGGTCAGGTCCTCGCCGGCGAGACGGAGGTCCACCATGCGGCTGACGCGCGTCCCGAGCACGTCAGCCGCCGCGCGCATCATCGTGAGTTCGAGCAGGCCTCCGCCGATGGTCCCCGCGATGGAGCCGTCACGGCGCACGAGCATCTCCGCGCCGGCGGCACGGGGAGTGGACCCACGTTCGCCGACCAGTCTGACCAGGGCGAAGTCCTCGCCGTCGTCGAGCAGCGCAAGAGCCTCGCTGAGGATCTCCTTCACGTCAACGCCTCCGGGGTGTCGAGCGATTGTACAAGCGTCCGCTTCGCCGTACCGACGCCCTGCGGCCACGGCACAGTACTCACGCGGATGTCGAGACGCAGCCCATGGTCCCTGACGGCGCCGGCCAGCTCCGGGACGGCCTCCAGGGCGGCGCCGACACGACTCCGCACCGAGGTGTCGGCGCCCGGCGCCGACACCTCGACCGTGAGGACGTCGTGGTCCGGCCGACGGGTCAGCCTGGCGCGCACGTCCAGGACCTCGGGCAGCGCGAACAGCGCCTCGTCGAGGACGGACTGGTCGATGACGCCCCCGCCGTGCAGGCGCGCGCGGCCGGAGAGCCGTGCGCGCACCCGCTCGAGCCGTCGCAGCGCGGTCCCGCAGGGGCACGCCTCGACCAGGAATCGCCCGCGGTCGCCGGTCCTGTAGCGGATCAGCGGCATGGCCTGGCGCGTGAGCGTCGTGAACACCACCTCGCCGTACGAGCCATCCGGGAGCGGAGCACCGGAGTCCGGGTCGACGATCTCGAACAGCAGGTCCGCCTCGCGCAGATGGTAGCCGTCCAGGGCCTCGCACTCGACGCCGCCGCCGAGGCCCATCTCGGTGCTGCCGTAGTGGTCGAACACCCGACAACTCCACGTCGACCCGACGGCGGCCGCCAGGCTGTGTGGAGCCTGGTCCGTACTGAGCAGCACGCTCTCGAGACAGACCGGCGCGCCGGACGCGGCGTCGCGGCGCGCCAGCCCGAGGACCTGGACCGGGATGCCGACGACGCAGTGGAAACCGCCTTCGTGCAGCACCCGGAGCGCCCGCTCCGGGTCGACGACGGGTCCGTGCACCACGCCCTCCACATCCATGCGGGCCAGTCCGCGACGCAGCAGGTCGCCGACGCTGCCGGGTCGCTCGCCGGGCAACAGGATCAGCACCCTGCGGCCGGGATCGATGAGCACCGACATGCCGTGGTGGAAGAAATCGACCGTCAACTCCTGGTCGTCGGCGGTGAAGTGGATACGCTTCGGCGTGCCGGTCGTCCCCGAGGTCGGCAACGTGACGATCCTCTCCACCTCCGCCGGAGAGACGCACAGCATGCGCGGGCCGTGGGCGCGGACGTCGTCGGCCGACGTCAGGGGGAGCCGCGCCACGTCGGCCGGCGACCTCAGCTCCGCCGCCTCCACGCCGGACAACCGCTCGCGGTAAAAGGGGCTCAGACGGCGGGCGCGGCTCACGGTCGCGCGCAGGGCCTCCAGCTGGCGCTGGGGCAGTGCGGACACCTCCGCCACACCCGCCCGTGCGAGCACCCACCTCTCCAGGGCCGTGCGGCGCGGTGACGCGACCGTCTCGGCCGCGCCCGGCCCGCCTGACGGCATCATCACGCCGTCTCCGCGCCGGCCTGTATCACTCCGCGCGGGCGCGACCGGCCGGGCCGCGCCGCCGGCCACAGCGGGCAGTCCTCGCGGATGCACTCCGCGTTGGCCCGCCACTGCCGGCAGGTCAGGTCCGCATCCGCCTCCAGCGTGAGGCCGGCCGAGCCGGGGAGGAGCGCCGCCGCCACACGGACGGCGAGCCACGCGTCACGTTGACAACACCGCGGCGCCGCGTAGGACGCGACCGCCTCCAGCGCCGCTGCCGTCGCACGCTGGACGGCCTGGCGCGCCTCCCCGTCGAGCGGATCGGCGCCGGTCAGCAGGGACAGCGCGATCCCCACCCCGACCGCGGCGCCGCAGGCGCCCAGATACGCGCACGCCCCCCCTGCGACCGTCTCACCGCGCCGGATGGCGGCCAGGATGATCTCGTCCGTGACCGCCGCGCCGCCGTTCTTCAGCGCGGTGAGGATGACGGCCGGCACGAGGCTGTGGTGTTCGGGCCCGTGCAGGGGGAAGCCCGGATGGGCGCGGATGTGCTGCATAAGCGCCACGGCATCGGTCGCGCGCGAGGACAGGCAGACGCGCTCGATGATCTCGACGGCCGAGGCGCGGTGGCAGGCGTCGCAGACGAAGTGGCCGTGGCTGCAGGCCGCCCGCGACGGACATACGCGGCCGCAGTAGTGGCAGATCGCGGGGGTCTCGACCGGGCGGTAGACCAGGTCGGCGCCGCACACCATGCAGCCCGCCGGACGGCGCGCGTCCTCCTCGGGCGCGTGCGGCCCGGAGGTGATCCGCTCGGCGCCGGCCCGCTGGGCGGCGCGCTCCGGGTCGCCGATCGTCGCGCCCTGCCGCCCGGACGGCAGGCCGCCCCCCTGCGCATCGGTCAGGTTGTAGGCGCAGAAGGGCACGACCCGCCCGTCCGGGGCGAGGACGTGCAGATAGCACTGCCGCAGACGGTCGAGGTCCGCCGTCCACGCGTCCATGAAGGCCATGCCGCTGACGCTGAACGTCCGGGCGTGGACGTCGTCGAGGACCGCGTCCCACGGGTCACCGGCGCGCGCCCGGGCGCCGCCCTCCTCCTCCGGCGCGACGCAACACCCCTCGGAGGACACGACGGATACGGTGCGCCGCGCCGCCCAGCGCGCCGCGACGTGGGCGGCCTTCTCCGTGGGCGCGACGGCAGGACGCACCTCCGGCGCGCCGCAGCCGCACGCCTCCCGCGGCGCGCCCAACGGCGTCAGCGAACCGTCGTCCTGGCGCAGGTACTCGCGGCTGCACGAGCACAGGGGATGTTCGCAGTTCCCCGGAGTGAGATCCTCGAGCCGCACGCGACCGTCGCTCTGCTCCGCCAGTGCCCGCATCGCGTCGGGAAGGGTCACACGTGTGGCCCCCACGTCTCCCGCCGCCGTGTAGCGTCCCAACAGAGCCATGGGCTGCAGGTGGACGCCCCGTACCGCCGGTGCATGCTCGAGTGCGAACTCCAGAACGGCGCCGAGACGGTCGAGGTTGACGCCGCGCACCACGGTCGGCACGAGCACCACGCCGAGTCCGGCCTCGGCGCAGCGGAGCACGGCCTCCTTTTTGAGGGCGGCCAGCGGGCGTCCCCGCAGCGCCTCGTACGGCGCGTCGTCGACCCCGTCGAACTGCAGGAACACCGTACCGAGACCGGCCGCGGCCAGGGCGTCCGCGTACCCGTCCTCGCGGGCGAGCCGCAACCCGTTCGTGTTGAGCTGGATGAAGCCGTGACCGAGGTCGCGCCCGAGAGCGACGACCTCGAGCAGGTCGTCGCGTATCGTCGGCTCGCCCCCCGAGAGCTGCACGTTGCAGCCGGGGGCGACCTCGAGCAGACGTCGGTACCACCCCTCGATCGTCGTGAGCGACGGGTCTGCCGTCTCACCGCCCGCCGCTGCGAAGCACACCGGGCACATCAGGTCGCAGCGCCCGGTCACCTCCAGCAGGATGCAGCACGTCTGACGGAGGTGGGCGGCGCACAATCCGCACTCCGAGGGGCATGTCGGGCTCGGCGCGGACGCAGGGCGCGGCGGTCCGGCGCCGCCGGCGGTCCAGTCGGCGAACGCCGGCGCGCCGCGCCAGACCAGGGCCTCCGCCTCACCGTGCTCGGGACAGATGCGCCGCAGCCAGACCTCGTCGCCGCGCCGGACCAGGTCGCCGTCCAGGCGTCGCAGACACTGCGGGCAGAGCGTCGTGGTGCGGACGGGCGCCACGCGTCGCCTCACCCGGGCAGGTCCCCGTGCGCGTCCAGGAGCTCCCGTGCCGTGACGTAGGTCTCGGCCACGAGGGACGGACACGCGCTGAACCGGGCGGCGGGATCCCCGCCGAGGATGGCGTCGCACTCGGTCGAGCCGAACCGGTCCCGGAACCAGTCGACGAGCCCGGCCACGACCTCGCCGTCCACCGGCCTGCCGGCGAGCAGCCACATCGCCAGTGCCCCGCCGGCCAGTGCCCCACACGTCACGCCTGAGGAGAGGCCGAGACACAGGGCGCCGACGGCCTCGGCCATCTGTTCGTTCTCCTCGCCGCGCTCCTCGAGCGCGAGCCGGACCATGATCTGCGTACAGCAGCGACCCTGCAGGCCGAGTTCGCCGACCCGTACATCGATATCGGTCACATGAGCCTCCTCCCGCTCATCCGCGCCGCCTCCGGGCGAGGCAGCTGAAGTAGCCGAGCCGGCGCCCGCCGGCGGCCTCATCGCGGACTCGCGGCGAGGCCGCCACAGGCGCCGGGCGGCCCCCGGCGTGATCCCAGATGTAGCGCATCAGCGCACCCGACTCGTCCGTCCAGAGCAAGACCTCGAACCCGGCATCCTCGAGGAGGTCGGTGACCGCCCGGCGCGGACCGAGGGCCGGTCTCGCGCCCGGCCCCGGCGGCCGGCCCTCGCGACGCGCGTAGAGATCGCTCACCAGGTAAGCGCCGCCGGGGCGCAGCACCCGGGCCGCCTCGGCGACGGCGGACTCCGGCGTCTGGAGCGTCGAGAGGACGCACTCGCAGAACACAGCGTCGAACGACGCGCCCGGGAACGGGAGAGACTCGGCGCGGCCCACGACGAAGTGCAGGTCGGGACGCATCATCGAGGCCTCGGCGACACGGTCGGCGGATGCGTCGACCCCCACTGCCCGCAGCCCGTGGTCGTCCGTCAGATGAGCGACGGTGGCGCCCTGGCCACACCCCACGTCGAGGACGGCGGCATCGAGGGGCAGACGTGAGGCGGCCACCAGACGGGCCGTCAACTCCAGGCCGCCCGGATGCAGACAGGCGACACCGTTCACGCTCGTCCTCTGTCGCCCACGCCTGAAGCCACACGGCAGTACACCTTGCGACAGTGACGCTGGAACTGACGGGTGCCGGCTCCGTGTCGCACGGCGCGCAGCAGGGCCTGCACGTCCTGCGGGACCATCCCGCAGAGCAGCGCGACCGGCGTGCCGCCGAACACCTCGGGCAGCATCGGCGTCGTCGGACCGAGAAGCCCGACGCGCACCCCGTCGGGTACGGCGCCCAACAGCTCGTCCGCGGTGCCCCCGAGCAGCGTCGTCGAGGTGACGACCAACGCCTCGGTCCACTCGTCGAGCCGCCGTGCGAAGGACGCCCGGTCGCCGATCCCCTTGGCATCGTCGACCACGTCCAGCTGGACGCCGACCTCGGTGAGGACCCGCGCGACCGGCGCGAAATGACCCACCATCGAGACGCGCGTACCGCGGACGATGCCGAGCTCCCGGATGAGCGCGCCGGCAGGACCGTCGTCCGGCGGCAGCCCTAGCGCCCGCGCGTGGTTGACCGCGTTGGCGGTCGCCAGGCCCACGGACCGCTCCAGCCCGTCGTCCGAGAGGAGCAGGTCGAGCAACCCGGTGGCCGGCGCCCCTTCGGCCTCCTCCAGACCGGTCAGATGCGAGCATCCCTTTCCCGGGCCCCTCCAGGTGTACGCGAGCCCAGATCCACCGTCCTCGAGCGACACCGCCGTGTAGCCCAATCCCACGACCAGCTGGTCGACGCGGGTCTCCGCGGCCCGCTCCCGCAGCGCCGCGTGCACCCGTTCGATCAGCCGCATCTCCACGTGGTTCACTTGTCCTCCAGCGCCAGTTCCGCCTCGAGCATGCGCCCGGTCGCCAGGGCCTCGGTGATCAGGACCATGCCGTGGTCGACACAAGCGGGCAGCTTCACGGGGAAGCCGGCGACGAGGTACGTGAGCGTGACGGAACGCGCCTCGAGGGGGTGGTCGCCGAGCGCGCAGCGCCAGACGCGGCCGTCGTCGTGTTCCCACTCCTCCGCCGGCGGCCAGGGCGGCGGCTTGACCTGCATCCTATGACCGTACGCGGTGTACACCCTGTAGTCGCCGTCCTCGAGCTCGTATTCGACCCAGTAGGTGACGGAGCCGATCGGCAACGTCGCCAGCCGGCGGCCGGTGTCCGGCTCCTCGAACCGGCGCCCCGTCTCCTCGCCGTGAGTGATGACCGCGAGGGCCTCCTCAGGACGGACGAAGCGGCGCTCGAGGAGGTCCTGCACCTCAGGGGACATGCGCAGCGCCGCCTGTGCGTCGCCGGGCGGCGCGGCCTCCCCCCAGACGTCGACGAGCAGCCGTCGTTTGAGCGCCGCACGCTGTCCGGCGCGCTGCGTGAGCCCCGGGCCGCGTCGTCGTGCCCGCGCGTCGAAGTCGTCGCCGAACAGCAGGTCGAGCATGTGCACGGTCGGCTTGCCCCGGGCGGCGTACCGGTCGCGGCACATGGCGCAGTAGGCGACGTAGTCGGCCTCGCTCTCCCGGACACGACGCTCGGCCACCACGTCGCCGAGCCCCGGGTTGGCGTAGAGCATGAGACCGCCGAACCCGCAGCACTCGGTGCGCTCGCGGCCGTACGCGAGCTCCTCGACCTCGTAGTCACAGGTTGCGAGCAGCTCACGGACCGCCGCCTGCACGGAGGCCTGGTAGCGCGCCGTACAGGCGTCGTGCACGGCGACCCGGCGGCCGCCGCCCGATCCCGCGGCGCCCTCGGGCGGCCCCACTTCACGGAGCACCTCCCAGAGCGAGACGGTCTCGACCCCGGGGAGACGCGCCGCGAAGACCGTCTCGCAGGTCGGGCACGCGAGGACGACCTTGCGTGCGCCCAGGTCGTCGAGCCTCTCCCGGAGGCCGGTCAGGGTCTCCTCGTAGATCTCGGAACGGCCGGCCCAGTCCGCCGGCGCGCCGCAGCAGTACAACAGCAGGCCCGTGGCCGGCGCATACCGCTCACGGAGGTGCGAGTACACGCGCTCCAGATGCTCCGGGTCCGAGGCGGCCAGCTGACAACCCGGGAAGAAGACGACGTCGCTGGTGTCCGTCCCCGGTGCGTGGCGGGCGAGCGCGAAGTCGTCGCCGGTCGCCAGCGCAAGGTCCTCGAGCGCGAACCCGAAAGCGGACGCCGGCATGCGGTCCTGACGGACCATCTCCCGGCGGGCGTCGTGCGTCACCTCCGCCCAGTCGAGATCGGTGGGACACACCTCGTAACACAACCGGCACAGGCTGCACGAGTCGATCATCTTGTTGGCGGAGCGCGTCCCCCGGCCCCTGGTGACGGCGAGGTTGTTGTACACGTGACGGACGTATCTGCCGGGGTAGGACCCGAACTCCTCGAGGTAGGCGCAGGCCTTGACGCAGCGCAGGCACTCGCACTGCAGACAGCGCGCCGCCTCCGCGACGGCCTCGTCGACCGAGAAGCCCGCCGCCGGATCGGCCGCGGTCACCGGAGCCTCGGCGACGACGTCCTCGAGATCGGCCACCAGCCTCGTCTGGTAAGCGCCGCGATCCTCGCGCGAGGCGGCGAGCGAGACCCCCTGCATCCGCCGGTCGATGGAGAGCGCGGCCCGGCGCCCGTCGGCGATCGAGGTGACCGGGGACCAGGGCTCCCCGGGGCGCAGCACCCCGCCGCCGGCGAAGACGCCGTCGACGCTGGTCTCCAGCGTGACCGGGTCGACCACGACCGCGCCACGCTGGTCGACCCTGCACCCGAACGGCGCGTCGGCGCCCGTCTGCGTCCGGCCCACGGCGAGAAGGACCGCGGCCGCATCCGGGGCGAAGGCGGCGACGGCGTCGGCCGCTCGGGGGATGTCGAGCGCCACCGTCGTCCCGGTGACGATCTCGGCGCCGGCCTCGACCACGCGCGCCACGTCGGCGGCGAGGTCCGCCGCCGCCAGGATCTCCGCGCCGACGTCACACGCCTGACCCCCGGCCGCCTCCCGCGCCTCCAGCACGGTGACCGAGTATCCCTTGCGCGCGAGCTCGTACGCCGCGCTCAGGCCGCACATGCCGGCGCCGACCACGGCCACGCGCCCCGGCTTCCGGCGCCGCATCACGGTTCCCTGCGCCCGCTCTCCGCCGTAGCGGAGCGTGGCGCGCTCGAGCTCGCGGATGCGGATGGCGCCCCCGACCTCGCCGCGCACGCACGCCGCCTGGCAGGGCGCGTCGCAACACGCGGCGATCACGTGGGGGAAGGGCACCGCCCTGGTGAACTCACCCCGCGCCGCGTCCCAGTCGCCCTGCGCGGCCACCGCCAGCATCGGCTTGACGGCGACGTGCACGGGGCACGCCGCCTCGCAGGCCGGCGGCTCGTTCTGGATGCACTGCTCCTCGAGTCGCTGCAGTCGCTCGCGGTCCATCGTCCGTCCTCGAAGCGACCCCGGCCGGCGCCGCCCCCGCCCGAGGGCGGCGCCGGCCGGGCCGCCGTTCCGGGCCGCCTCCCGGCGGCCTCCGCAGTCTACCCTGCTTCGCTCAGAAGGCGTGGATGTCGCGGTCCTTCATCGCCGCGAGGACCTTCTCCGGCAACGCCGGCAGGTGCCGCACGCGCGCGCCGCAGGCGTCGTCGATGGCATTGACGATCGCGGCGTGCGGCGCGGTCAGGGGCGCCTCTCCGCATCCCGAAGCGCCGTAAGGGCCTGCCGGCCGCGGCGTCTCCTTGTACATGACCGTGAGGTTGTCGGTGACGTCCTTGGGATACGGGATCCCGCAGGCCCTCATGGACTTGTGCTTGGCGAGATCGTCGAAGTCCTCGCGAAGAGCGAGCCCGATCCCCTGGGCGAGACCGCCCCACATCTGTCCGTCGACGTTGAGGCGGCTGTTGATGACGCCGACGTCGGTGCTGATCAGGAGATGGTCGACAGACGTCTCACCGGTGGCCACGGTGACCGAGACCTCGGCGAGGAACACGGCGTACAGGTAGTTCTCGTTGGGCTTGCCCTGGCCGGTGTGGGGATCGATGACGTCGCACGTCTCCGCCGTGTAGCTGCCTTCGTAGCGGAGATCCAGACCCTCGGCGACCATCTCGTCGTACGTGCGGTACGTGCCGTCGCCCTTGCTCATGCCCTCGATCAGCTTCTCGCAGGCGTCCTTGATCGCGTGACCCACCATGACCTGGCTACGGCTGCCGCCGGCGCCGCCGCTGTCGGGAGCGGTCCCCGTGTCGTTGAGCTCGAGGCTGATCTGCTCCATCGGGACGCCCAGTGGGCGCAGCGCCTCGTGCGCCGTGCCCAGCGTGCCGCCGTCCGACCCCTGGCCGTGGTCCTCCCAGGTGTTGTAGATGCGCACGCCGCCGTCCGGGCGCAGCTCGGCGGAGGCGTTGGCGACGTCCTGACCGTCGGCCTGCGACGTGTAGATGCCGAGGGAGATGCCGATGCCCTTCTTGACCTCGTCCGTGGACTCCTCGGCGCAGCGCGTCTTCGCCTCGTCGTAGTACGGCTTGACCTTGTCGAAGAGCTCACGGAGCACGTAGACCTCGTACTCCTGCCCCCACGGGAAGGTGTCGCCGGGCTCGATCAGGTTCTTGTAGCGCAGCTCGAACGGGTCCATGCCGATCTTCCGGGCCATCTCGTCGATGATGCTCTCGGCGGCGAAGTACGCCTGCGGCGATCCCCAGGCGCGGAACGGCGCCCCCCACCCGTGATTGGTACGCACCAGGTGACCCGTGCCGCGCATGTTCGGGATGCTGTACCCCGCGCCGCAGAAGAGGCCCCGCTGCGTGAGGTTGTCGCCGAACTCCATGTACGGACCGTGGTCGACCCACCACTCGTTGTCCATCGCGAGAAGCTTGCCGTCCTCGTCGGCGGCGAGCTTGCAGTGGAACCAGAACGGCGAGCGCTTGCCCGTGTAGGCGATGCTCATCCAGTAGCTGTACTTCAGGTAGACCGGCCGGCCCGTCGCCAGGTGCGCCGCGCCCACCAGAGCCTCCAGGGTCGGGCAGAACTTGTACCCGAAGGTGCCGCCGGTCCAGTTCTGGACCATGCGCAGCTTCTCCTCGTCCACTCCGAGCCCTTCGGCGATCATGGCCGCGTGCAGGTAGAGCGCGATGCTCTTGGAGTGGATGGTGAGGCGGCCGTCCTCGTCGGTGTAGGCGAAGCCGCAGTCGGGCTCGAAGAAGAGGTGCGGCTGCCGCTGCAGGTAGTACTTGCCCTCCACGACGTGCGCCGCACGCGCGAAGATCTCCTTCGTGTCCTCGCCCTTGATGAGCGGCTGGTGGTAGTACACGTTCGGCGTGCCGGGATAGATCTCGATGGCGTCGTCGGCCATCGCGTCGAGGGCGTTCATGTAGGCCGGGAGCTCCTCCAGCTCCACCTTGACCTTGTCGACCGCCGCCTCGGCCTGCTCGACGGTGTCGGCGCACACGATCGCGATGGCGTCGCCGTACTGGTACACCTTGTCGTCGCAGAGGATCGGGCGCTCCCAGCCGTCGGCGAGCGTGTCCTCGGGGAACATGACGAGGCCGTTGATGCGGTTCCGACCCTTGACGTCCTTGTGCGTGACGACCTTGTACACACCGGGCATCTTCTCGGCTTCGCTCACGTCGATCGAGAGGATGTTGGCGTGCGAGACCTGGGCGTGCACGACGGCGCAGTACAACGTGCCGGGGGGCATCTTGTACTCGTAGTCGGCGCCGTAGTCGATCGCGCCCGTCACCTTGGCGACCGCGGAGGGCCGCGGGAAGCGCGTGTTCCAGATGCGGCCGTCGTCCGGGATCTTGTACCGCAGTTCGTCCTCGCTCATCTCGCCGCGCAGCACCTTGGCGGCGTCCTGGACGGCGTCCACCAGGGGCTTGTACCCGGTGCAGCGGCAGACGTTGGCGTGCTTCTGCCACCAGTCACGGATCTCCTCGCGAGTGGGATCGGGGTTCTGGTCGAGCAACGCCTTGGAGGAGACGATGAACCCGGGGGAGCAGTAGCCGCACTGGGCGCCGCCGTGCAGGATCCAGGCCAGCTGAAGGGCGTGCAGCTTGTCGGGCCGCCCGATGCCCTCGATGGTCGTGATCTCCGCCTCGGCCGGCACGCGCTTCATCGTCGTACTGCACGAACGGACGACCTTGCCGTTCATGATGACCGAGCACGAGCCGCACTGGCCCTGACCGCACCCGACCTTCGTACCGGTCAGGCCGAGCTGGCCACGCAGCACGTCCGAGAGCTTCTGCGACGGCTCGCACATGACGGTCGTCGGCACGCCGTTGATGTTGAGCAGCTTCCTGTCCATTCAGGACCCCCTGTGAACGTTGGTGAAGACGGCGACGTCTGGATGTTCCGGGACCTCACCCTTTCTCGGTCCGGCTGCTCCGGGCCGGTACGGCTCCGGTCCCTCCCGCCCGGAGCGTCAGGTACACAAAGGCTCCTCCGAGCGCCGCGAGCTGCCCGCGACGGGAGGAGAAGACCCTGAGTTGCCTGTACTCCCGTCTTCAGGGGGACGCCCGCGGGGTCTCCGGGCGGAGTGAAGGGAGAGTGGAGGAAGAGGCCCACGCCCAAGGGCGCGACCACGACCGGCTCTCCTTTCCGCACTGGGAGACACGGCGGTTTCCCGCTGTACCCTTCCGGCGCAGGCTCCATAGGCAAGGCCGCCAAGCCATGCCCGTAGGACTCGAGCGCTCGGAGAAGCCTCCACAGCCTAAGGATGTCCTTAGCGCCCTGTTATCGCCAAGTCGCTGAATCCGCTCGGGGGCGAATCGCCATAATGGAGCGCCGGCAGCGGGCCGCGCAATTGTCAAAGGCGGGGCCCGCCCCTATGATGAAGGCAGGGGAGCCTCCTCGGCTCCACGCATCCCCTCGGCCGCCGCCGGGCCTCGCCTGCAGTGAGAGCGAGCCCCCGCGGCGGCCGAAGCAGTCCAACGAGACGGAGGGAGTCGCAGTGCCCGGTACCGTCGTGGTCGGCGCCCAGTGGGGCGACGAGGGCAAAGGCAAGATCACGGACCTGCTGGCCGAGAAGGCCGACGTAGTGGCGCGCTTCCAGGGCGGCAACAACGCCGGCCACACGATCGTCCGCGACGGCGAGGAGTTCAAGCTCCACCTCATCCCGTCGGGCATCCTGTACGAGGCCAAGACCTGCGTGATCGGCAACGGCGTGGTGATCGACCCGCACATCCTGTTCGGAGAGCTGGAGGCGCTGCGCGCACGCGGTATCAGCGGCGACAACCTGCGTGTGAGCGGCAACGCCCACCTCATCATGCCGTACCACCTGCTGCTGGACGGCGCCAACGAGCAGCAGCTCGGCAAGTACAGGATCGGCACCACCGGCCGGGGCATCGGGCCCTGCTACGTGGACAAGTACACGCGCATCGGCATCCGCGTGCAGGACCTGCTGGACGAGAAGATCCTGCGCCGCAAGGTCAAGACGGCGCTGCAGGAGAAGAACTTCCTGCTGCAGCGCTACGACATCGGCGTGCTCGACTCGGCCCAGGTCACGGAAGAGCTGCTGGGCTACCGCGAGCGCTTCGAGCCCTTCATCTGCGACGCCAGCCTGCTCGTCAACACAGCGCTGGACGAGAGCAAGCACGTGCTCTTCGAGGGCGCCCAGGGGGCGCTGCTCGACATCGACTTCGGCACCTATCCCTTCGTCACGAGCAGCAACCCGATCGCCGGGGCGGCCTGCACCGGCGCCGGCGTCGGCCCCACGCGCATCGACCACGTGGTGGGAGTGGCCAAGGCCTACACGACGCGGGTCGGCGAAGGGCCCTTCCCCACCGAGCTCTTCGACGAGGTCGGGGCGGCCATGTGCGAGGTGGGCCACGAGTTCGGCACCACCACCGGCCGCCAGCGGCGCTGCGGCTGGCTCGACCTCGTGGCCCTCAAGTACGCCGTGCGTCTCAGCGGCATCACCCATCTGGCGGTGACCAAACTGGACGTGCTCACCGGCCTGCCCGTGATCAAGGTCGCCACCCGCTACAAGGCCGGTCGCCGGCTGCTGGACGAGTTCCCCCTCCTGCAGACCGACTTCCACCACGCCGAGCCCGTCTATGAGGAGCTGCCCGGCTGGAGCGAGGACATCCGCGACTGCGAGACGTGGCAGGACCTGCCGCAGAACGCGCGCGACTACGTCCAGTACATCGCCGAGTCCACGCAGACCCGGGTCAAGTTCATCGCCGTCGGCCCCGGGCGCGACGAGACGATCATCCTGCCGCGGAGCATCGGCCGCGGCGGCGCGGTGTGACGCCCCGGACTACGGCGTGACCCACACCGGCAGCCGTCCTCTGCCGAGGTCGTTCTTGCCGCCGAGGCTGCCGGGCAGGACGATGACGTGACTCGCCCGCGACGAAACCCTTTGACCCGCGCCGCCGAGAGGGTCACACTGGTCGCTGAGTCGTCGACCCACGACCGCTGAGGGGGGTGGTGCCGGTCTCGTCCTGCGCCCGCGCAGGCGGCGGGCGCCCGGGCCACGCGGCCCGCTTGTTCATCGATCCATCGCCGAGAGGGGGATCCCACATGCACGGCAAACGTTTGGTCCTGGCCCTCGCCCTCGCCGCAGTCGCGGTCGCGCTGCTGCTGCCCGCCGCCGCAGCGGCGCTGACCTACGACCAGGCGGTCGACCAGCTCTACGCCAGGGGGTATCCGCAGAACGTCGAGACCTACCTGAACAGCCTCGGCACGTCGCCGCTCGGGTTCCGCCTGGGCGGGACCGCGGCGGACGACATGGCCGCGCGCTACCTCGCCGACAAGCTCCGCGGCGCCGGCTACCGCGACGTCAAGCTCGAGCCGGTCCCGGTGGACGAGTGGGCCGTGCGCGGCGCGAGCGTGACCGTGGACGGCCACGTGTTCACCTGCTCGCAGTTCGCCGGGGTGCCCGGCACCGACGCCGGCGGCATCACCGCCGAGGTCGTCTACGTCGGCAACGGCATGGCCGCCGACTACGAGGGCGTGGACGTACGCGGCAAGATCGTCCTCGTCGACAGCGCCATGGAGGCCACGTGGCTCAACTTCCAGGGCGCCGAGGCCACCCTGCACGGTGCCCTCGCGGCGATCATCACCAGCAACTTCTCAGACGGCACGTCCATGGCCTTCCCCTCGTATCCGTGGTACTCCGTCGCCCCCGACGCGCTGGGCGCCAACGACGGCGAGTACGACATGAGCTTCGTGCCGCTCGTGTACATGAGCCAGCAGGACGGCGACTGGCTCAAGAGCCGGATCGACGCCGGCTCGACCGAGGCCACTTTCGTCAGCAAGGTCGACGTGGTCATGGCGCGGGACGGCGGCAAGGGCTTCAACGTCGTCGCCACGCTCCCCGGCAAGAAGAAGAACGGGGAGATGGTCATCTGGAACGCGCACCACGACGCGCACTTCCGCGCCGGCCTCGACGACACCGGCGCGGTGGTCGCCACCCTGGCCGCCGCCAAGGCGATGAAGATGTGCGGCTACCGGCCCAACCGCACGATCAAGTTCGTCTTCGACACGGCCGAGGAGTTCGGCTATACCGACTGCTGGTACGACTGGAGCACCGGCGCCTGGCACTTCATCACCAAACGCCATCCCGACTGGGCCGGCAGGATCGCGGCCATGTACAGCATCGAGCTCATGGCGGCCGCCGAGGCCCAGGTGGACTTCAACACCTCGCCCGAGCTGGTGCCGTGGCTCGAGAAGGTGTGCTCACAGAACCCGGCCCTGACCCCGTACGGATACGAGATCGAGACGCCGCAGAGCACCTGGCAGAACGGCTGGAGCTTCATGGCGTGCGGCGTGCCCAGCTTCGAGATCTCGGCCGGCGGCCCCGATTACGACGAGATGTACCACTCCACCTACGAGAACCAGGACGTCGTCGACTGGGAGATGACGGCCAACATGACCAAGCTGTTCATGCGCCTGCACAGGTTCACTGACGCGCGGCAGCTGCCGTACGACTTCGTCGGCCGGGCCGACGACCTGCGCGATCACTTCGACCCCGACGAGCTCGCCGAGGCGGGTCTGACCGGTCGCAGCGTGAAGGCGCTCGACGCGGCCATCACGCGCTTCCGCGCGGCCAGCCGCACGTTCGGCGCCGGCGCCGCGGCCATCACCGGACCCAAGCGCGGCCCCGCGTCGCGCAACCCCGTGATGCTCAAGGTGGCGAAGAAGGTCGTGAAGGGCATGACCGCCCTCGACGCCTGGGACTACACCGCGTATCCGCACGAGCAGGCGATGTGGGACAACGAGTACCTGGCGGCCGCCCTGGCGGCGCTCGACGAGGACCCGGTCGACACCGACGCCGCGATCGACGCGCTGACGAACGTCGGCATCAACGTGAACGGCGTGCTCTTCAGCCCCAGCGTCCACCGCTACGACCTGACCCGGCACGACCCCGACTACTACCGCGTCACGTGGGGCAAGCTCGGCAAGCTCGGCAACTACTTCGACACGACCCCCGTGATGGCCAAGGTCGAGGCGGGCAGGTACGACCAGGCGCGGACGCAGATCAGGGCCATGCTGCGCGCCAACATCCGCGACCTCGACGAGCGCGTGGCCGCGATGGCCAAAGTGCTGAACGAGGCCAGCGCCATGATGCGCAAGGCGCGGTGAGCCGATACTGACGGCCTTGTGAGACACAGGCGCGAGGGGCGGGCCGGTCGGCCCGCCCCTCGCCGTTCTCCTTCGGGCCCGGACGTCGGCCGCCCCACCCCGTCGCTGCGCTCTTCCCCGGACCCTCCGGCCCAAGTAGACTGGCGGGCGTCGGGCCGGGCCGGCGGCAGCGCCGCCCGGCGAGAGCGGAGTCATCACCCGGAGGCCTCATGCGCGTGCTCGTGGTGGGCGGCGGCGGCAGGGAGCACGCCCTCGTCCATTCCTTCGCCCAGTCTCCCCTCGCGGAGCGCATCTTCTGCGCCCCCGGTAACGCGGGCACCGCGACCGAGGCAGACAACGTCCCCCTCGCCGCCGACGACCTCCCCGGACTGCTCGACTTCGCGCGACGCGAGCAGGTGGACCTGACCGTGGTGGGGCCGGAGGCCCCGCTGGTGGCGGGTCTGACCGACCTCTTCGAGGAGCACGGGCTGGCGGTGTTCGGGCCCGGCCGCGAGGCGGCGCGACTCGAGGGCAGCAAGGTGTTCGCCAAGGAGGTCATGGCGGAGGGAGGCGTCGCCACCGGCGTCTACCGGAAGCACACGACCCCGGAGTCCGCGCTGGCCGACTTGAGCAGCCGCGCGGACTACCCGCTGGTGGTCAAGGCCGACGGCCTCGCCGCCGGCAAGGGCGTGCTGATCTGCGCCGACGAGGCCGAGGCGCGCGCGGCGGTCGAGGCGTGCTTCGTGAGTCGCGAGTTCGGCAGGGCCGGCGACGTGCTCATCGTCGAGGAGTTCCTCAGCGGCTCCGAGGTCTCGCTGCTGGTGCTCTGCGACGGCCGCACCGCGGTCCCGTTGGCGCCGGCGCAGGACTACAAGCGCATCTTCGCCGGCGACCAGGGTCCCAACACCGGCGGCATGGGCAGCTACTGCCCCGTGCCGGGGTTCGAGGAGGCGGCCGTGGACGCGGCCATGGACCGGGTGGTCGAGCCGGTGCTGTCGGCGCTGCGCACGCGTGGCGTGACCTACCGGGGCGTGTTGTACGCCGGCCTCATCGTCACTACGGCGGGCGTCAAGGTGCTCGAGTTCAACTGCCGCTTCGGCGACCCGGAGACACAGGCCGTGCTGCCGCGGCTCGAGAGCGACCTGCTCGAGCTCTGCGCCGCGGCGGCGCAGGGCGACCTGGCGGGTGCGGACGTGCTCTGGAAGCCGCAGGATTGCGTGACCGTCGTGCTGGCCTCCGCCGGATACCCCGCGAGCAGTCGCAAGGGCGACGTCATCGAGGGACTGGACGCGGCGACGGCCCTGGACGACGTGACCGTCTACCACGCCGGGACCGCGCGTCAGTCCGACCGGGTGGTCACGGCCGGGGGCCGCGTCCTCGCGGTGAGCGCGCTCGGGAACGGGTTCGCCGCCGCCCGCGAGCGCGCCTACGACGCCGTCGGCCGGATCAGCTTCGACGGCATGCAGGTCCGGCCCGACATCGCCGAGCGCGCCGTCCGGGCGCGCGCCGGGGAGCTCGACCTGTTCCCGCCCGGCTTCAGCGGCTGAGCACAGACGCAGGACGCCCGTCGAGAGCCGGCCCCCGAGAGACAGGAGCGCACCGTGGAAGACACCCGGACCGAGGTCGAGGAGATGTTGCAGAGCATCCGGATGGAGCCGGTGCTCGTGGGCATCGTCATGGGCAGCGAGAGCGACCGTGAGGTCATGGAGAAGGCGGCCGCCGAGCTCGAGGAGCGCCGGATCAGGTACGAGATCGACGTGCTCTCGGCCCATCGCGACCCGGAGAAGGTGGCGCACTACGCGAGGACCGCCCAGAGCCGCGGGCTCAAGGTGCTGATCGGCGGCGCCGGCAAGGCGGCGGCCCTCCCGGGCGTCCTCGCCGCCTATACCAACCTGCCCGTGATCGGCGTCCCCATCAAGACGGCCGACCTCGGCGGACTCGACTCCCTGCTCAGCATCGTCCAGATGCCGCCCGGGGTGCCGGTCGCCTGCGTGGCCATCAACGGCGCGCGGAACGCCGCCATCCTCGCCGCCCGGATCCTCGATCTCTGAGGTCACACGCCTGTACGTCCTCCCTGCGGGGAACACTCCCTGCATGGACAGGCGATCCATCAGGTCGATCCTCGCGCCGCCGCCGCCCGCTGCGGCGTCCCCCGGCATCTCGGCGGGGCCGTTCGTGTTCGTCTCGGCCCAGCTCCCGGTCGACAGGCACGGCGAGCTCGTGGGCGCGACCGCGGCGGAGCAGGCCGCCGGCGCGCTCGACAACCTCGCCCACCAGCTGCGGTCGGCCGGCCTCTCCCTGGACGACGTGGTCAGCCTCGAGATCCACCTCGTCGACCAGGCGGACACGGCCGCCGTCGACTCCGTGCTGGAGTCCCGCTTCACGCGCCCGTACCCCGCCGTCACTCTGAGCGGTGTACCATGGGTCCCCGGCGCCGCGCGGCTCCAGGTGGCCGCCGTCGCGCAACGTTATTAGGGTCCCGGATGCCGAGGAACGACAGACCACCGAGCCCGAAGACCATCTCGGGCTTCCTGTACGTCGCCGTGGTTCTCATCGCGGTCGCGCTGATCTACGTCGCCGTGCGCGCCCTGCTCGCCTGAATCCCGGGCCCCGCACGAAAGGACCCCTCATGGAGAAGCAGGTCTTCGCCTCTCCCGACGGCGCCCCGGCCGTCGGGCCGTATTCGCCCGCGGTCGGCTGCGGGGAGCTCGTCTTCGTCTCCGGCCACGTCCCTCTGGACACCGCGGGCAGGGTCGTGGGATCCACGCCGGAGGAGCAGGCGCGCAAGGTGCTCGAGAACCTGGGCGCGACTCTGGGGACGGCCGGACTGACCCTGGACGACGTGGTCAAGACCACCATCTTCCTCAAGGACATGGAGCAGTTCGCAGCCGTGAACGAGGTGTACGGCGAGTTCTTCTCGGAGCCGTATCCGGCCCGCTCGACGGTCGAGGTCGCGCGCCTGCCCAGGGATGTCCACGTCGAGATCGAGGCGATCGCCCACCGTGGGTGAGACGTGCGGCGGCGCGCGGAGAGACGGGCGCGGGCGTCCCGTGGCGCCGGTCACACCGTCGTGGCCGATCCTCGTCGTCCTGGCGGCCGCCGTCCTCGCCGCCGTCGCGGCGACCGCCTGCGGCGGCGCGACCGTCGCGGCCGACGACCCGCTGGTCGGTTTCTGGCTCGGCGGGGGTTCCGCCGACCAGATGACGATGATCCAGGTGGGCAGGAGCGGCAGCGACTACATCGTGCTCGCCGACCCGGACGCCCCCGCCGGGGACGCGGTGAAGAAGGGCGACTCGCTGGTCATCGAGAGCCACGCCGTGACGATGACCCTGCAGCCGGCCGGAGCGGACGAGCTCGCGCTGACGTTCTCCGGTGAGATGTTCGCGACGCCGCACTCCGTCGTCCTGCGGCGCGTCACCCGGACCCGATACGCCGACGCGTCCGTGGCGCAGGGCATCGCGGTGCTGCGCCGCGGCCTCGCCATGTGGAAGGCCGGCGGCGCCGAGACGTACCCGCCGGCCGACGAGGTCGCCGCCGACGGTCTGCTCGCCCAGATGGTGCGCTGGCCGAGCAACCCGTTCACCGGCGGGCCGATGGGGACGGGCACCGGACCCGGCGAGTACACCTACAAGCTCCTGGACGGAGGCCGCAAGTACGCCCTGACCGGCCACCTCTCCGACGGCCGGACCGTCGGCGACTGAGGCAGAGCGACCGTCGGGCGGCGGCGACCCGTCAGCCGCGCCGCTGGCGGTCCATCTCGCGCTGGATCTCCTCCTCGGTGATCGGCCCGCTGCCGCGCCCGTAGGCGTCCCAGGCGTTGAACGCCAGCCCGATGCCCCAGCCGGCGAGCACCCACGCCGGCCAGAAGTACTTGGCGCCGGCCCCGTGCATGCTACCGTCCCCGCCTTGCGCCGCGGCGCCTCGCGCCGCCGTCCGTCGGCCCGGGGCGCGGGAGCAGGGCCGGACGCCGCTCACGGTGTGAGACAATCACCGCGAGCACGGGCGGCCCCGGCGGCGGCGCCGGTCGCCGCCACGCCGGCGGCCGCGAAAGGACAGCGATGATCGAGCGCTACACGCTCCCCGAGATGGGCGCGATCTGGACCGACGAGGCCAAGATGCAGGCCTGGCTTGACGTGGAGATCGCCGCCGTGAAGGCCTGGAACCGTCTCGGCAGGATCCCTGACGACGCGGTCCGCGAGATCGAGGCCAGGGCCGGTTTCGACGTGGAGCGCGTCAACGAGATCGAGCAGACCACCAACCACGATGTGATCGCCTTCCTCACCAACGTGACCGAGCACGTCGGTGAGGCGGGCAAGTACATCCACTACGGCATGACGAGCAGCGACATGCTCGACACGGCGCTGGCGCTGCAGCTCAAGCGCGCCGGCCTGCTCCTCGAGCGCGACCTGGTCGCACTCGGCCAGGTGCTCAAGCGCCGCGCCGTCGAGTTCCGCGACGCCGTCGAGGTCGGGCGCACACACGGCATCCACGCCGAACCCATCACGTTCGGGATGAAGCTCGGCATGTGGGCCTTCGAGATCAGCCGCCACCTGAAGCGCATGCGCATCGTCACCGTGAACGCGTCGGTCGGCAAGGTCAGCGGGGCGGTGGGCGCCTACAACAACATCGACCCCCGCGTGGAGGACCTCGTCTGCGAGGAGCTGGGCATCGGCCGCGAGCCCATCAGCAACCAGGTGGTGCAGCGCGACCGGCACGCCGCCTTCCTCGCCTGCCTCGCCATCATCGGGGCGAGCATCGAGAAGTTCGCCACCGAGATACGCCACCTGCAGCGCACCGAGGTGCGCGAGGCGGAAGAGGCGTTCGGCAAGGGCCAGAAGGGGTCGTCCGCCATGCCGCACAAGCGCAACCCCATCCTCAGCGAGCGGATGGCCGGCTGCGCCCGCGTGCTGCGCGGCAACGCACTGGTCGGCATGGAGAACGTCGCCCTCTGGCACGAGCGCGACATCAGCCACAGCTCGGCCGAGCGCATCGTGCTGCCGGACAGCTGCATCCTGCTCGACTACATGCTGCAGAAGTTCACGAAGCTGATGGACGACCTCGTCGTGGACGAGAGGCGCATGCTGGCGAACCTGGGCCAGAGCTACCGCCTCGTCTTCAGCGGGGCGGTCCTTCTGGCCCTGGTCGACAGGGGCATGCCGCGTGACGACGCCTACCGCGTCGTGCAGGAGGCCGCCATGCAAGCGTGGCGCGAGGGCGTCGATTTCGGCGACCTGGTCAAGGCGTCGGCCGAGGTGACCGCCGTGATGACCGCGGCTGAAGTCGACGCCGCCATGGACCCCGACCAGTACCGCGCCGGTCGCGACGTGATCTTCGACCGGCTGGAGAAGCTGGAGTTCTGATGGTCGACGTGAGGGGCGTCGCGTGAACGCTCGTCGAGGTCTGCCCGTGGACGGGGACGTCGGTGGTGCGCCGTCCGGAGCACCCAGCCGCATCCGCCCTGCCACGCGCGGCGACATGCCGGAGATCGTCGACCTTCTGTGCGCCTGCGACGTCGCGGAGGTCGGAGAGCCGGACAGCACACTCGAGGACCTCGAGAACGACTGGTCCATGGAGGGCTTCGATCCGGTGCGCGACGCCTGGGTGGCCGACGGCCCTGGCGGTCTGGTGGGCTACGCCTACGCCGGCGACCAGTCCCGTACCGGCGCGCTGGAGGCCGACCTCTGGGTGCACCCGGGACACCATGAGCCCGAGCTCGCCGGGCGGCTGCTCGGACTCGCCGAGCGGCGTGCCGCGGAGATCGCCGTCGAACGCGGGTATGGGGACGCCCGGATCGACGTCTTCTGCGCCTCCGGCAACCAGGCCAAACGTGACCTTCTGCAGCGACGCGGCTACGCGGTCGTCCGCACCGTCTACCGGATGACGGTCGATCTCTCCGGCGGCGCGCCGACGGTCGCCGTCCCCGAGGGACTTGAGGTCCTCCCCTTCCGGCCGAGCGTCGACGAACGCCCGCTCTACGAGCTCATGCACGAGGCTTTCGAGGACCACGTCCGCCAGAGTAGAGAGCCCTTCGATGCCTGGCGGGTCAGGCTGCTCGGCCACGCCGACTTCGATCCCGACCTGTGGTGGATCGCCTGGGACGGGGACCAGGCGGTCGGCGCGCTCATCGCCTACGACCACGGTGAGCTGGGCTGGGTCAAGGGCCTCGGCGTCCGTCGTCGGTGGCGCCGTCGCGGTCTCGGCACCGCACTGCTGGCACTCGCACTCGTCACCTTCCGAGAGCGCGGGCAGCGGCGCGTCGATCTGGGCGTGGACGCCGAGGGCGCCACCCGGCCGCTGCGCCTCTACGAGCGCGCCGGCCTGCGGGCGGTCGCCTCCTACGAGCTGTACTCCCGACGGCTCGGCAGCTGACCGGCATCGCCGGGCACGGACCGCCGAGGGACGGGCGCGCGGCGGCGCCGGCTCTGACGTATGCGGTGGGCCGGCGCCGCCCCTCCGATGAGCGCGAGAGGCGCTGCGGTATCATGCGGTCCATGAACGCCGCCCAGGCCTCCCACCCCCGCAGCGTCCGTCCTGCGCGGCCCGGCCTCGACGTCCGCGTGCGCGTACCGGGCTCCAAGAGCATCACCAACCGGGCCCTGCTGCTGGCCGGCCTGGCGGCCGGCGAGTCGGTGCTGCGCGGGGCGCTCGAGGCCGGGGACACCGACGCGTTCGCCGCGGCGCTGTGGAGCCTCGGCATAGCCGTGGAGCGCCGTGGGGGCGACCTCCGCATCACCGGCGCCGGAGGGCCGCCTCCGGCCGCCGAGGCGGCCGTGTTCTGCGCCGAGGCGGGTACGGCCGCCCGCTTCCTGCTCGCCGCCGCCGCGGCGGGCGACGGCGTGTACGACTTCGATGCGGCGCCGCAGCTGCGCCGGCGCCCGCTCGGCGACCTCCTCGACGCCCTCCGCGCCCAGGGCGCCGACACCCTGCCGCACGACGCCGCGGCGCTTCCGCTGACGCTCAGCGCACACGGACTGCGCGGCGGCGCTCTCACCCTGCCCGGCGACGTCTCCAGCCAGTTCGTCTCGGCGCTGCTCATGGCGGCGCCGCTCGGCCGAGCTCCTCTCGACCTGCGCGTGGAAGGCCTCGTGAGCCGCCCCTACGTCACCATGACCCTGCGCATGATGGAGCGCTTCGGCGCCGCGCCGCGCGTGGTCGGGACCGACCGCTTCCTCGTGGCGCCGGGCCGCTACACCGGCTGCAGCTACGACGTGGAGCCCGATGCCTCCACGGCCTCCTACTTCCTGGCCGCGGCCGCGGTGGCCGGCCGCGTCCAGGTGCTCGGCCTGCACCGCGCCGACGCCCTGCAGGGCGACGTCGCCTTCCTCGACGTGCTCGAGGCGATGGGCTGTCGCATCGAGGACGAGCCCGCGGGCGTGCGGGTGACGGGCCCGCCGGCGCTGGAGGGCATCACCGTGGACATGGCCGCCATCCCGGACACCTTCATGACGCTGGCCGCGATCGCGCCGCTGGCGACCTCTCCGGTCACGGTCACGGGCATCGGCAACGTGCGCTTCAAGGAGTCCGACCGCATCGCCGCGATGGAGGAGAACCTGGGCCGGACCGGCGTCCGCACCGAGTCCGGCCCCGACTGGATGCGGGTCTTCCCCGGGACCCCGCACGGGGCGACGATCGACCCCCACGGCGACCATCGCATCGCCATGGCGTTCGCCGTCCTCGGCCTCGCGACCCCCGGCATCGCGGTCGACGATCCCGCCTGCGTGGCCAAGACGTGCCCCGGCTTCTTCGACCTGTGGCGCACCTTGGAACAGGGAACGGGCTGAACGGGGCAAAGTAGTAAGACCGGACCACTCACCGCAGACACGCGTCACCCGGCCGGGAGGACGAGCATGGACGACCGCAGACCACCCGATGACACCGAGCCGACCCGGACCACGCCCCCGGGCGACGAGACACAGGTCATGCCCCCGGCGTCCGAGGGGACGACACAGGTGCTGCCCGGTGACGACGCCGGCGTCACCCGCGTGATGCCCGCGGGCGATCAGGCTCCTCCGCCGCCGCCCAGTCAGCCCACGCTGGTCATGACCCGGGGCCGCGGCCCCGAGCGCCAGGGCGTGCCGTGGTGGGTCTGGGTCATCGTGGCGCTCGCCATCGTGGCCGGCGCCGCCTTCTGGTACTCCTTCCTGCGGCCGACGGCCGAGCCCGTGGACGTCGGGCAGGAGTTCGTCGGCACGTGGGCGCCGGAGAGCGGCGTGGGAGGCGGACTCGTGATCGCCGAGACCGCCGACGGACGGTTCACCGTCACCCAGTACGACGCGCAGTTGCAGAGGGTCGACAGCACGACCACCGATCTCGTCGACGACCGGCTCGAGGTGGGCATCAGGGCGTCGGCGTTCGGCCTGACCGGGGTGACCGGCAGCGCGCAGGGGACCTTGACGCCGGAGGGCGGCGACCGTCTCAGGCTCACCTTCGCCGCCGGCGCCGCCGAGGTGGAGCCCATGTACTTCGTGCGCGCGGAGGTCCTGCTACCGGCGCCGCCGTCGCCGACCCCCACGCCGAGCCCCACACCGAGCCCCAGCCTGCCTCCCACGCCGAGCCCGGCCCCGTCCGGGTCCCCAACGGCCGACCAGCAGACCGTGGCCAACATCGCCAAGCTCCAGGTGGGGATCGTGGCCTTCGCCGCCGAGCACGACAACCTGTACCCGTCGCCGCAGGACGTGATCCAGGGCGGTGGACTCGTGCAGTTCGTGGACCCCTGGCCGACGAACCCGTTCACGGGCGCGCCGATGGCGCCGGGGACCTCCCCGGGCAGCTACGTCTACGAGCAGCTCAACGGCGGGCAGGCCTACCGGCTCACCGGCTACCTCGGGAACGGCCTCACCTACGTCGTGCCGTGATGCGCGCCGTCGTCGTCCACGAGTTCGGCGAGCCTGAGGTCCTGGGGCTCGAACAGCTGCCCGAGCCGACACCGGTCCCGGGCGAGGTCCTGGTACGGATCCAGGCTGCCGGGGTGAACCCGTTCGAGACGTACGTGCGGGCGGGCACCTACAGCGATCTGCCCGCCCTCCCCTACACGCCCGGCGCCGACGGGGCCGGCGTACGTACGGACACCGGCGAGCGCGTCTACGTCACCGGCTCGCTGAGCGGTACGTATGCCGAGTACGCCCTGTGCCGCGAGGAGGACGTGCGGCCGCTCCCCGACGCGCTCTCGTACGCCCAAGGAGCCGCTCTGGGGACCCCGTACACGACCGCCTATCGTGCCCTGTTCCAGCGCGCCCGGGCGACGGCGGGGGAGCGGGTCCTGGTACACGGCGCATCCGGCGGCGTCGGCCTCGCCGTCGTCCAGCTCGCGTTGGCCGCCGGACTGGAGGTGACGGGCACAGCCGGCAGCCAGGCGGGCAGTGAGCTCGTGGCCGCGCAAGGCGCGGTACGGGTGCTGGACCACCACGACCCCGGGCACCTCACGGCCGCGGTCGAGCTCACCGGCGGCGACGGCTACGACCTCATCGTGGAGTTCCTCGCCAACGCCAACCTCGGCGCCGACCTCAAGGCGCTGGCGCCGCACGGCCGCGTGATCGTGGTCGGCAGTCGCGGGCCGGTCGAGGTGGACGCCCGCGACCTCATGAACGCAGAGGGCGCGATCTTGGGGATGCGCCTGCCCAACGCGCGCGCGGAGGAGGTCGAGGCCGCGCGCGCGGCCGTGGACACCGGGCTCCACAGCGGCGTGCTGCGGCCCGTCGTCGGGCGCGAGCTCCCGCTCGCCGAGGCGGCGCGGGCGCACCGCCTCCTCATGGAGCGCCCGGCCCTCGGCCGTCTCGTCCTCGTCCCTTGACGACTCCCCCTGACAGTCGTGCGCGGTGTGCTCCGCCCGGAGCCGACCCGGCGCGGCGACGTCCACGGCCCCGACCTCTCCGTCCAAGGAGCTGACGTGACAGACTACCGCGCCCGCAGCATGTGGCTCGACGACTACCCCGGCGAGCTGACGCCACGCCCTTCGCTCCCGGGCCCCGTCGACGTCGACGTCGCCATCGTCGGCGCCGGCTTCACCGGCCTCTGGACCGCCTACTACCTCAAGAAGGCGGACCCGTCCCTGCGGGTGGCGGTGCTCGAGCGCGAGATCGCCGGCTTCGGCGCCTCCGGACGCAACGGGGGCTGGTGCCACAGCATCTTTCCCGGATCCCGCGAGCTGGCCGCTCGGGCGCACGGGCGGCAGGCGGTGATCGACCAGCAGCGGGCGATGCACCGCACCGTCCGCGAGGTCGCCCGCGTGGTGGAGGCGGAGGGCATCGACGCACGCCTTCGGCTCGGCGGCCAGCTCGACCTGGCGACCTCACCGGTCCAGCTGCTCCGCCTGCGCGAGGCCGTCGAGTACGAGCGCTCCTGGGGCTTCGGCGAGGACGACTACGCCCTGCTCGGCGCCGCCGAGATGCGCCGGCGCATCGCCGTGGCCGGATGCCTCGGCGCCGGTTACACCCCGCACGGAGCCGCCGTCGATCCGGCCCGGCTCGTCCGCGGGCTCGCCGAGGTCGTCGAGAGGCTGGGGGTGCCCATCTACGAACGCACCCCCGTCGTGCGCCTCCAGCCGCACATCGCACGCACCCCGTTGGGCGACGTGCGCGCGGAGGTCGTGGTCCGCGCCACCGAGGCCTTCACGCCGCAGCTGCCCGGATACGAGCGCTCTCTCGTACCCATCTACTCCCTGATGATCGGCACCGAGCCGCTCCCGCAGGCCTTCTGGGACGAGGTCGGGTGGAGCGGCCACGAGGTGTTCGGCGATTTCCGCTTCGTGATCTTCTACGCCATGCACACGACCGATGGCCGCATCGCCCTCGGCGGCCGCGGCGCGCCCTACCACTACGGCTCGCGGGTGAGCGAGGAGTACGAGCGCGACGCGACCGTCTACGGCCACCTGCGCACGCTGCTGGGCCAGCTCTTCCCGGCCCTCGGCGACGTCCGCGTGACGCATCACTGGGGAGGCGCGGTCGCCGCGCCGCGCGACTGGTACAGCTCGGTCGGTCTCGACCGCGCCACCGGCATGGCGTGGGCGGGCGGCTACGTCGGCGACGGCGTCTCGACCACCAATCTGGCCGGCCGCACGCTCTGCGACCTCATCCGCGGGGAGCAGACGGAGCTCACGCGCCTGCCGTGGGTCGACCACCGCTCCCCGCGCTGGGAGCCTGAGCCGCTCCGCTGGCTGGCGGTCAACGCGGCACTGAAGGCCATGGGCAGCGCCGACGACGTCGAGACCCGCACCGGACGTCCGAGCCGGCGGGCGGTCTGGGTGAAGCGGCTGACCGGCGCCTGAGCGAGCCCCAGCCTGCGCGCCACGAGCGCCTCCCTCCGCCCGGCGCCGGCTCAGGCGGATCCGGGCGGCGGACTCATTCCAGCAGGTCGCCCGGAGTGTCGCTGATCTCGGGTACCGGCGTGTACTGGGGCGCCGTGACCGACGGCTCCTCGGGGATCGGCGGGTCACTCGGCGTCGGCGGCGGCGGCACGCGGAAGCAGCCGGGCGCCTTCGTCATGCAGTATCTGAGAAGACGGCGTGAGTTCTCGACGGTCAGATGCGAGCCGTCGTAGAAGCCGGCGGGGTTGCCGCCGAAGGACCTGATGCTCACGCAGTTCACGATCCGGAACGTACAGCCCTTCTTCTGCAGGCCGCTGAGGTAGGTGCGCAACCAGCGCTCCTTGACCCCCCACCCCACGGAGCGGAAGGCCTTCAGCGCCCGGGGGTGGTACGGCATGATCACGATGAGGGGCTTGATCCCCCTGCTGTTCAGGAGCCGGATCGTGCGCGCGAAGTACTGCTTCGCTCTGGTGTTGCCGGGGAGCTTGCGGTTGCCCGCCTTGGCGAGCATCTTCGGCTGGAGATAGATGTCCAGCGCCCGCTTGAGCGTCTGGCCCTGGGCGCGCCTGCGATCGTAAGCATTGTGCAGCAAGAGGCCGTCGCGCCGGTATCTGCGTCCGGAGAGCAGGTTGCGCAGCGGCTCCTTCTTGGCGCTGGGCATCTCGGCCTCGATCAGGGCCGTGGGGAACGCCTGGGAGAGTCGCTCGTCGAGGATCAGACCGGGGGCCATCGGGATGTCGGCGAGGGTCGTCGCCTGGATGCACCACACGACCGCCGGCGGCTGGTCGGGATATG
>ERZ747221.156-NODE-156-length-80862-cov-4.934084_pt1 | contig 80862 bp, 85 predicted proteins | sample MGYA00374949_ERZ747221 | MGnify/ENA primary metagenome ERZ747221 (study PRJEB28779, sample SAMN05720172) | bioreactor metagenome | isolation source: Anaerobic biogas reactor | place: USA:Washington, USA | collected 2015-08-08 ... | reverse complement strand
TCATCGTCGGGCGCGCCGCAGGCGCGGACGACAGTGAACGACGCAGCGGCCTCATCGTCGGGCGCGCCGCAGGCGCGGACGACAGTGAACGACAGCCACCCTTCGACGCCGAACCCGCCAGAGGAGGCTCGACAGTGACGGACCTGCTCACCCTCGAGAACACCGCCATCGTCATGGACTCCACCTGCGATCCGCCAGACGGCTGGTTCGACCAGCCCGGCCTGTATCTCGTGCCGCTCAAAGTCCACTTCGGCGATCAGATGTTCCGTGACGGCGTCGACATGACCTACAAGGAGTTCTTCGCCAAGCTCAGGGGATCTGACATCCTGCCCACCACCTCACAGCCCACGGCAGGCGAGTTCCTCGCCACGTACCAGGCGGCGCGCGAGCGTTACGAGCACGTCTTCTCGCTGCACATCTCGGGGGAGATGAGCGGGACGGTGCGCGCCGCCCAGCAGGCCGCGGAGGAGATCGACAACGTCCATGTGTACGACCTGCGCACGGTGACGAGTGCGCTCGCCCTGGGAGCCGAACGTCTCCGGGCGCACCTCGCCGACGGGTGCACGCTGGACGCGGCCAAGGCCTATGTCGAGCGGTACAGGGACGAGTCACGCGTACTCATCCATGCGGCGACCCTGGAGTATCTGCGGCGCGGCGGCCGCATCGGGCTCGCCGCCTCGTTCGTCGGCGGCGTGTTCGACATCAAGCCGCTCATCCACGTGGTCGACGGCACGATGACCGGATACGCCAAGGTCCGGGGTCAGAAGAAGGCCTTCGCCGCCATGCGGCGGTATCTCGACGAGCACAGCCGCCCCGACGACCACATCTGGTTCTGCACCATCGACGCCGACACCGACGACGAGCCGCAGCAGATCCGCGAGCTCATCCAGTCCTGCCGGCCGAACGCCCATTTCGTCTGGCAGGGTCACGTCGCCGCCGTCGTGGGTACGCACATCGGCCCGGGTACGGCGGCGTTCGCGATGATCGTGGAGTGACCGCGCCGCCGCTTCCGCACCGCTTCGGCGGCGGCCTGTACACGGAACGGCCGCCGGTCACGCGCCTCGCGCTCGGCCCGGACGTCCTCGCCGTTCCGCTGGCGGATCTCGGGCGCGTGACGCCCTCCGTGGCGCGACGGCTCTCCGCCTTCGGGCTCCACACCGTGGGCGACCTCATCGACCACTTCCCGCGCCGCTACGAGGACTTCCGCGACCGCAAGGCGATCCGCGACCTCAAGGTGGGGGAGGAAGCCACGGTCCGTGGGATGGTGGTGCGTGTACGTGCGGGAAGGACCGCACGGCGTCGCGTGGATATCGTGACGGCGGTCCTGAGCGACGACACCGGGGCCCTCGAGGCGGTCTGGTTCAACCAGGGCTACCTCATGAAGGTCCTCACTGAGGGGATGCGACTGAGTCTGCGGGGCACGTTCCGGCCGCAGGGCAGACGACTGCAGTTCCTGGTCAAAGGGCACGAGATCCTCGAAGAGGGGGACGGGGAAGGGGTGCACACGGAGGGTGTCGTGCCCGTCTACCCTGCCGGGGAGCAGGTGTCGGCGAAGCTGCTGCGCGCCCTGCTGCATGAACTCGCCCCTGTCATGCGTCGGCTTCCCGACCCGTTGCCGGCGCGGCTGCGGGTGCGCGAGCGCCTGCCGAGCCGCGCCGACGCCGTCACCGCCGTGCACCTGCCGCGGACACTGGCGGAGGCGAGGCCGGCGCGTGACCGCCTGGTGCTCGAGGAACTGCTCCTCATGCAGATAGGACTGCTGCTCCACAAGCAGGAGCAGCAGTGCCGCGTGCGCGCACCGGCGTTCTCCGCGCCGGGTGGGCTTGCGCGCGCCTTCCTCGAGACACTGCCGTTCGAGCTCACGGAGCATCAGTCGGCAGCGCTCGAGGAGCTCGAGGCCGACCTGCAACGGGAGGCGCCGATGCGTCGCCTGCTCCAGGGCGACGTCGGCTCCGGCAAGACCGTGGTGGCCCTGTACTGTCTCGTGCGGGCTGCGGAGGCGGGACTGCAGGGCGTACTCCTGGCGCCCACGGAGACGCTGGCCGCACAACATGCCGAGACGGCCGTCGGACTGGCGGGCGCGCTCGTCCCGACGGAGCTCGTCACGGCGTCGCTCACGGCCAGAGAGCGGCGCTCGGCGCTCGCCCGCATCGCCGCCGGAGAGACACGGCTCGCCGTCGGCACGCACGCGCTGCTGCAGGAGGACGTGCGCTTCCGCGCCCTCGGGCTGCTCGTCGTGGACGAGCAGCACCGTTTCGGGGTGGAGCAGCGCGACGCCCTCGTGCGCCGGGCGGAGCGTGACGGCGTCGCTCCCCATGTGCTCCACATGACGGCGACCCCGATCCCGAGGACGCTCGCGCTCACGGTGTTCGGCGACCTGGACGTGACCACCATCGCCGGGCTTCCGGCCGGACGGCGACCGGTGGTGACGAGGGTCGTCGAGGAGGACAGACGCGAAGCAGGGTACGACTTCGTACGCAAACAGATCGCCCGCGGCAGGCAGGCGTACGTCGTCTGCCCCGCGATCGACGAGTCGGAGTCCATCTCGGCCGCCACCGCGGTGGCGGAGGCCGAGCGCCTGCAGCGCGGACCGTTCCGCGCCGCCCGTGTGGCGGTGGCGCACGGCCAGCTCAAGCCGACTGACCGCGACGCCGTGATGCGTGCCTTCAAGAACGGGGAGGTCGACGTCCTCGTGGCGACCAGTCTCGTGGAGGTCGGCATCGACGTCCCGAACGCCACGGTCATGATCATCGAAGGAGCGGAGCGTTTCGGCCTGGCGCAACTGCACCAGCTGCGTGGCCGGGTCGGACGCGGCCGCGAGAGGTCGTATTGCCTGCTCTTCGCCACGGCCGAGACAGGCGCCTCACAGGCGCGACTCGAGGCGCTGCTGGAGACGACGGACGGATTCGAGCTCGCCGACCGGGACCTGGAGATCCGCGGCGAGGGACAGGTGATGGGGGCGCGCCAGGCCGGCAGATCCGACCTGAAGCTGGCCCGTCTGGCGCGCGACCGCACGGCGCTGCTGCGGGCCCGCGAGCTGGCCGCCGACCTCCTGGCGGCGGACCCCGGTCTGCGTGACGCGGTGCACGCGCCGCTCGCCGACGCCGTGCGCGACGCGTTCGGCGAGGAGCTGGCCTGGCTGCTCAAGGCCTGACCGGGTCGACGCAGGCGCCGCGTATACTCCACTCATGCGTACGCCCGAGCTCATCGCCACACACACCAACACCGACTTCGACGCGTTCGCCGCCATGGTCGCGGCCCGCAAGCTGTATCCGGAGGCACGCCTCTGCCTCGGCGGCGCCGTGAACCGCAACGTGAGGGAGTTCCAGGCCCTGTACGCCGATGCCGTTCCGGTGGTGGATCCCGCGGACGTGGACCGCGACAGTGTGCGTCGCCTCATCCTCGTCGACACGGTACACGCCGGCCGGCTCGGCGACCTCGGCGACCTGTGCGGTCGCGAAGGCGTGCAGGTCATCGCGTTCGATCATCACGCCCACGCCGACGAACTGCCCGACTATCTGGCAGCGGATGCGCTGGTGAGCTCGAACGACGGCTCCCTCGTCACGCTGCTCGTACGCATCATCGCCGAGCGCGGCATCCCGGTGACTCCCTTCGAGGCGACCGTGTTCGCACTCGGCATCCACGAGGACACCGGCTCACTCACGTTCGCGACGACCACCACCCGGGACGCCGAGGCGCTGGCCTTCTGCATGCGCGCCGGTGCCGACACCGAGCTGCTCGAGAAATGGCTCGCCAATGCGTTGACGCCCGCTCAGCGTCTCACGCTGGCGGCCGCCCTCGAGACGGCCGAGGAGTTGCCCATACCCGAGGCCTCGGTGCTGCTGTCGGCGCTGCGTGAGGACCTCTACGTGGAGGGAGTGAGCGTGGTCGCCCATCGGGTGATGGACCTGACGGGCTGCGACGCCTACTTCCTCCTGGTGGAGATGGAAGGACGCGTGTTCGTGACTGCACGGAGCCGCGGGGGCCGGCTGGACGTGGCGGAGGCGCTCCGCGCGGTGGGCGGCGGCGGTCACACCGCGGCCGCCTCCGCCGTGGTCAAGGACGCCCCCTTGGGCGAAGTCGCGGCGGCCGTCGCGGCGGCGGCTCCCGCCGCGGTCGCGCCTACCCGTGTGGCCCTCGACGCGCTCGAGCCGGGCCCGCCCACCGTGCTGGAGTCGACCCAGGTGGACGAGGCGGCGCTGCAGTGTCGCCGCGAAGGGATCGGCGGTGTCGGCGTGGTGCGTGACGACCGCCTCATCGGGCGCGTCGCGCTCGCCGACCTGGAGCGCGCCTCGGCCCACGGTCTGGGGCATGCGCCGGCCAAGGCGGTCATGACGTCGCGCGTACCGCTGCTGTGGTCGCGGACGCCCCTGGAGAGAGTGGCGCTCCGGCTGGCGCAGGACGAGGTGGGGTGGATGCCGGTCGTCGGCGAGCAGACCGGGGCGAGCATCCACGACGGCGTGGCCGTGGATGCGCTCCTCGGCATGGTGTCGCGCCGCACCGTGGCAGGCGCGCCACCCCGGGAGCCCGCCGCCCCCGTGACGGTGAATCTCGCCGGACCGCTCGGTGAGCTCGGGCGGGACGACCTTCTGCGCCACGTCCAGGCGGTGGCCGCCGGCGTGCGCGGCTGCTACCTCGTCGGCGGCGCCGTCCGCGACCTCATGCTGCGCGAGCCCGGCTTCGACGTGGATCTCGCGGTGGAGGGCGACGGCATCGCTTTCGCCGCCGAGCTCGCCGCGCGGCTCAAAGGCCATGTGCGACCGCACACCAAGTTCGGCACCGCGGTGGTCGTGGCCGGTGACGGCCCGGACCGCCTGCGCGTGGACGTCGCCTCCACCCGTGCCGAGTCGTACGACTATCCCGGCGCGCTGCCCAAGGTCCAGCACGCCGGCATCCGCAGCGACCTCGCGCGTCGCGACTTCACCATCAACGCCATGGCCGTGTCGCTCAAGCCCGAGACCTTCGGCGATCTCTACGACTACTTCGGCGGCCGCGAGGACCTCCGGGCGGGGCGCATCGTGGTCCTCCACAACCTGAGCTTCATCGAGGATCCCACCCGGATCCTGCGCGCCATCCGGTACGAGAACCGTTACGGGCTGCGTATGGACGAACGCACCCTGAGCCTGGCGCGCGCGTGTTGCGCGATGGACCTCGTCGGCGACCTCTCCTCGGCACGGCTCCGCGACGAGCTGGTCAGTCTCCTGGACGAGGAGAAGGTCGACTTCTCGCTGCGCCGCGTCGAGGAGATCGGAGTGTGGCCCGCCATCCACGGGCGGTTGCGTGTGGACCGGCGCACGCGACGGCTGGTCAGGAGGGCCGATCAACTGCGCGCGGCGCACGACCTCGAAGACGAGGCGCCCCGATGGCGTCTGCGTCTCGTGTGGCTGCTGCGCGACCTCGACCCGGAGGAGATCGCCATCTGGACGGAGCGCATGCGCGTGCGCGCCCAGGACGCCAATGTGCTCGAGCGCTCGCTGGTCGTGGCCCGACGGCTGCTCGACCGCATCGCCCGCGGGCCGAGCGAGGCGGAGTTGTACGACCTGGCGGTCGGCGAGCCGGTCGAGGCTCTGCTCGCCGCGATGACGCTCGACGATTCGGGGATCGCCGCCAGTCGGCTGGCGCACTTCGTCGACGTCACACGCCACGTCCGCCTGGCGATCGGCGGCCGCGACCTCCTCGGACTCGGTTTCGCTCCCGGCCCGCATATGGGCAAGGTGCTGCGCAGCGTGCTCCACCTGAAGCTGAACGGCATCGTGTCGACGCCGGACGAGGAGCTCACGGCGGCGGCGCGGATGAGGGAGGAGGCGTGAGGGACGGCGGCTTGCTGCTCGAGTTCCTCCTCGTGTCGCCGCTGCTGCTGGTGAGCCTCGTGCTCCACGAAATCGCCCACGGCTGGGTCGCGCACGTGCTCGGCGACCCGACCGCGAAGGCCCACGGGCGACTGACGCTCAACCCGGTCGATCACCTGGACACCTGGGGGACCGTCATGCTGGTGGTGACGTTCCTCGGCTCGGGCGGCGCCTTCTTCTTCGGCTGGGCGAAGCCCGTCCCGGTGGACCCGCGCTACTTCCGGGACGGACAACGCGGCATGGCCCTCGTCGGCGCCGCCGGCCCGCTCACCAACTATCTGCTCGCCGTGGCCGCGGCCGGGCTCATCTGGCTGGTCCACACCCGCAGCCTGTTCCTGCTCGAGATGTGCTGGATGCTGTTCGTGCTCAACGTCATCCTCGGCACGCTCAACCTCATCCCCATCCCGCCGCTGGACGGGTCGCGCGTGGTGGGCGGGTTCCTGCCGCGGACGGCCTACCGCCGGTGGGCCGAGCTCGACCGCTACGGCAACTTCGTGTTCCTCGGCCTCTTCATGCTCATGCTCCTGGTCCCCGGCTTCTACCAGGCCACGTTCGGACGGGTGTTGCGCCTCTTCACGCTCCTCCTGCCGGGAGGCTGGTTCGGGTGACGGGCTCCACGATGAAGTGGCGCGAGCGCGACGGCGTGAGCTGGCTCGCGTGGGAGGCGGCCGGCGTGCAGGCCGCTTTCCCGGCGCGCACGGGCGGCGTCTCGCCGCCGCCGTTCGACAGCCTGAACCTCGGCCTCTCCGTCGGCGACGACCCCGCCGCCGTGGCGGAGAACCGGCGCCGCCTCTGCGCCGCGCTCGGAGTGCCTCAAGAGCGGCTCGTCGTGCCGGGCCAGGTCCACGGCGTCGCGCTCGCCTGGGTGGGAGAGCACGAGGCCGGGCGGGGCGCCTTCGACGCGGCCTCCGTCCTTGCGGGGCGCGACGGGCTGCTCACGGACGCGGTGGGACTCGGCCTCACCGTCAGCTACGCGGACTGCCTGCCGGTGGTGATCGTCGCGGAAGGGACCATGGGGCGCGCACTGGCGACGGTCCACGCCGGCTGGCGCGGCCTGCTCGCCGGCATCGTCGGCGCAGCGGCAGAGCGGCTCGGCAGGGACCGCCGCCTGCTCGCCGCCGCCGTCGGGCCCAGTATCGGCCCGCGTCGCTTCCGGGTGGATGACGCCCTGCGACGCCGCTTCGAGGCGCGCTTCCCCGGATGCGGCACGCGAGCCGGCGCCGTCGACCTCTGGCACTGCGCCCGCGCGGACCTCGAGCGTGCCGGCGTGCCGCCGGCGGCGGTCTCGGTGGCCGGGCTCTGCACCGCCTCCGACGCCCGTTTCTTCTCGCATCGCCGCGAGCGGGGGGCGACGGGGCGGCATCTGGCGATAGCATGGCGGCAGGAAGCATGAGGCGGCTCCAGAAGTAGCCAGCGCGACCGGCCGGCGTTGTGAGCGGGCCGGAGTCGCGCCGCCGCGGAGCGCCGCCGAGGAGGCAGCAGTGGTCAGACAGTTCATCCCCGACGCCGAAAAGGTCCGCGAACAGCTCGCGGAGGTCGAGGACCGGGTCGCCGACGCCGCCCGGGTAGCCGGTCGCGACCCGGGCGACGTCCGTGTGCTCGTGGCGACCAAGTACGTGTCCGCCGAGCATCTCGGCGCGTTGCACGAAGCCGGCGTGCGCCTCATCGGCGAGAACCGGGCCCAGGACCTCGTCGCCAAGCACGAGCTCCACGGCGAGGCGTTCGACTGGCACTTCATCGGCCATCTGCAGAGCCGCAAGACAAGGCTCGTGCTGCCCCTCGTGAGCCTCATCCACTCCGTGGGCAGCCTGAGCGTCGTGGGAGAGATCGAGAAGCGGGCCGCGCACGCCACCGACGTGCTGCTCGAGGTCAACATCGGCGGGGAGGCGAGCAAGAGCGGCGTGGCGCTCACGGAGGTCGACCGCTTCCTCGAGGCTGCGGCGGCATACCCCAAGGTCCGGTTCACCGGCCTCATGTGCATGCCGCCCCTGTTCGACGACGCCGAGGACGCACGCCCGTTCTTCTCCCGCACGCGCGAGCTCGCGGAACGGCTTTCGACGACATGGAGTGGGACATATACTTTCGAGCAGCTGTCGATGGGCACGAGCGCCGACTACGAGGTGGCCGTCCGTGAAGGGGCGACCATCATCCGCGTGGGGAGCGTGCTCTTCTGATCCCGGGAGGGACCTCATGGGCATAGGCGAGTGGTGGCACAAGACGGCCGTCTACTTCGGCATCGCCGATGACGAGGACGACTACGACGAGGATGAGACGCTCGCCCCTCAGGAAGAGCTGGAGCGCTCCTACCAGGAGCGCCCGAACGTCCGCAAGCTGAACAGCGGGCGCAGCCGCAGCGACTACGACGACATCTTCACCGACGAGCCGCGCCGCCGCTCGTCATCCGTGGCGCCGCAAGCGCCCGTGCGCGCCCTCGAGCCGCGACGCCCCACGCGTGTCGAGGTCCACCTCGTCGTCCCCAAGAACTTCAACGACGCCCAGCAGGTCGCCGACAAGTTCAAGGTCGACGTCCCGGTGATCCTCAACCTGCAGGGCTCGGACACCGAGCTGGCCAAGCGGCTGATCGACTTCTGCAGCGGCCTGACCTACGCGCTCGAGGGCGGCATGCAGCGTGTGGGCGAGAAGATCTTCCTGCTGACTCCCCGCAACGTCGAGGTCTCGGCGGAGGAGCGCGCGCGGCTCATGGAGAAAGGCTTCTTCAACCAGTTCTGATCCGCGGCGCCGCGCTCCTGCGCGGCGGGACCCCGGCGCCGCCCACCGCGAGGCTGCCATGGACGTGGGATTCATCGGGGCGGGACACATCGCCCGCGCGCTCGGTCAGGGATGGAGCCGGCCTGGCCTGGAGGACGCGCCGGGTCTCCGCTACTTCGACGTGTCGCGCAGCGCCGCCGAGGCGACGGCGCAGGCGATGGGCGCCGACGTCGCCCCGGACCTCCTGGGGCTCGTGGAGCGGTCGGAGCTCGTGATCGTGGCCGTACGGCCGCAGCAGGTCCAGGACGTGCTGACGGAGACCGCTCCGTTGCTCGGGCCGCGCGCACTGGTCTCGGTGGCCGCCGGCGTCCCGCTCGCCGATCTGCGTGCGGCGCTCCCGGACGGAGCCCGCGTCGGGCGCGTGATGCCGAACGTCGCCGCAGCCCTGGGACTGGGGGTGTTCCTCTTCGTGCCCGGCACGCTGGGCCCTCGCGCGGCCGCCGTCGAAGAGCTCTTCGCCCGCGCCGGCGAGGTGGTGGCCCTCGACGAAGGGGACTTCGACGCCGCGACCGCCGTCGCCGGCTGCATGCCGGGGGTGCTCGCCGCGCTGGTGCACGATCTCGCCCGCGCCGGGGAGCGGAGAGGGCTCGAGCCGGACGCCGCCCGCCGCCTCGCCGTGGCCGGCGCGCACGGCGCGGCGGCGGTCCTGGCGCGCGAGGGCGACCCGGAGACGGTGATCGCCGCGGCGGCCACTCCCGGCGGCATGACCGCCGCGGCCATCGCGGCCCTGGAGGAGCGCGGGGTCGCGGAGGCGTTGGCCGTGGCAGTCGCCGCCGCAGCCGAACGCGCCAAGGAACTGACGCCGCCGCGTCGCACTAGATAGGCAGCCGACGACGCGCGGCCGAGGACCGCGTGACCGAGAGGGGAGACGATGAAGCTCACACCGCTCGACATCCGCCACAGGGAGTTCAAACGCGGCATGCGTGGGTACCACGACGCGGACGTCGACGAGTTCCTGGACGAGGTCGCCGACGAGTACGAGCGGCTCTTCAAGGAGAACATCGACCTCGGCGAGCGGGTGGAGTCGCTCGAGGAGAAGGTGGCCGGCTACAAGCGGATCGAGGAGACCCTCCAGAAGACGCTCGTCAACGCCCAGGCCAGTGCCGAGGAGCAGAAGCAGAACGCCGCCAAGGAGGCGCAGCTCATCCTTCAGGACGCCGAGCTCAAGGCACGCCAGTTGATCAACGAGGCCTACTCGGAGCGTCAGGCGATCGAGCAGTCCATGGCCAAGCTCCGTAGCGCCGAGGAGGGCTTCCGGTTCAAGTTCCAGCAACTGCTCGAGGGCCACCTGCGCCAGCTGCACGAGACGCCGGAGGCCACCGCGCCCACACCCGTCGAGGACCTGACACGACACACCGAGGCCATCAAGGCGGCCATCGTCCGCGAGTCGGCCCCGGAGCGCTCGAGCCCATCCGGTGATGCCCCAGCGGCCGCCGACGTCCCGGACCTCGGGCAGGACGAGGCGGAGAAGGAGCCGCAGGTCTCCACACCCGGCACACCACAGGAGCCGAGCGCGTCGGACGACGCGCCGCGGCCTTTCGCCCGTCCCGGGACGCCGGTCGGCGCAGCAGGTACGCCCTCGCTCGGACCCGGAGGCGTGCAGGCGGGTGCCCGGCGCCCGTCGACGCCGCAGGACGAAGACGACGCTGACGATCCCGAGATCACGGCCTCTACGCCGGTCCCTGCAGACGAGGATGGCGACTCCGCCGAAGGCCACGACGAACCCGTCGTGCTCGATGGGGAGGACGACCTTCTCGCCGACGTGGACACCGGGGTGAACGAGGACGAGTTCAACTGGTGACAAAGGACCACTGACGCAGACCCGCGACGGCGGCCTCAGCCTCGCGGTCTGGGTCACACCGGGAGCGCAGCGAAGCGCTCTGGCCGGCGTCGTCGACGGGCGTCTGCGGGTCCGTCTCGCCGCCCCGCCGGTCGAGGGTCGCGCCAACGCCGAGCTCGTGCGGTTCGTCGCACAGGAGCTGCGCGTCACCCGGCGTGCGGTCTCCCTGTCCGCGGGCGGACGATCGCGGCGCAAGCTCCTCCACGTGACCGGCGTGACGCTGGACGACGCACGGCGTAGACTCGGTCTTTGAGCGACCAAAGGAGCGCCGCATGGCCAAGCTCGCCTACTGCAAGCAGTGCAAGGCGACGTATCCCCTGAGCATCGTCGTCAGCGACGGGGGACGGAGCGGCAAGACCAAGGTGCCCACCTGCCCCATGGGTCACGTCGATCTCGAGCTCGACGCCGCACCCAAGCCGCGTGACAAGAAGTAGGACGGGGTACGCCTCGGCACTGCTGTCCGCCGTCGCGGTGGTGGCGGCCGACCAGGCCAGCAAGGCCGTGGTGCGCTCGCTGGCCGGGCGTCTGCCGTGGCGGCCGTTCCCCGGACTCAGGGTCGGCCTCACCTACAACCCCGGTGTGTCGTTCAGCCGTCTGGCCGGCGCGGGAGGCGCGGTCGTCGTGCTGGTGGCCGTCGTGGCCGCCGGCGTCGCCGTCGCCCTTGTGCTGAGCCCCGCGCGCTACCGTCCTGCACTGGGCGTCATCCTCGGGGGCGCGGTGGGCAACCTCGTCGACCGGCTGCGGTTCCACGGCGCCGTCGTCGATTTCATCGGCGTGTCGTTCTGGCCGGCGTTCAACCTCGCCGACGTGGCGATCGTCGCCGGGACAGTTCTGCTCGGGCTGCAGCTCGTCGTCGGACGCCGTGAGTGAGTCCGGGACTTTCCGCGCCGAGGCGGCGGACGCCGGCCGGCGCCTCGACGTGGCGCTGGCGGAGCGCCTGCGACTGAGCCGCGCCGCGGCACAGCGCCTCATCGCCGCCGGACTCGTCCTGGTGGAGGGCAGCCCGGCGCGCAAGAGGCAGATCCTGCACGCCGGCGAGACGGTCGCCTGGCGCGCGGTGCCGCCGGCCGCACAGGCGCCCTCGACCGAGGCCGTCCCGCTCTCGCTCGTCTACGAGGACGACTGGGTGCTCGTGGTGGACAAACCAGCCGGCGTGGTCGTCCATCCGGCCCCGGGTCACGAGCACGGCACTCTGGCGGACAGCCTCTCTGCCGCCGGTGCGCGAGGCGGGGACACGCGGCGGCCGGGCATCGTGCATCGCCTCGACAAGGACACCTCGGGGCTCCTCGTCGTGGCCCGCCGTGAGGACGCCTACCGGCGGCTGGTGGCGGCCATGAAGCGGCGTCTCGTGCAGCGCACCTATGTCGCCCTGCTGCTCGGCTCCCTGGCGCAGGACGAGGGCACCATCGACGCGCCCGTCGGCCGGCACGTGCGCGATCGCAGGCGCATGGCGCTGCACTCGCCCGCCGGCAAGCGCGCCGTCACCCATTTCGAGACCCTGGCGCGTGCCGGCGCGTTCACGCTCGTGCGCGTACGTCTCGAGACCGGCCGCACCCACCAGATCCGGGTGCATTTCGCCGCACTGGGCCACCCGGTCGCCGGAGACCTGCAGTATGGCCGGTCGCCGCGGCCGGAGGGTCTCGGCCGGCAGTTCCTGCACGCCGCGCGACTCACGTTCCCGCACCCCGACGACGGGCGGGAGATCTCCTGCTTCAGTCCGCTGCCCGACGACCTCGCCGAGTTCCTCGAGTCCCTGGGACTGGCCGACCGGCAGCCCATCTGAGGAGCGGCACCGGGCGACCGGCGACGGGCGTGCCGCCACAGGGCCCGGCGCCGGCGGCGACCAGCCCCGCCGGCTCCTTGTCGTGACCCCGGCCTGCTGCTACAGTACGTCGGACCTTTAATCCACGTCCGGAGAGACGGAAAGGGGGTGCAGCGTTGCCGTACGCCGACAGGTGATCACGGCGGCGCTTTTTTCATGCAGGGACCCAGACCAGCCAACGAGACGGTCGTCCTGACGGCGGAGCAGATGTCGCGGACCATCACGCGCATCGCCCACGAGGTGTTCGAGAAGAACCCCACCGCGGACAGGCTCGCCATCGTCGGCATCCATACCCGCGGCGCGTTCATCGGCGCCCGCGTCCACAGACTGCTGTGCGAGGTCGCCGGCCGGCAGGTCGAGAGTGGCGACCTCGACATCTCCTTCTACCGCGACGACGTCGCGGCCCGCGGCGCGGTCGGGGTCATCCCTCGCAGCACGCCGCAGCCCGTGGTCAGGGACACGCACCTGCCGTTCGACGTCGACGGCGCCACGGTGGTCCTCGTCGACGACGTGCTGTACACGGGACGCACGATCCGCGCCGCCATCGAGGCGCTCTTCGACTTCGGACGGCCGGCGGCCGTGCAGCTCGCGGTCCTCGTGGACCGCGGCCACCGCGAGCTGCCCATCCGGCCCGACTACGTCGGCAAGAACCTGCCCACGGCCCCGCACGAGCGGATCAGCGTGCGGGTCGACGAGTGCGACGGCGTCGACGAGGTGGTCCTCGTGCGCAAGGAGGCCTGAGCGATGGCCAAACGTGACCTGATCAGCATCGAGGACCTCTCCCGCGCCGAAGTGGAGTTGCTGCTCGACACCGCCGAGAGCTTCCTGCCGGTGCTGGAGAGGGACATCAAGAAGGTGCCCACGCTGCGCGGCCGCACGATCATCAATCTCTTCTGGGAGGCGTCGACGCGCACCTCCTCCAGCTTCGACCTCGCCGCCAAGCGCCTCTCGGCCGACACCCTGGCCCTCAAGGCGAGCGGCTCGGCGGTGGAGAAGGGCGAGACGCTCAAGGACACCGCCATCACCCTGAGCGCCTACTCGCCCGACATCATCGTCATGCGGCATCCGTCCGCCGGAGCCTGCCAGATCCTCTCCGCCAACACCGAGGCGAGCGTCGTCAACGCCGGCGACGGCAAGCATCAGCACCCCACGCAGTGCCTGCTCGACCTGTTCAGCATGCGTCAGAACTTGGGCCGCGAGCTCGACGGCCTCCGCGTCTTCATCATCGGCGACATCCTGCACAGCCGGGTGGCGCGCAGCGACATCATGGGGTTCCGCATGTTGGGCATGGACGTCACCCTGGTCGCTCCGCCCACGCTCATGCCGCGCGGCATCGAGGAGATGGGGGTGAAGGTCGAGTACGACCTCGCCAACCTGAAGGACGCCGACGTCATCTACCTGCTCCGCATCCAGCGTGAGCGCATCAAGCCGGGCTCGGCCTACCTGCCGTCGCTGCGCGAGTACGCCCGGCTCTGGGGCATCTCCCAGGCACGCCTGCGCCCGGGGCAGCGGGTGATGCACCCCGGGCCGATCAACCGTGGCGTGGAGATCGCCTCGGACATCGCCGACGACGACGAGAACCTGATCGCCCATCAGGTCTTCAGCGGACTCGCCGTGCGCATGGCGATCCTGTACAGGACGATCGTCGGCTACAGCGACGGCGTCGCGCAAGGGGAGGTGCTCTGATGCAACGGACGTGGTACAAGCCTCTCCCGGCCGCCGACCTGCTGATCCGGCGCGGCCGGGTGATCGACCCCGCGGACGGCGGCGACGCCGTGCGTGACGTGCTCGTCAAGAAGGGCCGGATCGCCGAGGTCGGAGAGGACCTCACCGCCCCCAAGAAGGCCCGCGTCGTCGACGCGCACGACATGCTCGTGCTGCCGGGGTTCGTGGACCTCCACGCCCACTTCCGCACCCCCGGACGCGAGGACGAGGAAGACCTCGCCAGCGCGTCGGCGGCCGCAGCGGCCGGCGGTTACGTGGCCGCCTTCGGCATGGCCAACACCGACCCCGTCGTCGACAACGCCGGCCTGCTCAAAGGACTCGCCGACCAGGCCGTGGTCGAGGCCGTGGTGCCGCTCGGCTTCTTCGCCGCGGTCACCAAGGGCCTCCAGGGCGAGGAGCTCACCGAGATGGGCGAGCTGGGCGCCGCCGGAGCTGTCGGCTTCAGCGACGACGGCCGGCCGCTGCCCACGGCGGCGATCACGCGTCGCGCCCTCCAGTACGTCAAGGTCAGCGGACGCTTCGTCGCCGTCCACGCCCAGGACGACTCGCTCTTCAAGGGCGGGCAGATGCACGAGAGCCCCGTGTCCGCGCGCCTGGGTCTCACCGGCATCCCCGACCTCTGCGAGAGCCTGGACGTGGCGCGCACGCTCGACATCGCCGCCTACGAGGACGCCGACGTGCACGTCTGCCATGTGAGCACGGCGCGGTCGCTCGAGGCCATCGCCCGCGCCAAGGCGGCCGGGGTACGGGTCACCGCCGAGGCGACCCCACATCACCTCACGCTCACCGACCGGCGCCTCGACACGCTCGACCCCAACCTCAAGATGAACCCGCCGCTGCGCGCCGAGACGGACCGCACCGCACTGGTCGAGGCCCTGGCTAGCGGTCTCGTCGACTGCGTCGCCACCGATCACGCGCCCCACGCGTCGGAGGCGAAGGAGGTCCCCTACGAGGAGGCGCCGTTCGGCTGCATCGGGCTCGAGACGGCCTTCAGCGTCCTCCACAGCGGGCTCGTGGAGACGGGCGCCCTCGACCTCGCCACACTGGTGACGCGCATGAGCACGGCGCCGGCGCGGATCGCCGGTCTGGTCCCGCCCGCCCTGGCGGCCGGCGCCCCCGCCGACCTCTGCGTCTTCGACCCGGCGACGACCTGGAGGGTCGCGCCTGAGACCCTGCAGTCGCGCTCGTCGAACTCGCCCTGGCTCGGTCAGGAGCTCCGCGGCAGGGTCCGCCTCACGGTGGCCGCCGGCCGGATCGCCTGGGACGACCTTGCCTGATCCCGCGGTCATCGTCCTCGAGGACGGCGCCACGTTCACCGGCGAAGCGCTCGTGGGCGCGGGTTCCGTGGGCGGAGAGCTGGTGTTCACCACGGACATGTGCGGCTATCAGGAGATCGTCACCGATCCGGCGCACTGCGGACAGCTGATCACGTTCACCTTCCCGATGAACGGGGACTACGGAGCCGACGCCGAGCGCGACGAGTCGGACAGGGCTCACGCCCGGGCGATCATCGCCCGCGAGATCACGAACTACCGCTTCAACCGCGCCTCGCGACAGACCTGGCTTGACTGGCTGGCGGAGCACGGGGTACTGGCGGTGACCGGGGTCGACACACGTGCCGTGACGCGGCACCTGCGCGACAAAGGGGCGCTCCGCGCCGTGGTCAGCACGGAGCCGCGCGGCGTGAAGGAGCTGCGCCGCGCGGCGCAGCGTCTGCCGCTGATGGCGGGACTGGACCTCGCCAGGGTGGTCGCCTGCCGGGAGCCGTACGAGGCCGCGGCGTCCCAGGGCCGCTCGACGCCGGAGCTGCATCTGGTCGCCTGTGACTTCGGTCTCACCAGATCGCTGCTCGCCCGCCTCACCGGAGGCGGGTTCCGCGTCACCGTGGTGCCGGGGAACACGAGCGCGCAGAGGATCCTCAGGATGCGTCCCGACGGCGTGCTCCTCAGTACAGGGCCCGGCGACCCGGCGGCCGTCACGTACGCCGTCAAGGCGATCGAACGTCTCCTCGGCCGCGTGCCGCTTCTCGGAGTGGGCCTCGGCCACCAGCTCCTGGCGCGTGCGCTCGGGTTCGACACATACAAGCTCGCGTCCGGCCATCGCGGCGCCAACCACCCGGTCAAGGACCTGCTCTCCGGCGGCGTCGAGATCACCGCCCAGGACCACGGCTTCGCCGTGCGTGAGAAGGCGGTCGTCGGTGCGCAGGTCACCCACGTGAACCTCAACGACGGCGGCGTGGAGGGACTCGCGGCTCCCGAGTACTACGCCCTCTCGGTGCAGTACCGCCCCGATCCGGCGCCGGACCCCCGCACGCCGTGGCCGCCGCTCGAGCGGTTCCGCCGTGAGATCGAGCGGTCCAGGCACGGAGGAGGCGGCTGATGCCGCGCCGCGACGACCTCGGCAAGATCCTGATCATCGGTTCGGGGCCGATCGTGATCGGGCAGGCGTGCGAGTTCGACTACTCCGGCGCCCAGGCGTGCAGGGCCCTCCTTGAGGAGGGCTACGAGGTCGTGCTCGTCAACAGCAATCCGGCGACGATCATGACCGACCCCGCGTTCGCGACGCGCACGTACATCGAGCCCCTCGACCGCGCCACGCTCACGCGCATCATCGAGGTCGAGCGTCCGCACGCCCTGTTGCCGACGCTGGGTGGCCAGACGGCGCTCAACCTGGCGATGGAGCTCAAGCGCGCCGGCGTGCTCGACCTCTGGGAGATCGAGCTGATCGGCGCCGGCGAGGAGGCGATCCGGCGCGCCGAGGACCGACTCGAGTTCCGCAGCGCGATGCAGGAGATCGGCATGCGCGTGCCGCGCAGCATGTGCGCCGAGACCCTGGCCGAGGCCGAGGCGGCCTGTGAGGACCTGGGTCTCCCGCTGGTCGTCCGTCCCGCCTACACCCTGGGGGGAGGAGGGGGCGGCATCGCGCACGACGCGGCCGGCCTCCGCCGCATCTGCGAGCAGGGCCTCGCCCTCAGCCCCATCTCCCAGATCCTCCTCGAGGAGTCGGTCGTGGGCTGGCACGAGTTCGAGTTCGAGGTCGTGCGCGACAGGGCCGACAACGTGCTCGTCGTCTGCTCGATCGAGAACATCGACCCCATGGGCGTCCATACCGGCGACAGCGTCGCCGTCGCGCCGGCGCTCACCCTCACCGCCCCCCAGCTCCAGGAGTTGCGTGAGGCGGCCAGGGCGGTCGTGCGCAAGATCGGCCTCGACTCCGGAGGAGCGAACGTCCAGTTCGCCGTCCAGCCGGAGAGCGGCGAGGTCGTGGTCATCGAGGTCAACCCGCGCGTCTCCCGCAGCTCCGCCCTCGCCTCCAAGGCGACCGGCTTCCCGATCGCCAAGGTCAGCGCCCGTCTGGCCGTCGGCTACACCCTCGACGAGATCCGTAACGATCTCACCGGCGGCACATCCGCCTGCTTCGAGCCTGCGCTCGACTACGTGGCGGTCAAGATGCCGCGCTGGGCGTTCGAGAAGTTCCCCCTCAGCGACCGGCAGCTCACCACGCACATGAAGAGCGTGGGGGAGGTGATGGCCCTCGGCCGGACCTTCAAGGAAGCGTTCCAGAAGGCCCTGCGCTCGCGCGATCTGGATGTCCCCGTCGACCTGCCGACGTCGCCCCAGGACCTGCGCAGGGCGCTGGCGGTCCCGAGCGCCGAGCGGTACGACCTCCTCCTCCACGCGTTCCGTCTGAGACTCGGCGTCGACGAGGTGCACGCGATCACCGGCATCTCGCGGTTCTTCCTGAGTGAGCTGGCCGACGTGGTCGGGCTCGAGACGGAGGTCCGTGAGGCGCCGCGGCTCACCGCCGATCTGCTGCGACGCATGAAGCGTTACGGGTTCAGCGACAGGCGTCTCGGTGAGCTCACCGGACGCAGTGAACGCGAGATCCGTGCCCTGCGCCTCGAACACGGCATCCTGCCCGTCTACAAGGCGGTCGACACGTGCGCGGCGGAGTTCCCGGCCGAGACCCCGTACTACTACTCCACCTACGAGGAGCAGAACGAGGCCGAGCCGGGGGAGAGGCGACGGGTCGTCATCCTCGGCTCCGGGCCCAACCGCATCGGTCAGGGCATCGAGTTCGACTACTGCTGCGTGCACGCCGCGCTGACCGCCAGGGAGATGGGCTACGAGGCGGTCATGATCAACTGCAACCCGGAGACGGTGAGCACCGACTACGAGGTCTCGGACCGCCTGTACTTCGAGCCGCTCACGTTCGAGGACGTCGCCGACGTGGTGGCCAACGAGCGACCCGAGGGTGTCATCGTGCAGTTCGGCGGCCAGACGCCGCTCAGGATCGCCCGTGCCCTGGTCGAGGTCGGGATCCCCGTCCTCGGCACGCCCCAGGACTCCATCGACCTCGCCGAGGACCGTGGCCGGTTCGGCGGGCTCCTGGAGGAGCTGGGCATCCGGTGTCCACGGTACGGCCTCGCCACCACCGCCGCCGAGGCGGCCGAGGTCGCCGCACAGGTGGGGTATCCCCTGCTGCTGCGACCGTCCTACGTGCTCGGCGGCCGTGCCATGCGCATCGTCTATGGGCTCGAGGAGCTCGAGCGTTTCGTGGGCGATGCGGCCAGTGTCAGTCCAGGCCATCCGGTGCTCCTCGACGAGTTCCTCGAGAACGCCGTCGAGGTGGACGTCGACGCCGTCGGGGACGGCGAGGAGGTCTACATCGGCGCCGTCATGCAGCACGTGGAGGAGGCCGGGGTGCACTCCGGCGACTCCGCCTGCGTGATACCGTCCATCTCGCTCGGCGAGGGCACCCTGGAGCAGGTGCGCCGCCAGACGAAGGCGCTCGCCCTCGCCCTGGACGTGCGCGGGCTGATCAACGTCCAGTTCGCGTGTCACAACTACCGGCTCTATGTGCTCGAGGTGAACCCGCGCGGCTCCCGCACGGTGCCCTTCGTCAGCAAGGCGACCGGGATCCCCCTGGCGCGAGTCGCCACACGGGTGATCCTCGGGGAGCGCCTCGCGGACATGGGTCTGGAGCGCCGCGTGCCCGGCTACGTGAGTGTCAAGGAGGCTGTCCTCCCGTTCGGCCGGTTCCCCGGCACGGACACGCAGCTCGGGCCGGAGATGAGGTCCACCGGCGAGGTGATGGGCATCGCCGACACCTTCCCGGAGGCGTTCGGCAAAGCTGTGGCGGCGGCCGGCCTGGCGCTGCCCATCGAGGGCGACGTCTTCCTCTCCGTGTGCGACAGCGACAAGTCGGCGGCCACCATCCTGGCGCAACGGCTGCACGCACTCGGTTTCGCCATCCACGCCACCCGCGGCACGGCGGCGGCGCTCACCAGCCTCGGCATCCCGGTGAACGTGGTCGACAAGGTGTCGGAGGGGGCACCGAACGCGGTGGACCTCATCGAGTCCGGCGACATCCGCCTCGTGATCGACACCCCGTTCGGACGCGGAGCGCGCACCGACGGCTACCGGATCCGCAGCGCCGCACTGCGCAGGGGTATCGCCTCCATCACGACGCTCGCCGGCGCTTCCGCGGCCGTCTCCGCCATCGAGGCCGCGAAACGGCCCCGAGTACAGGTACACTGTCTTCAGGACCTTCACGCGGAGGCGGAGCGGACGTGAGCGGGAGCGGGCAGACGCACGACGACCACCGGCAGTGGGCGGAGACGTCGCACTGCCGGGTGTCCGCGGCCCGCCACCTCGGCGGCTTCGCCGTGCTCGAGCTCATCGCGCCGCGCATCGCCCGGCGCGCGGCGCCCGGCCAGTTCGTCATGGTCACGGTGCCCGGCGAGGGCTACCTGCTGCGGCGTCCGATCTCGCTGTTCTCGGCCGAGGCCGACTGCATCGCGCTGCTCGTGGAGGCGCGCGGGCGCGGCAGCGAGCGCCTCACCCGACTCGAGGTGGGCGACGTCGTCGACGTCGCCGGACCGCTGGGCAGCGCGTTCCCGACCCAGGGCGTGACCAACGCGCTGCTGGTCGGCGGCGGCATCGGCTGCGCGCCGCTGCAGTACCTCGCCGACGAGCTTGCGGCGGCCGGAGCCCACGTCACCGCCGCCCTCGGCTTCCGCGACTTCCGGGCCGCCCGCGCCGTCGGGGCGTTCACCATCGAGCGCCTCTCGGTGGCCACAGAGGACGGGAGCGTCGGGAGAGCCGGGACCGTGCTGCACCTCCTCGCGGCGCTCGACGTGGCCCCCGGCACCACGGTCTATGCGTGCGGGCCCACGCCCATGATCGCCGCCGTGCAACGCTGGACGTTCCACGAGGGTCTGCGCGGCTACGTGTCGCTCGAGGCCCATATGGCCTGCGGCACAGGCTCCTGCCACGGCTGTGTCGTCGACACCGCGCGCGGCAAACTCCGCGTGTGCAGTGAAGGTCCCGTGTTCCGCCTCGACGAGGTGACGCCGTGAGCGACCGCCGGCCGCCCGCCCCTGAGACCGACCTCTCCGTGCGGCTGGGACCCGTCGAGCTCGCCCATCCGCTGGTCGATGCCTCCGGCACCCTGGACGTGCTCGAGTACGCCCGCCGTTACGACGGCGACTACCTCGCCGACTTCCCCTACGCCGCCTACGTGCCCAAGACCGTGACCGCCGATCCGCGCACCGGCAACCCGCCGCCCCGGGTCACGGAGACTCCGTCCGGAGTGATCAACGCGATCGGTCTCGAGAACCCCGGGGTCCACGCCTGGATCGCCCAGCTCGGCGAATGGGCGGCGCTCCGGGCGCCCGTCCTCGTGAGCGTCGGCGGCAACTCACCGGAGCAGTATGCCGCCGTGATCTCGGCCCTCGAGGCCCACCTCGCCGCAGCTCCTCCCGGGACCGTGCCGGACGTCCGCGGATACGAGCTCAACGTCTCCTGCCCTAACGTCGTCGGCGGCCTACAGATCGGCGCCGACCCCACCGCGACGGCGGAGGTCGTCGGCGCCTGTCGTGCCGCCACCGCGCGCTTCCTGTTGACGAAGCTGACGCCGAACGTGCGCGACGTCACAGAGGCCGGGGCCGCCGCCCTGGGCGCCGGCGCGGACGGGCTCTCGCTGGTCAACACCTTCAAAGCCATGGTGCTCGACCGCGACACGCTGCGCCCGTTCCTCGGCAACCGGACGGGAGGGCTCTGCGGACCGGCCATCAAGCCCATCGCCCTGCGCATGGTGGCCGAGGTGGCGCGTGCGTTCCCGGACACGCCCCTCGTCGGCATGGGCGGCGTGATGACCGGGCTGGATGCGCTCGAGTTCATCGCCTGCGGCGCCACGGCCGTCGCGGTAGGGGCGGCCAACTTCACGTCCTTCGAGGCGCCGCAGCGGATCCTCGCCGAGCTCCGGGACGAGGTCGCCGCGAGGGGCTTCGGCACCGTGGGCGAGGCGCGCGGCATCGCGCTTCGCGCCTGACCCTCGCATCCTCCGTCGCCCGTCGGCAGAAAACTCCCGCTAGACAACGCTTTTCCCGGCGACGGTCTGTTGAAACGCCGCCGCCGCATCACATATACTCTCGCGCGATGCCCCCGTCTTCCAAGCAATCCAACACGGCTCCAGCGCGGTCACTCGACCAGCGCATGGAGGCCTTGAGCAAGGCGAACGAGGTCCGCAGCCGCCGGGCCGCGTTGAAGGCCGACCTAAAGCACGGCCGGGTCAAGATGGAGGACGTCCTGGCCGACCCGCCGGAGTACCTGCTCACCGCCAAGGTCGCCGACCTCCTCATGGCCGCCCCCAAGTGCGGCCGGATCAAGTCGGCGCGTATCATGGACCTGTGCCGCATCAGTCCGAGCAAGACCGTGGGCGGCCTCTCCGAACGGCAGCGGCAAGAGCTCCTCGCCTACTTCGGAGGCTGACGCCATCCCGTCCGTGTTCGTCATCTCGGGGCCTTCAGGCGCCGGGAAGGGGACCGTCATCGGCCTGGTCCGGCAGCGCCTGCCACACCTCGTCACGGCCGTGTCCGCCACCACCCGGACACCGCGGCCTGGCGAGGCCGACGGCCGGGAATACCACTTCATGGACGAGGCCCGTTTCCGTGCCGCGGTCGCCGCGGGAGACTTCCTGGAATGGGCGGAGTACAGTGGTCACCTGTACGGGACGCTACGCAGCGAGGTCGAGGCCGGGCTCGCCGGGGGCGACGACGTGATCCTCGAGATCGAGCTGCAGGGCGCACGCTCCGTGCGCAGGTCGATGCCGGAGGCGGTCTCCGTGTTCATCGTGCCGCCGAGCACGAGCGAACTGGAGCAGAGACTGCGTGGGCGCGGCACGGAGACCGGGGCTGCCATCGCCCGGAGATTGGGCCGTGCGGAGACCGAGATGGCCGCCGCGCACGAGTTCCGTCACGTCGTGATCAACGACGACGCCGAGCGGGCCGCCGACGAGGTGGTCGCCATCATCGAGGCACAGAGGAAGGACGCATAGTGGACAAGCCCCGCATCGACGAACTGCTGCCCCACGCGGACGGCTCCCGTTACGAGCTCGTCATGATCGCCGCCAAGCGTGCGCAGCAGATCAACAGCTACTACCAGGGTCTCGGCGAGAACACTCTCGGGCTCGAGGAGTTCACGCCGCCGCTCATCACCACCCGCAGCGCGAACCTCCTGACGATCGCTTTCGAGGAGATCGTGGACGGCAAGGTGGAGCGCGAGCTCCCCGACTGATGTCCGGTCAGAGACCGCGCAGTGTGCCGGCCTCGGCGGCATGGGAGTGAGGTCTCCTTGAGCGGGCCTCACGACGTATCCGTCGCCCGTACCGTGCTCGTCGGTGTCACCGGCGGGATCGCGATCTACAAATCGGTCGAGCTGGTGCGCGGCCTGGTCAAAGACGGCCTTCGGCCGCTCGTCGTCACCACGGAGGCGGCGCAGCGTTTCGTCATGCCGCTCACTTTCGCAGCCGTGTCGCAGGCTCCGGTGCTCGACGACCAGAGCGCCTGGCAGGGGAGCGGCGGCTGGTTCCGGCACATCGAGGCTGCCCGCGCGGCGAGCGTGATGGTCGTCGCCCCTGCGACCGCCAACACCCTCGCGAAGATGGCGACGGGTATCGCCGACAACCTGCTCACCGCCACCTATCTCGCCTTCCGCGGCCCGGTGATCGTGGCGCCCACGATGAACTGGGCGATGCACCAGCATGATGCCACGCAGCACAATCTGCGCCTGTTGGCGGATCGTGGAGTCGAGGTCCTGCCGACGGAGCAGGGCGAGCTCGCCTGCGGGGAGGAGGGCTCTGGCCGCATGGCCTCGCCTGAGACGATCCGGCTGGCGGTACGCCGCGCGCTGGCCGCGTCGGCCAGGGGGCCGCTCGCCGGCAAGCGGGTCGTGGTGACGTCGGGCGGCACCCGCGAGCGAATCGACGCCGTGCGGTTCATCGGCAACAGGTCGAGCGGCAAGATGGGCCGTGCCCTGGCCGATGAGGCGTACCTCCGCGGTGCCACGGTGACGCTGGTCACCACCCAGCCGCCCACCGGCGCCGCCTACGACGTCGTCAGCGTCGAGAGCGCCGCCGAGATGGCGGCGGCAGTGGGCGATGCCGTCCGCAGCGCGGACGTCCTCGTCATGGCGGCGGCGGTGGCCGACTTCCGCCCTGCCGTCGACGAGCGCGGCAAGATCGAGCGCGGCGAGCGCGAGACGCTCACGCTCGAACTGGTGCGCACGGTCGACATCCTCGCGTCGACGGCCCGGCCGGGACTCTACCGCGTCGGTTTCGCCGCCGAGGCCGGGCCGCGACTCGACCGCGCCCGGGCCAAGAAGGCGGCGAAAGGCATCGACCTCCTGGTCTTCAACGACATCCTCGCCGAGGGCGTCGGGATCGGCTCGGACGAGAACGAGATCACCATGCTCACCGCCGAGGGCGAGGTGCATGTACCACGCACGAGCAAGGCCGCCTGTGCACATGCCGTCGCCGATCAGATCGAGAAAGGCCTGGCGGGATGACGCCCGACCGCGCCGCCGTGCTCGCCGAGGTGGAGGCGCGCGTGACCAACGAGAACCTGCGCCGCCACATGCTGGCCACCGAGGTGATCATGCGTGCCCTGGCCCGACGACTCGGTGAGGACCCTGACGTGTGGGGTCTCGCCGGACTGGGTCACGACCTCGACGCCGAGGAGACGGAGGGCGACTTCGCCCGCCACGGGGCCGTGGCGGCGGAGAGGCTGAGGGTGCTGGGCCTTCCGTCGGCGGCCGTGCACGCGGTCGCGGCGCACAACCCCGACACCGGCGTCGCGGCCACCGGGCGCATCGACATCGGCCTCATCGCCGCCGACCAGCTCAGCGGGCTCGTGACCGCGGCGGCTCTCGTGCGCCCCGACAAAGACCTCGCGGGAGTCAAAGCGAGGTCGGTGCGCAAGCGGTACCGTGAGGGTGCGTTCGCGCGTGGGGTCGATCGGGCCGCGATCGCGCGCTGTGAGGAGCTGGGTCTCGAGCTAGACGACTTCCTGGGGCTCGGGCTGGTGGCGATGCAGGGCATCGCCGCCGATCTCGGCCTTTGAGCGCCGTGCCGGCGCCGCGCCGACGCACGCCCGACTTCCGCGACGAGAGCGAAGCCTATTCGTCGTTCCGCCGCGGCGTCCGCTTCCTCGAAGAAGGCCACCCGGCACAGGCGGCGATGCACCTCTCCCGAGCCCTGATGCTGGAGCCGGGACGCACCTCCATCCGTGAGGCGCTCGGGCGCGCGGAGTTCGCGCTGGGTCGCTTCGAACGGGCGGCCACGCTCTTCCGGGAGATCACCGACGACGTCCCCGACCACGCCTACGCCCACTACGCCCTGGCCCGGTGTCTGCGCCGGCTCGGGGAACGCCGGGAGGCGCGGGCCCACCTGCGGCTGGCCCGCGCCCTCGACCCGGCTTCCGAGGTCTACCGGCAGCCTCTCGAGGGCGTGGATTGACCGGTCGTCGTCCGGTGCCGACGGACGCGGCCTGGGAGGATCAGGTCAGCGCCTCGGGCCCCACATGCGCCATCTCGAGCAGTACGGCGATGCGCTGCCGGATGGGGGGGTGCGTGTCGAAGATCCCCGTGGCCTCCTTCGCCTTCTTGAGCGGATTGGCGATGTAGAGGTGGGCCGTGGCGCGGTTGGCGCTGCGCAGCGGCCGCGGGTCTGAAGCGATGGTGTGCAGCGCCCGCGCCAGGCCGAGCGGGTTGCGGGTGAGCTCCACGGCGGAGGCGTCGGCCAGGTACTCCCGCCGTCGCGAGACCGCGAACTGCACCGCGTAAGCCGCCAGCGGCGCCAGAACGGCCAGCACCAGCGCGACGATCATGAAGACCGCCTGTCCCTGACCGCCTCCGGAGCCTCCGCCGCGCCGCCGACCCGCGCCGCCCCAGAAGCTCCAGCGCAGGAAGAAGTCGGCGATCAGGGCGATCATCCCGACGAGGACGCCCACCAGTGTCTGCAACCGGACGTCGTAGTTGCGCACGTGCGACATCTCGTGGGCGACGACGCCCTGCAGCTGCTCGCGGTCGAGACGCTCCAGCAGGCCGCGCGTGACGGCGACGGAGGCATGCTCCGGGTCGCGTCCGGTGGCGAACGCGTTGGGTGCGGCGTCCTCGAGCACGTACACGGCCGGGGCCCGCGACAGGCCGGCGGCGATCGTCATCTCTTCGACGACGTTGAAGAGCTGCGGCTCGTCGGCATGCGTCACCCGTCGGGCGCCGGAGACCGCGAGCACCATCCTGTCGCCGCTGTAGTAGCCGACGACGCTCCAGAGGATCGCGACCACACCGAACACCCCGAGCAGGCCGAGGCCGCCCTGCGTCCCTCCGACCGCGGCGTACCCGATCGCGAACCCCAAGGCGGCGAGGATCGCCACGACGAGGCCCGCCAGCAGCCAGGAATCGCGACGGTTGCGGGCGATCTGTTCGTACATGACCGGTGGCGGCACGGGGCCGCGGGGCTCACCTCAGATCGACGACCGGGACGGCGCGCTCGCTCTCGGGGGCCTCGAAGAACTGGCGCGTCGTGAAGTTGAACATGCCGGCGATGAGGTTGGACGGGAACATCTGGATCTTGTTGTTGTAGGTGAGGACGCTGTCGTTGTAGAACTGCCGCGCGAAGGCGATCTTGTTCTCCGTCGACGTGAGCTCCTCCTGGAGCTGGATGACGTTCTGGTTGGCCTTGAGCTCAGGATAGTTCTCCGCCACGGCGAAGAGGCTTTTGAGAGTGCCGGTGAGCACGTTCTCAGCCTCGGCCTGGGCCTCCGGGCCGCGTCTGCCGGCGTCGATCGCGGCGGCCCGCGCGTTGGTGACGTTGGTGAGCGTCTCCTGCTCGTACGACATGTAGTCCTTGACCGCCTCGACGAGGTTGGGGATGAGGTCGTGCCGTCGTTTGAGCTGCACCTCGATCTGGCTCCAGGAGTTGTCCACCTGGTTCCGCCGCTTCACGAGACTGTTGTACATGCCGGCCAGCACGGCCACGATCACGACCACGACGACGATCAAGACGATGATGGCGATCAACCGGCGCTCCTTTCGTTGGCTGCCTTGCGGCTAGTGTACGCCACGGGCGGTGACGGGGCCTCCGCCTAGTTGTACCTCTTCCGGGCGCGCGGCTATCCTTGGACGGGGATGAGCACCTGGGTACGCGATATCGTGATCCTCGTCGGCGGTCTGGCCGCTCTGGCGGTGCTGGCGCTCGGGGGCCAGGCCGCCGTGCGCGCCCGCGCGAGTGGCTCCGGCGCGAGCCAGACGCCGGCGCCGGTTCCTGTCGTGACGCCGTCGGGCTCCGCCCCGGCCGAGCCTCACTACGAGCGCTGGACGGTCATCAAAGTCGTGCGACCGGTCGTGGTCTACGCGCGACCGAGCACCGCGGCGCAGGTCAGGACGCGCCTCGACCGGTTCAACCAGAACGGCTACCCGAACCTCGCGCTCGTGGACACGACGCGGGAGGTCGGAGACAGACTCTGGTACAGGGTGTGGCTTGCGCTGCGGCCGAACGGAACCCGGGGGTGGATCCCCGAGGCCGAGGGCAGCCTCGCGCTGTACAGGACGGCAGCGAAGATCACCATCGACCTGTCGGAGCGCGAGCTCAGCGTCACCCGGCGTGGTCAGGTCGTCGCCACGTTCCCGGTGGCGATCGGCAGACCCGGCCTGAGCACCCCGAAGGGCTTCTTCTTCGTCAACCAGAAGCTGAGGCCGGCGTCCCCGGACGGTCCTTACGGGGTACTGGCGATCGGGATCAGCGCCTTCCAGCCCAAGCTCCCCTACTGGGAGCAGGGAGGACCGGTGGCGATCCACGGGACCAACGAGCCGTGGCTCATCGGCAAGGCGATCAGCCACGGCTGCGTACGCATGCGCAACAAGGACGTGCTGCAGGTCAGCCGCTACGTGCCGGCGGGGAGCCCCGTCGAGATCGTCGAGTGACGGCCGCGCCGGCGTAGCGTCGCGCGGCCTCCGTCTCACCAGTATTCGCCCTGCCGCAGGAGCATGTCCTGCGCTTTGCATCTGGGGCAGGTGTAGGAGTTGGCCTTCTCGAGGAAGAACAGCTCGCTGTCGCAGGTCGCGCAGCGGAACTCGTCCACGTGGATGTCGGCGCCCGTCATGTCCACCTCGACGATGGAACCGCACTCCACGCAGTACCCCGGCATGAACCGCTGCCGGGGATCGTAAACGCCCACACCCCAGCGGATGCGCTCGGCCTTGTAGCCGCACTGGCGGCACTCGAACGTCGTGTACTCTCCCATCAGGCGGCCTCTTCTCCGGAGTGGTGACGGTCGCTCCCCGTATCGGCAGGAAAGCCGGTGGTCGTGAGCCCGCCGCAGACCCCGAGCCCGCCTTGTGCCTCAGCCGGCGACGATGCTATACTGACGCGGCTAGACAACACACCACGAGCGGGCTCTCTGCGCGAAGGTCGGTGGCAGCCGACCTTTCTCGTATGTGAGGTCGACATGAGGGAGACGAGAGAGCAACTGGAGACCATGGTCGAGACCAGGCTCGCCGAGCTGTTCCCCGGCGTCGAACTGGTGGACCTCGAGGTCCGCGGGCATCCCGCGGCCACGGTCACGCTGTTCATCGACCGGGCAGGAGGAGTCGATCTCGACCTGTGCGCGGCGGTGAGCGAGGCGCTCGGGGAGCTGCGCGAGCGTTACGCCCTGGAGGTCTCCTCGCCGGGGCTCGACCGCCGGTTGCGCAAGCCCGAGCACTTCGCCGCCCAGATCGGCCGTGTCGTGGCCGCGCAGACGACGGACCCGGTCGACGGTCGTCGCAACTTCCGCGGCGTGCTCGCGGCGGCCGACGGGCAGTCCGTCACTCTCACGCTCGAGGACGGCCAGGACGTCACGCTGCCGCTGGCCGGCCTCGCGAAAGCGCACGTGGTCTACACCCATGAACCCCCACGGAGGCGAACGTGAGCAGAGAGATCATCGAGGCCCTGCGCCAGATCGAGAGCGAGAAGGGCATCGCCTTCGAGGCTCTTGTCGAGGCTCTCGAGGACGCGCTCCTCTCCGCCTACAAGAAGTCCCCCGACGCGGCAGACTACGCCGCGGTCGAGGTCGACACCGAGACCGGCGACATGCGGGTCTACCAGCTCATCTTCCCGGAGCATGTGGACACCGAGGCCCTCAAGGTCCGCGACGAGGAGACCGGGGAGGAGGTCGGGCTCGACCTCAGCGGCGTCGACATGAGCGAGGTCGAGCGCGTGGAGGTCACGCCCGACGACTTCGGCCGCATCGCGGCGATGACCGCCAAGCAGGTCATCCTCCAGCGCATCCGCGAGGCGGAGCGTGACCTCATGTACGAGGAATACGTCGACCGCGTCGGCGAACTGGTCACCGGCATCGTGCAGCAGAGCGATCCGCGGCACACCACGTTGGTCGAGCTGGGTCGCGTGGAGGCGGAGTTGCCGCGCGGCGAGCAGATCGACACCGAGCACTACGAACACGGCGAGCGCATCAAGGCCGTGATCGTCAGGGTGGAGGAGTCGGCCAAGGGTCCCCAGGTCAAGCTCTCGCGTCGGAGCGAGGAGCTGGTGCGCAAGCTGTTCGAGCTCGAGGTCCCGGAGATCGCCGACGGGCTGGTGGAGATCCGTCAGGTGGCGCGCGAGACGGGGTACCGGGGCCGCGACGGCAAGCCCGTGCCCGGACGCTGCAAGATCGCCGTGGTGTCGCACGCCGACGGCGTCGACCCCGTCGGCGCCTGCGTGGGCCCCCGCGGCTCCCGTGTGCGGATGGTGGTCAGCGAGTTGCGCGGCGAGCGCATCGACATCATCCCGTACAACGACGACGCGGCACGCTTCGTCGCCAAGTCGCTCTCGCCGGCACGCGTGCGGGAGGTGATCGTCGACGACGAGGAGAAGACCGCGACGATCGTCGTCCCCGACGACCAGCTCTCCCTCGCCATCGGCAAGGAGGGGCAGAACGCCCGGTTGGCCAGCAAGCTCACCGGATGGCGCATCGACATCAAGAGCCAGCAGCAGATGGCGGAGGCCGAGAGCGCGCTCGAGTTCGGCGAGGAGGAGGGTGTGCAGGGCCAGTGCCAGGCGGTGATGCGCACCGGCAAGCGCTGCCCCAACCAGGCCGAGCCGGGCTCGAAGTACTGCAGCATCCACGCGGACTACGTGCCGGCCGAGCCCGAGGCTCCCGCAGCCGACGACGCGCAGACCGATGACGCGGCCAGGGCCGCGGACTCCGACCCCGCAGAGGCGGACGAGGAGTGAGCCCCGTGGCGACGCCGCAGAGGACGTGCATCGGCTGTCGCCGCCGGCGGCCCCAGAGCGACCTCGTACGCCTCGTGGCCGACCACGGCCGTGTGAGGACGGCGCGGCGTGGCGCGCCGGGAAGGGGCGCGTATCTCTGTGCGGACGTGGCGTGTCTGGAGGCCGCGGACGGAAGGCACGCGTTCGCGCGGGCGTTCCGTGGCCCGGTCACGCTCGATGCCTCCGTGCGCGAGGCGGTCGCGCAACGTGACGAAGACGAAAGGCGGTGAGGTGAATGGCGAAGAAGCGCAAGGTATCGGACATCGCGACCCAGCGAGGGACCAGCGTCGACGACGTCCTCGCCCACCTCAAGAAGGCGGGTATCGAAGTCGTCGACGGCGTCGTCAACGTGGATGAAGAGGCCATCGAGAAGGCGTACGCGACCGCTCCGTCGGCCGGCGCCCCCGTGCGGCGTCGCTCAGGGGGCGGCCCCGCGGGCAAGAAGCGCCGCGTGATCATCGACGCCGGCGCCTCGCGACGCGGCGGCGGCCAGGGCGGCCGCGACCGGCGCCGCGGCCGCGGACGGAACCGCGAGCGCGACCAGCAGGCCGCGGCCCCGGTCGTACCCACCGGACTCGTCAAGGTCCCCTCCGGCTCCTCCGTCAAGGACGTCTCCCAGCTGCTCGGCATCTCCACGCCGGACATCATCAAGACCCTCATGGGTTACGGCGAGATGGTCACCATCACCCAGACCCTCAGCGACGAGGCGGTGGAGGTGCTCGCCGCCGACTTCGGCCGGCAGGTCGAGATCACGCGCGCCGCCGACGAAGAAGCCGAGCTCGAGAAAGAGGCCGTCGACGCCCCCGACGACCTCAGGCCACGACCCGCGGTCATCACCGTCATGGGGCACGTCGATCACGGCAAGACGAGTCTGCTCGACGCGGTCCGCGAGACCGAGGTGGCCAGAGGCGAGGCCGGCGGCATCACCCAGCACATCGGCGCCTACCAGGTCAGGCACGACGGCAGGCTCATCACGTTCATCGACACGCCCGGGCACGCGGCGTTCACAGCCATGCGCGCCCGGGGCGCCAAGGTCACCGACATCGCCGCCATCGTCGTGGCGGCCGACGACGGCGTCATGCCGCAGACCGTGGAGGCCATCGCCCACGCCAAGGCGGCCGGCGTGCCGATCGTCATCGTCGTCAACAAGATCGACAAGCCCGATGCCAACATCGAGCGCATCAAGCAGCAGCTCGCGGAGCAGGGCGTGGTCCCCGAGGAGTGGGGCGGCGACAACGTGTTCGTCGAGGCGAGCGCGAAGAAACGCATCGGCCTCGAGAACTTCCTCGACATGCTGCTCCTGGTGGCCGACGTGGCCGACCTCAAGGCCAATCCGGACGCGCCGGCCAGCGGGTTCGTGATCGAGTCCAGACTCGACCCCGGCCGTGGCGTCGTCGCCACCGTCCTCGTCAATCGCGGGACGCTGCACGTCGGCGACGCCGTCGTCGCCGGCGAGGCGAGCGGCAGGGTGCGCGCCATGCGCGACTACCGTGGCGAGCCGCTCAAGGCCGGCGGGCCTTCCACGCCGGTCGAGATCATCGGTTTCGACGAACTGCCCGTCGCCGGCGAGTTCTGCCGCGTGGTCAAAGACGAACGCACCGCACGCTCCCTGGCGCACAAACGAGCCACCCGGCTCAAGACCGAGGCGCTCGCCAGGCAGCGGGCCCTCACCCTGGACGACGTCTTCGCGCGCATCGCCGAGGGCCAGGTGCTCGACCTGAACCTGGTGGTCAAGGCCGACGTGCAGGGCAGCCTCGAGGCGCTCAGCGAGGCCCTCCTGAAGATCCAGCATCCCGAGGTCAAGGTGCGGATCATCCACTCCGGCGTCGGCGGCGTGAACGAGTCCGACGTCATGCTGGCCAGTGCGTCGGACGCCATCATCATCGGCTTCAACGTACGGCCGAGTCCTGCCGCCAGCTCGCTGGCGGAGACCGAGGGCGTCGACATCCGCACGTATCGCGTGATCTACAAGGTCACCGAGGACATCACGGCAGCCCTGGTCGGCATGCTCAAGCCGACCTTCGAGGAGGTCGTCCTCGGCCAGGCCGAGGTGCGGGCCACTTTCAAGGCCTCCAAGCTGGGGACCATCGCCGGTTGCATGGTCACGCACGGCGTCATCACGCGCAACGCCGGCGTGCGCGTCCTGCGCAACGACGTCGTGGTGCACGACGGCAGAATCGCCTCGCTCAAGCGCTTCCAGGAAGACGCGCGCGAGGTCCAGGAAGGATTCGAGTGCGGCATCCTGCTCGACGGCTTCAACGACGTCAAAGACGGCGACGTGCTGGAGGCGTTCGAGACCAGAGAAGTCGCCCGTGAGGTCTGACGCCTGCATCGGGCTGTATCTGGCGGAGCTGCACTTCCCGGAGGCGCGGACGCTGAAGGAGAAGCGCGCGCCGCTGGCGTCGTTGCGCGACGTGATGCAGTCCCGGTTTCGCGCCTCCTTCAGCGAGGTAGGACTGCAGGATGTGTGGCAGCGGGCCCGGATCCTGGTGGTGGTCGCGTCTTCGTCACTGGCGAGGGCACGCGACCGCCTCGACGACATCGACCGCTACGTACACGCGCGCGAGTATGAGTTCGTCGTCGCGCGCGTGGTGCTCAAGACGGCCGACCCGGTGGACGGCATATGGGACATCGACTCCTGAAGGTCAATGAAGGCATCCGCAAGGTCCTCTCCGCGACCATCGCCGAGGAGGGGCTCAAGGATCCTCGCGTGGGGTTCGTCACGGTGACGGGCGTCGAGACGACCCCGGACCTGCGGCAAGCCCGGGTGTACGTCAGCGTGCTGGGCGACGAACGGCAGCGTGAGGTGACGCTGCAGGCGCTGGAGGCCTCACGGGGCTACCTGCAGGCACAGATCAACGCGACGCTGCGCATGAAACGTACGCCGCAGCTGCAGTTCCTCTACGACGATACGCTCGACCACGCACTGCGTATCCAGAGCGCCTTGAAGCGCGAGGCGGCGGTGCTGGGCGAGGAGCCGCACGAGATCCCTGTGCCGGGCATGGACGACGTAGGTCTGCGCACGGAAGACGCCGGCGAGACCGCCGGCGCCAGCGGTCGGCCGCCCGGTGACGACGGGGAGAGCGACACGTGAAGGTCCTCGCCGCCGACCTCGACGCCTTGTGTCGGCGCCTGCGCCGCGAACGCAAGGTGGCGCTCGCCGTCCACGAGAAGCCTGACCCGGACGCGCTCGGCGCCGCCTCGGGCATGCTCGACCTGTTCGCCCAGCTCGACGTGGCGGCGAAGCTGTACGTCTCCGAGGGGGAGCACCTTCCCCTGGCCGAGGTCCTGCTGCCGGCGGGCGGTGTGCTGCGTGGCGATCCGCCCGATGACGCCGCGCTGTATGCGCTCGACTGCGGCAGTGCCTCGAGGCTCGCGCTCCCGCGACGACGGTCGGTCGCGGTCAACATCGACCACCACCACGACAACCCCCGCTACGGCGGACTCGCCTTCGTCCGCGGGGAGGCCAGCAGCACGTGCGAGCTCGTCTGCGATGTCGCCCGCGCTCTCGGGATGAGACCCTCGCCGCAGGCCGCGGCCGCGCTGTACGCGGGCATCTCGTTCGACACCGGGCACTTCCACCACGACTCCACGACGGCATCGACCTTCCTCACCGCGGCATGGCTGGTCGACCTCGGCGCCGACCCGCGGGCCCTGTACGTGCTGCTGTACGAAGGCCGCTCGGAGGCCTCGCTCCGCCTGCGGGCGCGCGCCGTCGCAGGGGCTCGCCGCATCGCTCGAGGGAAGGCGCTGATCGCGCTCGTCACCGCCGAGGACTACGCGGCGACCGGCGGGGGGCCGGACGACACGGAGGGCGTCGTCGACGCCTTGCGCGGCGTGAGAGGAGTCGAGGTCGCCGCGCTCGTCAAGGAACAGCCCCAGGGGGCGCGCTCACGGGTCAGCCTGCGCTCCCAGACCATCGACGTCAGCGCCGTCGCGGCGGTCAATGGCGGCGGTGGGCACAGGCTCGCCGCGGGCTTCTCAAGCGACGACAGCCCGGAGGAGGTGATCACGTGGCTCAGTTCCGAACTCGAAAGGCGCCTCTCGACGGGATCCTCCTGATCGACAAGCCGGAGGGCCTCACGTCCCACGACGTGGTCGCACGTGTACGCAGGGGTCTGCGCCCCGGTGTGAGCAAGGTCGGACATGCCGGGACGCTCGACCCTTTCGCGACCGGTCTGCTCGTGGTGCTCGTCGGCAGGGCCACCAAGCTGGCGCGGTTCTTCGTCGACCTGCCCAAGGAGTACGAGTGCACGGTCAGGTTCGGTGTGCGCTCCGACTCCGGAGACCTCACCGGCACACTCGAGGAGACCGGGAAGACCACCACCCTGGAGGCGATCGAGGCGGTCGTGCCACGTTTTCTGGGGCGCATCACCCAGAGAGTGCCGATGACCTCGGCCGTCAAGGTCGACGGGGAGCGGCTCTACAAGAAGGCCCACCGGGGGGAGGTGGTGGAGACGCCGGAGAAGGAGGTCGAGGTCGAGTCGATCGAGATACTCGAGTTCGATGCGGCTTCACAGGCGTTGCGTTGCCGGATCGCCTGTTCCAAAGGCACCTACGTGCGCCAGTTGGCGATCGACCTCGGTGAGGCGGTCGGCGCCGGCGCCCACCTCGTGCAGCTCGCGCGCACCGGCGTCGGCGACCTGCGGCTCGACGACGCCCAGGCCCTGGCCGGGTTCGAGGACGCCCTCCAGAGGCGGGCGCCGGGCGACGAGCGCATCCCCGGCCTCGTACTGCCGGCCACGGCGTTGCAGTTCATGCCGGGGATCGAGCTCTCCGCGGCACAGGTGGCCGACGCACGCAACGGGGCACGCTTCCCGGGCGGACCCCAGGAGCCGGTGCGCCTCACGTTCCGCGGTGAGCTGGTCGCCGTCTACGGCCCCGCCGAGGAGGGCAACGCCCTCCGCCTCCTCGTCAAGCTGTGATGGAGGTCGTCGGCGACATCGCGACCCTGCGCGCGCGGCCCCGCGCCCTTGCGCTGGGGACCTTCGACGGCGTCCACGCGGGGCACCGGGCCGTGATCGGCAGGGCCGTCGATCTTGCGCGTGAGCACGGTCTCACGAGCGCGGTCGTGACGTTCGACCGGCACCCGCTGACGGTCGTGGACCCCGCGCACGCGCCCCGCCTGCTCACCTCGAACGAGGAGAAGATCAAGCTGATCGCCGGGCTCGGCCCCGACGAGCTTCTCCTACTGCACTTCGACCGCGAGCTGGCCGCCCTCAGCCCCGAGGAGTTCTGCACCCGTGTGCTGGCCGGGGCGCTGCAGGCCCGTGTCGTGGTGGTCGGCGAGAACTTCAACTTCGGGGCCGGAGGCTCCGGCGATGCGGTCCGGCTGCAGGAGTGCGGCGCCTCGCTCGGCTACGAAGTGGAGGTCCGCCCGCTGGTCACCGAACACGGCGCGACGATCAGCTCCACCCGCATCCGCCGCCTCCTCCACGCCGGCGCGCTCGAGGAGGTGCGGGAGATCCTCGGCCGACCTCCCTCAGCCGCCGGGGTGGTGGTGCACGGCGACAAGCGCGGTCGCACTCTGGGCGTCCCGACCGCGAACGTGGACGTTGAGGCCGGCACGATCTTCCCCGGGCGTGGCGTGTACGCCGCCCGGGTCCTGGTCGACGGCGCCTGGCATCGGGCCGCCGTCAACATCGGGCACAACCCCACCTTCCGGAACAAGGACGAGCCCACGACACACATCACCGTCGAGGCCTTCCTGCTCGGGTTCCACGGGGACATCTACGACCGCGAGATCCGACTGGACTTCCTGCACAAGATCCGCGACGAGCGCCGCTTCGAGAGCGTGTCGGCGCTCGTGGCGCAGATGCGCCGCGACATCGAGGCCGCCGGCAGTCTGGCCGACCCCGACTACGAGGCCGTCGGCCTGCCGCCCACGGAGAGCGTCGACCTCTGACCCCCGTCTTCCCACCGGACCGACGGCTGTCGGCGCACCGCCCGCTGTGCTACCCTAGCCCGACCGCTTTCTCGGTCGCGGGCATGCCAGCCCCCCGACTGGGTTCCCGGACACCCCCGGAGGGAGGTGAACCAGACATGGCAATGACCAAGGACGTCAAAGAGACCATCATCGCCCGGCACGCCAAGCACGACGGCGACACCGGCTCCCCCGAGGTGCAGATCGCTCTCCTCACCGAGCGCATCACCACTCTCACCGAGCACCTCAAGACGCACAAGAAGGATTACCACAGCCGTCGCGGCCTGCTCAAGATGGTGGGTCAGCGCCGGCGGCTCCTCAACTACCTGCAGGCGCGTGACCTCGAGCGTTACCGCGCCCTCGTCAAGGAGCTCGAGCTCCGCAAGTGAGGCGGCGCTGCGAGCGCCGCGATCCGTCGTCACCGTGCCGACCCACGCCGACGAGCGAACGCCTGGGGCGCGATGGGGCGCCCCGGTCTGAGAGATGAAGGAAGAGATGAACACGATCGAAGTAGAGGTGGGGGGTCAGGCGATCTCCCTGGAGACCGGACGCCTCGCCAAGCAGGCCAACGGCTCCGTGCTCGTACGCTCGGGCGACACGGTCGTCCTCGCCACCGCCGTGATGCGAGACGAGGTCCGCGAGGGGCAGGACTTCTTCCCGCTCACGGTGGATGTGGAGGAACGGCACTACGCCGCCGGCAAGATCCCCGGCGGCTTCATCAAGCGTGAGTCGCGGCCCAGCGAGAAAGCCATCCTGGCGGCCCGGCAGATCGACCGCCCGCTGCGCCCGTTGTTCCCCAAGGGCTTCATGAACGAGGTCCACATCGTGGTCACCACGCTGTCGGTGGACTTCGAGCAATCGTACGACGTGCTGGCCACCATCGGCGCGTCGGCGGCGCTCACCATCAGCGACATCCCGTTCGGTGGGCCGGTCGGCTCCGTGCACGTCGGGCGCATCGACGGCCAGCTCGTCGTGAACCCGACGCTCGAGGAGCTCCAGGACGAGTCGGACATGGATCTCGTCGTCACCGGTACGGCCGACGCCATCGTGATGGTGGAGGCGGGGGCCAAGCAGGTGTCGGAGAGCGTCGTGGTCGACGCCCTCAGGCTGGCGCACGAGGAGATCAAGAAGCAGGTCGCGGTGCAACTTGCGCTGCGTGACCAGGTCGGCAAGCCCAAGCATGAGGTCCCGGCGTGGGTCGTGGACGAGGGGGTGCTCGAGGAGGTCCGCACCGAGTTCGGCGCGGCGCTCGACGCAGCCACCCAGGCGCCCGGCAAGATGGAGCGCATGGCCGCGACCGCGGAGGTGAAGAGGGCCGCGGTCGAGCAGCTCGTCGCCGTCGACGCCGACGCTGAGCGCTCCGCGCAGGTCAGGCGCGCGCTCGCCAAGATCGAGAAGGACATCATCCGCGACCGCATCGCCGTCAAGAAGATCAGGCCCGATGGGCGCGCCACTGACGAGGTCCGTCCGATCAGCTGTGAGGTCGGCCTCATCCCGCGCACCCACGGCAGCGCGCTCTTCACCCGCGGCGAGACCCAGGCCATGAGCCTGCTGACGCTGGGCGGGACGGGCGAGTTCCAGCGCATCGACGGTCTCGGGATCGAGGACAAGAAGCGCTACATCCACCATTACAACTTCCCGCCCTACTCCGTGGGCGAGACGGGCTTCATGCGCGGTCCCAAGCGCCGCGACATCGGCCACGGTGCGCTCGCGGAGCGGGCGCTGCTGCCGGTGCTGCCGAGCGAGCTCGACTTCCCCTACACGATCCGTATCGTGAGCGAGATCCTCGAAAGCAACGGCTCCTCCTCGATGGCGAGCGTGTGCGGCAGCAGTCTCAGCCTGATGGACGCCGGCGTCCAGATCAGCGCTCCGGTCGCCGGCACCGCGATGGGGCTCATCAAGGAGGGCGACGACTACGTCGTGCTCACCGACATCGCCGGCGTCGAGGACCATCTCGGCGACATGGACTTCAAGGTCGCCGGCACAGCGGACGGCATCACCGCCCTGCAGATGGACATCAAGATCACCGGCGTCACGTTCGAGATCCTCATCGAGGCCCTCGAGCAGGCCCGCAAGGCCCGACTGCACATCCTCGACAAGATGGCCAGCGCCATCGCCGAGCCGCGCAGCGAACTCAGCCAGTGGGCCCCGCGCATCTTCACCATCCAGATCAATCCCGACCAGATCGGGCTCGTGATCGGCAAGGGCGGCGAGACCATCCGCGGCATGACCGAGGAGTTCAGCGCCGACATCGACATCCAGGACGACGGCACGATCTTCATCTGCGCTCCCGATCAGGAGGCGGCCGAGGGCGTCATCGAGCGCATCCAGTCCATGACCAAGGAGATCGAGGTCGGCGACGTGTTCGCGGGGCGGGTCGTCAAGACGACGGACTTCGGGGCGTTCGTGGAGCTCAAGAAGGGCACGGACGGCCTGCTCCACATCTCACGCCTGGCGCCGAAGGGTCAGCGCGTCAAGAGCGTGGAGGACGTCGTCAAGCGCGGCGACACGGTGACCGTCGAGGTCGTCGAGATCGACAAGACGCGCAACCGCATCGGGCTCAGGCTCCTCAAGCCGCCCGAGGCGGAGTAAACGGCAAGCGGAGCAGGGGGGGCCACGAAGCACTACCGCCTGTCAACGCTGGACAACGGCCTGCGAGTGGCCACCGAGCGCCTCGAGGGCGTGCGCTCGGTGGCGCTCGGGATCTGGATCGCGGCCGGCTCCCGACTGGAGCCACCCCGGCTCGGCGGCATCTCGCACTTCATCGAGCATCTCATCTTCAAGGGGTCGGCCAGGTACCCCGCGCGGCAGATCGCGCAGATCTTCGACGATCTCGGGGCGGAGCCCAACGCGTCCACCTCCAAGGAGCACACGCTCGTCAATGCACGCCTGCTCGACGACGATCTCGAGACCGCGTTCGAGGTCATCGCCGAGATCGTGGCGCGACCGAGCTTCGCCGACCTCGATCAGGAGAGGGAGGTCGTGCTGGAAGAGGTCGCCATGTACGAGGACTCGCCGCCCGAACTGATCCACGACGACCTCTGCGAGGTCGTCTTCGACGGTCATCCTCTCGGACGGCCGGTCATCGGGTGTCACGAGACGCTCTCCACCATGGACCTCCAGACCGTGCGCGAGTACCACCGCGAGCGCTACGTCAACCCGGGCATCGTGGTGGCGGCCAGCGGGAGCGTCGACCACGAGCGGCTCTGCGCCCTGACGGCGCAGCACTTCGACCCCGACGCCGGTACGTCGCCGGCCCGGCCAGAGCGCACCATACCGGTCGCCAGACACGTGGCACGTTTCACCCGCAAGGACACGGAGCAGTACCACGTGTGCCTGGGTGGGCCGGGACCCTGTCGCAGCGACCCGCAGCGCTGGGCCGTGTTCGTGGTCGACGCCATCCTGGGCGGCTCCTGGAGTTCCCACCTGTTCCAGGAGGTGCGCGAGCGGCGCGGCCTCGCCTACTCCGTGTACTCGTACACGTCGCTGTACACCGACGTCGGGCTCACCGCCGTGTATTTCGGCTCGCGCGAGGAGGCGGTCGAGGAGGCGCTGCTGGTCATCCTCGAAGCGCTCCAGGACCTCGAGGCGGACATGTCGGAGGCCGCCATCGACCGCGCCAAGAACCACCTCAAAGGGCAACTCGTGCTCGGCATGGAGAGCCCGAGCGCCCGGATGCAGGCACTGGGACGGTCTGTCCTGATGGAGCAGCCCGTCCTCAGCGTCGACGAGATCCTCGAACGCATCGACATGGTCGACCGCAACGCTGTCGTCGAGGCCGTGCGACGGTACTATGACCCTGACAGGTGGTCGACGGCCTGCATCGGCCCCGAGCCGGAGCCGTTCCAGTCCGTGGCCCGGGGGTTCGAGTGGGAGGAGCGATGATCGACGTCCTGGTCACCGGAGCGGCCGGCAAGATGGGATCCCTGAGCGCCGCCACGATCGCCGCGCAGGACGACCTGTGCCTGGCGGCGCTCGTCGATCCGCGCCCGGGGGACGGGGGAGAGGTCCCCTGGTTCACGGACGTGGGCGCGGCACTCTCGCTCGTCTCACCCGCAGCCGCGCTCGAGTTCAGCGTGCCGGGAGCCGTCTACGGCAACACGGCGGCGCTGCTCGACGCCGGCGTGCCGACGGTGGTCGGCGCCACCGGCCTCGCCGACGACCAGGTCGCGGACCTGTCGGCGAAGGCCGCGACGACCGGCGTCGGTCTCGTGATCGCCCCCAATTTCGCCCTGGGCGCGGTGTTGCTCATGAAGTTCGCCGCCGACGCGGCGCGCCATTACCGGCACGCCGAGATCATCGAGACCCACGACAAGGGCAAGGTGGACGCGCCGTCGGGCACATCCCTGCGCACCGCGCGCCTGATGGCGGAGGCGCCGGGGTCGGCCCTCGCGGCCCCGCCCGGCGCCGACCAGAGCGCGCGCGGGTTCGTAGCCCAGGACCGTGTGACCATCCACAGCCTGCGTCTGCCGGGAGCGGTCGCGCACCAGGAGGTCGTGTTCGGCGGCGAGGACGAGGTCCTCACCCTGCGACACGACTCTCTCTCGCGCCGCTCCTTCATGAGCGGGGTCCTGCTGGCGTTGCGTCGGGTGAGCGGCGTGCGCGGGACTGTCGTCGGCCTCGAGAACCTGCTCGAATGACCCCGGTGAGACGACCCCGTGGCCGGACTGTTTCTGCGTCGCGCCGCACGCCGGGCCGGCGACCTCACCCACACGCCAGACTGATGAGCCTGCGACTGCGATTGGGGGAACTCACGTGAAGGCCAGCCTCGGGACCATCCTGACCGCGATGGTGACGCCGTTCGCCGCCGACGGCGCCGTCGACCACGAGCGGCTCTCCACGCTCGCCGAGCACCTGCTCGCGAACGGGTCGGACGGACTCGTGGTGGCGGGCACCACCGGAGAGTCGCCCACGCTCACCGACGCGGAGAAGCTCGCCATGTTCCGCACCGTCGTGGAGACGGTGGCGGGCAGGGCGACGGTCGTCGCCGGCACGGGGTCCAACGACACCGCGCACAGCGTCGCCCTCACCCGGGCGGCGAGCGCCTGCGGCGTGGACGGGGTGCTCGCGGTCGTCCCCTATTACAACAAGCCGCCGGACCGCGGCGTGCGGGCGCATTTCCAGGCTGTCGCGGCGGCGACCGACCTGCCGGTCATCATCTACAACATCCCCGGACGCTGCGTGATCAACGTCCCTCCCGAGACCCTGGCGCAGCTCGGCGAGACCGCCAACATCGTGGGCGTCAAGCAGGCGAACCCGGACCTGACGGAGACCGAGCGCCTCATGGAGCTCAGCGACCTCGCCGTGTACGCGGGCAACGACGACATGCTCTGCGACGTGCTCGCGTGCGGCGGAGCGGGCGGCATCTGCGTCGCCAGTCACCTCGTCGGCCCGCGCATGGCCGAGGTCGCCCGGCTCTGCCGGGAGGGACACCTCGATGCGGCGCGGGCCGAAGACGCGATGCTCCACGGCCTGTACGCGGCCCTGTTCGTCGCCGCCAACCCCATACCGGTCAAAGCCGCCCTCAACCTCCTGGGGCACGAGGTCGGAGGCCTGCGCCTCCCGCTCGTGGCCGCCGCCCCGGACGAAGAGGCCGTGGTAGCCAGGGAGCTCCGTCGGCTCGGCCTGCTCCGGATCTGACCGGGAGCGGCGGCGAGACATGGAGGACGACCAGCCGTGACCGACACCGTCCGCATCACGCCGCTCGGGGGTCTCGGCGAGATCGGCAAGAACCTCACCGCGGTGGAGTACCGCGGCAAGATCGTGGTCGTCGACTGCGGCATCGCGTTCCCCCGGGACGAGATGCTCGGCATCGATCTCATCCTCCCGGACACCCGCTGGCTGATGGAGCGTGAGGACGATGTGCTCGCCTTCGTCCTCACGCACGGCCACGAGGACCACATCGGAGCTCTGCCGTTCGTGCTCAGACGGCTCACCCGCCCTGTGTACGGCAGCCGGTTCACCCTGGCCCTCGTCAAGAGCAAGCTGGACGAGCACGGTCTGATCCGATCCGTCGAGACCAACGAGGTCAGCGAGCATTCCCGGCTCGCCCTGGGTCCGTTCGACCTCTCGTTCGTCGCCGTGAGCCACAGCGTGCCCGACGCTCTCGCCGTCGTGCTGGGCACCGACCTCGGCGCCGTCGTCGTCACCGGCGACTACAAGTTCGACCACACGCCCATCGACGGTCGCATCACCGACGTCAACGCCTTCGCGCGGCTCGGTGAGCAGGGCGTCCTCGCGCTGCTCGGCGACTCCACCAACGCGACCAGCCCGGGGTCCACGGCCTCCGAGAGCACGGTCGGCCAGGCGTTCCATCAGATCTTCGCCGAGGCGGACGGACGTGTCATCCTCGCCTGCTTCGCCTCCCACATCCACCGCGTGCAACAAGCCATCCAGATCGCCCACCTGCACGGGCGGAGGTTCGCCGTCAGCGGGCGTTCGATGCAGAAGAACGTCAACATCGCGCGCAATCTCGGCATCCTCGAGGTCCCGGAAGGGGCCATGATCAGACTCGCCGAGATCGACGACTACCGCCCCGAGGAGATCCTCATCCTCACGACCGGCAGCCAGGGGGAGCCTCTTTCGGCGCTCACACGCATGGCGTTCGACGACCACCCCCAGGTCGGGCTCAACGAAGGCGACACGGTGGTCATCTCCGCCACACCGATCCCGGGCAACGAGCTGAGCGTCATGAACACCGTCAACCGCCTGCTCAAGTCGGGTGCGACCGTGATCCACGGACGCGAGAGCGGCGTACACGTCAGCGGCCACGCCTCGCAGGAGGACCTGCGGATGATGCTCAACCTCGTGCGGCCGCAGTACTTCGTGCCGGTGCACGGAGAGTACCGGCACCAGCACATCCACCGTCGCCTGGCCCGCGACGCCGGCATCCCCGAGGAGGACATCTTCATCCTCGAGAACGGCGACGTGCTGGAGATCGACGCCGACAACGCCGAGCTGGTCGACAAGGTGCCCACCGGCATGGTCTTCGTGGACGGCTTCGAGATCGGGGACGAGGAGGGCCTCGTGCTGCGCGACCGCCAGCAGCTCGCCGCCGACGGCATCCTCATCGCGGTGCTCACGGTCGATGCGCAGACCGGCGACTCGGTGGCGCCGCCGGAGCTCGTGGCCCGCGGCTTCCTCCACGACGACGAACGGCTCAGGGACGTCCTCGCGGAGTGCGGTGCAGCACTCGAGGACCTGATGGGCGAACTCGGCGCGGAGCACGTCACCGGACAGAAGCTCATCCGCGAGGACGTCAACCAGTGCCTCTCCGAACTGGTCTTCCGCCGGACCAGGCGCCGGCCGCTGATCCTGCCGGTCGTCGTGGAGGTCTGACGACCGCGCCTCTCGCGGACAGGGTTCCGCAGTGTGACGTCGAACTCGGCCTTATGGCTGCAGCACGCCCAAAACAGGGCCGCCGGCGCGCGGCGGCCTCGCCGCGCGGGGGTCGTCGCCCGTCCGCCACCTACCGCGCGAAGCCGCGTGCGGCCCCTCCGGAAGAGGGACCGCCTCCCTCTCGGCGCCGCCGGGAGCTCGGCGCTATCGTATGTCTTGCGTTCGCCGTGTTCCTCGCCTTCGTGCTGTACCTGGGATGGGACGGCGGTTCACTGGGCCGCTGGCTCGAGGACGGCGCCCACTGGTTGGTCGGCCTCCTCGCGTTCAGCCTGCCGCTCCTGCTCGGGCTCGTCGCCTACCTGCTGCTGGTCGACGCGGAGGATCGCTCACGGCGCGGACTCGGCTGGGGCGTGGCGGCGGTCGTGGCCGGGGTGGCGCTGGCCGCCGCGGCCGACTCCTTCGGCCTCTTCGCCGGCGAGCGCGTCCACGCGCTCTTCCGCGACGAGTACATGAGCTCGCACGGCGGCATCCTGGGCGAGCTCCAGTGGGCGGTACTGAGCCCGTTCGTGGGCCGCGTCGGCGTCGACGTGCTCGTCGTCGCTCTGATCGTGACGGGCGCCCTGCTGGTCACGGGCTCGTCGCTGCATCAATGGGCGGCCCGCTCACGCGCCGGGGTCGCGAGGGCCCGGCGCGCGGCGCGCGACCAGGCCGAAGCGTTCGGCGCCCGTCGCCGCGAGACCATCGACACCCCTGTCCCGGGGCCCGACGAGTCACCCACCCTGGATGCCTCCGACCTCATGCGCACCACCGTCCCGCCGATGGAACTCGACTTCGCACGACCGGTTCCGACCGTGTCGCAGCTGATCGACGGTGCGTCCGCGGCCCCGGAGATCTTCGGTGAGCCTGCGCCGTCGCCGGACGGGCCGGAGCCGGTCGCCGCCGGCGACGACGGTGTGCAGCTCTCGCTGGCAGCCGCAGTGGCGGGCGGCGGCGACCGTCCCGTCGACGCCGAGGTGGCACTGGCGTTCGCGGAGGCGGAGAAGCGCCACTGGACGTTGCCCGACCCGGCCGTCCTGAGACGCCTCGCGCAGGACGACGGAGAGTCGTCGGAGGCCGTCGCCCGCGTCTCGGAACGCCTCGTCACGACCCTCGCCAGCTTCAACATCCCCGCGCAGGTCATCGGCACGGTCTCGGGCCCACGAGTGACGCGGTACGAACTGCAGCTCGAGCCCGGGATCAAGGTCGGCAAGGTGGCCAACCTCAAGGACGACCTCAAGTACGCGCTGGCCGCCACTGAGGTGCGCGTCCTGGCGCCGATCCCGGGCAAGACCGCCGTCGGAGTGGAGGTGCCGAACATCCAGGCCAGCTACGTCTCGCTCGGCGATATCCACGGTCTCTTCCCCCAGCACGCCTCCCCGATGGCGTTCTGGCTCGGCAAGGACGTCACCGGCAAGGCCGTGCTCGCCGACCTCGTGCGCATGGTCCACCTGCTCATCGCCGGCACCACCGGATCCGGCAAGAGCGGCTGCCTGAACGCCCTCATCACCTCGATCCTGCTCCGCGCCACCCCGGACGAGGTGCGCATGATCATGATCGACCCCAAGAAGGTCGAGCTCAGCAACTTCGACGGCGTGCCGCACCTGCTGACCCCCGTCGTGACGAACATGAAGCAGGCCACGTACGTGCTCGACAACATCTGCCGCGAGATGGACCGACGTTACGATGTCCTCTCGCGCAACGGGTGCCAGGACATCCGCGCGCTCAACAAGAAGCTGAGGCGCACGGGCGAGGAGCCGATGCCGTACACGATGGTCATCATCGACGAGCTGGCCGACCTGATGATGGTGGCCCCGTCGGAGGTCGAGGACTCCGTCATCCGTCTCGGCCAGCTCGGTCGCAGCTGCGGCATCCATCTCGTGGTGGCCACGCAGCGACCCTCTGCCGATGTCGTCACCGGCATGATCAAGGCCAACATCCCCTCGCGCATCGCCTTCGCGGTGAGCTCGCAGACTGACTCGCGCATCATCCTGGACCAGGGGGGAGCGGAGAGCCTGCTGGGCATGGGCGACATGCTGTTCAGCCCCATGGGCAGCAGCAGGCTGCTGCGCGTGCAGGGCGCACTGGTGACGAGCCCCGAGATGAAGCTCATCACCCACCACTGGCGGCGGCAGGCCAAGCCGGCATATCACGAGGAGCTGCTCGAGAACCCCGCGGGACCCGACGCCGAGCCGCAGGGCCAGACCGGCGGTGGCGACGAGCTGCTCGGCGAGGCCATCAGGACGGTCGTCAACACCGGCGCCGCCAGCGTCGCGCTGCTCCAGCGGCGCCTTCGCGTCGGCTACGCACGGGCCGGACGCCTCATCGACATCATGGAGGAGATGGGCATCATCTCCGGGTACGACGGCAGCAAGGCCCGCTCCGTGCTCATCGACGAGGCGGGCCTGCCCGCCACGCTGGCCCGCCTCGAGGGTGGCGCCCCGGACGACGACCCGCCGGCGACGGTCTCCGCACCGGCGCCGGTGGAGGAGCTGTCCGTCTCTCCGTCGACGGGCGACGACCGTCCGGTCTGATCCGTCCGGTCATCGCCCGTTTGTCTTCGACGTACGCCGTTACTAGACTGTACGTTCGGGTGACACGCCGACCGCCGACCGCCATCGAGGAGTGCCGCATCCGCCGTGTTTGAGATCGGGAGCACGCTGCGCGAGGCCCGCGTCCGCCGCAACCTCACGCTCCAGCAGGTCGAGGAGGACATCAAGGTCCGGGTCAAGTACGTCCAGGCCATGGAGAACGAGGACTGGGACGTCATGCCCGGCGTCACCTACGTCAAGGGCTTCCTGCGCACCTACGCCACGTACCTGGGGCTCGACGCCGATGTCATCATCGAGGAGTTCCGCTCGCGCGCCACGATCGCCTCCCAGGAGCATCATGAGCCCTTCGGCGGAGCGTCGGTGATCGGCAAACCGCGCAGCCACCGTGGCCGCAACACCGTCGTGCTCATCGCGGTCGTGTGCCTCGTGGTGCTGGGCGCCATCTACGCCCTCGGCCTGATGAACCGCTCCGGCGAGGGACGGCCCACCACCCAGCCCGGCGCTCTGGGGATCACGAGCCCGTCCCCGTCGCCCAGCACGTCGGCCAAGCCCAAGCCCGAGCCGGACAAGACCGGCGTCCCGGACTGGCAGAAGGACCTCGTCAAGATCCGCGCCGTGCGCGGTGACTGCTGGGTCGACGTGAGGCGGGACGACGCCCAGGGCGTCGCGTTGTTCACCGGGACCATCCGCAAGGGCGACCTCAGGAAGTTCAGGGGCAAAGACATCTGGATGACGCTCGGCGCGCCGGCCAACATCGAGCTCGAGGCCGCGGGCAAGACGATCAAGATCAAGAGCGATGTCGGCCCCTGGAACGTGGAGATCATCCGGGGGCGTGTCGTCCAGGGCCCCGACGTACAGGGGTGAGACATGGCGAAAGACCACTCGTTCGACGTGGTCTCCCGTGCGGACCTCAACGAGGTTCGCAACGCCGTCAACATGGCGCAGAAGGAGATCGCGACCCGTTACGACTTCAAGAAGAGCGCGAGCAGGATCACGCTCGAAGGTGACGCCCTCGTCCTGCTCTCCGACAACGAGGGCAAGCTCCGGCAGGTCGTCGAGGTGCTCGAGGAGAAGCTCGTGCGTCGCAAAGTGCCGCTGAAGGCCGTCCAGTACGGCAAGGTCGAGGAGGCCCTGGGCGGCACCGTCCGTCAGCGCGCGCCGATCGCGCAGGGCATCCCGGAGGAGAAGGCGAAGGCGATGAACAAGCTGCTGCGGCAGCGTTTCAAGAGGGTCAAGGTGCAGATCCAGGGCGACACCGTGCGCGTCTTCTCGCCGAGCAAGGACGAGCTCCAGGCCGCCATGGGCGCGCTCCGCGACGAGGACTGGGGCATCCCGGTCCAGTTCGTCAACTACCGCTGACCCGGCGCGCCCCCGCGGTCCGAGACGCCATGGGCTGCACCTTCTTCATCCAGACTCTCGGTTGCCCCAAGAACGAGGCCGACTCCGGCATGCTGGAGGCGCGCCTGAGCGCCGCCGGGCATCGCCCGGCGGCCGCAGGCAGCGCCGACGTCATCGTCGTGAACACCTGTGGATTCATCGATGCGGCGAAGGAGGAGTCCATCGCCGCCATCCTCGATGCCGCCGAGGCCGCCCACGCCCGCGGCGCCCGCATCGCCGCCGTGGGTTGCCTGGTGGAGCGCTATCGGGAAGAGCTGGAGCGGGAGATCCCCGAGGTGGACGTGTGGTGCGGCCTCGATCCGACGGCCTTGCTGGCCGCGGTGCACGGGTTCGCCGGCGAGGTCGACGGCGGGTCGGCCGGCGGGCCTTCTCTGCGACGGAGTCCTCGTGCGGCTCCACCCCGTCTGCGGCGTCCACGACCGGTCAGCGCCTACATCAAGGTCTCAGACGGCTGCGACCGGCGCTGCTCCTTCTGCGCCATCCCGCTCATCAAAGGAGGGTACGACGCCGTGTCCGCAGACGGGATACTGCGCGCGGCGCGGGCGCACCTCGATGCAGGCGCACGCGAGCTCGTGCTCGTCGGCCAGGACACGTCGCGCTGGACGGAAGCCGGGTGGGGCGGGATGCGCCGGCTGCTCGCCGAGCTCGCCTCACTCGAGTCCGCGCCCGCCTGGCTCCGCCTCCTGTATCTTCAGCCCGACGGCGTGACCGACGAGCTTCTCGAGGCCTTGGCCACGTACGCTGTGCCTTACGTGGACGTCCCCCTCCAGCACGCCTCAGGCGCCGTCCTGCGGCGCATGAGACGCTCGGGAGATGCGGCCGCGCACCTCGAGTTGCTGGAGCGTGTCCGCTCAGTCCTGCCGGGCGCAGCCGTGCGCTCCACCTTCATCACCGGGTTCCCCGGCGAGACCGACGCGGACTTCGAGGAACTCATGGGCTTCATCGAACAGGCGGGACTCGCCGTCGCCGGCGTCTTCGTCTATGACGAGCAGGAGGGCACCGCTGCCGTAGGCATGCCGGATGCCGTGCCACGACAGGTGGCGCTCGAGCGGGCAGCGCTCCTCGGGGAGGCTCTCGACCGCGAGGCGGACCGCTACTGGAAGGCCCTCCGCGGCACGGAGGTGGAGGTGCTCGTCGAGCGCGGTACGGCCGATGCCCGCGGTCTCGCCGTCGGCCGCATCGCCCTGCAGGCACCGGACGTCGACGGACGGACGACGCTCGTCGGCGCATCCTGTCGCCGGGGCGACCTCGTCCCGGCCGTGGTGCGCGACACGCTCGGGTATGATGTGGAGGCCGTCGCATCGGGGGGGCCGTGAGCCGCCAGATGAACCTCGCCAACAGCATCACCGTCAGCAGGATCCTGCTGGTGCCGGTATTCCTCGTGGTGCTGCTGGGAGGTCTTCCGGAGCCCTGGAGGGACCTCGCTGCGGCCGCCGTCTTCATCCTCGCGGCCGCCACCGACAAACTCGACGGCTATGTCGCCAGACGCAACAAGCAGATCACCACGCTCGGCCAGTTCCTCGATCCGCTGGCCGACAAGCTCCTCATCGCGGCTGCGCTCATTGCGCTCGTCGCCCAGGACCGTGTGGCCGCCTGGGTCGCCACGGTCATCATCGTGCGCGAGGTCGCCGTGAGCGTGCTGCGCATCGTCGGCGCGAGCCAGGGCGTATCGATCCCGGCCGACCGGTACGGCAAGCTGAAGACGGTCCTGCAGATCGTCTACATCGTCTACGTCCTGCTCCCGACTGCCGCGATCGCGGGGTGGATCCACGTGTCGACCGACGTGGCGACGGCGCTCGAGTGGGTCCTCGTCGCGGCCGTGGTGGGTGTCACGCTCTACAGCGGCGTCCGCTACTACCTCAACGCACGCGGCGTCATCCGTCTGCCCGGGGTCGGAGCCTGATGCCGTTCGAAGCGCCCCGCGCCGCCGTCGTCCTGAGCGGCAACGAGCTGCTCGACGGCCGCACCAGGGACACCAACGGCGACTTCGTCTGCGACGATCTGAGCCGCCGTGGCGTCAAGGTGCTGATGCGCCTGACCGTCGCCGACGACCGGCGGAGACTCACGGCGGCGTTCCGGCATGCCCTGGAGGCCGAGCCGGACCTGCTGGTGGTGGGGGGCGGCCTCGGGACCACGCACGACGATCTCACGGCGGAGTGCCTGGCAGAGGCTCTGGGAGTCGGACTTGCCGAGGACCAGACCGCACTCGAGCACCTCGAGAAGGGCGTGCGCGCCCTCGCGGCCCGCCGCCGCCTCGACTTCGACGAGGTCTTCGCCCTGGCTCGACGTCAGGCAAGGCTGCCGGTGGGCTCCGACGCCCTGCCTCCAGCCGGGATCGCCCCCGGCATCGCCGCGCGCACCGGCCGGACACGTGTCTTCGCGTACCCCGGGGTACCCTACGAGTTCCGGACCATGTGGACCGGGACCGCCGCCGCCCTCGAGCGCGAAAGGTTCTTCCCCGATGTCGTCGTCCGGACGGTCCGCGTGTTCGGCGTCGGCGAGCAGCAGGTCGCACCCGTTATCGAGGCCCTTCCGTACGACCTCCTCGAGATGGGGATCAACGTCGGTGGGGGAGAGGTGACCGTCCGTCTGCGTCACCCTCGTGCGCCCGGCCCTCAGAGCCAGGCCGACGCTCTCGTCGCGGCACTCGAGGCGGGCGCGCCCGTGTACTCCACCGACGGCCGGACCGTGGACGACATCGTCGCCGACCGGCTGCGCGGCGGCGGCACCACGCTCGCCGTGGCCGAGTCGTGCACCGGAGGGTCGCTCGGCGGCCGCCTCACGGCCCGCCCGGGCAGCTCCCGGTATTTCGAGGGCGGGGTGATCAGTTACTCCGACCAGGCCAAGAAAGACCTCCTGGGGGTCCCCTCCGAGCTGCTGAGCCGGCACGGCGCCGTCTCCGGGGAGGTGGCCGGCGCCATGGCGGAAGGCGTCCGAAAGGCCCTGCACACCGAGTTCGGCCTCTCCATCACGGGCGTGGCGGGTCCGGACGGCGGCACGCCGGCCAAACCGGTGGGCCTCGTGTATCTCGGCTGCGCCGGACCCGACGGCACCCGAGTGCGCCGGTCCGAGTTCTACGGCGACCGTGAGACGGTCCGTGCCTTTGCCGCCACCGGCGCCCTCCACCTTCTGCGCGAGGCACTCACCCGGTGAGCCGCGCGGCACCGGACGAACCCCGACGGCTGCGCCTCTTCGTGGCCTGCGCCCTGCCGCCGGCGGTGCAGCAGGCGCTCGAGGAGTGGCAGCACCGTGAACTCGGACGACGCGACGACCTCCGCATCGTGGCTCCCCCGCATCTCACGCTCGCGTTCCTCGGCGACGTCGACGCCGACCGCGTACCGGAGCTCGAAGGCGTCCTCGCATCGGTCACGTGGTCGGCGGCGGAGGCCGGCTTCAAAGGGCCCGTGTTCCTGCCCGCCCACGGACGGCGCAGGGTGGTCGCACTCGAGCTGGAGGATGCCACCGGGAGCCTGCGCGACCTGCAGGCCGCGGTGTCCTCCCGGCTCGCCGATGCAGGGCTGTACGAGCCGGAGACGCGCCGCTGGCTGCCCCACGTGACCGTGGCCAGATTCCGTCGCCCTGGTCACCCGTTTTCCCTGCAAAATGTCAACATCGGGGAGTTTTGTGTCGTCCGGATGGTCCTGTATAGTAGCCACCTGGAACCCACCGGAGCCGTGCACACTCCGCTGGCGGACTTCCCCGCGTCCTGAGCGAGAGAGGAGCGCCACCTTGGACAAAGACAAGGCCCTGGAGGCCGCCGTCACCCAGATCGAGCGCCAGTTCGGCAAGGGCAGCGTCATGCGCATGGGCGACCACCCCGCCAGCGACGAGATGCAGTGCGTCCCCACCGGTTCGCTCGCCCTCGACATCGCCCTGGGGGTCGGCGGGGTGCCGCGCGGGCGCATCGTGGAGATCTACGGCCCGGAGGCCTCAGGGAAGACCACTCTCGTCTACCATCTCATCGCCCAGGCGCAACGCCTCGGCGGCCAGGCCGCGTTCATCGACGCGGAGCACGCCATGGACCCCGTGTACGCCAAGGCCATCGGCGTCGACGTCGACAACCTCCTCGTGTCGCAACCGGACTACGGCGAGCAGGCCCTCGAGATCGCCGAGATGCTGGTGCGCAGCGGCGCGCTCGACATCGTGGCCATCGACTCGGTGGCGGCGCTCACGCCCAAGGCCGAGATCGAGGGCGAGATGGGCGACAGCTTCGTCGGCCTGCAGGCCCGGCTCATGAGCCAGGCCCTGCGCAAGCTCGCCGGCACGCTCAACCGCTCCGGCACCATCTGCGTCTTCACCAACCAGCTGCGTGAGAAGATCGGCGTGATGTTCGGCAACCCCGAGACCACCACCGGCGGCAAGGCGCTCAAGTTCTACGCCACCATCCGGCTGGACATCCGCCGTATCGAGACGCTCAAGGACGGTACCGAGGCGGTCGGCAACCGCGTCCGCGTCAAGGTCGTCAAGAACAAGGTGGCGCCGCCCTTCAAGCAGGCCGAGTTCGACATCATGTACGGCCAGGGAGTCTCGCGCGAGGGTACGCTGCTCGACCTCGGGGTGCTGTACGACGTCGTCACCAAGAGCGGCGCCTTCTTCAGCTATCACGACGACCGTCTCGGCCAGGGTCGCGCCAACGCCAAGGCCTTCCTCAAGGAGAACGCCGACATCGCCGACGCGATCGAGGCGCAGATCCGCGCCAAGGCCGGTCTCCCCGCCGGCGCCCCGGTCGGCGGCTCCTCTGCTGCGGCCGACGCACCTGAGGGCGTCGATCCTGTCACCGGCGAGGTCCTCACCGCTTAGTCGTGCCGGTCGTCACCGCCCTGCGCGCCACTCGCCGCGGGGGAGTGGCGCTCCACGTCGACGCGGAGTACGTGTGCGTCGTGAGCGAGGCGCTCGTGGCCCGCTGGCGCCTGTTCAAAGGCCGCGAGCTCACCGACGACGACCTCGCGGAGATCCGCGCCTCGGCCTCGGCCGAACGCATCACCGGCGACGCCTATCGTCTGCTCGGCCACCGGGCCAGGAGCCGCGAGGAGCTGCGCCGGCGGCTCCTCGCCAAGCAGCACGAGCCCGGCGCCGTGGACGAGTTGCTCGAGCGCCTCACGGCGGAGGGGTTCATCGACGACGCCGCCTTCGCACGCAGCTACACGGCCGACAAACGCCGGCTGGCGGGCTGGGGCGACGCGCGCATCCGCCGGGGCCTGCGCGAGCTCGGTGTGCCGTCGGCCGACGCGGACGAGGCCTTGGGCGTTCAGAACGAGGGCGACGAGCTCGAACGCGCGCTCGCGCTGCTACGGCGTCGTGGCGTCCCGAAGGCCCCGCTCGACGCGGCCCGCCGGCGCGCGCTCCAGGCGCTGCTCCGGCGGGGCTTCTCCAGCGCCTCGGCTCACGCGGCCGTCCGCATCTGGGCCGAACATCCCCGCGACGTCCCGAATTGACGGGGCGCGCCACGGTCACGTACTATCGTGTCACGCGACTTGTGTGCGTGCATGGTGTCCACTCTCGCTTCTGCGCAGCGATACACACGGCGCTGCGGCGCCGAGCCGGTTCAACCGATAGATGAGGGGTCGACGATGAGGCATCCGGGAGGTCCTGCCCACCACTGACTCGTCCGACCCCTGGGCGTCCCTGCATCCGGACCGGGTATCGCGGTGCACGTGCGAGCGTGGCACTGGCCGGGCACGTTGCCCGGCCTTTTTCGTGCCGCGCGACTGGTGAAGGGACAGAGACGATGATGACAGCCGTGTTTCTCGTGATCGGCCTCGCAGTGGGCGTGGCGGTGGGTTACTTCATCCGCCGCAACGTCGCCTCGGGCAAGCTCGCCGGAGCCGAGCGTGAGGCCGAGAAGATGCTGAAGGACTCGCGCCGCGAGGCCGAGACGGTGCTCAAGGAAGCCCGACTCGAGGCCAAGGAGGAGGTCCACCGGGTCCGGAGCGAGGTGGAGGGCGAACTGCGTGACCGGCGCGAGGAGCTGGCGAAGTCCGAGCAGCGCATCCTCCAGCGCGAGGAGGCCATCGACGCCCGGGCCGCGGAGCAGGATCGGCGTGAGCAATCCATCCGTGACCGCGACGCCAACAGTCAGCGCCTCTCGGACGAGGCGAACCAGGCCCACATCGAGGCCATGATGCAGCTCGAGCGCATCTCCGGCCTCAGTGCCGCGCAGGCCAAGGAGATGCTGCTCAAACAGACGGAGGACGAGGCGCGCCATGAGATGGCCAAGCTCGTGCGTCAGGTGGAGGAGGAGGCGCGCAGGGAGGCCGACCGGCGCGCCCGCAACGTCCTCTCGCTGAGCATCCAGCGCACGGCGGCCGATCACGTCGCCGAGACCACGGTCTCCGTCGTCAACCTGCCGTCCGACGACATGAAGGGCCGCATCATCGGACGCGAGGGTCGCAACATCCGCACGCTCGAGAACATCACGGGCATCGACTTCATCATCGACGACACGCCCGAAGCCGTCGTGCTGTCGGGCTTCGACGGCGTGCGACGGGAGACCGCCCGACTCACACTGACCAAGCTCATCACCGACGGTCGCATCCACCCGGCCCGCATCGAGGAGACGTACGCTCAGGCGAAGGCTGAGGTCGAGGCCGCCATGGAGGAGGCCGGGGAGCAGGCCTGCTTCGACACGAACGTGCATGGCGTGGCGCCCGATTTGGTCAGGGTCCTCGGGCGCCTCAAGTACCGCACCAGCTACGGCCAGAACGTGCTCAACCACTCCGTCGAGGTGGCCCACCTCGCCGGCATCATGGCGGCCGAGCTGGGCGCCAACGTCAAGATCGCCAAGCGCGCCGGGTTGTTGCACGACATCGGCAAGGCTGTGGACCACGAGGTCGACGGATCTCACGCGAACATCTCCCATCAGCTCTGCAAGAAGTACAAGGAGTCGCAGAGCGTCTGCCACGCGATCCAGGCGCACCACCAGGACGTCGAGCCGCAGACGGTGGAGGCGGTGCTGGTGCAGGCCGCCGACGCCGTCAGCGCCGCTCGTCCCGGAGCCCGTCGCGAGTCGCTGGAGAACTACATCCAGCGGCTGGAGTCGCTGGAGCAGATCGCCGAGAGCAAGAAGGGCGTCGAGCGGTGCTTCGCGATGCAGGCGGGCCGCGAGGTCCGCGTCATGGTCAAACCGGGCGAGATCGACGACGATGCGACCGCGCTGCTGGCGCACGAGATCGCGCGCGACATCGAGGACCAGCTGGACTACCCAGGCCAGATCCGCGTCACGGTCATCCGCGAGAGCCGCGCGGTGGAGATCGCCAAGTAAGCGGGTCGCGGCCGGACGACCTCCCGGCGCGCGACCAACGTCCGCCACGCAGTGACCGTCATGCAGGGCCGCTATTACCTCCGCTCGTTCGGCTGTCAGATGAACGACCATGACGCCGAGCGTATCCGGGCGCTCCTCGAGGCGGAGGGGCTGGAGCAGGTCGACGCACCCGACGCGGCCGACGTGCTCGTCTACAACACCTGTACCGTGCGCAGGAGCGCCGACGAGAGGCTCGCCGGGCATCTCGGCACGGCGGCTCGTCTCAAGCGGTCTGACCCTTCGCGTCTGGTGCTCGTGACGGGCTGCCTGCCGCAGGCCGAGCAGACGGACCTCTTCACCCGCTTCCCGTTCGTCGACGGCGCCCTCGGCCCGCAGAACCTGTATCGGCTCCCCGAGCTGCTGCGGGCGACCGCCCGGCGGGCGGATCAGGGCCCGCCGGGCTACTTCGACGACGGGCCCGTGCTGAGCGGCGGACTCACCGGGCGACGCGAGCGGCCGTTCCAGGCGTGGCTCCAGGTGATGAGCGGCTGCACCAACTTCTGCACATACTGCATCGTGCCGTACGTGCGCGGTCCGGAGCGCAGCCGTCCACCGGCCGAGCTCGTGGCGGCGGCTGAGGCCCTGGTCGCCGACGGCGTGCGCGAGATCACGCTGCTCGGCCAGAACGTCAACGCCTACGGACTCGACCTCGAGACGGACAGAGCCGCCCCGGGAGCGCGTTTCGCCGAGCTGTTGCAGCAACTCGACGCGCTCCCGGGCCTGGACCGCATCCGCTTCATGACGTCGCACCCGAAGGACCTCGGGGACGACCTCATCGCCGCCGTCGCCACCCTGCCGAGCGTGTGCGAGCACGTGCACCTGCCGGTGCAGGCGGGCTCCGACGCGGTGCTCCGCGCCATGCGCCGCGGCTACACGGCGGCCCAGTACCTGGAGCGTGTCCACGCGCTGAGAGAGGCGGTGCCGGAGGTGAGCATCACCACCGACCTCATCGCGGGCTTCCCCGGCGAGACCGACCGGGACTTCGAGAACACCCTCGACCTGGTGCGCGAGGCCGCCTTCGACGGCGCCTTCACCTTCGTGTACTCGGCCCGTCCCGGCACACAGGCGGCGCGGCTCCCCGATCAGGTGCCGCTCGAGCTCCGACGCGAGCGCGTGGAGCGATTGATCGAGCTGACGCAACAGCAGGCGCTGGACGCTCATCGCGCCTGGGTCGGGCGCCGGGTCGAGGTCCTCGTGGAGGGTCGCAGCCGTGACGGCGCCTTGTACCGGGGACGCACCCGTCAGAACGTGACGGTCAATCTCGACGGCGACGCCGACGCCGGTGCTATAGTGACCGTGGAAGTGACCGCAGCGACCTCCACCACGCTACGCGGCACCACGGTCTGAGCCGGCGAGAAGGAGGCGTCGTCATGCAAGGCTGCATCTGCCCCCACCCTCCGCTGCTCATCCCCGAGGTGGGGGGGACCACACGCAACAAGGTCGCCGCGACGGTGATGGCGATGGAGAGGCTCGCCGCCTCGGTCGGGGAGCCCGAGACCGTCGTCGTCATCTCTCCGCACGCGGACAGCTTCGAGGCGGCCCACGCCGTGAAGACCGCATCCCGACTTCACGGCGACTTCGGGCGCTTCCGCCATCCGGAGGCCGCATACAGCTACGACAACGACGTGCACTTCGCCGAGCTGCTCCTGGCTCGGGCCGGTGACCACCGCAGGATCAGCGTCGTACCCGACGACGGCGACGTGCTCGATTGGGGGGTGCTGGTCCCGCTCAGCTTCCTGCACTGCCGGAGTATCGTCAGCCTCTCGGTGGTCGGACCGTACGCCGACCATCGCGCCCTCGGCCAGTTGGTCCGGCGCTGTGCGGAGGAGCTCGCTCGAGACACGTTGTTCCTGGCGTCCGGCGATCTCTCCCACGCCCTCATCCACGGAGCGCCGGCGCCCTACGACCCGCGCGGCAAGCTGTTCGACGACGAGGTCGTGGAGCTGCTCCGCGTGGGCGACTTCCCGGGCCTCATGCGGATCGACCCTGTACTGCTGAGCGGAGCAGCCGAATGTGGCCTGCGCAGCTTCGTCGCACTCGGCGGCTTCCTCGGCGACGATGCTACCGTCGACCCGGAGGTCCTCAGTTACGAGGGGCCTTACGGGGTCGGCTACCTCGTCGCCCGCTTCGGCCCGCGGCCGGCGCCGGCGGACGCGCAGGCATGACGGCGCCCGCCGAAGAGCCCTCCGGCCCGGCCGACTACGCCCTGAGCTGTGTGGCGGCGTGCGTGACCGGCGAACCTGCGCCGCGACCGCCCGCCGACCTCTCCTGCGCCCCTCCGGCCGGTTGTTTCGTCACCCTCAAGAAGCGGGGTGACCTGCGCGGCTGCATCGGCACGCTCGAGCCCTGCGAGGCCTCACTGGGCGCGGAGATCGCCCGGAACGCGCGTTCCTCGGCGCTGCGTGATCCCCGTTTCGCCCCAGTGGCGCGGGACGAGCTCGCCGCGCTCACCTGCTCCGTCGACGTCCTCGGTCCCAGCGAGCCTTGCGCGCTGAGCGACCTCGATCCTGCGGTCTACGGAGTGATCGTGGAGGCGGGGGCGCGGCGCGGCGTGCTCCTGCCTGCTCTGGCGGGCGTCCAGACCGTCAGCGACCAGGTCGACATCGCCCGGCAGAAGGCGGGCATCCCGCCGGGAGGAAGCTACGAGCTGCGGCGCTTCCGGGTCATCCGCTATCGCCAGGGCGATCGCCTCGAGGCCGAGGGGAAGCAGGCGTACGGAGCGGGTGTGGATGGCTGAGGCCCCACCGGTGGTCGCGCTCTTCGGTGCGACCGCCCTGGGAAAGAGCGACGTGGCGCTCGAGCTCGCCGGACTGCTGGGCGCGGACATCCTGGTCGCCGACTCCATGCAGGCCTACGCAGGACTGCCGATCCTGACCAATCAGCCCGGGGCCGAGGCGCGTTCCCAGACCCGGTACCACCTCGTGGCGTGGGCCACGCCGCAGGAGGAGGTGAGCGTGGCCCGGTTCTCACGACGCGCGCACACCGTGGTCGACGAGCTGCTCGCCGCCGGCACGCCCGTGGTGGTCGAGGGCGGATCCGGCCTGTACCTGCGCGCCGTGCTCGGCGATCTCGGCTTCGGCTCTCCGCCGGACGAGGCGCGTCGGCACGTGCTCGAGGACCTCTGGCGACGCGCGCCCGAGGAGCTCGTCGCCGAGCTGCGCGCGCGGGCGCCGGACGTCGCCGCCCGCATCGACCTGCAGAACGGGCGCAGGGTCATACGTGCGCTCGAGTCGCTGGACGTCCGTCCTGCCCAGACCGACCGACTCTGGAGCGGGGAGGGGAGGCATGCGTACAGGCTCTTCGCCCTCGACCCCGGCCATGACCGTGCGGCGCTCGAGACACGTATCGACCGGCGCGTCGACGACATGCTGGCGAGAGGGGCGCTCGAGGAGGTCGCGGCGGCCCGGGCAGCGGGTCCACTCTCACGCACCGCCGTCCAGGCGATCGGCGTGCGTGAGCTCTGCGCGGTGCTCGACGGCGAGCTCTCGCCGGCGGAGGCGGCGACGCGCATGAAGACGCGCACTCGCGCCCTGGCGCGCCGCCAGCTCACCTGGATGCGCAAGCTGCCGGACGCGGTCCGGATCCCCGTCGCCGGCCGCTCCCCCGAGGCCGTCGCCCGCGACGTGCTCAGCCTCATCGGGTGACCGTGGTAGGATTTCGCTTCCGGCGCAGCGAAGGCCGCCGCCCGCCCCACCGACCCAGGGGGTCATGATCCCGTGCACGACTCACGGCGCGACGACGAGGTCCGGTTCTCCAAGTGGCAGGGCCTCGGCAACCACTACATCCTCCTCCACGAGGAGCAAGTCCCGTTCGTGCTCACGCCGGAGCGCGTGCGGCTGCTCTGCGACGGCAACCTCGGCGTCGGATCGGACGGCATCCTGCTCATCGGACCACGGTTGGGCGAGGACCGGTTCGGGCTGCGGATCTTCAACCCCGACGGGAGCGAGGCCGAGATGTGCGGCAACGGCGTGCGCATGGTGGCCCGCAAGCTCAAGATGGAGGGCCTCCTCAACGGCGACACCGTGACCCTGGAGACGCCGGCGGGGCGGATCGTGCCCCGGCTCGGGCCAGGTCACGAGGTGACCGTCGACATGGGCATCGCCCGGTTCGGCGGCGAGAAGCTCGAGGGGTTCGAGGGCGAGTGCGTCGAGGAATCCCTGAACGCCGCCGGCCGCAGCTTCACCTTCACGTTCGTCGACGTCGGCAACCCGCACGCCGTGATCCGGTCCCCATGGCCGCTCGAACTCGTCCCTCTGCATGAGGTGGGCCCCAGGATCGAGACGCACAGGCTCTTCCCCCACAGGGCCAACGTCGAGTTCGTCAAGGTGATCGACGAGCACACCGCCAAGGTGCGCGTCTGGGAACGCGGCGTGGGGGAGACGCGGGCCTGCGGTACCGGCGCCACGGCCACGGCCGTGGCGCTCGTCCGGTCCGGCGTCTGCAGGAGCCCGGTCACCGTGGAGCTCCCGGGCGGCAGGCTCGTCGTGGAGGTCAGGCCTGACTGGCGCGTCTTCATGACCGGACCGGCCGAGGAGATCTACCAGGGCGACCTCTCGCGCGAGTTCCTCGCCCATCTGGAGTGACGCCCGCAGCACATGACCGACACGGTCCGGACACAGGGAGGACGATGAGGATCGCCGAACGCGTGCGGACGCTGCCGCCATACCTGTTCGCCGCCATCGAACAGCAGATCGCAGAACGCAGGGCGGCGGGGATCGACGTCATCAGTCTCGGCATCGGCGACCCCGATCTGCCCACGCCGGACCACATCGTGGAGGCGCTCGCCGAGGGTGCCAGAGACCCGGCCACGCACCAGTACCCGAGCAACCAGGGTGAGCCCCGCTTCCGCGAGGCGGTGGCCGACTTCTACGCCACGCGCTTCGGGGTCACGCTCGACCCGTCCGAGCAGATCGTCCCGCTCCTGGGCGCCAAGGAGGGCATCGCCCATATCTGCCAGGTGCTCCTCGACCCCGGCGACGTGGCCCTCGCGGCGGACCCCGGGTACCCGGTCTATGTGAACGGCCCTCTCCTGGCCGATGGGGTCGCCCGCCACCTGCCGCTGGTCCCTGCGCTCGGCTTCCAGCCGGACCTCGAGGCCATCCCGGCGGAGACGCTGGAGAGAGCCAAGATGCTCTTCGTGAGCTACCCCAACAACCCCACCGGAGCGGTGATCGAGGACGACTTCTTCGCCCGCCTCGTCGCGTTCGCCAGGGAGCACGACATCGTCGTGGTGCACGACAACGCCTACGCCGACATCACCTTCGACGGCTACGTCGCGCCGAGCTTCCTGGCCACGCCGGGCGCGTCCGAGGTCGGCGTGGAGGTGTTCAGCCTCTCCAAGAGCTACAACATGACGGGCTGGCGCGCCGGCGCCGTCGTCGGCGACCGCGAGGTCGTCGACGCGTACTGGCGCCTCAAGACCAACGTCGACTCGGGCATGTTCGGCGCCGTGCAGCGCGCCGCGGTGGCGGCGCTCACAGGCTCGCAGGAGTGTGTACGCGAGATGTGCCGCGTGTATCGTCGCCGGCGCGACCTGCTGGTCACGGCGCTGCGCACGGTGGGCATGCACGTCGACCCGCCCAAGGGCACCATCTACCTGTGGGTACCGGTGCCCGACGGCTACACGTCGGCCAGCTTCACGCAGCAGGTGCTGGAGCAGGCCGACGTCGTGGTGACGCCGGGAGCGGCGTACGGGCCCTCAGGCGAAGGCTACGTCCGTCTCTCTCTCACCGTGCCGGACGACCGGCTGGGGGAAGCCGTACGGCGCATCGAGGAGCGCGTACGCCTTTGAGAGACGGGAGACGATGGGGAGGAGAGGCCCGGTGAGCACGGAGAAGACCGTGGACACCGGAGCGGTCGTCGTCCGTCCGCGCGCGGTGGTGTTCGCCGTCGTCCCCGCTGGTCGGGGCGACCCGGGGGAGGACGAGGCTCTCTCCGAGATCAAGGATCTCCTGCGCTCGGCCGAGATCGAGTGGGCGGCGGACGTGATCCAGCACCGCGAGACCCCCGACCGGCGTTCGTACCTCGGCAAGGGCAAGATGCTCGAGCTCAAGGCGGCGATCGGACGCACACAGGCGACCGTCGCCGTCTGTGAAGACGATCTCTCGCCGGGCCAGGTGGCGGCGGTGCTCGACGCCGTCGACGCCGACGTGCTCGACCGCACGGAGCTCATCCTCACCGTGTTCAGCAAGCACGCCCACTCGCTCGAGGGCACGCTGCAGGTACACCTCGCCCAACTTGAGTACGAACTGACTCGTATGCGTGGCAAAGGACTCGTGATGAGCCGCCTGGGCGCCGGTGTGGACATGCGCGGCCCCGGCGAGACCAAGCTCGAGGTCGACAGACGCGTGGTGCGGCGGCGCATCCAGACGCTTCGCCGCCGCATCGACCAGATGGCACGCACCCGGCGTACCCAGCGGGCCCGACGCCTGCGCACCGGCGTCCCGCTGATCGCCCTGGCCGGGTACACGAACGCCGGGAAGTCGACGCTTCTCAACGCGCTCACGAACGCTGAGGTCTCGGTCTGCGACCGCCTCTTCGAGACTCTCGATCCCACGTCGAGGAGCTTCCGCTACCACGACCGCGACTATGTGCTCACCGACACGGTGGGCTTCATCCGCAAGCTCCCGCATCAGCTCGTCGACGCGTTCGCCAGTACGCTGGAGGAGACGACTCTCGCCGACGTCGTGCTGGTGGTCGCCGATGCGGCCCTCGAAGCGGCGGAGATCGCCGCCCGTGAGCGGACGGTGGCCGAGGTGCTGGACATGATCGGGAGCACCGCCCCGCGCATCCTGGTGTTCAACAAGATCGACGAAGTCGATGAGGGCAAGATGGCGCGTCTGCGTGCCCTGTACCCCGAGGCCGAGTTCATCGCCGCCGCCGAGGGCATCGGACTGGACGCCCTGCAGGCGCGTCTGGGCCGCTTCTTCGACAAGGCCCTGCGGCCAGTGCGCCTGCTGTTCCCGTACACGGAGGCCGGTGAGATGCACAGGCTGCGCGGCGTCGCCAGCGACGTGCACGAAGAGCACACCGTGGACGGCATCGTCTTCGAGGCGCGGCTGCCGGCGGCGGAGGCCGGGCGGTACGCCCGCTTCCGCCTCGCGGCCGCCCCGCGCGGCGACCGCGGCACTGTTGCGGGCGAGGGTGACGATGACTGAACGCCAGACGCCGGCACAGGGTGACGTTCTCCCGGTGCCAGTCCGGCTGCTCACACCGTCGGCACGGCTCCCTGAGCGGGCCTACGAACACGACGCTGCGTGGGACCTGCACGCCGCCGAAGAGCTCACCATCCCGCCGCTGCATCGCGCCGTCGTGGGCACCGGCATCGCTCTCGGCCTCCCGTCGCATCTCGCCGCGCTCACTCTGCCACGCTCCGGTCTCGCCGCGCGGCACGGGATCTCCCTCGTCAACGCCCCGGGCCTCATCGACCCCGGATACCGCGGTGAAGTACGCGTGATCCTGCTGAACACCGATACTGAGGCTGCCTTCAGTGTGGCCGTCGGGGACCGGATCGCCCAGCTCCTTTTCGTGACGCCGGCGAGCGTGCGCCTGGCTCTGAGAGACGAGCTCGACGAGACGCAACGGGGCGACAGGGGCTTCGGATCGAGCGGCACGACCTCCGGGAGACCATGATGGACGGCGTGGACGACGCCCGCGCGGACCTGGTGCCCCACGGCGGCGACGCGGCCGCCTCGGCCCCGCCCTCGGGACACACCCCTACTATTCGCGTCGCAGGCCTGCTCATCCACGAGGAAACTATCTTGATGGTGGAGCAGGGGAGAGGCGAGGAACGCTACTGGCTCCTGCCCGGCGGCGGCGTCCTCTTCGGAGAGACGCTCGCCGACGCGCTCAAACGCGAGCTCCAGGAGGAGCTCGGCCTGCGCGTCGGCGTGCAGCAACTGGTCGGCATCGTCGAGTCCATCTCACCGGATCCCGATTACGCCAAGCACGTCGTGCACCTGATCTTCGCGATCTCCGCGCCGGTCGAGGCGCTTCCGGAGCCCCGCGACGAGAAGGTGCTCGCCGCGCGCTATCTCACGGAGCTCGAACTCCGCTCCGCTGACGTCCGTCCTCCGGTGGCCGAGTTCCTCGCCGCCTGCACGCGCGAGATGCCCTCGGCGCCACACTACCTGGGCCGCCGCTGGTAACAGGCGACGCCGTACTGCCGCGGCGGAGCGACTCACCTCGTGGCGACGTGTCGAGAGCGCTACGGCCCCCTCCCTCTGGTGTCGTAGAACACGCGATAATCGCCGTTATGTCAAGTAAGGCCTCCGACCGGTCAGCGACGCAGCGCGCGGCGACGCGGCACCCCCTCCCGGGTCGTCGCAGACGGCGGCGCTCCCCGCGTCGGTCCCCCTCGCACGCCGGTGTGGTCGACTGCCCGCAGGACTCGATCGCTCGCCGGTCGAGCACGGCGAAGCCGCGGTCTCGCTTCCAGAGGATCGGCGCGAGCGCGGCGCGCGGATCGGTGCGAGCGCGCCGCGGAGACCGGCCCGGACGGTCGTCGGTCGACGTGGTCGTCGCAGGACGTCAGATGAGACGGGGGCGTCCGGCGAGGCGGTGCCTGCGACGGTGGGCGGCGGACACCCTCCCCTCCCCGGGCCGTCGCATCAGTACGTGATCAGGCTGAAGATGTCGTAACCGGACAGCTTGTCGCGGCCGCGCAGGGCGGAGAGCTCGATGATGAAGGACACGCCCACGACCTTGCCGCCGAGCTTCTCGACCAGGTCGACCTTGGCTCGTGCCGTCCCCCCCGTGGCCAGCAGGTCGTCATGCACGAGCACGTTCTGGCCCGGCTTGATCGCGTCGCGGTGCACCTCGAGCGTGTTGTTGCCGTACTCGAGGGCGTATTCGGCGGCCACCGTCTCGTGCGGCAGCTTGCCGGGCTTGCGCGCGCACACGAACCCCGCCCCGAGCCCATAAGCCACCGCGGCCCCGAGGATGAACCCGCGGGCCTCGGCGCCCATCACCACGTCGACGTGCTTGTCCGCCCCGTACTCTACGAGCCGGTCCACAGCTTCGCGCAGCGCGCGAGGCTCCTGCAGAAGCGGCATGATGTCGCGGAAGAGGATGCCCTCTTTGGGGAAATCCGGGATGTCGCGCACGTGAGCGGCGAGGTCGAAGCCTGCGTCTGTCATGGGAGTCTCCTTCTGGTGGGGACGCGGCGGAGTCGCGGCGGTCGGCGGGTGGGTCGGCCTCAGAGTCGCTCGGCGCCGGTCAGCCGTCGGACGCCGCGGGCGAGCAGGAGCTGGCGGAGCTGGGTGGCGGCCTGGACCACGTCGTCCAGTTGCTCCAGACCCTCCCTGCGCCGCTCGGGCCGGTTGGAGCGCAGCGCCGGCAGCAGGGCCTGCTCGATCAGCCCCATCTCGCGGTCGACGGCGCTCTTGAGCACCCGCAGGTTCTTGGGACGCAGCCCCAGCTGCGCGAGCTGCGCCGCCGCCGCGACGATGCCGGCATCCGTCTCGGTGTAGCGCTTCACCCCGCTCACCTGACGTCCGTGCACCAGCTCGTAGTCTTCCATCTCCTCCAGGAGGCCCAGGTCGGCCCCGGTGAGCTGCATGACCTCCTCGGCGGTGTATTCACGCCCCTTCCCCGTGCCGACGAGGTCCGTCCTGCGCAGGCCCTGCCGCGCCGACGGGAGCGGACTCGCGGGACTTCGCTCCAGCTCACGACGGATCACCTTGAGCGGCAGGTATTCGTCGCGCTGCATGCTGAGCACGCGGACCAGACGGTCGAAGTCGTCCTGGGAGTAGAGCCGGTAGCCGGCCTTGGTGCGGCGTGGCGTCACCAGGCCCTGTTCCTCCAGGTAGCGCAGCTTGCTCACGCTGATGTCCGGGAACTCGCCGCGCAGGCGGTCCACGATCGACCCGATCGTGAGCAATCGCTCGTCCCCCACATCGAACAGCAGTTCCGCAGCGTCGGACACGTCGTCCCCCGGCCTCAGCTTCCCGCCGGGGCGAGGAAGGTCAGCTTGTACTTGCCGATCTGGAGTTCGTCGCCGTCGCGCAACACGGTCCGATCGCCGCGACGCCGGTTGACGAACGTGCCGTTGAGGCTCCCCTCATCGACGATCACCCACGCGTCGTCCTCGCGCACGACGACGGCATGGTCCCTCGAGACGGTGACGTCGTCGAGGAAGATGCCGGCCTCCGGATGCCGACCGATCGTCACCCGGTCGCCGCGCAAGGCGTATGTCTCCCCGGCCCGACCCCCGCCGCTGCGGATGACGAGACAGGCATCTTCGGCGCACGCCGGGAACGGCGTGAGCTCACCGGTATCCTCGCCCGGGACGTAGCTCATGGTGGTGGCCGACTCGGGTTGTTCGGCGATCAGGCTGGCGCCGCACCGGATGCAGAAGCTGGCGCCCTCTGAGTTGCGGACGCCGCACTCGGGGCAGAACACGCTACCCCTCCGCGTCCTCGCCGCCGCCGGCCTCGGCGCCGGGGGACTGCGCGTCGGCCGCCGGAACCTTGCCGGCCAGGATCTGCGACAACCCTTCGACGTCGTCGGCCGAGATGACCGACTCGCCCTGGGCGTGCTTGCGCTGCAGGCGCATCACGAGTTCGGCGCGCAGGATGTCGAGCTCACCGTGCAGGATCCGCCGGCGCCGTGAGATCTCGCGTTCTTCAGCCTCGAGTCTGGCGATCAGCGCGCGCAGGTCGTCGTCCGACCGGGACACCAGATCGACGATGTCGTCCATGGCGCGACTCCTCTCCGTGCGTAGAGGGCTGGATTGGTGATGCTATCTTACCCGTGGTCAACGTTCAAGCTCAGGTTGAGGTCGCTCGCTCGCCTCGTCGTTCTCCTCCCCTCCCGCATCCGGCGAGTCGATGCGGATCGTCCCGTTCGCGACGAGAGCGCTGAGTGCGCGCAGTGCCTCGTACTCGTCGGCATCACCACCGACGAGGAGTCCCTCCACGACATCGCCCACGGGGCGCGCGCCAGGACCCAGATAGCCGAGCACGCGCACCTCCAGCGCGTCGTCGCTGCTCCCTCCCGCGTAGCGCGCGACCGCGGGTGCGGGAAGCTCCCGGCGCAGGCGGCGGGTCTCGTCGAGGCGACGCATGCCCTCCATGAGCAGACTCTGGGTCGGCAGGCTCACCTCGTCCTCGTCGGGCTGCGCGGCGGGATCGAAGTCGAACGACCCCGTGCTCAGACCGAGCAGAGCGTAGAACGCCCTCTCGGCGGTCAGCTCCCCGGCGCGGGCGCCCACCAGACGACCGTCGCGGAACGACAGGACCCCGGCGACTGCCCCCTCCTCGTCGTGCAGGATGAGGCGACCCGTCTTGCTGCCCACCGAGGTCATCTCGACCAGGTCCGGCAGCGACAGCTCGCCCAGATCTCCCTTCAGGCCCATGGGGACCCTGCTCCCGTGATGGTGGTCAACGGCCGCCTCCCGCGTCTTCTCACCCTGATGTCGCACGGCCCACCGCCTGCCTGGTGCGCCGCACCCCTCGCAACGCCTATCTTCTCATGCTTTGCCGGGTGGAGACGATACTGTGTGACAACGCGCCCGGGGCGAGCCGGAGCCACGCCGGGCTGATATATACTCGCTCCACCGCGGCCGTCAACGGGAGGTGCGTGCGTGACTCGTCGCAAGGGACTCGTCATCAACGATCGTCAGCTCGACCGCTGTGACGACCTCCTCCGCAAGCTCAAGGAGGTCTCGGGCTCGAGCTTCCTCGCGCTCATCAGCACGTCCGGACAGCCCATCACCACGGCGTCCGACGACTACCACCCGGAGACCCTCTCCCTGGCCTCCCTCGCAGCGAGCTCGTTCGCCGCTACGCAGCAACTGGCCCGGATCCTCGATGAGAACGAGTTCACGCTGCTCTTCCACGAGGGGAACGCGCTCAACCTGCACGTCTCCCAGGTCACCGATCAGGTGCTCCTCATCGTCACGTTCGGACGCGAGACCCAGGTGGGCAAGGTGCGGCTGTACACGCAGCGCGCCATCGAGGTCCTCCGCCAGATCTTCGAGGGCCTCGAGGACGACGCGACCCCCGAGATGGACGCCGACTTCGAGGCGGCCGCCGGTACCGCCATGGACGACCTCTTCAAGGACGTGTGAGACCGCACCATGCCCCTGATCAACTTCGCCGCCCGGGAGATCAACTACAAGATCGTCTACTACGGCTGCGGCCTCTGCGGCAAGACGACCAACCTCCAGTACATCCACCGCAAGATCAACCCCGACGCGCGCGGCAAGCTGGTGAGCATCGCCACCGAGGAGGAGCGCACGCTCTACTTCGATTTCCTGCCGCTCACGCTCGGCACGGTGAAGGGCATGCAGACGCGCTTCCACCTCTACACCGTGCCGGGACAGAGCTACTACAACGCCAGCCGCAAGCTCGTGTTGCAGGGCGTGGACGGGGTCATCTTCGTCGCCGACTCGCAGATCACACGCCTGGACGAGAACGTCGAGAGCTATCTCAACCTCTGGGACAACCTGCTCAGCCAGGGCGACGACCTCAGCAAGCTCGGGTTCGTCATCCAGATGAACAAGCGCGACCTCAGCGACATCTTCTCGGTGGAGGACCTCAACGAGCTGCTCAACCACACCGACTCCCCCGTCCTGGAGAGCAGCGCCGTCACGGGCCAGGGCGTGTTCGAGACGCTCAAGGTGGTCTGCAAACAGGTGATCGCCAAGACGGCGTGACCGTCCCGGCGAGTCGCCGTCGCGCGCGGCGGCTCAGCTGCCGACCCGCTTCACCCAGTCCATCGGCTCGTACCGGGAGACGAAGGTGTCGCGGAACAGCACCTCTCCCCCGCCGTCCCTGACCGTACGCGTCACCCTGACGCTGCGCCCGTCGATGCCGCGCTCCCAGCGGACCATCCCCGGACCCAGGTCGCCGTCGTGGATCACCCGAGGGTCGGACTTTCCGTGCGCCGGCCGGCGCACGTCGTAGAAGTCGCTGGTCGTGTACGTGACCTTCCTGCCGGTGCGGCCCACCAGCGCGACGGTCAGCGCGCTCCCGTCGATCCAGCTGCGGATCATGACGGCGGCCCGGGAGTCGTTCTTGAACTTGAAGTCGACACTGCCCCAGGCCACCGCCGCATCCCGCCCGACGGGGTAGTGCGAGATGTACAGCGTGTGCGGCCGACGCTCCACCACCGGCAGACCGGCGAAGAACACCGCGTTGAAGAGCGTGGTGGCGTACTGGCAGATGCCGCCGCCGACCCCCTGCCGCAGCACGTTGTCGGCGGCGATCACCGGCGCGTGGTCGAACCCCCGGTTGACGGTCCGCGGACCCATCGCGGCGTTGAGCGAGAACGTCGCCCCCGGCTCGACGACGGTGCCGTCGACGAGCTTGGCGGCGCGCGCGATGTTGGTGGCGCGCGCGGCGTTGCGAGGGTCGAAGTACGTGGTGAACTGGGACCCGAGCGCCGAGAGACCCATACTCTCGACGTCGGCCGTGCTCAGTTTGGGGAAGGCCGGCGTGAGCGCCACGAAGATGGTGCGCAGTCCCCCGCCTGTGGCGGCCTCGTCGAGCTGATCCATGAGCACCGGCATGTCGAGCACCATCCCCGACCTGCTCGGCGTGATGTGGATGGCGCCGTTGTCACCCACCTCGACGGTCGCGTCGACCGGCGGGGTCTCCGCGAAGGCGAGCAGCCTGCGGAGCTCCTTCGCCGCGCGCCGGTTGTGGAACGTGAGCGGATACGCATCCGCGTCGTCACCGGTGTTGACGGCGAGCATGTCGGCCATCTGGGCGGGAGAAAGGGCCACCGTCCGGGAGCGGTAACGGAGCGTGACGGGTCGTGCCAGATACACTCCGGCGGCTGCGGCGCGGGCCTCAGCTGCGTCGGTCGAGACCTCCGGCTCCACCGCGACCGTGGGCACCGGACCGTCGTAGCTGCGCCCCGTTTCGACGGCTGTGAGGATCGCCCGCTCGAGCGTCAGCACGTCGACCTCGCGTCCGGTCCGGGCCGGGACCACCGAGACCGCTGCGTCGCCCAGCGTGAGGCGGGCGTCCTCCGCGGGGACGTCGATCTCGGCGCGGACGGCCTCGAGGCCCTGCTTGAACGCGGTGCCGTCGACACGGACGCGGAGTCGGACGTCAGTCCGGCCGCCGGGCAGCCATACGCTGAGACCGAGGGGGAACCGTCGTCGGCCTGCGGCCAGCGCCCGCTCGGCGGTGGCGGCCGCATCCACCGTGATGCCGACCTGCGCCAGAGGGAGACATATCGGCTCCTCCCCCCCGGTGTCCAGTCGTGCGACGGCGACGGGCCCCGTGAGCCGCTCCCGCGCCACCGCGGCGATCCGCGCCGCGTCCATGCCACCGACGCCGACGCCCGCCACGGTGACCCCGGGGCCGGCCCTGTCGCGGAGTGCGACCTGAAGTGCGATGAGGCCGGCCCCCAGGACGACGGCGATGAGCAGCGCCGTCGCCGTCCAGATGTGGCGGCGATACCAGGCGGCGATCCGATGGCGACGACCGCGGCGCGCTGTTTCTACGGGTTGCCGGACCCCCGGCGAGGGCGCATCCATGGGTCCCATTGTACGGATGCGTTCGCCGTCCGCACCCGGCGTCCTACCCGGCGTGCCGCCGGATGACGTCGCGGACGACCTCCAGGAACCCCTCCGCGAGGCGCTCCGATTCACCGTGGTCGGCGCCCTCCGCATAGACGTGGAAGACCGGCTCGTCCGCATCGGGCAGCAGTTGTACCCGTCCGCCGTCGGCGCGCTGCAGTTGGACGCCGTCCAGCAATCCGATCTCCGCGTCGCCCGTCGCCGCTTCGTGCTGCAGGTGCTCCGTGGCGGTGCGCATCACGGTCCCCTTGAGCGCCCACGGGCAGGCCGTCGTCCTGTGCACCAGCGTGCTGGTCGGGATCTCCACCAGCTGTGCACTGAGCGGCCTCGCCTGCGGGGCCAGCAGCTCCAGAAGCTTGCCCAGGCTCATGACCGCGTCGAACGCCGGGAGGAAGCGCGGGAAGATGTAGCCGCCGCCGAGCGCCCCGGCGAACACCACTCCGGGCTCCGTGGACGCTTGAGCCAGAGCCGGCAGAGAGACCTTGGTGCGGATCACCTCGACCCCGAACGGCTCGGCCAGGCGTTCGGCGAGCCGCGTGACGGTGAGGGGCAGCGCGATCTTCTCCCCGCGTGCCGCCTCCTGCGCCACCAGTTTCACGTAGAGCAGGAGCGCCTTCTCGAACGCCACCTCGCCGCCGGTGTCGTCGACGAGATACAGGCGTTCGGACCCCGGGCCGACCACGAAGCCGAGGTCCGCCTCCACCGTCCTGACGAGGCGCCGCACTTCCTCGAGGTTGGCGTCAAGCTCCTCCGCGCCCAGGCTCACGTGACGCTGCTCGTTGAAGGCCCGGAGCGAGAGCACCTCAGCGCCCAGGTCGCCGAGCACGTAAGGGAGCGTCAGCGACGCCGGCGAGTGGGAGTAGTCGATGACGAGCCGATAGGCACGGCTGCGGATGCGCTCCAGGTCCCAGGAGCCCAGCAGTCCGCGTACGTACGTCTCCATCGCCCGGTCAGGGAACTGGATCTCGCCGAACTCGCTGTAGAAGGCGCGCCGGAAGTCCTGGCGACCGTAGAACTTCTCCACGTCTTTCTGGCGACTCTCGCTCAGGTTGATCCCCGGCGGCTCGAAGACCTGGATCTGGATCATCTCCGGGTCCCAGCTGGCGATCCGGACGTGGATGCCGCCCTGCGCGTTGCCGCTCTTCACCTCGAAGCGGTTGACGGCGCTGCTCGCGACGCGCAGGTCGCGGACCACGACACCGGTGGAGTTGAGGCCGGAGATGAGGGCCCGCTTGATGACCCGCGACGCCGGATGCGCATCGCGGCTGGTGCACACTCGGGCGCCCTTCTTGAGCGCCGTGCCGTAGGCCATCGCGAGGTTGAGCGCCAGCTCCGCCGTGATGTCGACGTTGATGAGCCCGACGATCCCGTCCTTGCCGAACAGCTGCGCGGCGCCGCGCGACTCCCAGATGATGCTGCTGTGGACCTGCGCCCCGGACTCGACCGTCTTGGCCGGGTAGATCCTGACGTCGGGCCCGATGAAGGCCTGCTCGCCGACCACCGTCTCGTCGCCCACGGCGGAGCCTTCACTGAACCGGGCGCCCGCCTTGAGATCGCAGTTGCGGCCGATCACGGCGCCGTAGACCTTGGCGGAGGCGCCGATGTAGGTGTTCGCCGCCACCACGCTGTTGCGCGTCTCGGCGTGCTCCTTGACGACCACGTTGCTGCCGAGCACCGAGTAGGCCCCGATGGAGGCCGTGGGATGGATCTTGACGTAGTTGCCCACGAAGGCCGGCCCGACGATGTTGTCCAGCGAGTCGAGATCGACGCCGTCGCCGAGGTGGATGCGGTTCTTGAGCGCGATCCCCGGCAGCTCGGCGTCCACCTTGCCGTCGAGCAGGTCACGGTTGGCGGCGAGGTACTGCGAGAGGCTGCCGATGTCCTGCCAGTACCCCTCGGCCACGTGACCGTACAGGGGCGCGCCCATCTTGAGCAGCTTGGGGAACAGCTCCTGACTGAAGTCGTACTTGGTGTCCGCCGGGATGTGGTCCAGGACCTCGGGCTCGAGCAGGTAGATGCCGGTGTTGACGGTGTCGCTGAACACCTGACCCCAGGTGGGCTTCTCGAGGAACCGCTGGATGCGTCCCTCCTCGTTCACCACCACGACCCCGAACTCGAGCGGGTTCTCCACCCTCTTGAGCGCGATGGTGACCATGGCCCCATTCCGTTCGTGGGCCCGAACCATGCCCCGAAGGTCGAAGTCGGTGAGCGCGTCGCCGCTGATCACCACGAACGTGCCCTCGCGCAGCTCGTCCTCGGCGAGCTTGACGCTCCCGGCGGTCCCGGCCGGCGTCTGCTCGACGGAGTAGCGCATGCTCACGCCCAAGGTCGACCCATCGCCGAAGTAGTCGCGGATGGCCTTGGGCAGGAACATCAGGGTGACGAGCGTCTCGTCGATGCCGTGACGCTTGAGGAGCTCGACGATGTACTCCATGCACGGCTTGCCGCACAAGGAGACCATCGGCTTGGGTTGGTTGCTCGTCAGCGGGCGAAGGCGGGTGCCCTCGCCGCCGGCCATGACCACTGCGCGCATGCCCCACCTCGCCTCTCGGAGTGTCTCCCTGTACGAAGAGTACCAGATGGTCCACAGCCCGCCGGGACTCATGTGCTAGAATCGACGCCGCACGGTCGGCGTGTGGCGCAGCCTGGTTAGCGCACTAGTCTGGGGGACTAGGGGTCGCCAGTTCAAATCTGGCCACGCCGACCATTCTCTTTGCAGGGCTTTCCTGCTTCACACCGAGCCCCTCCTATCCTTATGAGACCCCTCCATGCTGCCCTCTTGCTGCCATTCGCGCGCGCAAGCACTCTGTCACTGCCCCTCTCCCCCTCCCCGCTTGCTCGTGATGAGCTCCGCCACGCGGAGCGCCGTCACGTCCTGCACACGTCGCACCGTGTGCGTGTAGATCCGGTCCGTGATGCCCACGTCGGCGTGGCCCAGGTGGTCCGCTACGGCGCGCAAGTGCTCGCCCGCCTCCAGGGCTGCCGTGGACCACGAGTGCCGCAAGCCGTGCAGGTGCAGGGGCGGCAGGTCGCTCGTGGCCCGGAGTCGCCGGAAGGCTGCCGTGATCCAGTTCGGCATGATGACGGCGCCGTAGCGCGGCGGCTTGGCGAAGTACACCGCGTGCGTGAAGACGTGATCGGCCTGGTCCTCCCACACCTTGCCGTACTGCAGGCGCTGCCGACGCTGCGCACGGTGCCACTCGTCAAGCACCTCGAGTGTCGCCGCGTCGAGGGCGATCCGCCGCCGGCCGCGCCGCGTCTTCGGCGCCGACTCGACGACGCGCCCGCCGGCGTCGACACGCGCCCGCCGGATGGACAGGAGCCCATCCTCGTCCAGATCCCGCCACTGCAGGCCGCAAGCCTCGCCGCGGCGCATGCCGGTCGTGGCCAGCACGTACCAGAGCGCCCTCTGCATCGGATCTGCCGGGAGCTGCCGCGTGTAGGTGTACTCCACGCCGTTCTTACGCTTGCGGCGCTCGGTCACCGTGCGCTCGTGGCAGCAGGTGGCGTCCACGTAATCCAGGAAGGCTGCCACTTGCGCCGCTGTCCAGTGCCGCGGCTCACCGTCGTCCTCTGTCTGACGCCGCGCCGGCGGCGCCACGTCGCGCGCCGGGTTGCTTCCCAACAGGCGCCACTGCACGGCTTTCTGCAGGCTGCCGTGCACGACGACGGCCACGTTGCGTACTGAGTTGTAGCCGAGCCCCTTCGGTCGGCCCGGGCCCGGCTTGCCGAGCGCCATGTAGAGGGACTCCACGTCCAAGGGGCGCAAGTCCTGCAGCGCGATGGCGCCTAGCGCCGGCACGACGTGCAGGCGCGCCATGCGTGTGTACAGGTCGTGCGTGGTCGGCCGCCGATGCTCTTGGATCCACGGCAGGTAGGTGTTCACGAGGTAGTCCGCGAAGCTGCCGCGGCTGGGCTCGGCGTAGATCCCACCCTGGCGCGCCTCGAGCTCCCGCTGCAGCGCCGCCTTCATGAGCTTCTCCGTGCGGAAGCCGCCGCGCGTCACGCGCTGCCGCTGGCCGCCGATCGAAGCCAGCTCCAGGACGTACTCCCACGAGTGGCGTTCCCTGCCGGCCGGGTCGGTCCAGATGCGCTGCCGCGTGTGCCAGGCCGGCGTGGTCATTGCTCCGCCTCCGTCGCGCCCCGTGCGATGCCCCTCTGCGTTGTCGGCAGCAAGCCCTCACGTCGGCACCGCTGAATCAGCTTCGCGGCCTGGTGATAGCGGAGGCCGAGTGCTTTGGCGGTGTCGCGCGTCGGCGCCGTGCTCCCATCTCGCCAGAGCTCACGGTAGACGTGGACGACGCGCTCCAGATCCTCGGGCGTACGTCGGACGCGCTGTGCCTCCCGCTCCAGATCGAGGTTGCGGCCGCCCATCCGGCGCCCGAGGTCAATCAATCGCTCGTCGCGCGAGAGCTCGGCCTCGCGCGCCTGCTCGAATTCGGCCTCCAGCTTGAGCGTCCGCAGCCAAGCCGCCCGGACGGGCCGATCGGACAGCGAGCGCAACTCGAAGCCCACGAGCTCCAAGCGGCCGCCTATCCGCTTCACCGTGAAGGTCAACCGGCAGAGCGAGCCATCCGGGGCATCCCACAGAGCCGTGAGGTCGCTCGTCTCGTGGTCCCGCACGCGGCACCTCCCATTGTTCTACCCTGCAGTCCAAGGCGAGGCTTTGCTAACCCTTTGCTTTGGTGTTACCATCGCGCCATAGGGCAAGGTCGTGATATCGACTTGCCTCAGACTAGCCCTTCAGTGGGACCAGCGTCAAGAGGAGGACGCAAATGAAATCGGTCATGGCGCTTACATCGGCGAGGGAGCACCGAGGATGGTCGCGCGCCGAGCTCGCTCGCCGCTCCGGCCTGAATGCCGCCACAGTCGGGCAGATCGAGCTGCGAAGACTGCAGCCGTACCCAAGCCAGCTCGCGAAGCTTGCCGCCGCTCTCGACTGGAGCGGCGATCCGGCCGCCCTGCTCGACGAGGTGAGGTGATCGCATGGCCTTGCCGAAGAGTTTCGACCCATCTCGGCCGACCAACAGTGTGGAGGCCGGCGCCGCCTGGACGGGTGTGTCGCGCTACCTCGCCTACCAGATGTGCCGCGAGGGATCCTGGCCTTGCCAGCGGGTCGGCACGCGCCTGCTGATTCTCACCCAGCCGTTCCTGGCTCTGTTCCCTGCACCCGGGGAGCGGGAGCCGTGAGGAAGGTCTACATCGCCGACTCCGCCTGCGTGGACGACCGTCTCATGCAAGTGGCCGACGTGAACCCCACGGCCGCCCTGGTGTGGCCGTGGTTCTTGCTGAGTCTGGATGATTGGGGTCGCGGCACAGCGCACCCCAGGCAGCTCCGCGCCCGCCTCTTCCCGGAGAACCCGGCCGTCACGGTGGAAATCATCGACGAGGCACTGCACCTGTACGCCGCCGCCGGCCTCGTGGTGCTGTACGAGGTGGACGACAGGCCGTTCGTCGCGATTCCGGCCGAGGAGTGGTTCGGCGTCCAGACGCATATCCGCCGGGAGAAGCGCACCAACGACGGCTCGCGGTATCCCGCGCCGCCTGACCCTGCCGCGCGCACTTGCGCGCAGTCGCGCGCGGATGCGCGCAGTTCGCCGCAATGTTGCGCTTCACCTTCACCTTCCACCCTTCCACCCTTCCACCCTTCAAAGGACCCTCTGCCGAAAGCCTCTCGGCTCTCGGCGCCCGGCGATGAGGATTGGAGCAAGCGAGCGAGCGCAATCCTCGCCGACACGCAGTTCCGACCCGAGTTCGAGCGCCTGGCCGAGCTGCTGGCCGAGGCGAACAAGACCGGCACGGTCACCGTCCGTCGCGTCGTCCGGGAGCTGTACGAGCCGCTCGCCAAGCTGGAAGCCGAGACGGATCCGGCGGCGCTTCGCTACGGCCTTGAGGCTGCGATCGCCGCTGGCGCAGCCAACGCACGTTACGTTGCCAAAGCCGCCGCTGGCTACCGCGCCAACAGCAAGGCGGCTCTGGCACCTACCTCCCGTCTCGGCGACCTGGGCGACTACGATCGCGACTTCCTCACGGAGGGCTGAGCTATGACCACGACAGCAACCTGCAGGGTCTGCGGGGCCTCGTTTGGCTATGAGCCAGCGCCGCCCAGCGATTCCACCCTTGCTCTCCACTTCACGCCGACGATCTGCAATGCGTGCGCCGTCGCCGAGCAGGAGACAGAGGCGTGCCGGCGCCGGCAGGAGGCCCTCGCCGAGCGCAACGTGCCTCGGCGCTACGCCTCGGCGACGTTTGGCACCTTCGTGCCCAAGACGCCCTCCCAGCAGCGCGCCCTGGAGATCGTGCGCGACGCCGCCGGTGAGGGCGTGTATCTCATAGGCCGAGCCGGCTGCGGCAAGACGCACCTTGCCGCCTGTGCCGCGTTGGAGGGCCCCGCCGGCAGTCTGTTCGTCGCAACGACAGAACTCCTGGACGACATCCGCGCCGGCTTCGACGGCGACGGCCGCGGATTGTACGAACGCGCCAAGCTCTCACCGCTGCTCGTGCTGGACGACCTCGGAAGCGAAGCCGTCACCGATTGGGTCCGGGACCGCCTCTACAACCTCCTCAACGTTCGGTGGAACCGCGTACTGCCGCTCATCGTCACGACCAACGTCGCCCCGAGGCTCATCGCTGAGCGCATCGGCGACGGCGCCGCCTCGCGTCTCGCCGGCCTCTGCCGACACCGTATCGAGGTGGATGGACCGGACGCGCGCCGCTCAGGGGCTCCCCTGTGAGGTACTGGACGACCGCTGAGCTCGCGGCGCTCCGCCACCTGGCACCGCTTCTCGGATGTCGTGGCCTGGCCGAAGCACTTGGCCGCTCGGAGCGTTCCGTCGAGCGCCAAGCCGCCCGGCAAGGCATCTCGCTTCGCCGCAAAGAATCCGGGGGCGCGGCGGGGGATGAGCTGTCTCCTGCCGCGCTCAAGCGGATCCGTGAGCTCGCCGTCGCCACGCTCTGCCCGGCCTGCGGCAAGCGGCTTGCCGGCGTGAAGGCCAGCGGGCTGTGTTGGTCCTGCCATCGTGACGGCTTGATCGCCCTCCACGAAGAGAAGGTCGAGCGGCTCGAGAGCCAGCGGCGGCTCATGGCGGCGCGCCAGAAGCTGCAGCGGCGCCGGGCCGCCGCGGCAGCGGACGAGTCCTGACGTTCCCGTCGCTCTGGCCGCTTTCGGTGACGCTCACGCGACACTGGACGTGGCAAGCAATCCCCGTCCGAAAGGCTGACGATGCGCCCATTCACCAACGACCCCACGCGCGCCCTTCGCGAGCGCCACGACCGCGCGTCCGCCGACGCCAGCGAAGCTTGGGACCGCCTGGAGCGGACCCGCTCCGAGTATGGCGACAACCCGTCCTCCGCTCAGCAGCGCGCCCTGGCGACCCTGCAGGCCGAGTACGATCGCTGCAGCGCCGAGTCGGCCGGCGCCGAGCGCGAGCTCAAGGCCGCTCTCGCGCGTGCCGATGGTGCCGCAGCCGGCCCTGCGACCGGCGCTCGCCGCGTCGCTCCCGAGCTCCACTCCTACGGCCGCAGTGACGATCTGCGCGCGCAGATGCGCGCCGAGGGGCCAGGCATCGGTCAGATCGTGCGCGCCCTGGCGACCGGCGACAGCCGCGCCCTGGGCGAGTACAGCGTCCTGACCAGCGGCGTCTCCGGCGCCGTGCCCGGGTACGCGACCCTGGGCATCGTCGAGGCCGCGATGCAGGAGAGCGTGATCTTCCAGGCCGGCGCCCGTGTCATCCCCATGGACGCACCAAGCGTGCGGCTCGCCCGGGTCACCTCGGTGCCGAACGTCCAGCTCCGCCCCGAGGCCGAAGACCGCGAGCTCGCCGACCAGGCGCCCACGTTCACGACCGAGCAGATGGACGCCTTCAGCGCGTTCCTGTTCTGCACCACGAGCCTTGAGTCGCTGGAGGACTGCGCGAACCTCGAGGAGGTCTTGCTGCGCACCTTCGCCCGCCAACTGAGTCTCAGCTTCGACCGCTACGGGCTCGCCGGCACGGGCAACGATCAGCCGCTCGGGCTCGCCTACCTGTTCCCACAGGACGGCGCCTCGACCGTCGACCCCACGGCCAAGGCCGTTTACGCGGCGCTCGTTGAGGCCATCGGCCGCGTGCGCAGCCGGCACCACGCGCCGAGCAGCATCATCATGGACGTGCCCGGCTGGACCGCGCTCCAGATGCTGGTCGACAAGAACGACCAGCCGCTGCAGGCGCCGCCCGCCGTCGCCTCGCTCCCCATGCTCGTCAGCGACTACCTGCCCGCCGAGCCCGCCGGGACGCGGGACGCCATCGTGGGCGACCTCTCGCATCTGCTGATCGGCATCCGCACGAACATGCAGCTCGAGGTCAGCCGCTTGGGCGAGGGCTTCAAGAAGGGCATGGTCGAGATCCGCGGCTACCTGCGCTGGAGCAACCTCGTCGACGACCCGAGCGCGATCTGCGTGGTCCGTGGCCTCGAGGGCGCCGACCTGTCTGACGACGAGTCGCCGGCCGACGAGAGCCCAAGCTCCTAAGGCGGCCGCCATGAGGACACACGAAATCGTCAGGTACAGCCTGGCGCCGCCGGGTGCCGCCGTGGCGCCCGCTGAGGGCGCCGGGCGCGTCTCCGGGCTGGCCATCCCCTGGGACACGCTCTCTGCCGACAGGGGCGGCTACCGCGACCGCTTCGCACGCGACAGCGTGCGCATCGGCGAGGACGTGGTGGCGCTCCTGTCTCACGACCCGAGCATCGTCCTGGGCCGCACCAGCGCCGGCACGCTCGCCCTCGAGGCGCGCGAAGACGGCGTGTACTTCTCACTCGCCCTGCCCGACACGCAGGCCGGCCGCGACGTGCTCACCTTGCTGCGGCGTGGCGACCTTGGGCAGTGCAGCTTCGCGGCCGTGCTCGAGCGCGAGGATTGGGACTACGACTCCCACCTGCGGGCGCCCGTGCGCACCGTCCTGGCCGCCGAGCTCCTCGAGGTCAGCGTCGTGCCGCTGCCGGCGTTCGCCAACACCACGGCGAGGGCCGAGGCGTGAGCCGGCCGACACACTGCCGCTGGTGCGGCGCTCGCCTCGTGCAGGCGCACACGGGCCGCCCTCGCGTGTTCTGCAGCGACCTGCACCGCAAGCGGTACGACAAGGCCATGGCCGGCAAGGTGCGTGCCTTCCTTGCCGACCACAGGGCCGAGGCCGAGCGGCGTCGCCTGCGCGACCTGCGGCGCGACCTGGCGTCCGCGCTCGCCTCGTGCGAGCGGCTCATCCCCACGCTCGAGAACGACGTTGTGACGCAGGCGCGTCTCGCCGCTGTTCGTGACGAGCTTCGCGGTGTTCTGCGGCGGCACTTCGCTGGGAGTCCGTCGTGAGGGGATACCCCCAAGCACCACAACGCACCCAGTCATCCCTACCCTGCCTCGCACTCTCTCGCGCGCGCCCGAAAATGGCGTTTCCGGTCACGCAATGCTTGAGCGTTTGACGAAATGCCCAGCCTGCGGCGGTCCGGTTCGGCAGGGCGACCGTGGCAGGCGGCGCATCTACTGCTCGCCTGCCTGCCGCAAGGCCGCTCACCGGGCTCGCAGCGCCACCTGGCGCGCCGTGAACGAGCCCGAGGAGACGGGCCTGCCGTCGCTGGCTGACGCGATCGGGCCGCATCATGCGCACAGCGTGCCGAAGCCCGACGAATCACGCGAGATCGACGTGGCCGCCAGCATCCTCGCCGCGTCTGCCGTGGCGGCCGAGTTCAAGCGCCACGCCGTCGCCGCGCCGCCGACCGTCGCCTGCCGCTGCGCCGCGGTCGCGAGCGCGATCGAGGAGGCGCTCGACGAGCAGTTCGGCGAGGTCATCGTGTAACGAGTTTCGAAAGACGGGTGACGCGTTTCCTTCCTTTCACGTCGCCCACGCCGGGCACCGCGGTGGCCGAACACCGCGCCGGCAAGCAGCGCCCTGGGATTGCGACCCCCGGGGCGCTGCATCTTTCCGTACTCACCCGCCTGCATCCTCACACACGGTCCCTGCATAAACAGGGGGTGGTCCTACCCCTCGGACGGGGTGGAAGCGCCTCAAAACGGCTCCTGTGGCGTCAGGCTGCCGCGAGCGGTGGGGGTGGAGTCAACAGCACGCTCATCGTCAGATGGACGCCGCCCGCGTTGCTGAACTTGTCTCACCAATTGGTGAGGTTCCGGCCAACGAGAACCAAGCCCGCGCCATGCTCAACCGTCTCGACCCCGCCGAGCGCGAGCAGGTGCGGCGGGGCGAGGCCACGCAGGAGGTGGTCGAGAAGATGACGGCTCCGGAGCCGGCCGTGCGCGCTGATCACCTTCGCCTCGACGAAGCTCATTCCGCCGACTCCGCATCGGCGCGCGCGCAGGGGCGGCAGAGGCGATCGCCGTACGCGCCCTCGCGCGCCTGCTCCCGGATGAAGTGTCCGCCGCACCGCTCGCAGACAAGGAGCGGCGGGGGGCAGTTCTGACAATCGCCGCCGCAGAACATGGGGTGCATGGTCATCGGACAGTGGTGCGCGTTGCCTATGCCGTCACCGCCTCTCTCCAGTCGGCGTCCCCCAGGACCTCGCGGCATCCGCGTCGGCGATGGGCGCCACCCTAGCCTCCGCGTCGTGCGGATCCTTCCCCTCCGCCAGCAGGCACCTGCGCAGCAGGTAGCTCACCTGCGCATCGAGATCACTGGCGATGGTGTCGAATGTCGCCTGGGTCATCTTCATCCCCTCCTTCGTTGTGGCTCCCGAGAAGCCTGGCCCATGCTGCCCCCATGCTGCCGTAACGCGCCAGAACACCCCATCACGACGACATCAGCGGCATCACTGAACAGCACACGATACCTGTTAAAACCCTGCACAGACGGCCTTTCCCGTCACGCGCCGCCATACGCGGTCAGGTTCGGGGGTCGTCTGGGGGACTAGGGGTCGCCAGTTCAAATCTGGCCACGCCGACCATTCGCTTGTCCGCCGCAGGCCGGCGTACTCCACGGCCGCCGAAGGGCGCCGCCCCACCTCCTCACGACCCATAATCGGCGGCCCGTCTCCGCCGGGAACGCCGGCAGCGCCGCTGTCCGGCGCCGTCACCGGGACAGAGGACGACCCCCGGGGGAAGGGCCTTTCCGCTCCAGGGGTCGTGCAGACACGATTGTGCCACGACGGCCCGGGTTCGGCCAGCCTTACGCGTCGTCCGCGGTGTAGACGACGCCGGCGAGCGGACTCCGAGGTGGAGCCTCGTCGTCGGCACCGTCGGCGTCGTTGCCCGAGTCGGACACACGCCGGAGTAGCTATCGGAGCACTCCGTCCCGTAGTCTTAGGAGCACCGCGCCCTGCGCTCAGCGGGCGACCTCGGTCACGAAGGCTGGAACATGAAAGGCAGCGAATTCCTGCGCCAGACCGCGACGACCACACCGGCCGTGGTGGTGGGGGCCGCGGCGGTGCTGGCGGCGGACGGGCAACTGCCAGCGGTGGACATCGACAACGTACCCGCAGCGTCGGAGCTGGCCACCCCGGACGCGGCACCCGGCGCCGGTCTGCAGCCGGTTGACCCGGCGGGCTCCGCAGCACCCACCGCCATGAACGACCCGGCCCTGACACGCTCCAACCTCCCCCCGGACAGCGCGGAGGATGAGGAGCCGGAACCCCCCGTACCGCTCGCACAGTGTACCTCGGACCTGCACGTGCTGGCGCGCTTCGATGCCGAGTCGCAGACGTGGCTGCGAGTCGCCGCGCACGATCCGCTCGGCGCTGACATCCGGCTCGTGGCACTGCCCACCTATCGACCGGCCATCCTGTTTTCGTCCGGCGTTCAGCTGACGGTCGTCGGCCCGGCGGAGGTGCGGTTGACCGATGTCGATGCGGATGGCGTCCCGGGTGTGGTTGTGCAGTACGGCCGGCTGATCGTCATGCCAACCGACGAGCCCGGCAGCCAGCTCAACATCCAGTTTGGGGCACGGCAGAGTCGCGTGACGTTCCAGGATCTCGATGCCACGCTCGTGCTCGACGCGTGGCAGTACCTGGCGCCAGGCGTGGATCCGCAGCAGCAGAAAGCCAACGGGGTACTCAACGCCCTGGCGCCGGTCGGACGACTCGCCTGGCAGGACCGCGGCACCGCCGCACCGATCGTGCTCGAACCGGGCCTGTTGGCCACAATGATCGACACCGGAACGCCCGCGCTCCAGCCGCTGATGGAAACTCCCCAATGGCTGGATGCGAACGCCG